>Ga0316204_10009025_pt1 | contig 13518 bp, 13 predicted proteins | sample 6monrhotite_MG_2_FD_205661 | JGI IMG/M metagenome (GOLD analysis project Ga0316204, IMG submission 205661) | Microbial mat bacterial communities from mineral coupon in-situ incubated in ocean water Damariscotta River, Maine, United States -... | ecosystem: Environmental > Aquatic > Marine >... | reverse complement strand
ATTAACAAAGGGATCGATTTTGATATCGAAACGGTAATTAAAACTGTTGGGCTTCCGTGTTTTGTAAAACCCAATAGAGCGGGCTCGAGTTTTGGTATAAGTAAAGTAACTACTTATGAAAAATTCCTTCCAGCAGTTGAAAAGGCGTTTGAAGAAGATTCAGAAATTATTGTTGAAACAGCGCTCGTTGGTACGGAAGTATCGGTCGGAGTTTTCACCAAAAACAATGAGGTTATCGCTTTACCACCGACAGAAATTGTTTCTGAAAACGACTTTTTTGACTATGAAGCCAAGTACGAAGGGAAAAGCGATGAAATTACGCCGGCTCGAATTTCAGAAAAAGAGACACGAGCAGTACAGGAAATGGCAAAAAACATCTATCGATTACTCAATATGCGAGGTGTAACACGAAGTGATTTTATTATTCAAAACGGTGTACCTCACTTCATTGAAATTAATACCACGCCAGGACTTTCAAAAGAAAGCATCATTCCAAAACAGGCGCGCGAAGCCGGAATGACACTGACTCATTTCTTCGACTTGTTGATTAAAGAAGCCTTATTGACTTAAATTAGATATCGAGAATAGCAGCTATATCTGGTTTAAAATAATTAGGCCCTTTCAGCACCTTGCCGTCTTCCCTATAGATAGGTTTTCCATCGGCGCCTAATTTACTCATGTTACTGCGTTGTATTTCATTAAATACTTCTTCAATTTTATGCTGCATTCCATGTTCTATAATGGTTCCGCATAAAATATAAAGCATGTCTCCCAAGGCATCTGCTACCTCTACTAAATCACCTTCTTCGGCAGCTTCGAGATATTCTTCATTTTCTTCTTTCATTAAATTAAAACGAAGAGTGTTTTTTGCATTTCCTAAATTGGCGGTAGGTTCATTTTTAATACCGAGGCCAAAAGCAGTATGGAATTCATGTACGGCAGCTATTTTATTTTTCATAGATGTGGTTTAGGTCTTTTTCTTTTAAAACTTAGAACTCCAAATCTATATCTCAAGAGCAAGTTTGCCAAAAGGAAATACGTATTTTTGTAAAAACCTTATAAACATTTATGATAAGTACAGGCCAACTCATCTTCGCTATTTGCTTTGTAATTGCATTCATTACCATTATGGTCATCACCTATCGAAAGGACCGTAAGCTTCACAAAAAACACTATAAAGGCAATGTTTGGGTGCTAATTGGATTTATTGTTTTTGTGGGTTTACTATTGCTCGCTAAAGTACTTTTCAAAGAATAATAGCTTTCTTCCCATTTGTGTATTTGTCATTTTCGAAGTAACTTGATAACATCAATTATCAACTACATGAACTTATAAATCAAGTTCACCAAATTAAAAATATGCTGCACTCCCCCTATTCTATGGCGTTTTTACGTCATAACAAGGTTTTGCCATCTAGTTTTCTCCCTTTTCGAACTTCAAATATACCCAGTACGGGGTATGTTATTATTGAAAGATAAAATTGATTTTTACCCATGCCGAGTAACGATACATATACAGTTACCTATAAAGATGGTACCTCAATTCAATTTAATAAAATGAAAGGAGTGCGAAAAGTCAAATTACGAAGAAATGCCTCCTCCAGTGGCCTTACGAATAAGATGGTTCCGTTAGGTGTAGATGTAGTAAAATTATCTGAACAATCTCATTACTTGTTATACGATAATCAGGAAAACATGAATTCAGGTGGGCTCCTAAAAAAACATTACAATCGTCTCAAGGTAATGCGATATTTCAAAACCGTGGGCTCCGCTTATCGTGCAAAGAACAAATTTTATATAGGAAAGAATTCACTCGTATTGATTCCTGTCTCAGACCTTACTAAAGAACAAGTAACCCGTGAAATTGGCAATAGAGGTGTCGTTAAACATAAATCAAACAATTGTTTCGTGATTGAATGTGATACAGAAGAAATCATGAAAAAAAGGGTTAATGAATTAAATCAGGAGACATGGGTCGCGATTGCCGATCCTAATTTTTCGAATCTTGAGACAATTCCTGAAGATCGTCAGCGCAACATAACCGATGCCCGTCGGTTTATTAATATGACTGTACCACCGCAGTCTTCTCATAAAATTTTGAATGCAGTAGGCAGACCCAATGGTAAATCCGCAATCAAAATTGGAATATTCGATACCGGTATAGATCATGAACATTTTGATTTAAAAGAAGCCTTAAATAATCAGCCACATTTTGATGCCATAGCATGGGACCACGATCCCTATCCTTTTAATAGAAACGCACACGGCACGCTTTGCGCTGGGATCGCTGGGGCTCGAAAAAAACACCAATCTGGGGTAAATGGCATTGGATCTGGTTGTTCCATTATTGATTATAGAATATGTCTAAATGCCAAAAGTTCGGATGGGTTTTTTAATCGATTTGAATACGATCTATACAGCCTAATAAATGCATTTAATATAGCTGCCTTTACTCATGAAGTTGATGTAATTTCCTGTTCCTGGGGCGTTGGCCAATCTTATAAGTCCTTAGAATATGTTTTAAAAAATGTTTCCGAGAATGGGCGAAATTCAAAAGGGCTACCTATTGTTTTTTCTGCTGGAAATGGAGAAAGTGAAGTTAACTTTCCGGCAAGCAGTCCTTATGTAATTACTGTAGCAGCGGTCGATAGACAAAAGATACCATTAAAAGGAAGAATTGACAATGAAATATATTACCCAGGAAGCAATTACGGTGATAATGTTGATATTGCCGCCATTGGCACCGAGATTGTCACGACCGATATGTTGGCTCATTATGGTCGGGTATCTTTATCCTTACATAACTTTAATTACGATAAAAATTTTGGTGGCACCTCCGCCGCAGCCCCTCAAGTAGCCGGTTGCATAGGACTCATGATCTCAAAAAACAGTGAACTTAAACTTGAAGATATCAAAGGTCTTCTTACCGATAAAAGAAATCTAACCGCCTTTGGCGAAACTCCCCAAGAGAATTTTGGAGCAGGTATCCTAAATGTTCTCGAAATATTATCAAAAATAAATGTAACTTAAATTTCAAAATACTATGTCTAAAAATTATTCAACTACAGTAAGTTTAAACACCAATGATTCTAATAGATGGCAATTTGTTTATGCTAGCCAAGCTTATGGAACTTTTTATGGTATCTATGCCCTTTTCACAACAAGAGAGTTGTTTAACGATGACGGAAGTGTAGACAATACAAAAGTAGGTGTGGAAGAAATATCGCTAGAATTGATCAACTACAAAGGACCTGTTGATTTGAGTTTAATAGATTTTGAGGTTACTCCTCCGGCATACAATACTGAGGAACCTTCAAATACTACTCCAATGATTATTGATGTTAAGATTCAGGCCAACATATCCAATGAAGTGCAGACAGACGCTAATAAACCAACCAATTTTGTTGTTAATCACGATACGAGATTGGAAGTAAATCGAGTATTGCTATCTATAAACGGACTAACAAAAGATGAACTTGATGCTGAAGATCTCAGGTTGTCGGACGATCTTGCAAACCAAAACATTACAAAAGCACAATATGACGCCGCTGTTACCAGTTTGGCATTTAAGGGAGGAGTATTTGACGAAGAATACTTTTTTAGAAATGGAAAATTACAACCAAAACTAAGACGAGATGGTGACTTTGCATACACTACAGCAGATGTTGCAGATGCACAATTAAGACATCAAGTGCAAGCTGGGTCTCATCTTGGTTACTGGTGTATTGGAACGCGATCAAAACTACTAACTCAATAAATGGTAAAATACATATTTGTTATACTTTTTTGCGTCATTGGCGAGAATGTCGTTGGGCAAACTGGCCAAGATGAATTCCTCGTATCATTATTAATACAATACGAATTCGATAAGGTAGAAAGTTTACTGAATAATTCAGAACTGATGGAAGGGCAAGCGGATAAGCGAGCCCTTTCATTAATTATTTACCATCGGGGGCAAGATAGTATAACAGATAATAATTTAATTTCTAAATTAGAAACAACTTCTAACTATAAGAACAAGGAAATATGGCACAACTTGATCCTGTCATATTATAATTTATACAACAGGCGTGGAACGAAATCGGCAACCGAATATGCCAACGATGCTTATGTTGGTGCTAAAAAAGCTCAAGAGAAATCGCTAGAAAAACTGAGCCTTTTAGCCTTTCTTCAAATTTATTCTCAAGAAAATACACTAGACAAAAGAGATTTCGATTTTTATAGAGATGAATTTCGCAAACTTGCCACACAACCAGAGGATTTTGCTTGGTTACTATACTATACCAACTTCTTTGATGGTATGTCGGCGTCTTTTCCTGAACGATTTATGAAATCTTCTTCTGAACTTTATAACTTCACAAAAGAATACGAGGCAACAATCCCTCCCAACGTTCGAGCCTATCTATACCAAAATATTGCTTTAAATTTTCGATCGAAAAAACAACTAGATAGCGCGAATGTTTATTTGAATCAAATAATCTCTCTAGCTGATCAACCTTTTCTTAAAAAGATAAAGTTTAATTCTCATTTGGAACTAGGAAAAATAAATCTAAATAAAGGTAACATTCAAATTTCCCAACAACATTTTAACTCAGCTAAAAATTATTTTGACACGAATGATAGTTTAAATTCAGCTGTATTATTCAAGCGATACAAGGCAATGAATTACTACGAGCCTCTTGGTGTTTGGGATAGTGCCTATAGCGCATTAAAAGAATCTAGACTGAATGAAGCAAAGCTTAATTATAAAAATAACAATACGTTAGTCTCCGAACTGAATGTTCAACTTCGTACCGCCGAAAAAGAAAAACAAATTCTTGAAGAACAAGCCGAAAAAAAACGAAATAGAAACATTGCCTTAGGACTTGGAGGAAGTTTGGTCGCCGTTTCGATTTTCGCCTTTTTAGTTTATAAAAATACCAAACGCAAGCAACGTATCGCCGAGCAAGAAAGAGAATTAGAAATTCAGAAAAAAGAACGAATTCTAAAAGATCAGGAACTCAATGCCATAGACGCCATGATTGAAGGCCAAGAAAAGGAACGACAACGTCTCGCGAGCGATTTGCATGATAGTGTGGGCGCTACATTATCTGCAGCCAAACTACAATTTGATCATTTAGTAAATAACAAAGACCGGTTAGATAAATTAGATGAACTTTTTGAAAAAACAGGTTCTTTATTAGACGATGCCTACAATGAAGTGCGCTCCATGGCGCACTTAAAAAATAGCGGAGTCATTGCCAAAAATGGATTGTTACCTGCCGTTGAGAAGCTAGCTAGAAACGCATCTGGCGCCAATGGTTTGATCATAGAAGTGCAAGATTTTGGTTTAGAGGAACGTCTAGAAAACTCTATGGAAATCTATATCTTCCGAATCATTCAAGAACTAGTAACAAACATTATTAAGCACGCACAAGCCACAGAAGCCTCGATTTCAATAACGCAACATGAAGAAATGTTGAGCATTATCGTTGAGGATAATGGAATGGGATTTAGTGCTAAGAAATTGCCCAAAAAAGACGGCATGGGCCTATCCAGTATTGAACGTCGCATAGAATATTTAGAAGGCACCCTGGAAGTGGATAGTACCCTCGGAAAAGGCACCAGTATATTAATAGATCTCCCCCTATGACAACAGTAGCTATTGCAGAAGACCACAGATCGTTAGCAGATGGTATCGATTTGTTATTAAAATACGAAGATGATATTTCGGTAATTGGAATTGCCAATAACGGAGAAGAGCTCCTAGAAATAGTGCGTCGAAAACAACCTAGTGTTGTGCTCACCGATATTAAAATGCCAAAAATGGATGGAATAACGGTCACACGAGAGATAAAAAAAGAGTTTCCACAAATACAAATCATCGCTTTTAGTATGTTCGATCAAGAAGAGGCTGTCTCTCAGATGATAGCAGCTGGTGCCTCTGGTTATTTGCTCAAAAATTCTACGTTAAACGAAGTACTAAAAGCCATCCAAACCGTTACGAAAGGTGAAACTTTTTTTGATGCTTCTATAGACCCTTCTTTGTTAGATGCCAATGCTCAGAGAACTTCCACCAAACCGATTCTCTCCAAAAGTGAACGTGCTATTTTACAGCTAATCGCTGAAGGAAAGACCTCAAGTGAAATTGCTGATGTACGGTTTACTTCGGTTTCCACTGTTGAGAAACATCGCAAAAATATGATCAGAAAACTCGGCCTATCTGGAAAAGGTGAATTATTGAGGTACGCCTTGGAAAGAAAATACGATTTCTAAATAGCCATTTTTTAAAAATTCCCAACATTGGGTATTTTAATTTTTATGAGACCATCTTATATTTGAAATATGAACATACTCCAAAATATCTTGGATACAGTAGCAGATGCTGAAAAAGAAAAGAAGCAACTGGATACCCAAGACACGCTAACCATCCTAAATGCCATAAAAACGATTTCATTAGACAACTTATTGTTAAACACAATTATTCAGCTTGTACTTGTTATTAAAGACAATGAGATCAATAAAAAAAGTCTAACCAAGCGCGAAAATGAAATTTTCAAGCTCATTGGCTTAGGGCTTACTTCTCGAGAAATTGGCAGGCTACTTTCTATCAGTGAAGCGACCGTAAGTACCCATCGTAAAAAGATTATCAAGAAATTGAAGCTGACGGGGAGTGGTCAACTTCAAAAACTGGCATATCAGCATATTCAAGTCAATTAACCCCAAAAATACCCATAAATGGGTATTTTCTAATCCTTTAACAGGAAATACATTTGTAACTAACTAATAATCAAATTTATCTTTTATGAAAAAAATCAACTTTTTAGTTGCACTACTCATATGTTGTGCCTCTACGCTTAATGCTCAGAACACGCAAGAGCCGTTGGCCTCCCCAGGTGATTATCTACTAGTCCCTGAAACTACGGTAGAGGTCGAAGCACCAATTCAAGAAAGCTTACAGACTTTTAAAGAAGAATCTATTGGTATTTTCTTCATGCCAATTCCTTTAAATATCGATAAAATTACGTTTACGGTTGATGGTCAGGAAACGGAACTTGAAGCGGCAGATGATTTATTTAAAACTGGTATTGGAGTTGCATTAAACGCTGACTTCGATAAATCTGGTTTCGGTTTTGGAGCCATTGCATATTTCGCAGCCATTGGCGGTGATAATCTGCGTGCTTACGACGGATTTGTTGCATTAAAATACGACATTCCTCTTGGAGATCGAGCAGAAACTAACTTCGAGTTATCTCCATTAGTTGGAATTGGTTCTATGGGATTCCAAGAAACGGTAGACGATTTATACCTTGGTAGCTCTTTTTACGTGAGTGGTGGGGCTCGGATTACATGGCGTGTGGCCAACAAACTATTCTTAGGTGCTGATGTACAAACTGTACCAGCATTCTTTAGCCCAGAGAAACTATTGGGTGTAGAAGATGTAGTCGATGAAGCAAAAATTGATTTCAAATTTCTTGCTCAATTTAACCTTTCATTGCGTTACAGCATCTTTTAATCTTCCCAATAACACATTAAATATTATACCATGAAAAAAACATTATATATAATCAGCATGTTTTGCCTTCTATTGATCGGTAATTCATGTATCGTAGATTCTGAAGTTTCATTTCTTACAGAGGCAGAAGAATTAGGTTTCACAGGAACTAGAGATGATATCGAAGAATTCTTATCCACAGAAGTTCTATCGGTAATGACAACTCTAGGTCTTGATATCAACACAGGTAGTGAACCTGTAGACGTAACTGGAATTTTTGTAGCTAGTCCATATTGTCGAGCCGCCGCAACAGATCCAAATGTAGAACTATCGTGTGGTTTCAGAGATTTCGTTATCACGTTCTCCAATCAGAACGATGAAAACCAAACTATTTCTTACCAAAGTGCACAATTTGATGAAAATGGAGTACAGACATTTTCGGAAAATGGAAACGGATTTATTTCTGGAGATAGCAGCGGTAACTTCACCATTATAGTTCGCGCTGTTAGTGGAGATGGAGGTGAAAATGCAACAGCATTTTCGGGACGAATGACTGCGGAAGGCATCGTTTCTTACCAAGATATTTTCGTTCCAAACATCACCTCTGGTGAAGCTTTAGAAGGTGCACTCTTCATTGATGAAGACGGAACCGCGAGCAGACAATAAGATAACAATTATGAAAAAATTTGTTTTTTACATACTCGCATTGCTTTGCATGCCATTAGTAATGGCACAAGAATTTGGTACAGGCCTCATCTTAGACGATGAGGCTTATGCTAAAATTCCAGCAAAGCCAAACAATGTATCCTTCTTTGACGATTTGGCCGATATTACGCGTGCCAGTTTACGTGATTATGTGCCTGTTGTGCGTAGTCAAGGAGGCTATGGAACCTGTACTGGCTGGGCTTCCGCTTATTATGGTCGTACCATAGTTGAAGCGAAACAACGTGGGATTACCAATCAGGAAGAAATTAATGAAATTGCCTTCCACCCTATTTTCACTTACCTCAACGCGGCTAGTGACGAGAACAAAGTAAATTGTCAAAAGGGAGCGGGTATGGATCAAGCAATGCGTTCATTACGAGATGACGGATCCCCTTATTTCAAAGATTATGAAGCTCAGTTTTGTGATGATAATATTCCACAGAGCGTTGTCGAAAAAGCACGTGTCAATACCATTCAAGAATACCGAAGAGTAATTACCGGTGGCGAAGACAACTTAGTTCGTGTAGAAAATGTGAAACGCGCCATCCATCACGGGAACCCTGTAGTAATTGGTTTCGCCTTAGAAAAATCATTTAACGTAGCCAAAGGTGTATTAGTTCCAGATAATTTAGGTCCTTACGGATTTCATGCGATGTGCGTTGTGGGATTTGATGATGAGAAATACGGCGGCGCCTTCGAAATTGTAAACTCTTGGGGAACCAATTGGGGGAATAATGGATACATCTGGGTGAAATATGATGATTTTACAGCCTTCACCAAATACGCACTAGAAATTGTGCCAAAGCCAAAACCTGTCGAAGAGGTATACCAATCACTTGCAGGAGAATTACGAATTCAACTTCGTGGTGGCAAGGAAATGAAAGTAGCTCGGGGTGATACTAAATTCAAAAAAAGTGTTTTAGGATGGCAAGATGTTGTGAAGGAAACAGATACAGAAGATAAAACTGTAGGAGACTACAGAACAGCAGAAGCATACCCTAAAGAGACTAAGTACCAAATTTATGCGAAAGTCGATCAGCCATCTTATATGTATGTGATGTATGCCGATTCTGATGGTGATAATGGCGTTCTTTTCCCAAATCCAGATAATCCTGAAATTGTTAGTTCGTATTTCGATAATACAGAAGCAGAACTAATCATACCTGGTGAAGACTATTATTTTAGACTAAATAGTGATGTGGCTTCCGATTACACCATTGTGTTATTTTCTGCAGATGAACTTGACATTGCAAGCATCAATGAAAAATTGGATGGCTTGGAAGGAGATTTAATGGACAAGCTTTATGTGCTTTTCAACGATGAATTAATTGACAAATCTGCTATCGAAATGGCAGCAGATAAGATGAAGTTCAATGCAAAATTTAAAGAAGGATCGGTGGCCATGATGGTGCTCGATATTAAACGCTCCTGATGAAGTTACTTACCCTTCTCATACTAACCACCGCGATTCTCACCACAAGCTGTAAAAGTCAGGAGCAGCTTGTGTTCGAATCGCAAGACGTGGTAAAAGAAACCAAAGAAGAAGAAAAGAAAGAGCAAGAAGTGATACCTACTATTGCTCTTGATTCTATTTTAGGGGATACCAAATGGAATCAGCTAAAGACCGCTAATGCGATCAATATATATCGGGTAGACAGCGTACTCGTTGATGAAAAAACAATGGAATACGGCAGAAAAGTGATTCCATTAAATGCTTTATCAAAAGATAATGTTACTTCATTTTTATCTGAAGTTACCTCCTTACAAAATTATCCAGTTGTAAAACAACCCTTAGCTGGGTTTAACCCAAATCTTCAGTTTGAAATGTGTACCGAGAATTGTGAGCTTTCGCTTTTATTAGATAGCAAAATCAACAAGGTGGGCTTTATTAATCTAGAAGGGCAGGAAGTCGTTTCTATTTCAGAAAAATTAAAAACGTTCCTTCTCTCTCAACCTACAACAAACACAAAAAACTAACTAAAACAAGAAGATTATGAAAACAAGACTACTTATTTGGGCACTAGTAAGCTTATTTTCGAGCACTTTATTGGCTCAAAACTTCCAAGACATCGTCAAGGAAGTAAAAGAATCTAAAAATGCAGAGGATCTAGACGAAATTTGTCAGAGCGTATATTTAGGGTTTACAAATACACCTGAGGAAGTCGACAACCTAGTGAGTGAAATAATAAGCACCGCTGGTGTGAAGCGATCTTTTGAATTAAAAGAATGTGCTAATATCTCTAATGCAGTCGCGAAAAACCTATTTATTGACGGCGTTGAAAAACGGTATATTATCTATGATGCCGAGTGGATGAAACAAATGGCCAGTAAAACCAATAATGACTGGACGGGAAAACTTATTTTGGCGCACGAAATTGGCCACCACATGAACGGTCATAGTATGAATAACGGAACCAGTACTCCGGAAGTCGAATTAGAAGCCGATTATTTTGCAGGTCGCGCGTTGTCTCACTTAGGAGCCGAATTGGAAGATATTATTGCTGTAACAGAAAGTATGAGCGTTAACGCTTCATCCTCGCATCCAGGAAGAGCAGATAGACGTGCTCAATTAGAAGCTGGTTTCAAATCGGTTGCTAGTAAAGAAATCACATTACGAGTAGAACCTAAGGATATTGACCAAATTGGTCTCAATATGATGGTTAGAGTAAAGGACAATTTAAAAAATGGTTCAATGGACAAAGAAGGGTTCTCTAAAACCCTTCAAATTTTAAATAGAGCCAAAGACAAATACTACAAGGGAAAATATACGGAAGACATGCGCTATTACGAGGCCATGATTTACACGGGTCTAGGCGATGAAAAATCGGCAACTAATGCCTATATCAATTACCTGAGTATTGAAAATTTGGATAAGTCGGATAGAATCAAACAAGTGGCTGGTTTTTTTGCAGGTACAAGTAAAAACAACACGGCATTCTTTTCTAATCCCAATGTAGTTTTTCAACTGAGTAAGGCCCATTATAAACTCAAACATTACAAAAAAGCTATTGCTTTCGGAAATCAATTTTTAGGACAATCCTTAGACGAATCTAAAAAATCTTCCATTAATCAATTAATAGCAGACAGTGAAGTAAATATTATTATGGAAGGGGAAGACGGACTTTCAGTTCCGGAAATGGTTGACCAAGGAATTCTATATTTAAGAAATTCAGATTACGAAAAGGCACTTGATTATTTGAGAAAAGGCGCCGAAAAAGGTAATAGCGAAGCCCAATATCACTTAGCGACCATGTACTATAAAGGAAATGGAGTTTCAAGAGATGTGAGTCAGGCCACTCGTTTATTTCTAGAGGCCGCGCAGGATCAGAACGTAGAAGCTCAATACATGACTGGAAAATTATACTACGATCGCAACGATAACGAAAATGCATTGTTCTGGTTAGAGCGAGCAAAATCTAATGGCAATACAGATGCAGCTACTTTAATAGACAGTATAGAGCGTAAGAAATTAGATGCTTTGAGACGTGAAGAATCTGTTAAAACGGAGAAGAAAGAAGAAAAAGCTAAAGTAGAAACGCTAGCGATGAAAATGGTTAAAGCAAATTCATTCTTCGATCAGGAAATGTACAGTGATGCCTTTTCTAATTACATTGATGCCGCGAATAAAGGAGATGCTAAAGCTCAATCTCGTGTAGCATGGATGCTTTATAAAGGGAAAGGAGTTAGCAAAGATAAAAAGGCTGCCTACGATTGGTGGCGTAAAGCCGCCAGACAAGGAGATACTGAGTCTATTAACTATTTGACCCGTTTAGGGAAATGGTAATCTGTAACTAGTATCATTGTGGGACGTATAAAACAAATGGTCACCAACCTAGACACGAAACTGGGTAGGAAATTCGCCATTAGCATTCAAATACTAATCATTCTATCATTGATTAGTTTCTCGCTAGAGACTCTACCTAATCTTAGTGAAGAGGCTAAAAAGGGACTTCGATATTTTGAGGTATTCTGCATCGTAGTGTTTACCATTGAATACTTATTGCGTTTGTTTTTTGCTCCTAAAAAGCTCACATATATTTTTAGTTTTTACGGACTTGTTGATCTGCTGGCAATACTTCCTTTCTATATTTCCATGGGAATCGACCTAAGATCAGTTCGAGTATTACGGGTATTTCGATTGTTTCGAATTTTTAAACTTATGCGCTACAATAAAGCGCTGCAAAGATTTAGAAGGGCAACCGCGGAAGCCAAGGAAGAGATAGTACTCTTTCTGCTCATTACCATCATATTACTATATCTCTCGGCGGTAGGTATTTATTTTTTCGAACACGAAGCGCAGCCCGATAAATTCACCTCCGTATTTCACAGTTTGTGGTGGGCTATTTCGACACTCACAACTGTAGGTTATGGCGATGTATATCCAATAACTATGGGTGGTAAAATTTTCACTTTTTGCATCCTAATTGTCGGACTCGGAATCGTTACTGTACCTGCAGGAATAGTGGCTTCAGCCCTTTCAAAAACAACCAAAGAGGAATGAAAAAAACCCATTACTTGTTAAGAGACGGTTTCCTCTGCCTTTTACTGGCTTTGGGTTTTCTATGGAGCGTTTCATTTATTTTACTGAACCTTTCTATCTTTAATCCATTTACTGGTGCATTTAAAGATTTTAGTTTTCTCGATCTGTATTATGCCGAAAAAATGCAAGAGAATGCACCAGCGCAAGACATTATACTAATTAATGTTGAACAAAGAGACCGATTCGAAATACATCAGCTCATGGAGCATGTGCAAGCACAAGATCCAAAAGTGCTTGGCTTAGATATCGTTTTTAAAGACACCCGAGATCCATTTGTAGACTCTCTATTACAACAAAGTTTTTCTAAAGAAAATGTAGTCCTGTCCAAAGCATTTATCACCGATCACTGGCAAAGGAATGCTTCGGTTTTCAAAACCAATCATTCGCGTATTGGATATTCCAATCTTAATTTTGATCGTCAAAACAACGTAATCAGGACTTTTGAGGGAAAAAAACTTTTATTAGACAGCATACACTACTCTTTTTCTAGTTTGATGGCTCAGAACTTTCTAGAAGATGATTGGGTAGGTGAAAATTTGGAGACTAAAGTAAATAAGTGTATTCCTATAAACTACCGAGGTGATTTTGATTCTTTTCTCACATTATCCTATGACGACTGCATGTCTCAGGAGACACTTCCGTTTTTAAAAGATAAGATTGTACTATTAGGCTATATGGGAACGCCGCACGGAAGCCGCAATGATATAGAAGATAAGTTTTTTACACCCCTTAATGAAAACACTGCTGGTAAAAGTGCTCCAGATATGTTTGGAGTTCTTATACATGCAAACATCATTCAG
>Ga0316204_10009024_pt1 | contig 13518 bp, 9 predicted proteins | sample 6monrhotite_MG_2_FD_205661 | JGI IMG/M metagenome (GOLD analysis project Ga0316204, IMG submission 205661) | Microbial mat bacterial communities from mineral coupon in-situ incubated in ocean water Damariscotta River, Maine, United States -... | ecosystem: Environmental > Aquatic > Marine >... | reverse complement strand
GCTGCCGGGCGACGGCATTGGGCCCGAAATAATGGCGGAAGTTCGCCGTGTTATGACGTGGACCCAGGGTTCCCACAGTGTGACATTCAACGTGACAGAAGGCCTGATTGGCGGGTGTTCTTACGACGCTTGCGGTGTGCCGCTTTCGGATGAAACCCTTGCTGAGGCCCGGAAATCAGATGCGATTGTAATGGGCTGTGTTGGCGGCCCCAAGTGGGACGGTAAAACCGAATACACCGTGCGCCCAGAAGCCGGGTTGTTACGGCTCCGAAAAGAACTGGACCTGTTCGCGAACCTTAGGCCAGCCATATGTTTTGATGCGCTCGCTGATGCTTCCAGCCTCAAGCATCACCTTGTTGCCGGGCTTGATATACTTTTTGTGCGCGAACTGGCAGGCGGTGTTTATTTTGGTGAACCGCGCGGCATTGAACAGCTTCCGGGCGGTGGCCGCGTTGGAATTAACACACACCGCTATACTGACGCTGAAATTATCCGTATTGCCCGGGTGGCTTTTGAAATGGCGCGCAAACGCGGCGGGCTGGTGCATTCAGCTGAAAAAGCTAACGTAATGGAAGCCGGTTTGCTGTGGCGAGAGGAAGTAACCAAGCTGCACGCGGAAGAATATTTTGATGTGAAACTTGAGCATATTCTGGCAGATAACTGCGCCATGCAGCTGGTGAAAGCGCCCAAACAGTTTGACGTAATTCTAACCGATAACCTGTTCGGCGATATGTTGTCTGACGCTGCTGCAATGCTTACAGGGTCGCTCGGTATGTTGCCGTCCGCCTCTCTCGGTGCTGGTGGGAGTCCGGGGCTTTATGAGCCTGTGCACGGTTCCGCGCCTGATATTGCAGGCCAAGGCATTGCCAACCCGATTGCTGCCATCCTTAGTTTTGCCATGGCACTTAGATATTCGCTTGATATGGGCGGTGCCGCCGACCAGATTGAGGCTGCCGTTGGTGCGGTGCTGGAAGCAGGCTACCGTACGGGCGATTTGATGGGCACAGATACGGCGGATACCAATATGAAACAGGTGGGCACCACCGGGATGGGCGATGCTATTCTTGAGGCGCTTGCCAAATAATACGTTGAATTGACTATATATTTTTAAGTGGGGTGCCTTAATTGCCCCTATATACCCGTAGGAGATTTTGATGGGTTTTCGTGTCGCCGTTGTTGGTGCAACTGGTACAGTTGGTCGTGAAATTTTAAACATTCTTGCCGAGCGCAATTTTCCGGCAACCGATGTTGTTGCGGTAGCGTCCAGAAAATCAATCGGCCAAATTGTAGGTTTTGGTGACAAGGAACTGAAGGTTGTCGCGCTTGATACCTATGATTTCACCGATACCGATATTGCGCTGTTTGCAGCGGGCGGTAGTGTAGCCAAAGAGTTTGCACCCATCGCAGCCGCTGCTGGCACGGTGGTAATTGATAATTCATCCCACTTCCGCATGGACCCTGACGTACCGCTGGTGGTGCCGGAAGTAAACGCGCATGCCCTGAAGCGTTTTGCCAAAAGGAACATCATTGCCAACCCAAATTGCTCAACAGCGCAAATGCTGGTGGCGCTGAAGCCGCTGCATGATGCAGCTACTATTAAGCGGGTGGTTGTCTCTACGTATCAATCTGTTTCGGGTTCAGGCGGGGCAGGTATGGACGAACTGTTTAATCAGGCACGTGCGGTGTTTGTGAATGACCCGGTGGACTCCAAATTTTACCCCAAACAGATCGCCTATAATGTGATCCCGCATATTGATGTGTTTATGGATGATGGATCCACTAAAGAAGAATGGAAGATGGTTTCTGAAACCCACAAAATACTTGATCCTGATATTCAGGTTACAGCAACCTGCGTGCGGGTCCCTGTGTTTGTGGGCCATTCAGAAGCGATTAACCTTGAATTCGCTAAACCTATTAGCGACGCCCAAGCGCGTGAAATATTACGGAATGCACCGGGCTGTTTGGTGATCGACAAGCGCGAAGACGGCGGCTATATCACGCCGGTGGATTGTGTTGGCGATTATAACACCTATATTTCGCGCATTCGCAAAGACCCCACCGTGAAAAACGGCCTGAATATTTGGGTGGTATCAGATAATCTGCGCAAAGGTGCCGCGCTGAACGCCGTGCAAATCGCTGAATCATTGTTAGAGCAAGGGCTGCTGTCTGCGGATTAACCTCGTGTTGGTCTTGGGGCCGCCTGCGGCTGGTAAGATAAAATGGGTACAGTATTTATGGCCGGAACATTAAAACGTTCCGGCCATTTGTTATTTACCGATATGTTCCGCAAGGAATTTTTCTGTTTCGCTCAACATTTTCACGCGCGCAGCTTCGGTTATCATGCTGTGCCCACCATTCTCAATTTGAATATAGCGGCTGTTTTTCTTCAGTTTCTTCATGCGGCTTTGCATGCGCTGCGACATTTTATAGGGAACGCGGTCATCGTCCACGGATGACATAAGAAGCATCGGGATATTGATTTCTTCCGCCCGGTGATACGGGGAAACCGTTTCATCAGGTTGGCCCTTAAGTCCGATATTTTTGATCCATTCCCCAAAGCCAACATGATTCTTATCGCTCAATTTCATGGCGGGTAAATCGGGCACGCCGTTAATGGAGATAGCGCATTTATACAGCTCCGGTTCTTTGATCGGAGCGAACATTGCAGCGTAGCCGCCGTAAGATGCGCCAACAATGCAGATGCGTTCCGGATCAGCATAGCCTTCATTTATCATCCAGAGTGTTGCATCTGTGACATCGTCTTGCATCAGACCACCCCAGCGTTTTCTACCCGCTTTCATAAAGCCGTCGCCGTACCCCGTGCTACCACGAAAATTAGGCTGCATTACTGCATAGCCGCGGTTGGCGTAAAATTGTGACCAAAAATCCCAGTCCGCTGTGTCGCGGGCATGCGGCCCACCGTGCGGCAAGACAACTGTTGGCAGCCTGGCTCCTTTTTTGGCCCCTTTCGGAAGTGTAACGTATGCTGGAATTGTGTCATCATCCCGCGTTGGTATCTGTACGATCAGGGGTGATGACATATCTTCTGGATAAATAGCATTCAATCGGGCCGCCAGATAATCCAGTTTACCGGTGTCTCTGTTAAAAAGGTAATATTCTCCAGGGTTGTTCGGTGCCGTTGCAACAACCAGATACAAGTTTTTGTCACGCGCTCTGCCTGTAATATAGATATCGCTTTTTAACGCCTTTTTTAGGCTGTGCTGAATCCTTGCCAAGTCGGCATCAAAATATTTAACTTTGTAGCTGTCAACCGTATAGCCAACACCCGCCACATTACGGGTCAATGGATGACGTACCGTATTATCCACGTCTACTCGGTCATGGCCGAAAATTTTCTCAACAATTTTACCTGTTGTTACATCAAGAGTGAAAATGGCCTTGGTACCATTCTCTGTTTTGCCCGATACATAGATAACGTTGGGATCCGGGGTGAAATCGATCAGCTTGTAGTTTTCATACCAATCTGTTTTTTCGAGATCCGTTTTGTTGCCGTCTTTATCAAAAAGGAAAGCATATTTTCTTTCCGAATCCAGGCTGTTATTTTGGCGAACAATGCCTGCTCCAAAACGAATGTGGCCCGTCTGGTCTGCAAACCAGCTATATACGCCGCGTATTCCTCTTTTTACTTTGGTCCGTCGTCCGTTCTTGATGTTGACCTTAAAAACTTCTGGCGGGCGGTAAATGTCTTCGCTCAGTGAAATAAGAATTTTATCCGGCTCAGCGGGCAGGCTATGCACAACATTTTCGCCGAATGCGACAGTTTTTCCCAAGCTCTCTTTTTTCTTTTTCGGCTTTCCCAGCCATACATATTCATGTGACTTGATGTTGAAACTAAAAAGCTTTGATTCAGTGCCGCGCAGCCTCATGCCTTCCCTTTTGCGTGAAAGCAGGAAGGTTATGATTAGAGTTTCTTCATTGCCCCAGAAGAAGCCGCCCAGCTCTGCTTTTTCATGCGGCGGCACCAGCACGCTTTTGTTGGTTGCTCTGTCCAGTACCATAATGTGGCGGTGACCTTCTACGCTGGTCATAAAGGCAATTTTTGTTCCGCTCGGTGACAGGGTTGCGCTGGAAAAATTTGGTGGCGAGGCGAAAGCTTCAACGGGAATTTTATTGGCAGCGTGAGTGCCGCCTGCAATAAAAGTTATCGCCGCCGCTACCAAGCCTGCAAACATTGAAAAGTGCATTGGTTCTTTCCCCCAAAACAACGCAGCACCAGCTGCGCATTTTTTACAATTACTTGCCAATATGTTGCGCTAGAAACTTTTCGGTCTCGTGCAACATTTTTATGCGTGCAGCTTCGGTTACCATTGAATGGCCACCGTTATCTATCTTCACATACTTGCTTTTCTTTTTTGCTTTTCGCAGCTGCTTGTCCATTGCGGCCGACATTAAATAAGGCACTCGTTCATCATCCTTGGATGACATTAACAGCACAGGCGCGCTTACTTCCTTTATACGGTGGAACGGTGAAACAGTTTTGTCGCTTGCATCCTTAAGGCCCATCTGTTTGATCCAAACATTGCCGCCAATGGTGTTTTTATCGCCGGTTTTTAATTTTGGAAGGTCGGTCACGCCGTTTACAGATATGGCACATTTATAAAGCTCCGGCTCCATAATCACCCCCATCAGCGCCGCATACCCACCGTAAGACGCTCCAACAATACATATGCGATCAGGGTCGGCTTTTCCTTCAGCAATGAGCCATTTTGTTGCGTCAGTAACATCGTTTTGCATCAGGCCACCCCATTGGTGCCTGCCTTTGTTTCTAAAGGCACGGCCATAGCCGGTTGACCCGCGAAAATTAGGTTTCAGCACCAGATAGCCCCTGCTGGCATAAAATTGCGCCCAAAAATCCCATGCAGCGCTGTCTCTGGCGTGTGGTCCGCCGTGTGGGAGAATAACGGTAGGCAGATTAACGGCTTCAACACCGTTGGGCACGGTCAAATAAGCTGGTATTTCACTACCGTCGCGCACCGGGATGGAGAGTGTACTTGTAGAAGCTGTTTGCTCGATATCGATTTGTTCACGCACTTCAGCGATAAAATGCACTTGTTTCGACGTACGGTCATATAAATAATAGTGCCCCGGATTGGTGTCGCTTTCAGAATAAATCAGGTATAATTGCTTGTCTTTGGCGCGCCCTACAATGCTGTTCACCGCGCCTTTGAAAGCGCGGTCCATGCTTTTTTGTACGATACGGAAGTTTTTTTCGAAATATTTTATCCGCTGAAAATCGTCGGTGTAGGCAACCCCAACGGCTTTGCCTGTTGCAGGATCATGAGCTACATAGTCAAAGTCTACTGTTTCGTGGCTGAAAACTTCCTCTACAGTTTGGCCTGTAGAGATATCCAGTTTGAAAAGGCCTGTTGTACCGTGCGCAGTTTTACCACTTACATAAAGAATGCCGGGGGTATCTGAAAAACCACGAATGCTGTAATTGTCCCGCCATTTTACATTTTTGAGGCTGGCCCACTTCCCGTTTTCCCCTTTAAATATGGCGTACGGCATATCAAAGTTAACACCCTTGTATCCCATGCCCAAGCGTACATCTGATGATTGGTCTGCGTACCAGTCTTGAACGCCGTTGACTTCTTTTTTAATAACCTTTCGGCGACCGGTTTTTACATCAACCCTGAAAACTTCTTTGTTGCCGTCAAGGTCAAAGTCCAGTTCCATAAGGATGTTTTTTTGATCGTTTGGCAGATAATCCAATACTTGCTCTATCTGCGATACCGATTGAGCGGGACCTCGCCCGGATGCAGCAGTACCCTTGCGTGCAGGCTTGCCAAGCCACACATATTTCCCTTCCTCCACAAGGAAGGAAAGAACACGTGTATTATAGGTTTTGCTGGCAAACTCCCGCCTGTTCAGCAGTGATCCTGTGCTTAAAACAAGGATATTTTCATTCGCCCATTGATAATTGTTTAGCTCCCAATCAGGGGGCGGCGCTATCAGTTTTCTGCCTTGCCCCTGAAGGCTTTGCACAACCACATGTTTTCGGCCTCTCAAGCTAACAGAGTAGGCAATTTGGGTGCCCTTTGGCGACAATCTGGCCTGGCTAAATGTTGGCAAGGCAGCGAACGCCTCAACAGACATTTTTGCAGATGCTTTAGTTGCAGTATTGGTCGCAAAAGACGCCGTGCCCGGCATTGCGACTAGTGCGGCGACCATTAGAGATTTGGCGATGACTTTCATTATGTTTCCCCCCGGAACAGGCTTGATTTCCTCTGCAGACAAGAGGCTTTTATGCCTGAGTTCTAAACCAAGTATCTATGCTTTACGTTTGGAAACGAACCTTTCAGGTTTTCTATTTCCCGTCAAGATTGTCGGGGTGAGATTTTTAAAAACCGGCTTTTTTCGGCGCAGTGTTAGTTACCAATATGCTTCGCGAGGAATTTTTCTGTTTCCCGCAGCATGGTGAGGCGGGATTCCGCAGTTACCATTGAATGGGTGCCACTCTTAATCAGTACATAGTGGCTATCTTTTTTCAGGCGCTTCAGGCGCTTGTGTAGGTCTTTGGAATGCTGGTAAGGGATGCGGCTATCGTCTTTTGCTGAAAGCAGTAATACGGGCGCATTAATTTCCTCAGCGCGGTGATAGGGGGAGGCTTGCTTGTCGTCTACGCCTGCCAGCCCCATGTTTTTAATCCATGCCCGGCCTCCGATAAAGTTGCGATCATGGGCTTTTAGGCGCAGTAAATCGGTTACGCCGTTTACAGAAACTGCACATCTATAAAGCTTTGGCTCTTTGATCGTTCCCATTAGGGCGGCGTAGCCTCCATATGATGCACCAACGATGCAAATGCGTTCCGGGTCAGCTATGCCTTTTGCTACCAGCCATTTTGTGGCATCTGTTACATCGTCCTGCATCAATCCGCCCCATTGCAACTTGCCCGCATTCTCAAATGCGGGACCATAACCAGAAGAACCTCTGAAATTTGGTTGCAACACCAGATATCCTCGGCTGGCGTAGAATTGTGCCCAATAGTCCCAATCAGCGGTGTCTCGCGCTGTAGGGCCCCCGTGCGGGAGAATAATTGCAGGTAAATTTTGGGCAAGGGTTCCCTTGGGTGTCGTAAGATACGCAGGAATATTGCTGCCATCGCGCACAGGTATTGAAACGCCTTCTACGGTTGCCATCATAGCCTCTTCGATAAATCTCCGGGCCGACATCATCCAAACAAGTTTTTTCCGCGTACGGTCATAAAGATAATATTCGCCGGGGCTTCTGTCATTGGATGTTTGTATCAAATAAAGCTCGGCATCTCGTGCTTTGCCCACGATTAAATTGACGGTATTAGGCATGGCTTTATTGAGGACAGCCTGTAAGCGCGCAAAGCCTTTGTCTAAATATTTGATTCGGTAGTGGTCATCCACATAAATGGCACCAGCAAGGCGACCTGTTGTTGGGTGCTCGTGGGTGTCTTCTACATCAATTTCAGGGTCAACAAAAACCGGCTCTATAATTTCACCAGACAGAACATCCAATTTATAAATGCCGCGGGTGCCATACTCGGAAACACCTGTGACATAGACATGGGCAGGATTAACGTCGAAACTTTCCAAATCATATTTGTCGGTCCAGTCAAGTGCGTCCAGATCAATCCATTTTCCATCTGCATTTTTGTAAATCATGTTTAATTCGGTGCTGTGCGGCCTGTATCCGCTGCCTAATCGAACTTTGCTGTCTTGGTCGGTGTACCAGTCATTTATGCCCCTGCGGCCATATTGAAATATGCTGCGGGCACCAGTTTTTACATTCGTCTTGTAAACGGACGGTGTACCATCCAGTTGGAAGTCGAATTCAAGTAAAATATGGTTTGGATCATCAACCAAATAGTCGACGATACGCTCATGCTGAGAGGTTATTTCTTTGTCTTTTCCGCTAAAAAAATTTGGATTATTTACTTTCGGAGCACCAAGCCATTTAAATTGCTTTTTGTTGAATGTGAAGCTGATGATGCGGGTTTCGTGACTCTTCCCTTTGAATTCCCATCGGTTAAGTGTCATGCTGACCCGAAAAATAATTATATTGTCAGATTTCCAAAAGAAAGTGTCGAAGTCTATTTTTTCGTCCCATGGCGGTGTACGCGACCCGTTGGTGCCATCCAGATTTTGTACCACAAGGCTGCGTCGGCCCTTGCTGCTGACAAAATAAGCAAGTTTCTTCCCGCTGGGTGAAAGTTGTACGTTGCTGAAATCAGGCTGGGCGGCGAAGGCTTCTATGGGGATTTTTGCGGGGTCTGTTATTTTATTGTTTTCGGCAACGGCGATTGTGCCAACAAACACAGCTAAAATAAGTGCTGAAAATGCACGTTTCATACAGAAAGTCCCCCAATAGTATCTTGTGTTTTTGTCATAACGGCCAACAGAACAACTTACAATAGAAGTTATGCCGGGCATTTCAGGAGTGGAAGCCAAACAATGTCGTGTTTTTGCAATATCTTTGCTTGCACAGCGCAGGTTTAGGGCGTTAAAACTATTCGCTAATAATCTGCATCATTATTCGCTCCAGAATTGGACGGTATTGACGGCAGTTTTGCGGGCTTTTATCTCTAGCCTTTATCTTTTGTTACTACTCACTTTTGTTTCACTCAGGGGAAATTTCATGGCACAGGCGAAACGTCCACTCTCGCCCCACCTGCAAGTTTACCGCTTCGGTGCGCATATGGCAGTGTCCATTATTCACCGTATAACGGGTTCAGCGCTGGCGGTTGGCGCTATCTTGCTAACATGGTGGCTGGTTGCTATTGCAACCGGGCACGAATATTTCAATATGGTGCAAGGCATGGCCGGTTCCATGCTCGGCAAGCTGGTGCTGTTTGGTATTACCTTTGCGCTGATGCAGCATTTTGCATCGGGCATTCGCCATTTGTTTATGGATGCAGGCAAGCTGTTTGACCTGAAGGCCAATACAGCTTCCGCGAAATTCACCTTTGTCTTTTCCACAGTGATGACCCTGCTTATCTGGGTTGCCGCCTATAAAGTAACGGGGGCGCTTTGATATGGCTGACATGAACACACCGCTGTCAAAAGTGCGCGGGCTTGGTTCGGCAAAAGACGGAACCAGCGTTTGGATTAGCCACCGTGTTGCGGCAATCGCCAATATTCCTCTGGTGCTTTTCTTTGTGGTTTCTTTTGTGGGCAACGCCGGTAAAAGCCACGCTGAATGGGTGGCCTGGATCAAACAGCCGCTTGTGTCAGTATTGTTGATTTTGTTTGTGCTGAATTTCACAAATCATATGCGCTCTGGCCTTCAGGAAGTTGTTGAAGATTATGTGCATAGCCACGGCAACAAATTCGCTGCGACAATCGCCATAAAGTTCGGCTGCGCCTTGATCGCGGGGCTTAGTGTCTTTTCAATTTTACGTATCGCGTTTGGAGGCTAGACCCGTGAGCACAGCATATCCAATTACAGAACACACCTATGACGCCGTTGTTGTTGGCGCGGGTGGTTCGGGCCTTCGGGCAACCATGGGCCTCGCTGAAAAGGGCCTCAAAACGGCCTGTATCACAAAGGTGTTCCCAACCCGCTCGCACACAGTGGCTGCGCAGGGCGGTATTGCGGCATCGCTCGGCAATATGGGCAAAGACAGTTGGCAGTGGCATATGTATGACACCGTCAAGGGGTCTGACTGGCTGGGTGATCAGGACGCGATTGAATATATGGTGCGTGAAGCACCAGCAGCGGTTTATGAGCTGGAACATTACGGTGTACCGTTTAGCCGCACCGAAGAAGGTAAAATTTACCAGCGCGCTTTTGGCGGCATGACCACCGAATTTGGCGAAGGCCCGCCAGCGCAGCGCACATGCGCCGCCGCTGACCGCACCGGCCACGCCATGCTGCACGGGCTTTATCAACAGTCGCTTAAATACGACAGCGACTTTTTCATTGAATATTTTGCTATTGATCTGATCATGGAAGGCGGCGAGTGCCGCGGTGTGATTGCAATGAATATGGAAGACGGCTCGATGCATGCCTTCCGCAGCCAATCAGTTGTGCTGGCAACCGGCGGTTATGGCCGCGCGTACTTTTCGGCAACCTCGGCGCATACGTGCACCGGTGACGGCGGCGGCATGGCGCTTAGAGCCGGTCTTGCAATGCAGGACCTTGAGTTCGTGCAGTTCCATCCAACAGGCATATACGGCGCGGGCGTTCTAATTACTGAGGGCGCGCGCGGTGAAGGCGGTATCCTGATCAATTCAGAAGGCGAGCGTTTCATGGAGCGTTATGCCCCGTCAGCGAAAGATCTGGCGTCACGCGACGTGGTATCGCGCTCGATCTCGAATGAGATCCGCGAAGGCCGCGGTGTTGGTAAAGACAAAGACCATATGTTCCTGCATTTGGACCACCTTGACCCTGCAATTTTGGCAGAGCGTTTGCCGGGTATTTCAGAATCGGCGAAGGTGTTTGCCGGTGTTGACGTGACCAAAGAGCCGATCCCGATCATCCCAACCTGCCACTATAATATGGGCGGCATTCCAACCAATTATCACGGTGAGGTTATTAACCCCACAAAAGGCAAACCTGACGCAACTGTTCCTGGGTTGTTTGCTGTTGGGGAAGCGGCGTGTGTATCTGTACACGGTGCCAACCGTCTTGGCTCTAACTCGCTTATTGATTTGGTGGTGTTTGGCCGCGCCACAGCGCACCGCATTGCTGAAACAAGCAAGCCGGGTGCAACGCAGAAGCCACTGCCTGCCGGATACAGCGACATGGCGCTTGGGCGTCTTGATGCCGCACGTTACGCTAACGGGTCGGCGTCAACGTCGGAACGCCGCCTTGACATGCAGCGTACCATGCAAAACCACTGTGCGGTGTTCCGCACCACGGAAGTGCTTGCTGAAGGCGTTAAGAAAATTGACGATGTTGCCGCCAATATCGACGACATCAAAACGTCTGATCGTTCACTTGTTTGGAATAGCGACCTGATTGAGACAATGGAGTTGCAAAACCTTTTGCCGCAAGCGGTGCTGACGATGCACGGTGCAGCGGCACGGGAAGAAAGCCGGGGCGCGCATATGCATGAAGATTTCCCTGACCGTGACGATAAAAACTGGATGAAACACACAGTTTCCTGGTTCGACGGTAAAAAGGTTACGCTCGGCGATCGTCCGGTGCATGACTATACGCTCACAAAAGAAGTTGAATATATCAAACCAAAAGCCCGGGTATATTAGGGGAGGAATGAAAAATGGCTGAATTTACACTTCCCAAAAACTCCGTTGTCGGCAAAGGCAAAACTGTCAAAGCTGACGGGGCGACAAACACAAAAAAATTTAGTGTTTACCGCTGGAACCCGGATGATGGTGAAAACCCGCACATGGATACCTATGAAGTAGACATGGATAGCTGTGGCCCGATGGTGCTGGATGCGCTCATTAAAATTAAAGATGAAATGGATAGCACTGTTACTTTCCGGCGGTCATGCCGCGAAGGTGTGTGTGGTTCATGTGCAATGAACATCGACGGCAAAAACGGCCTGGCTTGCACAACAGCGATTGAAGACGTGAAAGGTGATGTAGCGATCACACCGCTGCCGCACCAGGAAGTTGTGAAGGATTTGGTGCCTGATCTCACCAATTTCTACGCGCAGTATGCGTCGATTAAGCCGTGGCTGGAAACTCAAACGCCTCAGCCGGGAAAAGAGCGTCTGCAGTCACCGGCAGACCGTAAAAAGCTTGATGGCCTGTATGAGTGCATATTATGTGCATGTTGCTCAACCAGTTGCCCAAGCTATTGGTGGAACGGCGATAAATATCTCGGTCCTGCGGCTTTGTTGCAGGCATATCGCTGGCTTGTGGATAGCCGCGATGAAAACACCGGCGAGCGGCTTGATGATTTGGAAGATCCGTTCCGGCTGTACCGTTGTCATACCATTATGAACTGCTCGAATGCATGCCCGAAGGGGTTGAACCCTGCAAAAGCAATTGCAGAGACCAAAAAAATGATGGTCGAGCGCAAAGGCTAGGGTTTGCGGGTGGTTCAGACAAGAATATTGGGCGCGGGCATCTGGTATGCTGGCGCCCAAAGTGTTTAAGGGACCAGATGTAAGCTATGCCTGATATGGCCAATTTTGAAATATCTGTTGCGGTGGCAACCTATAACGGTGAGGCCTTTGTTGCAGAAACGCTGCAAAGCATCTTGGGGCAATCCTTAAAGCCCAATGAAATTATTATTGTTGATGATGGATCAATAGATACAACACCTGATATTTTAGCCCGGTTTGGTGCTGATATCCGGGTTATCACCATTGAAAATAGTGGGCCGGAGGCCGCAAAAAAAACCGCTATTGAGGCCACAAACGGCGAGTGGATTGCTATCTGTGATCATGATGATTTGTGGGATGCAGACCATCTTGAGCGATTGGCAGCGCTGGTACTGAAATATCCGGAAGTTGGTGCTGTTTACTCTAATTTTGCCGAATTTGATGGTGCGGCGCGCTACCCGGATAAATTTTCCAGCTTTGGTGAGGCCTATTGGCAGGATTGCCCGGAAGATGAAGAGGGTTTTCGAATATACGGCCCTGAACCTTTTGCGATGTTGCTGCACGGGAACCCTTTTTTTCCATCTGCGGGCATGTTCAGGCGGGCACTGTATAATGAAATAGGCGGTATTCGGCTGGGACTGTCCCGCAACCCGGCAGCTGACGGCGACATGACCAGCAGGATGGTGATCCAGGGGATAATTGGCTGTGATAGCAACATCACGGTGCGTATAAGAAAATACGGCGGTAACTTTTCTGGCGAAGGATTTAAAACCTCACGCGGGGATATTTTGTTGAGGGAAGGTCAGTTGGCAGAAGGCGGCATATTTGCCCTTTATCAACATAACTTAAAGGCATGTATTAAACGTCAGGCACTTGCCATGTTGCAGGCCGCATTTTCATACCGAAACAAGGAGGCATTTAAGTTTGCTTCCAAGCGTTTGGTGTTTAGCGAATTACCAATTGGTCTCAAATTCCGTTTTCTGGTTTTTCAATTACCAGGCGTATTTTTGGCACCTTTTTTCATGCTGGTACGACAGTTCCAAAAATAAGGATGATACCAAGAGGTTTCCTTAAGCCGGATCAATCAATACGAAGCGGGATGAGCTTTTGAAGCTTTTGGGGAAGATTGTTGTAAAGCGTGTATTCCGGGCCATTTTTGTATCCTGATATTTTCCACAGACCAGCCAATACCAATCCATATACCGCGCCGCCGCCGGCAATTTTGCTGGCAAGGATCATAATAAGCGGCCAGTGAGCAGGAACGGGTACCATATATACCGCAGCCGCCATGAGGCCGCCTGCCAATAGAGGGCGATAAACCAGTACAAGTATGCCGGTATCTACCTTTAAAAGGTTGAATAGGTGTTTGGTCTCGGCAACAAGGTTCGCTGCAGACAGAACGCTGAAGGTTATTGCCACCGCTTCCGGGCCGTATAACAAGCCCGCTGTGATGCAACCGCTACTGTATGTTGCTGCGCGCAAGGTCCAGAACAAGGCTGTTTTTTTCT
>Ga0316204_10009023_pt1 | contig 13521 bp, 13 predicted proteins | sample 6monrhotite_MG_2_FD_205661 | JGI IMG/M metagenome (GOLD analysis project Ga0316204, IMG submission 205661) | Microbial mat bacterial communities from mineral coupon in-situ incubated in ocean water Damariscotta River, Maine, United States -... | ecosystem: Environmental > Aquatic > Marine >... | reverse complement strand
GCCCCTGACCCATACCTCGAGCCACCCTCGGACGAGGCGCCCATCGTGCGCCCTCGCGAGCCCCTGCCTTCGCCGACGCTCTCCCCCAGGGCGCGCGCCAACTCACCCACGGGTCGCTACCTCCGGGAAGGGATCGTGGGCGCGCTTCGCCAGCCCTTCCTCCGCTCCCTGCTCAAGATTCCCCTCAAGAAGGTCGCGATCTGGGCCAGCTTCTTGTTCTTGATCTACGCCCTGCGCGACTTCTTCGGCCTGATCTTCCTGACCTTCGTCATCAGCTATATCTCTGCCACCATCGTGGGCCGGATCTCGACGCACTTCACGAACCGCAAGGTCCCCGTGGTCTTGGTGTTCTCGGCGATCATTGCCTCAGTTGTCTCTTTGGGACTCATGACCGTCCCCAGGGCGGTTCGCCAGGGCGAGGCCCAGCTGGAGAAGCTCCGCAAGATCAAGGACTTCCGGGGCTTCCTCGAGACCGAGATCGCCGAGCGCTTCGGCGCCGAACTGCCGCCTCCCGTGGCCTCCCCCAAGCCAGGCGCCACGCCCGCCCAGCCCGCAGCCGGCGCGGCCGCAGTCGGGAGCGCTCTCGCCATTGGCCCCAGCGCCACCCCGACCCCTGACCCCTCCGGCGAACCGACCAAGGAACCTGAGGTCGGCCTCGTGGAGCGAGCGCGGCGGGTCTTGAACAACCCCGACGTCAACCAGGCCGTCGCCAAAATGCTGGCAAAGGGCGGGCAGGAATACCTGATCCCCAACCTCAAGTCCGTCGTGCAGGGGATCTGGGGCGGAGCCGCCTACTTCGTGGCCGCCCTGATCTTTAGCTTCATGATCGTCTGGGACCTCCCGCGTCTGGCGGCCGGAGCCGGGCGCATGGAGCAGTCTCGCCTCGGAGACGTGTGGGTCGAGGTCGCTCCTTCGATCGCGACCTTCTTCCGGCTCCTCGGCAAGGCCTTCGAGGCTCAGACCGTGATCGCGCTGGTCAACACCGTCATCACCGCCCTCGGGATGTGGTTCCTCGGGATCCCCGGGATCCCCTTCCTGGCCGTAATCGTGTTCGTGTGCAGCTTCATTCCCATCGTGGGGATGTTCATCAGCACGATCCCGATCTGCATCGTCGCGCTCCAGGTCGGCGGCTTCGGCCTCGTGTTCGGCGTCCTGGCCATGGTCGCGGTGGCCCACGCGCTGGAGGCCTACGTCCTCAACCCGCGGATCTACGGCTTCCACATGAAGCTCCACCCCCTGGCCGTCCTGATCGTGCTCTACCTCGGTCAGCACCTGTTCGGAGTCTGGGGCCTCGTGATCGGCGTCCCCATGGCGACCTACGTCTGGCGCCACCTGATCCTCGGCGAGGCCGACACCCTCGTAGTGACCGCGGAGGACCTTCCTTCGCCGCCAGCAGCCCCTCCCGCCCCCGAGCCCGCAGCCCCCGCGACGGGCTGACTCTCGCGAGTCACTTCCCGATACAAAAGCTGCTGAAGATGTGACCTAGGACGTCGTCGCTGGTCACCTCTCCGGTCAGGCGCCCGAGGGCCTCGAGGGCCTCGCTCAGGTCGAGGGCCGCCAGCTCGGCCCGAGCCGGGAGGCCGCTCCGCAGCTGACCTAGCGCTCGAGACACGGCGTCTGAGGCTTCCCGGAGCCGCTCGGCCTGGCGGGCGCTCCCCAGCATGCCGCCGGCTCCGCTCAGCTGTTCTTCGACCGCGCTCACGAGGACAGGGATCCCAGCACCCGAGGTCGTCGAAAGGGGCAGCGCGCTCGAGGGAGCTGGGTCGACGTCTGCGCGATCTCGCTGGCTCGCGATCCAAATCAGGGGGACCTCGCCCGGGGGCGGGGGCTCGCCCTCCGCGCTGAGCCAGAGCACGAGGTCTGCGCCGCGCGCGCTGGCTTCGGCCTCCCGACCGGCCGCGGCGTCGAGCTCCTGGGCCCTGGTGGGGATCTCGCCCTCGAGGTGGCCTGTCCCCGCCGTGTCCACCAAGAGCAGCTCGCGCCCGCTCGGGAGCCGCCAGCGTCGCTCGAGGACGTCACGCGTCGTCCCGGCCTCGGCAGAGACTATGGCCTGGCCCGAGCAGAGGCGGTTGAAGAGCGTCGACTTACCCGCGTTCGGGGGGCCCCGCAGGACGACGCGCGGGAGGTGTGCTCGGGGGGTCCGCCCGCTGGCCTCTCCTTGGAGCTCCGCGATCGCGAGGGCCACGCCGTCGAGTCGTTGTGCGAGGGCCTCGTCGGCGGTCAGGTCGAGCTCTTCGTCGGAGAAGTCGATGGCGGCCTCGACGTGGGCCAAGACCTCGAGCAGGACCTGCTTGCTCGTCTCGACGCGACGGCCGACGCCGCCCTCGAGCGCCTGGACCGCTCCGCGGGTCTCCTCGGCGGTGGCCGCGGCGGTCAGGGCCAGGACGGCTTCGACCTGCACCAGGTCCACGCGGCCGGCGTGAAAGGCGCGCCGCGTGAACTCACCCCGATCCGCGAGGCGGGCCCCCAGCCCTTGGAGGGAGCTCAAGAGGGCCTGAATCAGGGGCGGCGAACCCGGGACCCAGAGCTCGACCAGGTCCTGGCCTGTGTAACTGCGAGGCCCGCGGAAGGCGAGGGCCTGGGCGGGCGCTGGCGGCCAGCCGGGGACCCGGAGCGCCCCTGAGACGAGGCGTCTCGGGGCCGCTGGCGTGGGATCGAAGCAGCGACCCGCGAGCTCCCAGGCAGCGGGCCCCGCCACCCGGACCACGGCCCGAGCGCTCGACCCAGGAGGCGAGGACAGGGCCACGATCGTGTCGCTGACGTTCAGAGGTCGACCCTCGGGGTGAGCTCTAGCCGCGCGCGCGCTCGAGGAGGAGCATCACGACCATGCCCATCAGGCTCAGCTCTTCGTCTTCGGGCTCAATGGCCCCGGTCCGCTCGATGGAGAACTTGGACTCGAAGAAGGCCGGCTGCTTGTGAGCCTGGAGGATCGGCGGCGCCTCCTCGCCGGCCTTGAGGTCGTAGGTCGGGTTGAAGAAGTAGCCCGCGAACATCCCGATGATGGGGATCTGCTGGAGGAGGGCGTCGAGGACCTTGATCCAGGCGTTGGCCTCTTGAATGATGAGGATCGGAGTGTCCCCACGGCACACTTCATAGGTCGCCTTGAAGATCGAGCGCATCCCCTTGCGGCGCACGACGCCGATCTCGCGGACGCCCGTCTCGCGGCCGTCGGCGGCCAGGACCTTGTACGAGGCCGAGAAGTCGATGATCTTGTTGGCCTTGATCTGGTAGAGGAGGTTCTCTTGGCGATCGTCGGAGAACACGCGAATGTCTTCCTTGAGCTTGAAGGCCTTCTGCTTGACGTACATCTTCACGTTGCCGCGAGCGTCGGTGACCCAGAACTGGCTCGCGAGGGCGATCAGCTTGAACTTGATCTCGAGGGGATAGTCGAGGTTCATGGCCTTGCCGCCCTTGCCCTTGGGGGCGCCGCGGTCGTCAAGGTCCGCGCTAGGCGGGGAGTAGGGGTTCTCGTCTTTCATGGGTCGACCTCCGAGGCCCACAGCATGGACCATGGGTCCGGCCAAAGCGAGGGGACCGCGTCACCTCTTCCTGGCCCACGAGGACGCTTGGAGCAGGCCTGCCACAACCACGCAGACCGTGAACATGGATCCGAACGACACGGTCAGTGACTCTGCGCCTCCGCAGGCAGCGACAAGGGTGGCAACGAAGGCTCCGAGCCCTGCCACGCGCACCTGCCGCTGCAAGCGGCGGGTCTCGAGCGGGGACGCCAGAGCGGGCCGGAACCCGCAGCTGGCGTTGCCGCACCCGATCTGTGAGGCGCAAGCCTGATGTCGCCAGACACCACACTCGGGGCACTCGTTCAGATCGTCCCGGTGTGCCATGGCGCCGCAGGCACTGCAGTGCCCGAACTCGGGCCTCGAGCGCGTTCGAGGCCCGGGGCTCGGCTCTTCCGCTCCGCCGCCCCCTGCGCAGCCCATGGTCGAGCAGCCGCCGAGCTCGAGCTGACAGGCTTGGTGGTAGCGCGTCTGGCAGTCGCGACAGGACCAGACCTTGGACTCGGGCTGGAACTCGTCTCGGCAGAGGGGGCAGATCTCCCGACCGCTGACTTCCGTCAGCTCTAACCCTTGGGGAGGAGGCTCGCTCATGCGCATCGCCGATCGCCGACCCCCAGCCTAGCGAACCGGACGCGCCACCTGCACACCCACCCGATCAGGGGCCAGTGTCCGCAGTCGCCTCTACCACCTCTCCCACGCCCAACTGATCAACGCAGTCGCGACGAAGGACACTCGGCCCCGCGCCCACGCAACCCGCCAAGATGGGGGGTTTGGGGGGTCGAACATATCACCACCCCACTAATCTCGCGGGGGGTGGCGTAGCTGGGCCTCAGGCCTCGCGGATCGCCCAGGACGATTGGATAGACCTGAGCCCAACCAGCCGTCGTGCTGCCTCTTGGGCAAACCTCGACTCGAGGTTCGCAGCAGCCCTCCAGGGACCATGCTAGAGGCGAGTACTCGGAGGTGCTGTCGACTGGTAGATCTGAGGGAAGCAGATCAGCAGATCAGCCTTGACCTCGGGTTTCTGGGATCACCCCCTACTCTGAGTTCCTAGGATTTGGAGCGATTCTTCTCTGGCCCGTTGGCCTGGGAACGTCCCAGCCAACTCAGCACCGCCGTTTGCTCAACGGCTAGGGAATGCCCTTTCACTCATGTCCCCAGAGACCGAACGAAACCGTCTCTCCGCGAAGACCTCTACGACATGGTCTGGAAGACGCCTCTCTCCCACCTCACCACGACTTCGTCATCTCCGATGTCGCCTTGGCCAAGTGGTGCAACAAGTTCTTCGGGTTCCGAAAAGCTGCGCTGCGCTTCGCTTTGGCCGACTTCGAGCGAGCCAGCCGCGCCGGCGGGGCGCATCACGCCGGCTACCTGCGTTGTAGCGCTAACGCTCCCTTCTGCTCTTCGCGACGCGCCCTATGTAGCGTCTTCGTGATCGCCCCAGCCACAACTCGAGCGTCGGGCGTGAGCGAACGCGAGGTGTCGTTGTCCAATTCGGTCGGCCTGTCCCCGGCCGAGCCCACCCTGGCGCACCACCAGAGCTGAGCTCGCTCGTCAGTCCAGGTGTTGAGGCCACGAAGGCGATCAAGGCGCCAGACGAACTCGCTCATGCTCTGGGGTCGTCGGTAGGGATCCTTCTCGAGGCAGTCCATGATTAGCTCCTCTAGATCAGCTGGGATCGTGCTCTCCGTCTTGCTCGAAGGGGGATCTGGCGCCACGTGGAGGTGATCCGCCAGCATTCCGAACATCGTGGGCTGTTCGAACACGAGGCGCCCCGTGACGAGCCAATAGGCGACGCAGCCGAGTGCATAAACGTCAGCGCGCCCGTCCACGCCTTCGGGTTTGCGTATGAGCTCTGGCGCCATGAAGGCAGGCGTCCCCACGAGGTAGGACCCGTCTGGTTCAAGGACTTCACTCTCCTTTGCGCTCAGGCTACTCGTCGCCACGCGTCGCACGAGGCCGAAGTCTAGGACCTTGACGAAGTCGACGCGGTCACCAACTCGGCACGCCATGAGGTTGGCCGGCTTGATGTCTCGGTGCACCAGGCCGGCGCGGTGCGCTTCACCGAGGGACTCGCATGCTTGACGGAGTAGGTAGATCGCGCGAGCGGGGGAGAGGGGTCCGAAGCGCTCGACGAGCGCCTCAAGATCGAAGCCGTCGAGCAGCTCCATGGCGTAGTAGAAGGTCCCCTCGCCGGTGACTCCGTAGTCGTAGAGGCTGACGGTGTGGGGAGAGCTGAGGCAGGCGGTGACTTGCGCCTCTAGCTCGAAGGAGTCGAGGGTTTCCTGTCGCGAAGCCTCGCTGCTCTCCTCCAGATCTTTCGGTGGTGAGACCAGCTTGATCGCGGCCGGTCGCTTCAGGAGGGCGTGCTCGGCTCGCCAGACTTCCCCCATGCCGCCCTTTCCCAGGAGTTCGACCAAGCGATAGCTACCCAAACGGCGCGCTGTCTCGCGAGCCGCACTGGCGGAGACGCCGAGGTCATAGACCAGCCAGGCTGGTGCCACGGCCAAGGCGGCGCAAACGTAGTAGGGCAAGAAGGTCTCGACCACGACGGGCAGGGCTGGCAGGGCTTGGCCTTCGCTGAGGGACCAAGTGAAGAACACCAGGGGAGCAGTGGTCGCGCACGCGAGGGAGGTAAGGAGCGCACGCGCCGGAGGAACTGGCACGAAGAGTGGGAAGAGCAGGATCCAAACCGCGAGCCAGGACAGCTTGACCATTACGGGCTGGAGGAGCATGTTTCCTTGGAAGGCGCAGATCGAGATCACCAATGCGCCCGTGACTTGGTAGACGAGACCAGCCCGCAGTGTCCCGGAAGGACTCAAGACCCTGCGCCAGGCGACGAGGGCCATGGCGAGAGAGAGGGCGAGGAGCAGCGTCTGGGTCAGGAGAAAGTGCGTGAGGTGGTGCGGGGCCTCCCACCCCAGCGGTCCGTAGAGAAGGAGGGAGGCCAAGACCAGAGCAGCCACACCTCCCGCGAACACCGCGCTGACAAGGGCCAAGCGGTGGTTGGCCTTTGCGAGGAACTGAGCGTCGAGCGTCGCGGGAGGCGTGGCTGCCTCTTGAACGACTTGTTGGATTCTGATCGCGCTTGACATGACTAGGTCGTGCGCAATTCACGTGCCTTGCCACAGACACGACTCAACGGCATTGGCGGCGAGGCGCAGCCGAGCCGAATGGTGCCAGGGGTTTCAAGTTTGCAACCCCTGGCTCACGCGCCCCCTGGTGCCGATTCGAGGAGTTTCACCCCCAAGGTCTCCATATCCTCCTCGACGGGGCTCTCGCTCCCGCGCTTTAGCCCACATTCGGCGAGGGCGCGAAGGAGATCAAAGGAACTGAGGATTCCATGCACCTTTCCCCCCCGAACCACAACAACATGGCGGATCCGGTGCTTCCCCATGAATCGAGCGACGATCTCGGCCTCAAGGATGTCTGGCAGGGTGTAGACGCGGCGTTGCATCACCTTCTCGACTGGAACTCGCGCGTGCTCGTCCAAGATCTCGACGAAGTCCGTGGACGTCACGATTCCCTTGAGGTAGCCCCACTCGTCAACAACGGGAAGCGCGTGAAACCGCCTCTCGCCGAGCAGTCGTCGGACCCTCGCAATGGAGTCGCTTTCCTTCACGAGAACAACTTCGGTGGTCATCAAGTCACGAACCTTCATGCCGAGTCCTCCTGGGGCTTGGCACGACTAGTGAGCAAAGGCTCGGCCGGCGAGTGGGCCTCACAACTTCAGCCAAGGCGCTCCCGCCGGCGCGAAACTCCTCCCCGAACGGGAAGGCCACAGGACCACCCCGTTGGACAACGGGACTTGGCCCGCTCAAATCTGAAACGCGCCAGCCCCAGGTTGTCTCCGCGAAACCTCTAAGGGGCGGCACAGGCTTTGCGGAGGGGGTCTCCTGCTAGAGAAATGGAGCGAATCAATGAACGCGAAGAGTCCCAGCGGAGGCCCCGGCCCCAGCAAAAACAAGAGACGCCTGCTCAAGCTCGTGGGCCCTCTCTCGTTGAGCATTCTTGCCTCGACAGGTTGCACCTCGGATCCAGAGACGACCTCGTCCGAGCCCACGGAGGCGACTCCAGCCTCCCAACCGGCCAGCGAGCATTCTTGTGGGAGCGGGTGTGGCGCGACTGGCTGCGGCGGTCCCAAGAAGACCTCCGAAAAGACACCTGACCAGGGCTCCTAGCCGAAGAGCCCGACGCGTGGGCAGAGGTGAGGCAGCACGTCTCCCAAGTCGCCTCCCTGGGCCCGCGCTGGTTATCCTCCCCAACCCTAGAAGGGCACTCGGTGGCCCCCGGACTCAATAAAACGTCAAGGCAGGACATGCCCATGAACATCCGCTTCGATCCCAGAGTGGGGGTGCTCGCTCTCTCCTTCTCTGTGTTCGCGCTGACAGCGCTGAGCAGCGTGGGGAGTGCTCAAGACGGCGCTGACGTCAAGTCAGCGCGCCTCTTCGAGAACCGCTGCGCGAGCTGCCACACAGTCCCCGACGTGCGCTTCAAGACGGACAAGGCCTGGCTCGGCCAGGTCCTTGAGACCGCCTGAAGCAGCACACCCAAGCAGGCCCGTGTGGCTCTGCAAGATCATTTGAAGTCGCGAGCGGATCGCCCGCTCCTTGTGAAGGCCAAGGCTGTTGCGAAGCCCGAGCAGGGGACCCTCGTCTCGAACCTAGAAGAGGGTGAGATCTTCCTCAAGCGAGACGATCAGGTCTACCGCTTGGTCTGGACCAAGGAGGAGAAGGCTCGCGGGCGAGTCCTCCAGGGAGGGCAATACACCCTGCTGGGGTTCAGAGCTCGCAAGGGGAAGTGGTTTCTCTCTGCCGCTGGCGGAAGAGACAAGATCCAGCTCAAAGCTGGAGAGACAACGGAGCTCGTCCTCGACCTGAGCGTGAGAGTTGCCTTCAAGGCGCAGCGAAAGGGCGACTCCGTCTCCCTCGGAATGGGGATCCTGGGGGACCGCGAGAAAGGCGTCAGCATCTATCGCGAAGGGAAGCGAATCCGAATCGGGTATCGCTTTGCGCCCGGAGGCGCCAGCGGTTCCATGAGCTATGGCTGAGGTGGCGGCGGCTGGGCTTCGGTGAAGCCCAAAGACACACCGTCCTCCGTCCACTTGATCTTGCCCAAGCGGATCCCATTCGAGCTCAAGGGGAGCCTAAAGGCGCTGGTCCGCTAGCGCTGGCTAGGGCCTTTCAAATCTGAAAGGCTCTCGATCGTCGGCCTCCTAAGCTCTGGTCCCGAGAGCGCTCCTCTCTGGCTCGAAATGTGCTCAGGAATGAGCAACGCACCCGGAAACAACCAGGAGAACTCCACCATGCGTCTTCAGATTTCACTGACCCTCGTCTCTCTGAGCCTGTTGCTAGCGCCGACAACCGTGCTGGCGCAGGACAAGAAAGCGAGCGGTGATCCTTACACCCTCACGACGTGCCCGATCTCAGGCAAGAAGCTCGGGGCAATGGGCGATCCAGTCGTCAAGACCTACGACGGTCGAGAGGTCCGCTTCTGCTGCGGCGGCTGCGTTGGGAAGTTCGAGAAGGACAAGGCCAATCAGTTCAAGAAGATCGACGAGAAGTTGATCGCCGAGCAAAAGCCTCTCTACCCAGCGGACGTCTGCGTGGTCTCGAAGGAGTCCCTCAAGGAGAAGGGGAAGGACGTCGGGATCGACGTTGTGCTCGGGAACCGCCTCGTGCGCCTCTGCTGCAAGAACTGCAAGAAGAAGCTGGCTAAGAACCCGAAGAAGTTCCTCACCAAGCTAGACAAGGCGATCGCGAAATCTCAGCGCAAGACCTATCCCCTCGAGACCTGCGTCGTCGGCGGCGGCAAGCTCGGCTCCATGGGCAAGCCTGTCGAGACCGTGATCGGAAACCGCCTTGTTCGGCTCTGCTGCAAGAACTGCTTGCCCAAGCTCAAGGCGAACCCCCACAAGTACCTCCCCAAGCTCGACGCGGCCTGGAAGGCCAAGGGCCACCCGAAGGCTGGTGACCCTGTCAAGTCCAACGAGGGCAAGGGCGAGCACGATCACAGCAAGCACAAGCACTAACTGCTCGATCGAGAGCGGAGACGACTCTCCGCGCGTGGCCCCCAGAGTCGATCTCTGGGGGCCATTCTCGTGGTTGAGTTGAGCCGGACGGATCACCTCCAAGCTCTTTGAGGGCGTCGGCTCTGAAAGTTCGGGTCCGGCTTAGCCCTCCTCGAGGGGCTCGATTCCGAGGTCCGTGACTCGGCGCCAGAGCGAGGTCGTGCTGATTCCGAGTTGGCGCGCCGCGTCCTTCCGACTCCAACCAACTGAGGTCAGGGTGCGGTGAATGTGCTCTCGCTCGAAGCCCCGAACCGCCCGGCGAAGGTCGAAGTCGTCCGTCGGAGGCTCTCCGCTGAGGCGGAGGTCGTTCGCGGCGATCGTCAGCCCGTCACCGAGGATCATGGCCCGCTCAAGGACGTTTTGGAGTTCGCGGACGTTGCCTGGCCAGGAGTGCCCCAAGAGCGCAAGGGAGGCCTCAGGTCGAAGGGGTCCGTAGTTCGTCCGGAGGGAGGCGTTGAGCTTCGTCGTCAGGAAGTGCGCCAAGCCGGGGACGTCCTCGCTTCGCTCGCGCAGGGGCGGGAGGAGAATCTCGAACACGTTCAAGCGGTAGTAGAGGTCCTGCCGGAAATCTCCTGCCGCGATTGCGGTCTCCAAGTCGCGATTCGTGGCCGCGATGATGCGGACCTCGGCGCGAACGGGCCGAGTCGCGCCGACGGGAAGGACCTCGCCGCTTTCAATCGCGCGGAGAAGCTTGGCTTGGGACTCGAGCGAGAGGTTGCCGACTTCGTCGAGGAACAGGGTCCCGCCTGTCGCGGCCTCAAAGAGCCCCTTGCGGCCTGCACCCGCGCCCGTGAACGCACCTTTTACGCTCCCGAAGAGCTGGGACTCGATGAGCGCCTCTGGGATCGCCCCCAGATCCACCACGACGAAGGCCTGGTCCGCGAGATCGCTTTGTCGGTGGATCGCGCGCGCGACGACGTCCTTGCCCGTCCCGCTCTCGCCTCGCAGGAGCACGGTCGCTCGCGTAGGGGCCACCCTCTCTACGGCGCGCGCGAGCTCACCCATGATCCGGCTCGAGCCCACGTAAAAGCCCTGACGGACGCCCGACCGAAGCTCGGAGCGGAGCCGCTCGTTCTCCTCGGTGAGCCTCTGGAAGGCGATCACGCGCTCGATCTTCGCGAGGAGCTCGTCGAGCACGAGCGGCTTAAGGAGGTAGTCGCTCGCCCCAGCTTTGAGGGCTTCAACCGCGGTCTTGACCGAGGCGAAGGCGGTCATCAGGAGGACCGCCGTCCCGTCCGCCCGCTCGCCAATCAGCTTCAGCAGTTCGAGCCCGTCGACTCCGGGCATGCGGAGGTCCGTCAGAACGACGTCAGCAGGAGCCTCTGCTAGGAGCGCGAGGGCTTGGTCAGCATTTCGCGCGCAGCGGACCTCGTGTCCTGCTGCGACTATAGTCTCGGCGACTTCGTCGCGGATCGCTCGCTCGTCGTCTACGACAAGGATCCTGCCTGGAACGCTCATGGGGAGTCCTCTTGAAGTTGCTGAAGGGGCAGGCAGATCTGAAAGCGTGCCCCGCCCAGGCCCGCCTGTCCGATCTCCATTGAGCCGCCGAGTTCGGCAACGATCGATTCGCTGACGGCCAAACCGAGGCCAGTGCCACCGCTCCCACCCTTGGTGGTAAAGAAGGGCTCGAGGATCCGTTCGCGGAGATCTGCTGGAACCCCAGGCCCGCTGTCGTCGATCGTGATCTGGACTTGGCTGGAGGTCGACTCGCTGCACACAGAGACGCGTCCGCCGAGTCCAGAGAGCGCGTCAAGGGCGTTGAGCAGAACGTTGAGCAGGACCTGACGGAGCTTGTCTTCGATCGTCTCCACTCGAGGTAGTTCTGGGTCGAGGTTGAGGATCAGCTCAACGTCTTTGGCTCGTGGATCCAGTTGGACGAGAGCGACGGTCCGCCGAATTGCGTCGTTGATCGATACCTTTCGCCACTCGTTGGCGGGCGGTCGGGCGTAGTCCACGAGCGTTCGCAAGATTCGCTGGATCCGCTCCAAGTTGTCGAGCAGGACCTCACGCTTCTCGCCGAGATCGCTGTCCGGTCCGAGACGCTGCACGATCGCTGAAGCCGCGGTCAGGGGGTTCCCTATCTCGTGAACTACTCCTGCTGCGAGGACTCCCATCGCCGCGACCCGCTCCTGGCTGACTGCGATCGCGCGGGCCGTCTCAAGCTCGAGGGTTCGTTTGGCGAGGCGTTCTTCCAGTTCGTTGGCATGGCGGTCGAGCCGGGCCCGCTGGTCCGCCAGGGCGGCAGCCATGGAGTTGACGCTCTCTCCGAGGGTCTCGATCTCGTCGCCAGTCCTAACCTCCACGCGGCGAGCAAAATTGCCTGCTGCGATCTCCTCCGTGACGAGTTGCAGCGACTTCAAGGCTCGTCTGAGTCGACGATCGAGCCAATAGGCGAGCAAGAGTCCGCCCGCTCCGACGAACGCTCCGGGAATCAGAGCGAGCCCAAGGGCACTTATGGCCCGCTCGTTGTAGCGGCGCGACGTCGCGCGAACGCGAAGGATGGGTGCTCCTCCTGCGCGAGTCTTGAGGACAGCGAACGCTGCAAAGACGTGGCCACTGGAATGCAGGGGCTCCGTTGAGTGCCCCTCTTCTTGAAGGATCACGTCTTCGATCGCGAAGTCACCTCTCTCAGCGAAGGGTGGCCCGCCTTGGCCCCAACGCCCAACAACTCGCTTGCCCAGTGGGTCGTAGATTTCTACCGAGAGTAGGCCGGGCTCACTCCGAAGAAGCTCGTTGACCGGGGGAGCGGCTTCGTGGAGGCAGCCGCGCTCGCAAGGGTCCGCGAGCGCGAGGGCCAGAATACGAGTCTCGGAGATCAGCCTTTCTCGAAACGCTTGCTCGCCAGCTTCATGCTCAGCAGCGAACCAAAAGGGGATTCCGACGAGCAAGATCGACACCGGAACAACGAGGACGAGGACCGCAATCCGCTGCCTGAGTCCAATTCGCCACGTCCTCTGCTCTGATCGGCCCATTGCATGAGGGTAATGCAACTCAGAGACCCAGCGGAGCAGAGGCTGGTGAGTTGGCGGATTCGGCAGCGCTGGAAGCCGCTCTTGCCTCCTCGCTCACGTAGAGCCCCACCAGGCGACCTACGAGCAGCGCCAGATAGAGCTGACCGACAAGGGCGAGGAGGGTGCTGAGGGACCGCGCCAGCGGGCTAAGCGGGATCACGTCACCGAAGCCCAGGGTCGTGAGCGTCGTAAAGCTGTAGTAGACGAGGTGCGGGTAGCCGACCAAGACGGCATGGGCGGGCGCGGCGCCCGCGAGGGGGTCCTGGAAGGATCCAGGCTGGACGTGTTCCAGAACTGAAAACACCAGCGCGGCGCCGTGACCAAGCAAGAGGTAGGCGCAGGCGGCTGCATGCAGCCGCCCGCGTCCCAGTGGACCCCGCTGGAGGACTCGGCGAAGCAGAGCAGCCCCGGTCATGAAAAAGAACAGGACTCCGCAGAGGTGGCCCAACAGCAGGGAGGACACCATGAAGACGTGATCTCCAATCGCGGCAAGCAGGGCCAGGAAGCCGAGCGCTCCGCCCAGCTTGGCAACAAGGGGTTGATCTCGAATGCTGTATAGCGTCACCAAAAGCGTCAGGGAGAGGTAAGCGTCGACGGTTCCGGTGCTGATCTGAGTCGTCTCCAGGAGCGGGCAGAGAATGAAAAGTGCTAGGAGGCAGAGCAGGAGAAGCCCGAAGCGCTGAACATCAGGGTTAGAAGTTAGCTGGCTCGGATTCATGGCTGAGTCCTCCTCGGAGGTCCCTCGCAAGGACGACTCCATGCTCGCTCTCGCTAGGGCGCCCGCGCCCTAGAGCGGGCTGTTCGCACCGCTTGGAAAGTGACCCACCCACCGTTTGGAAAGTGACCCACCCGAGTTCGTGTTGAGTTCTACTCGATTCAGACTTCGAGGCTCAAGGCCCCCTTCGATGGTTCGGGTGCCCTGACT
>Ga0316204_10009022_pt1 | contig 13522 bp, 6 predicted proteins | sample 6monrhotite_MG_2_FD_205661 | JGI IMG/M metagenome (GOLD analysis project Ga0316204, IMG submission 205661) | Microbial mat bacterial communities from mineral coupon in-situ incubated in ocean water Damariscotta River, Maine, United States -... | ecosystem: Environmental > Aquatic > Marine >... | reverse complement strand
GACCATAAAAGCCGGGGCAAGAATCCGCTCGCTATGTTGCGTATAACCTAGCGCAGGGATGTCTTCGAAACGATGATAGACGATGAATTCGCCGGTGTAGTCTTCTTCCGGCACCTCGAAGGTGGGCAGAATTTTCAACTCTAACTTTGCTTCGACGGTCTTGCAGACAGCTAACAGGTCAGCAGGGGTTACATAAAAATGGAGGCGGCTCATTATTGTAAACCCTCTGAAATGGCCAAGCTGACCTGTTCTGATGTGGCGCCTTTGGAAACCACGTTGCATCGTTACGTCTGGCTCTACAACCAGCAGCTGCCGCAATCGGCTTTGGGCAGCAAGTCGCCCTTGCAAGCCATGAAAGATTGGCACAAAATCAAGCCGGAATTGTTTAGGAAGCAGCCATATTACCTTCCGGGATGTGACAACTAACTTTTAAATTGAATCACTCAAGTGGGGCAGATCAGCACCTCAGTCCGTCTTTTTGAAAACTGGTAAAGTTCATTGGTTTCGTCACCTTCCACCCCACTCCAAATATTGTGCCTGGCCAGTCTCTAAATTTAAACTGAACTCATGACCTGAAAAAGTTTTTGCCCTTATGCCATCAGTGGAATTCTCATAAAGAAAAACAAAAGGCTCTCCAGTCTTTTCCGTCCGGTTCACAGCCCACTTTTTGTGACCACTTTCATCGACCATCCACAAATTGCAATTTGGGTCTGAGAAACCATGCAAACGCAATTGCTCCCAATCCAAAACAACAATGGTTTCATTCTTTACGACTAGTGAGGTAATCACACTAAACTTCTCTAGAACTTTCATTTCAACCTCCTTCCAATAGTCGTGGGTTTGTGAAGGCGCTGGGACCTAGGTACTCTGTTCCAACCGCTTGATATTGAGTGCCCCCTCCTGGTTGGCCAAATGCTGGAGCTGCTGTACCTGTTCTCATATGGTAGTTGTAGGTTGGTGTAACATCAACGATATGTGTTGGCGCATTGGGCAATGCGAATTTTCTTTGTATCTGAAGAGGACTCAAACCGGCGATGTCGGATTGCCGCATCATCCACCCACCGAGCATCCCGCTTGCATTGGTAGGTGCTGTGGGGTTGTAAACTCGCACAAATCGATCAGTGCCGCTCGCAATAAAATCTACGATTTCCTCATCTGCTCGATAGGGTGCATGCCCAAAACCTCTATTTGCAAAATCCACCGAGACCTTCCAATTGTATCGGCCTCCTGCAACTCGTGACGCCTGCCAGAGGTTTCCAAATTCATCGATTAGGCTCAGCGCTCCATTGGGTGCGGAAGCCATAGTACCCACACAGCTTGGATCTCCCGAAGCGGCATCGAATCCACAGCCAATAGTCCCAAAAACAGATAAAGCGCTTACGACGGTCGTACATGCCCCACCCGCAGTACATGCAACATATGCACCGGTCGCCGCATCTCTTACCAATTCCCCTCTGGCCAGCATTAGTGCAAAAGCTTCTGGTGCAAGAAGAACCCCTCCGATAGCTACTCCAAGAACTAAGGCTTCCGCACCAGCTTCACTTTGACGCCATTCTTCCCATCTTTGGTCGCAATCACTTCCAGTAAGCCCGTCGCATACTTGCTCCCTACGAACCTCTAACGCTGCCAAGTTTGCAATGTGCGCGTTTACATGCTGGGATGGTGCTACCGATCCCACTAGCGGTACGGCTATTCTAGGGTCAAGCCCAGCAAGTTCGAATAGATCCGCGACCTCATTCCGCAAAATGTCGTTTATTTCTTCGAGCGAAGAGTTCTGAAGGAGCGCGAAGTCATTCTGGAGACTGATTTTTTGGTACTTTGCGGCAAGTACCCCCAATTCGGCATCTGTGCAGCCACCTTGCTTTTCCTCGCATTCCGCAAGCTCCGCCTTCAAATCAGCGATATTTTGATGAGTTAGATAGTTATTAACAACAGCTGACTGACTAATGGTGCTGCCAAAATTCACATTGATGGCATCTCCATTGGAGAATGCAAACCCAGCGAAACCGCCGACGACGGGGGCCAGACGAAGTTTCTGCTCGTCTGACAGGTTGGATCCGGCGAGAAGAGAGGAAGAGGCTCCGGAGAAGAAACCCGCAGTGCAGTTGCCGTTGAGAGCTTCCAGGGCAACACAGCCCGCCCCGCCGTGCAACAGGACATGTCCGACAGACCCCTCCCAGTTGGCATTTCCAGCGCCCAGCTCGCCAATTTCGAACTGCACAAAGGCAAGGGTCTCAGAAACCAGGAAGCTGCGACCCAGGTCTTCGATTCCTTCAAAGACATTCTCACCTTGGAACAGGTTCGATACGCTCAGGTTGACCACCCGATTGCCGAAACGATCAAACACCGCATCTGGGGCAAAGAATGCCTGCATCCCACCCGCTTCAGCGATGTTGCTGGGCGCGTCGGTGAACCCAAGAGCATCTGAAACCTGAAAAGATACGAAGCTGGTTGCGCCTGCCAAAGCCGCGTCACTCAGAATTTCTTCTAGGTCGAAGTTCCCGGTGATTGCACCATCAATGCCTCCGACAGCCAGGTTTGCAAGTCCAGCATCAAAAGCTCCGGCTAGGGCTGAGCCCTCTGCCAAGCCAAACAGCGATGCTCCTGCCCCAGATGTCGCTGCAGTTACAACAATGGTCAGCAGTGCCTGGAAGGCAGGGTTCAGTTGAACCTGCTTGTCGTACCATTGATGATCCCGCAGCTCGATCGTGTGGTAGGTGGCGCCGTAGTCCTGCAATAGGGTGTCGACATAAGCAAACTGCTCGCCGTCAGAGGCCCCGGGTAGATCATAGACGCGCTCGTAGTCTTGTTCGACTTCTTGCTCGCGCTCGTTGATAATGTTCAACGTAGTCGCTGTGACCATGTCGTCTAATGTTGATTCAAAGTTGCGGTTGTCGATCATCGACAGCAACGAAGCGTTTAGATTTTGCCCCCGCGCATCTTGAATATGGATGTCTCCGTCGACGACAAAAGAAACATTCGGAGAAGTGATTTCGGGAAGGCCTGGGACCTCCCGCTCAAAACCTTCTTTGATAGTCGTGATCGTGACGCCATTGTTCTTATTGGAATACAGAGACGCATTTACGGAATTGATAGATGCCTGAATGTTCAGATCACCTGCCGCTGCCAAGTTTACTCGATTTGCAGTGATTTTTCCTGAGGTGATGGTCAAATCATTGCCGGAGTTGATATTCACCAGCTCGGTTGCTTCCAACATGTTGCCCGAAGCAATCGTGGCGTCAAGATTGGCACTGAACTCTTCATTGGAGCTACCAAAGAAACCACCTGTTTTGGAGAAATTAACCGCGCGAACCCACCGCTCACGGTAAGTTCCCAACACAATATCGCCCTGCGCAGTGCTGATATCCAAATCGCCGCCTGCGGAAAAATGCGCCCCGGCTGAAAGTAGGTTGCCTTCTGTTTTCAGAGAGATTTCACCATTGCTCGCTTCAAACGATGCAGGTGTCAGAATATCATCATACTGATAAACGAGTTTGGTATGGTGCTCATCAGGCCCGAACTGTTTATCAGTCCACCGCGAAGTGAATTCAAACTGGCGGTATCCTGCAGCGGCAGCGATATTGATCCCAGCGATTCCATAGATTTCGATGTTACCTTGGTTGGATCTGACCTGCGTTCCAACCAGATTAACAGTGTTCCCTGCGGTGAGGTCTACCCCTTGTGCGCCGGAAATTCGGTTTGTATAGGCGCGCAGTTCATTGACATCCCCTGGGCCCGCAGCCGGATTGGTTCTGTAACTCAGAACATAGGGGTCATGCCAGGTCGCATAGGTTCGATTGATGATTTCAAGACTGTTGTTTGTAGAGGACCCATCCCCTGCGAGGAACTGAATTTGATAGTCGCTAAGCGCACCATCTGTCGGCGTCCAATCTCCCTCAAGGCGGTATTTATCTGAGAAAGACCACCCTACGCTATCAGGAAGATCTGCGCGGGTGCCGTGAACATACAATGGCTGGCTAACAATATCTCGACCTGCGGTAAGAGACAGCGTACCGGCAGTATTTATTCTCCCTGAAGTGAGCAGGATATCCCGCCCGGCATATATTTCCGTTCCTCGCCCCTGTGACAGAAGAGAATATCCGCGCATTCCTGCGGTCTCTACATCCCAATAGTTACCGTCAGGAGATGCATTGATGTTGGCGGCTCTCCAGGCAAAAGGATCGAACTTAATTCGAATGTCTCGACCGGCACTATAAGTGACCTGTCGAGCAGAAATGATTTGGTCGTTCTGACGAATGTCTTCGCTTGCCCAAAGGACTACGTCTCTGCCAACAAACCGGTGGCTGCTATTCACAACTATTCGTTTGGCTTGAACCGCCAAGTCGAAATCAATGTCGGTACTGTTCAACCATTGATCAGTATAAAACCAACCATCTTCTTGAACAATCTGCGCTTGGTTTCCGGCATGAATCGTTGAGTTCAGATAGCTTTTCGCGCGAGCTTTACCCTCGAGGTGCAGGATATTTCCGGCAGATACATTTGCCCCAACCAACGTTAGATCACCTCTAGCGCTCATGTAGACATCCTGGGTCGCAGAGATGGTCCCACCCAAAACGATATCGCCAAAATCAGAGAGCAGTGTAATCGAACCCGATGCGTTCAGATTGGCTCCATCTTCACCAGGAACTACGGCGGCGGCAGCCTCAGAAGTTGGTGCTAGCCCAATGTCGCCCTCTCGCAGCCTGACGAAAATATCGGTCTGCGGTCCTCCCAGTGAGCTTAACTTTGTATTGATAATGTTGTTGCCATTCGTCGACAAAATGTCATCCGCAACAACCTGTGTGCGTGCTGTGCCACGGAACACCCCTTCATTAGCAAGAATGTCTCCAGCAGCCTCAACAATCAGCTCACTTGTCTCAATACGGCCAGCCGCCAGCAGATCGTATTTCGTCGCATTGAGAAAGATGGAATCCGCTGCCTCAACGCGATCACCCAAACTAATCCCCTGGGCTTCGATAGCTAGTTCGTCACCCGCTTCAATTCGCGTCGAAGATGTAAAATTACCTCTGCTCGCTAGAATTCTAATATCCGCGCCAGTGATTTCGCCACTATTGGTAATTCTGCCCTCACCAGAGCTGATGGCAAGCGCATCGTGTCCAGAGAGCCTTCCACCATTCGTGACATTATTTTCGACGTCAAGAACCACAACTTTTGAAGCTATGTTAGCTTCACGACTGTTTCCATCGGTACTAGAGAAATTTCGCGCCGCAACCAATATGCTTTCATCACCACGAATGAGAGCGAAATTGTCAAAGGCTCGTGCTTCGATGATGACGTCTTCGCCATACATTTCGCCTGAGTTACTCAGCTCGCCATAGGATTTGATCCCCAAGACATTCTCAGCCTGCAAACTGGCGGTCGCTCGGTTATAAATGTTTTCTTCGGATACCAACCTCAGGTCCCTTGCAGAAACGCGACCATGGTTGTCCACCGACCGCTTGCCGAAGATGTTAACAGCTTCTGCTTGTGGCAGGGCATCGCTACCCGTTTGCCCGATGATACCAAAATTACGGACAGTCTTATTGCTCAACAAAGCAATTGTTGTTCCGTAGATAGTACCCGTTTCGGTATTATTGATGTCTCCTGATACATCAGCGATGTTGACCACATCCTGCGCCCTAATGGCACCGTTGTTCGTCAAGGCGGCAACACGCAGGTCAACGAACTGGCCTGAAATCCGAGCCAAAGCATCATTTTCCAAAGCGCCACTAGAAGTGATATACAGGTGGCCTTGAGAGCTAAGTGTTGCACCCTGCCTGTTGCGCAGTGAACCAGCGGTTAAGCCGAAATAGGTCTCAGTCTCAATCGTTGAGAAATTGTTGAATTCTCTGGCGACGTTACCAAAGAAACCATAAACATCAACAGCACCACGATTGAACGCCTCATCAGCGGTTAGGCCAAAAGTAACACCAGAAACTGTTCCTGCTGCCTCATTTGTGAAGCGACCTGCTGTCTTGATAGAAACAGTACTCGCAGCAGCAACCTCTCCCTGATTGTTGAATCGACCAGTGCTTCGCAGGTCGATTTCCGTAGAGGAAAATTTTGCCGCTGAATGGTTAGTAATGTGCCCAGTTGAAAGCGTAAGTTTATCACGCGCCTCAAGTAGCCCATAGTTGTCGAGTGTCCCATTCAGGAAAACCTGTAGGGTTTCTCCTGCAAACACATTACCGCGGCTAACACCTTCAGATTCGGCCTCGATAGTGATCCGCGGGCCATAGGTATTTCCACGCAGTTCAAACCGTGCCGATTCAAGGATCAGATCCTCGCCCGCAGCCATTTCACCAAAATGGCTAATCCGATCGCCAGCTGTTAGTCGAATGTCCTCAGATGCGAAAATCGAAGACGTATCAGTCCCTGCGATTGCCTGTGCAGTTAGAGCGATAGTCTTGGACGACAAAGCGCCGCGCAAGTTTGCCACATTACTGTTGGTCAGAGCCGCCCTATCGCCAATGGTCAACGACAGAGTTCCTGCGGAGCTCAGAAGGCTATCTTCATAGGTTGATAGGGCATTGGCTTCTAGCCGAACTTCGCCCGCCGCGTAAGTTATGCCGTATTGGTGCAAAGCATCCGTAAGAACCCACTCATTGCGCCCCTCTGACGTCAGGTTGACGAAGCCTCGATTGTAAAACCGCGAGCCTCGCACCTTGAGCAAGTCGGCGTTGAGGTGGCTGCCGGAACCAAGATCAATTGTGCTACCATTCAACTGCACCTGGCCGACAGTAGAAAGGTTTCCAAGGTTCTCGACACGCCCTTGCGCATTTAAACTTACATTTCCGACGGCTTGCAGCACACCTGTGTTACTAACGTTAGCTGCCTCGATCGAAGCTCTATTAGACACTTGGAAAGTACCTGCATTGGTGAAGTCACCAACGAGAGTGAACTTATCCGTGCCAGCAGCGGCGATCACGCCAGCATTTCTAAAATCTCCAAAGCCACTGCCAAGATTCAAATAAGAACCAAGGCTGATGACCCCTTCATTCAAGAGCCCCCCAGATGCATTAAATTTGCCTGTTCCAACAGCCAATACCTGCGCTTCGTCAGTCACAGTAATCTCGTCAGCCGTCAAAATAATATTCTGACCTGCTTGTAGAGTATCTCGAACGATGAGATCTGCTCCACCAGTGATGGTGAGATTGCCACCAGTAGACACCCGTCCGTCCAACACCATGTTTTCGAACGTTATGTTAGAGTTCTTGCCTGCCAACAGGGCCTGACTGCTATCGTCCGCCTGCAATCCGGAAATCAGGACACTGTCAGAGCCGAATATAGCATTCGCAGAAGTATTGCGCCCTCGTAGCTCTATAGATCCTTGGGTGGCAAAGACACCGTGATTTTCAAAGCGGTCTAGATCACGGTACTCAACATCATCAACTAGGAGTATTTGCCCCGAGTTGCGTAGGTCTCGTGGCCTTAGACGCGCATTCAAAGCCCGAACAAGTGCTTCTTCGCCCCGGTTGTCAAACCGAGGACCATAGACAAACAGATTTCCGTCCACCAGCAAGCGGCCAGTGTTCTCAACAACAGATCCCGAAGTCAGCGACAGACCACCATAACTTGCAATATTGCCATTGTTCGTCAGGTTGCCAGTGGTCAGCAGTGTAATTGAGCTACCAGCAGTCAACGACTCATCGTTTCTTAGAGTCGAAGCTGAAACGTCAAGCGTATTACCAACTGACACGATACCGCTGTTCAGAAACTGACCAGCATCGACATTCAAGTCGGCCAATGAGGCCAAAATACCATCATTACTAAAGCGTGTCGTGGCGGTGACTTGTGCCTGCTCCTGGACCCGTAGTTCGGCGTTTTCCGTATTTCGAAACTCTGGTCCCGTCAGGGTAGCACGGATTGCTTGGATATACCCTTCGTTGCTAATCTCATTAGCAGAATTAAGAGCAAGCCCCCCTTCAGAGACAATTGTCCCCTTATTTTCTAGGATGCCGATGGTGTCTATTTCAACAGAGTTAGACAAGATCGTACCGGTTTCAGCGTTGAATAGCCGTGTCACATCTAGATCGATGCTCTGTGTCCCATAAAGAACACCCGCGTTATGCACCTCTCGATCACCGGAGAGACGTAGGTTCGCCTCTTCTAAGACACCCCCAACTTCGTTATAAAAATTGCCGGAATAGGTGATGCTGGCACTGTCATGCAGCCGCAAATCTGCTCCATTACGAAAATGGCTACTGGCTACCACAACCAAATTTGAAGCGCTGGTTTCAGAGACTGAGTCGACTAGTACATTCTGACCAAGCTGGAATTCACCGGTTTCGATCAAAAGATCCTGAGTGCTAAATATCGCGGCGTCACTCAGCCGAAAGGTTCCAGGAGTGATCCCGGAAGCCACTTGGTCGGCGACAATCGTCGCCCCCTCAATGGATACAGTATTTTCACCATTCAGGGTAAAGATTTCAGCGACATTACTGTAACCTGAAATATGAAGTTGGTTCTTCGCGAACAGCTCTGCACTAGCGCCTGATTGCAAATCACCATCGAATGTTAGGTCGCCCGATAACGCAGAAATATCGACACCGGTCAGGCCATACAGGCCAGTGCGATCCGTTGTTTCCAGGTCGCCCTGAGCAGACACAACAGTAGCAGCAGTCGCCGATGAGATGTCCCGCTCGAGAGTGACGTTCCCAGCGGTCGACCGAATGTCAGCCTGGCCGTGTGCCGAAACGGAACGTACTCGGGCGTCCCCACGGGCAACAATGTTCACATTACCTGATGAGGACCGAACGGCACCTAGAGTTCGCACACCCAAGCCGTCTTCGTTACCAATAATTTGAATACGACCAGCTTCCATGGCACCGAATTCAGTACCGTCGACTAAAATGTCCGGCGCTGTACCTGAGCCCGACTGCGCTGCAAAGTGACTTTCATTGGTCAGATCATATCGTTGAGCCCCACCTTGGACATTGATTCCATCAATAGCTGTAACCTTGCCATCGATAACGACGGTACGGCCAATCAGATTGATATTTTGAATTTGTCCCCGCGAACCTTGTTCACCACGTAGTCCGTTCCGGCCAATCGTGACTGTTCCACCCCTAACGTACAGAAGAACATCGGACCCATTCACAACAGGCGTCCCGGTGGTCAGTGTCCCACTTCCGGCATTGATAAAACTACACCCGCTACAACTTATACCATTAGGGTTGGCGATTATGACATCCGCCCGATCCCCGGCAACTTCGATTGCTCCGTTCAGGTCGGAGTAATCAGTAGAGGTCACTTCATTTAGGATGGTCGCAGCAGTTCCGCCAACAAGGTTCGGGTTTCCGGAGATTACTCCTGCTACATGCGTATCTGTTGCACCCTGCGAGTTGTTCAAAACCGCGCCTTCGGCGGGAACATCAAAGCGAGAATACCGGTTGTGCGATACCCCTCCCGCATTTGGCCTCGCCACGTCCACAACTTGTGGGCGCGAAACTCTCTGCATCGACGGTTGGAAACCAACATTCCCATTTGGGTCAATGATAATTTCTTGAGCGAACGCGACATCTACTAACAGCGGCTGCAAGGCAACAGATAAACAAGCAACAAGCACAAAGCCATCCGTAACCTTGCGTTGAATTCTACGCGTAATTTCGGATGCAAGTCCTGTACGTATACGAATGAACATTCTGAATACCTTGCTGAAAATGAAAATTTGATTTTACAGATGTTTAGCGAGGATAATCTCAACTAACAACACTAATCAGCCAATGAGCGCGTTATGTTAAGGTTGAACACAGCCCACACGTGAGACGGGAAGCTTCGGCGAGATAAGTTTGGCGGCATGGACGCGTCCTTGATCGCTGAGATGCAAGGACATGGCCGAGCAAAATTGCCGCCTGAAGAAGATGCATGCTGAGATAAGCATGCAGAACGATCTGTTGAAAGAGGCGCTTGGAAAAAAGCGTTAAGGCCGTCTCTGAGGCGAGAGATGGTCGTGGACGCGGTTGCACGACAACTTGCACTGCCATTGCCGACTTCATTGGTTCGTCCCTTTGGGTGGTAGTTTCATATCCAGAATTGCGGCTTTTAGATGGGCAAGCGCCGGGTGCGATTGACCTGCAAAAAGAAAAGCTATCCGTGTGACGTTCTGCACGTTCCGAAGTCCGCCTTTGAGACGCGCAATTGCGTGTAACGCATCAATCGCCCGCTCATTTGCAAAGGCGGTCCCCTCAACAACGGCGGCCACATCAGCCCTGCTTGCCTCTTTCACGACCACTGGGCGCAACATCCGGCTTTGCAGCTGGGGCATGGCATTTATGGCATTGGGAAGTTGTAGGTCCCCGCAGAAAACAATGTCGAATTTGCCTGTATCTGCCGTTGCTCTTAGCCACTCAAAGGCTTCACCGACCTGACCAGTTTTACCATTTCGCTGTTGCAGATATTGGGCTTCATCGACCACAAGAAACCGCCCTTTGCCGATATAGTCGGCAAGCACGTTTCGCGCCTCTGAATGGCAGTTGAAGGTAGGGCCATCATAACCCCACAAGTTAGAGAGAGCTTTGGCAAAGTTCCAAGCTGTGCCCTCCCCACGCGCTGCTTGGATATATACAGCATCGTGGCCAAGGTGGGAGCAAAACCGCTTTATGGTTTGAGTTTTCCCAATACCCGGTGACCCTGCAATCATAGTCATAGCAGGCTGATCTACCTCCCGGACAAGCTCCAGCGAGCGCCAGATATCCTGCGCAGTTTCTGTTTCGGCCCAATCACCAATTTCGCGCGGTACAATACCGGCATTGGCAATCCTCAAATGTTGTGTCATGTCTGTTCCCATTCTGGTTGAGGGCATACGCCCTTGGTGAATGGCATGGGGAGCGTCCTACCGCTTCTCATGCCGACTTTCCGCGCCGCGCCTTTTTGGCCGCGATTGCGTTATCCATATTGTTCAGAAATTCTTGCGGTACCGCCGAAGCCGCCTGTTTAGGTTTGCGCTCTCGTGTTGTTTGCAATGGAGCGCCAAATCGAGCGGAGACCACCTGTTCCGCTCCCTTCGGTGCAGAGCTGTCCGAAACATCAAGCGCCGCTAAAGCCGCCTTAAAGTCTTGGTCTTTCAGGAATTCGTCTGCCGCCAACCCAGCATCAACAGCGCTTCGCGCTGCTTTGCGGTTGCGCGCGGCAGTGCGTATGAGCAAGCCCAAGAATACTCCCACCCTAGCCGCCGGTAGTTTTGGCCCAGAAGGCGAACATGCGCGCGGTCAGCTTCGCGGATCGCTGACACAGTCTTGGCGTCTTGGTTTCGAACCAGAAAAGGGACCGACATTTGCCGAATGCTACCGAGACTGGGTGAAAAATGGCGCTTAGAAGACTCCCCTTTCGCGACCCTAGGACGGTGGCAAGAGACATTCCAGGCGTCCTTGATGTTCTTTTCCCCCGCCTCAGTGGGAGCTTGGTCGCGGCGCTGAATCGGGATGCGTTTCAATACTCTGGCTTGGAACCAGTGCCGATGGAGTTGGTGGACCAAAGCCAACTTCAAAAAGCCCTGCTTTTTGAGCTGGCGATAGCTCGCTCGGAGCTCATTCTTTCTGGCCAAACGGAGCCAGAGTGGAGTGAGTGCATCTCCATCGCTCTGGAAAGGCAGAGCCGGCACTACGATGCTCGGCCACCTGCCGGGATCGAGGAAAGCGACCAGAAGGTCGCTGAGCATGCTGCTCGAAACCTTATCTCGATGCTGGACCACGCCTCTAGGACGCATAGTTCCCCTATTGAGCGGTGTCCCGTCATTCCCGGAATGGGATGGATTGCATCCGGAACCGGTGATTTTGCGATTGGGAAAGTCTTGGTGGAAGTCAAACACACGGACCGAAACTTCGTGGCAGGCGACTTTCGGCAAGTCTTGATGTACTGGCTCCTAAAGTATGCGAATGCAATTGAAGGCAATGAAGAAATTTGGACAGATTGCTTGCTTCTGAACCCCCGTCGAAACTGTGGTCTCGCCGTCAATTTCGACAAATTGCTCCAGTCCGCCTCCACGAACTCCAATAGAGTGGAACTTTGCGAGGCGCTTCGTTCGATCGTTGAGCATGATATTGTTCGAAGGTAATTACTCCCGCCAAAGAAATCCCACAAGGGGATCGCCTAACAGACTTGGACGAAGGTCTGCTAAGTACCAGACTTTGGCTCAAAGCGAAGGCTGCTTTGGGCTGGAAGCCGAGCACCTTCAAAAGCCTTTAAACACCCTTTAAAGGCCTCCGCTGCCCGGCGATTTAAACGGTTTGGGCGGCGGATTTTTGGAGTTTGAAACGGGAAGTGTCCCAAACCTCCCTCGCCGCCTCAAACCAGCCGTGCTGCTATGGGCTGGTCAAAGGCTCGATTTGGGGTTAGAAAACAGGGAATTCGCCAAATTGGTTTGCTGCAACGGGAAGTGTCCCGTACTGCAACGCGAAGTGTCCCGCTACAACAAACCCGCTACATACACCGCTACACGTAGCCCCTAATCGAGCCCCACACTCTTAGCCAGGCCAGGTTAGCGAATTTGCAAAAATTGAAAGAAACTGCCCGAAAGTCCGCAATACTTCTGGGTTTGCAAAAATTTGCAGGGTCTTTCCGGCCATAGTGCAAATTTTTGCGCGGCGCTGTGACGCAAGGTTATGATGATTACTTGCTCAGAAGCCACGCTTACGCATAACTCGTTTGAGAACAAAACGCGTGGAGGACGCCGATGTCTTACAAAGAGATATATGCCAACTGGAAAGCCGATCCTGAAGCCTTTTGGATGCAGGCCGCCGAGGCAATTGATTGGGTGGAGGCCCCAACCAAAGCGCTGGCCGATAAAGGTGATGGGCTTTATGAATGGTTCGCGGATGCCCGCGTCAACACCTGCTACAATGCGGTAGATCGCCATGTAGAGGCCGGCAGAGGGGAGCAGACAGCGATCATCTATGACAGCCCCATCACCCACACCAAGCGCGAAATCTCTTATGTGGAGCTGCGCAACCGCGTAGCCACTCTGGCAGGCGCCCTGCGGGCCAAGGGCATCGAGAAGGGCGATCGCGTCATTATCTATATGCCGATGATCCCCGAGGCGCTTGAGGCCATGCTGGCCTGCGCCCGTATTGGCGCGGTGCATTCGGTTGTCTTTGGGGGCTTTGCCGCCAATGAGCTGGCGGTGCGCATTGATGACGCCACCCCCAAGGCCATCATCGCCGCCTCCTGCGGGTTGGAGCCTGGCCGGGTGGTGCATTATAAACCCCTGCTGGACGGTGCCATCGAACTCGCCTCGCACAAGCCTGATTTCTGCGTTATTTTGCAGCGCGAACAAGAGGTTGCCGAGCTCACCGAGGGCCGGGATGTCAACTGGCACGGCTTTCAATATGGTGTGGAACCGGCCGACTGTCTGCCAGTGGAGGGCAATCATCCTTCTTATATCCTCTACACCTCGGGAACCACGGGCCAGCCCAAGGGGGTGATACGTCACACCGCCGGGCAATTGGTGGCGCTGAACTGGTCGATGAAAAACATCTACAACGTTGATCCGGGCGATGTGTTTTGGGCGGCGTCTGATGTGGGC
>Ga0316204_10009021_pt1 | contig 13522 bp, 12 predicted proteins | sample 6monrhotite_MG_2_FD_205661 | JGI IMG/M metagenome (GOLD analysis project Ga0316204, IMG submission 205661) | Microbial mat bacterial communities from mineral coupon in-situ incubated in ocean water Damariscotta River, Maine, United States -... | ecosystem: Environmental > Aquatic > Marine >... | reverse complement strand
CAGATATGGTCTATAGTCAGACCGTATTGATGCACATCCACACAGCTGTTAGCCATTTTGTCGGTTTGGCGAATATGGTCAATACGGCGAACCAGTTTGTTCTGATCATGGAGAACCAGCAGTGCCATAACTTTGTCCGCGATATTGAAAACCTCTGGAAGGGCGGGCATTTTAATTGGGATAACATGCACATGTACCGTTTTAATGGGGCAACCGGCGCGCGGACCATTTTGTTGTCGAAAGAACCTCAGGGTTTTCCCGGTCTGAACAGCGACGCGCAATTGCGCGAGGGCCTCAAGCCATCGGTACGGCGTCTTAAACGCGCAGATGCGGACAGTGCCCGGGGCTTGTTCGGAATGCCACTTCGTTGAACCGTGAGAATGTATCTGAATGCAATAACCTACTCACCCGGGGCAGTGATGCCGTGTGTCGGTTTGGTATGGATTTGCATAGCCGCGCGGCCGCGAGACGGCTGTGTCCATCAGTCACCTCGTATCGCTCGCCACCCGGCTTACTGCGGACAAGAATTGGAATCCGGAATCCAAACCGCTTTACCGACTGCAGCACAGCTGCGTCCTGACTTTTCAGGGCTCGCCGAACGCGTCGTGGTGCATCGTCGATGAGATTTACCAGCAGCCAGACCAAGGTAAATTCGCGAAACAAATCATTTGGCCTCGCAGATCCCTGTGCCATTACCGAATTTGGTTCCTCGCCCTCACAGAGCGATGTTTTTCTGATGTAATCTTGTCCATAAGGACTCTTTTCCAGTCCGCAGAAGCGGATGCTCTAAAATGCGTGGTGGAGTCCGTTTGAACATTTTCCACCATCGCCACGGTTGTGGTCGGGGCGGTGGTGATAGAGAGCATTCAATTGAGCTCTCCCAACCCGGATGGCTATATCATCTCCAATATTTCGAAAAACTCAATAGAAAAATTTATACATAAAAACAAAAGGTTGACAAACGTTTTTGAGGTCCATAGGCCACTTCGGCTAACTTCTTAAAAGTGCACGCAAAAGACTGGACTTCGTGCTCGAACAGAGCGTCACTGGTCTCACGCCCGGTTCGCACTCCGGGCCCTCCTCAGTGACGGCCGGACATTCCGTAGGCCGCAAAACAAGGAGACCCTCATGATCAAATCCACGAATCACGCACCCCGAGAAACAAAGTCCGGAACTGTGCGCAAATTGCTCAGTCGCAAAACCGGTGCCGATCTCGCCGCCTTGCAAGAGGCGACCGGCTGGCAGGCCCATTCGGTGCGCGCAGCGCTGAGTACCCTGCGCAAAGCCGGTTACACGATAGACAGGATGCCGCCGAAGTCTGGCACAGGTGCGGCCACCTACCGGATTACCGGTACGCCGGAAGACGCATGAAGCTGTCGGTCGCTGAGATCGAAGCCATGGATCGGGCTGCACTGATTGCCACTTGGGCCGATCTGTTCCGATCCCCGGTCCCAAAGGGGTTGAGTCAGTCCTTCCTGCGCCGTTTTCTCGCCTTCGAAGTGCAGGCCCGCCAGTTCGGTGGGCTACCAAAAGGTTTCACGGGGAATCTTGAACGGCTGGTTGCAGGAAGGGCCGACAAGCCTGGCCCGACACTCAAAGCAGGCGGGCGGTTGCTCCGGGAATGGAATGGCACGACCCATGCGGTCGAGGTAACCGAAGAGGGATACCGCTGGAACAATCAGACCCACCGCTCTTTGTCTTCGGTCGCCCGCGCAATCACCGGCGCCCGATGGTCGGGACCGCGGTTCTTCGGTCTAAAGGATGGAACCTGATGACCGCGGCACCGAAGATCCGCTGCGCCATCTACACGCGGAAATCATCCGAGGACGGACTGGAGCAAAACTTCAACTCCCTGGATGCCCAGTTCGAGGCCTGCGCCGCCTATATCACCAGCCAGAAGCAGGAAGGCTGGGTGCTTGCAAGAGTTCGCTTCGATGACGGTGGCCTCTCTGGCGGTTCCCTTGAGCGCCCTGCCCTGCAGCGACTTCTGACAGAGATCGATGCTGGCCGGATCGGCATGGTCGTCGTCTACAAAATTGACCGCCTGACCCGCTCACTTGCCGACTTCGCCAGGCTCGTTGAACGCTTCGATGCAGTTGGGTGTTCCTTTGTCTCCGTCACTCAGGCCTTCAACACCGCCTCTTCCATGGGGCGGCTGACTCTCAACGTGCTGCTTTCCTTCGCCCAGTTTGAACGCGAGGTCACCGCCGAACGCATCCGTGACAAAATCGCTGCGTCAAAGAAGAAAGGTCTCTGGATGGGGGGCATCCCACCGCTGGGCTATGATGCCCATCCAGATCCTAATGTTCGGGAGCTTGTTGTCAACGCAAGCGAAACCCAAACAGTTCAAACACTCTTCGACCTTTATGACCGGCACGGCTCACTCGCCAGTGTCGAACGGGAAGCGGAAAGGCTTGGGCTGAGATCAAAGCATCATCTGTTCCGCTCCGGCCGAGAACAAGGCGGAGGCCACTTGTCACGCGGCCAGATCCACAAGATCCTGCTAAACCCAGTCTACCTCGGCAAGATCCGCCACAAGGACAAGGTCTGGCCAGGACGGCATGCGGCCATTCTCGATGAAGATCTCTGGAAACGGATTCATCTAAAACTACAACAGGCTGCACGGCGAGGTCGCGGGCGCACCGTTGGCGGGACCGAACAAGCAATACTTACCGGCAAGTTCCACGATGAAACCGGCGACAGACTGACACCAACCCACAGCACAAAGTCCGGAAAGCGTCATAACTACTACGTATCCAACCGCCTGATTACGGGCGGCCCCGATCCGACGGGCTGGCGTCTACCGGCTGCAAGACTCGAAACGATCGTCACCAATCTCATTGCCGATCATCTCACCGCGGCAGCGGCTGAACGTCGACTGGTGGCAGCGCCGGATTTGCGCGAGGGGGAGGAACTGATGCGCGCTTCTCAGCACTTCGTGCAGCGCCTGCGCCAAAAAGACCGGGATACGCTGCGCGCGATACTGATCTCCGGATCGATAGATCCCCGGCGGGTCGTGCTGACATTGGACAAGAAAAAGCTTGCAACCACACTTGGCATTTCGGCAGAAAACCTCGCGCCGGACTTAGCAAATATTCACTCACCTGTCCGCCTGCGTCGCCGTGGGGTCGAAGCCAAGCTTGTAATCGGAGATCATCAGCCTGACCCCGACCCAGTCCTGATACGTACACTCAGAGACGCACATCACTGGGCACGTGCGCTGCGCGAGGGCACGCCGCTCCTGACCATCGCCCGCAACACCGCGCATCACGACGCCTTCATCCGAACCCGCGGGCAACTCGCCTTTCTGTCGCCTAAGATCCAGATCGCCATCCGTGATGGCAACCTGCAACCGGAAGTCACATTGAAGCGGATGTTGCGCCAACCCATCCCCCTCGATTGGACTACCCAGGAGCGGATGTTCGGGCTATAATTCAAACCCATCACGCAGTGCCGGACGTCACGATTGCATCATATCTGGTCACGGGGCACACATTCCCTGCAAATTCCCTGCACGGCCGCCTAGGGAATTTCCCCCCAACCACTTGAAAATACATAGGTATTGGAGACGTCATCGAGCGTGACCCGTCAAATCTGGGAAAAATTCCCTGCAAGTTCCCTGCTAGCAGGAAAATCCAGCGCCAAACCGAACCCAGGAATCCCCCCAGCAGAGACGCCAGCCGCAATCGCCCCGAATGTGTCTCACAGTGTCGTCTCTGTATGAAAAATGGTGACGCAAACTACCGGAAAATAGGCTATAATTTCACTATAAAATATAATAATATCAATAGGTTGGGTAGGTGGCGGAGACGAAGGGATTCGAACCCTCGAGACCCTTCCGGGCCTACTCCCTTAGCAGGGGAGCGCCTTCGACCACTCGGCCACATCTCCGCCGATGCGTATATTTGCACGAAGCCGTGGTTGCAACATGGTTTTGATGATCTGATGCGCTTATCCTGAGAAAATCTTAAACAGCTTCCTCAGGCCTACTTGTTTTGATGGATGCATTGATTGACACTTGTCGGCGCGGAACGTGCGACGTTGATGGCGAACATTTCTGCAAGCAGGCTAAGCGCCATCAAACGAACTCAAAAACGCAAAACCCCCTGCTCCTTGGCGTCAAAGTCTTTCGTAGGAATTAGGCGTTGAACAGGAAATGCAGTACATCGCCGTCTTTAACTTCGTAGCCTTTACCTTCAACACGCATTTTTCCGGCGTCTTTAGCACCCTGCTCGCCTTTTAATGCCACAAAATCGTCAAAGGCGATGGTTTCGGAACGGATAAATCCGCGTTCAAAATCCCCGTGGATGACACCAGCAGCTTGTGGTGCCAGGGTGCCGCGCCTGATGGTCCAGGCGCGCGCCTCTTTCGGACCGACCGTGAAATAGGTTTGCAGCTCGAGTAACTCGTAGCCAGCCCGGATTAACCGGTCCAGACCAGCTTCGTGTAGTCCCATTTCTTCAAGAAACATGGTGGCTTCTTCTGGGTCCAACTGGCTTATTTCTTCTTCAATCTGGGCCGAAATAACCACATGGGCAGCACCCTGCTCTGCCGCCATTTTCGCAACTTTTTCAGAGTGCGCATTCCCCGTTGCGGCAGAGTCTTCGTCAACGTTGCAGACAAAAAGTATCGGTTTTGTTGTTAAAAGCTGTAGCGTGTTCCATGCTTTAAGGTCGTCCTTATCCACCTCTACGGTGCGGGCCGGATTGCCTTCTTCCAGCACAGCCAAAGCCTGACGCAGCAGGCGCTCTTGCTGGACCGCGTCCTTATCGCCACCTTTTACCTTACGAACAATGTTTTGCAGGCGGCGCTCGATTGATTCCATATCCGCAAGCATAAGCTCGGTCTCGATGGTTTCTGCGTCTTCAACCGGATCGACCCGGCCTTCAACGTGGGTGACATCGCCGTCTTCAAAACACCGCAGCACATGTGCAATGGCGTCAACTTCCCGAATGTTTGCAAGAAACTGATTCCCCAGCCCTTCACCTTTTGAGGCACCCTTCACGAGCCCCGCGATATCGACAAATGTCATTCGGGTCGGGATGATCTGCTTTGACCCGGCGATACCAGCGAGTGTTTCAAGCCGTGAGTCGGGAACGCCAACCTCGCCGACATTCGGTTCGATTGTGCAGAACGGGAAGTTCGCCGCCTGTGCGGCGGCGGTTTTTGTCAACGCATTGAACAATGTCGACTTACCTACATTAGGCAGGCCAACGATCCCCATTTTGAAACCCATATCGTTCACGTCCTTGCTTGCATTCATCCAAACTCGGACGCATCTACGAAATAAGCGCTACCGGGGTCAACGCAAATAGATCAATTGTTGATAACACGCGTCTGCCCGGCAACGTTAACGGATTGCCCTTTGCCCGGGTTGGGATCGACGATAAGCCGCGATGGCACACCCATATCTACACCCTGATGCACCGTAAACGGCTCTGTAACCTGCGCGCTGTCACGCATGTAACCGGCCAGTGCCGCGGCGGCGGCACCCGTTGCCGGGTCTTCGTAGACTCCATGACCAGCAAAGGGGTTCCGACAGTGGATGGTATTAGCATTCTCGCGCCAGATCAGATTAATTGTGACAAGGTTCTGCGCCTGCATCAGCGCAGCACCCTTGTCGAAATCATATTTCATGCCCTTAAGCGCCTCGTGTGTCGTCAAAGGTATCAGCAAATGCTCTGCACCTCCGTTGATGCGCGCCATATCCAGAGATGGATCAATATCCGCTTCCGTCCAACCAAATAGTGCGAGCGCGTCAGCACGCAGGTCCGGCTCAACATCTCTGTAAGACGTGTTGGGAGAAACGAGTCGTGCACTCCAGGCACCATCTTCTTCAAAGGCTTCGACGGTTATCTCAGTGTCATTCAATGTTAACGCATACTGACCAGCGCCATTGGTTTTACCAAGCTCCGCGCCCAGCGCGATTGTTGCATGACCGCAAAACGGCACTTCGGCTTCTGGTGCAAAGTACCGCACCCGGAACCCGCCTTTTTGCGGGGCTGCAAAAACGGTTTCCGAATAACCGACTTCTGCAGCCACCTCTTGCATTTGATCTGCCGTGGGTAACTCATTTGCCAGGACTACACCTGCCGGGTTTCCACCTTTTCCATCTGATGAAAAAGCTGCGCGTCGTTCCACTTTCACTTTGAATTCCTTTTTCCGCTTTGCACAGAAGTAGAAACACCGCGTTTCATGTTCAAATTGCAATTTTTGATAAGAAGTATTGCGATTGCTTAGATTAGCCAAAGATTTTTGTCGGAATACCATTGAAATTCACTAAAAGCTCGCGCAAACCCTGTTGAAAGATATTGAGGGACTCCCATGACACGGATTGATCAGAAATTCGCTGAATTACGTAAAGCAGGCAAAAAAGCTTTTGTGACGTATGTCATGGCAGGCGACCCGAACTACGAAACGTCGCTTGAGATTGTCAAAGGCCTGCCTGCTGCCGGCGTTGATGTTATTGAACTGGGCATTCCTTTCACTGACCCTATGGCAGATGGACCCACGATCCAGTTTGCTGGGCAGCGCGCCCTTGCTGCGGGCATGACACTTGAACGCACGCTTCAGCTTACGCGCGACTTTCGCAAAACCGACAACGAAACACCTATTGTTCTTATGGGGTACTACAACCCGATCTATAACCGTGGCGTTGACAAGTTTCTGGTCGATGCGAAAGCTGCTGGTATCGACGGAATGATTGTCGTCGATCTGCCGCCAGAAGAAGATGCAGAGCTTTGCATTCCGGCGCAGGCCGCAGGAATGAACTTTATCCGCCTCGCGACACCAACAACCGATGACAAACGTCTACCGAAAGTGCTGCAAAACACGTCTGGTTTCGTCTACTACGTTTCCATCACCGGCATCACAGGAGCGGCCGAGGCAGAGGCAACGAATGTTGGCCCCGAGGTTGCACGCATCAAAGCAAAAACAGATTTGCCCGTAATCGTTGGTTTTGGCATCAACACTCCTGAAAAATCCGAAGCTATTGCACGCATTGCCGACGGCGCTGTTGTCGGGTCTGCGATCGTGAAACGGATAGGCGATGGCGACTCTCCAACTGACGTTCTGGCGTTTATTAGAACGCTCGCTGATGGGGCGCATCGCGCCTAAGCCTCAGTCTTTTGCATCTCGGTCTTTGTCTAAAAGTTCCCGTAGCTCCTGAAGCAATGGCAGCACCTCTGCCAACCGTTCCGCAGGTATTTGCTGATAAACTCTTTCGAAAACTGGAATTGCAGCGGCTATTGCCACCTTACGAAACGAGCGCCCTTCCTCTGTCAGCCAGACTTGTTTTGACCGCTTGTCATTTGGATTTGGGCGCATCTCTGCCAATCCGTGTTTAACCAGCCCAGCCAATGTATGTGTCATCGTGGTTTTTGGAACCTGAAAGGCGCGCGCCAGAGCAAGTGGCGTACCACCATCTCCAACCCGCGCCAAATGGTTGATCACTGTGAAATGCGACATCAGTAAACCTGCAGGCAAACGCGCTTCCAGCCCTGCAGAAACCAGTTGGTCAAGTATACCGATTTCCGTGAAAAACGAAAAGTAAGTCGCTGTCTGTTCTTTATCCATTCAACATCCGTGTTTCGAGCGGCCAGCGCGGGGATTGCGCCACATCAGGACCGTATCCCAGGCGTCCAAGCATTTGAACTGTTTCTCCCGGCTCTGCCAGCATCTCGTGGATATGCGTGTAATGCTCGGCCATTTCAGAGTATTCCTGCAAGGCTTGGCTGACGGGATGCAGGGAAAGCCCTAAACCTGTTGTCGCAAGATTCAACCGAACCCAGCGTCGCCCTGCGTCAATCTGGCCTCTCCGCGTGTTTTGACCGGTTTTTATAACGGCATAAGCCGGGGTCGCCATTGCAATGTCACGAAACATTTCCTGCGTCGTCGCGAACTGTTTACTGGACGGGTCGCGCTGCCCATGCCGTGTTACAACCCCGAAAGCGACTAAGGTTTCCATTAGTGGGCCACCCAAGGATATGCCGTCAGGATTAGCGTTGATCTCTGCCTTACCAAGACGAAGCAAATCAATGCTTTCGCTGAGGGTGCGGGGTGTTTCGGACTCAACCTTCATGGCCTGCCAAGTCAGTTCACGAATTTCTGCAACACGTTCAAACTGGGTAATGATCTCACCATACCCTGAAAGCGCGTCCACCATTTCGCTAGGAACAGCGGTATCGGCAAAAGGTTTTCGACAAGTTCTACGCCCTAGTATTTGCGAGAATAGTAGGTCTTTTTGCGCGCCCTCGCTAAAATCAGCAATCGCAACTGGCCCGTCTTCCCCTTCGGGATAGATCTGCAAGTCCACTGCAAAGCCGCGTTCTGCAGCAGCAATTCGCATCAGCTCCAGAAAGCAACCAAGCCCGATGACAAGCTGACGCTGAAAAGGGTCGGTGTGTTCCAACTCGCGTGTCGTGTCCCGATAAAGAACGATGCGGTTTTCGCCTTTAAGTTCGACCAACCAAGGTTGGCGGTTATGCGGATTTGGCGCAAGAATCGCGTAGGACAGCGCGAAATGACGGATATCTTCATATTCCCCCGCCCGTTCCCAAGGCATTAGTGCCTTATCTGGTCTGCGTGTTGCTGTGAAACCACCTGCAGCAGCGCTCGCGGCTAGGATTGTACCTCCCCCGATAAGGGCTAGTGTTTTACGTCGTGACAGGGTCATCTCAATCTCCTTTAGTACGATATCGCACTATTAAGTTCGAAATCGTACTAAATCAACCCCTTTGTCATTTTGTCGCGAAAATTACATAAAACTTGCAGGTTTTTACCTTGATTGGTAAACGGCGCTTACCAAAATCAGCCACAAAGGCCAGCCGCATGCCCGTCATCACAAATATCGAAGACCTGAAACGCATCTATAAGCGTCGCACACCCAAGATGTTTTACGACTATGCAGAATCAGGCAGCTGGACCGAACAAACCTTTCGCGAAAACACCTCTGATTTTGAAAAGATCAGGCTACGCCAGCGGATCGCCGTCGACATGTCCGGGCGTACAACGGCCACCCAAATGATTGGGCAGGAGGTCTCTATGCCAGTCGCGCTGGCACCCGTGGGCTTAACCGGCATGCAATGCGCTGACGGCGAAATCAAGGCCGCTCGCGCGGCAGAGAAATTTGGCGTTCCTTTCACGCTTTCCACAATGTCGATCTGCTCGATCGAGGATGTGGCGGAAAACACGACTGCACCATTCTGGTTTCAGGTCTATACATTGAGGGATGAAGAGTTCATGCGCAATCTGGTTGATCGCGCGAAGGCGGCGAAATGCAGTGCGCTCGTTATTACGGTCGACCTTCAAATATTGGGACAACGCCACAAAGACCTTAAGAACGGCCTTTCCGCGCCACCCAAGCTGACAGTTAAATCAATTGCCAACATGATGACCAAGGCGCATTGGGGGCTTGGGATGCTTGGCACCAAACGCCGTTTCTTTGGAAATGTTGTCGGGCATGCAAAGGGCGTTTCTGATCCGTCTTCGCTTGCATCCTGGACGGCCGAAGCGTTTGACCCAACGCTCGACTGGAAAAAGATCGCGAAGATTAAGAAAATGTGGGGCGGCAAGGTGATCCTTAAGGGTATTCTGGATGCCGACGACGCCCGTATGGCGCTTGAAGTTGGTGCAGATGCAATCATCGTTTCCAACCACGGTGGACGGCAACTGGACGGTGCAATTTCTTCGATCCGCGCCCTGCCCTCTATTCTAGAGGCCGTTGGCGACAAAATTGAAGTTCACATAGACAGCGGGATTCGCTCTGGTCAGGACGTTTTGAAAGCCTGCGCATTGGGGGCTAAGGGTACATATATTGGGCGTGCCTTTGTCTATGGTCTTGGCGCAATGGGCGAAGTCGGTGTGACGAAATCGCTTGAGGTGATCCACAAGGAACTTGATACCTCGATGGCACTCTGCGGTCATCGTGACCTGAAAGACGTAGGGCGCGACGTACTGCTGGTTCCTGAGGACTTTGAAGGCCGCTGGGTGTAGCAACACATGACCGTAGGGCCCTTCCCTGTATCGCATACGCGTATTTTGCAGAACTTTGTTCCAAAATCCACGCCAAAGCTGACCTGATCGACCAAATTGGCGATTTGGCCTCTTTCCAAGGGCTTCCGAGTCGTCTATACGCGCGGCTTCACGCGGGCATACACCCTTGGAGGATGACCGCATAACCTAGGAGAATAACCATGGCTGGAGAGATCCCAGATCTTAACGCTACGGTACGCACGGGGACAGGCAAGGGGGCCGCTCGTAAATCTCGCCGCGAAGGCAACGTACCTGGCATCGTATACGGCGGCGGCACTGATCCGCTCCCGGTTGAAGTACCGTTTAACGTACTGTTCACAAGATTAAAACAGGGCCGGTTCCTGTCAACATTGTTCAACCTTAAAGTTGACGGACATGACGACGTTCGCGTTATCTGCCGTAACGTTCAACGTGATGTTGTCAAAGACCTGCCGACACACCTTGATCTGCTGCGTCTGCACCGGAACACCAAAATCGCACTGTTCATTCATGTTGATTTCATCAACGAAGAGGAAGCACCTGGCATTAAACGCGGCGGCGTTCTGACCGTTGTGCGCCCGGAAGTAGAACTTTTGGTGACTGCTGGCGATATTCCTGAAAAGCTGACCGTCGATCTGACTGGCCTGGATGTTGGCGATACGGTAACAATTTCCAACATTGATCTGCCGAAAGGCGCCAAGGCAACCATCGACCGTGATTTCGTGATTGCGAACATCTCTGCTCCATCCAGCCTGCGCTCTGCAGATGACGAGGATGAAGACGAAGGTGAAAGCACCGAAGTCGAAGCGGATGAGGAAAGCACTGAAGAGGCTGCTGAAGAATAAAAACTTCACCCTTTGTCTCGAGACATCGCGTGGGGCCACTGGCCCCGCGTTTGCGTTTAAACGTTTTCCTCAATTTTAGCTGGAAAAATAGCCAATATTTATCGGTGCCTGTCACCTCGCTTGGCACTTGCCACAAGTTGAACATTTCATTCTTCTTCAAGCTTACCCTGCCTCTGGCTTCCCCACGGCAAAGCCGCTAAAACGAACCCCATGAAACTCTTTGTTGGCCTTGGAAACCCGGGCGCAAAATACGCGCGAAACCGACACAACATCGGTTATATGGCTGTTGAGCGTATCGCCGAAGAACACGGGTTTAGTCCCTGGCGCAAAAAGTTTCAGGGGCAAATTTCTGAGGGTCGGCTTGGAACCGAAAAAATCGTTCTATTGAAACCTGAAACCTTCATGAACCTTTCGGGTCAATCAATTGGCGAGGCGATCCGGTTTTACAAAATCGCGCCGGAAGATGTTATTGTTTTTCATGACGAACTTGACCTTGCACCCGGCAAGCTGCGTGTAAAGCAGGGTGGTGGACACGCCGGGCATAACGGCCTGCGCTCATTGCATCAGCACATTGGTGACGCGTATGAACGTGTGCGCCTTGGCATTGGGCATCCCGGCCACAAAGACAGGGTTTCTGGCTACGTCCTGCATGATTTTGCCAAAGCAGATGCAGCGTGGCTGGACGATCTTATCAGGGGTTTGGCAGAGGCTGCTCCGATGCTCGCCGCTGGCGACAGCAGCAAGTTTCTGAACGCAGTGGCGCTCAGGCTTTCCCCGCAACGAAAGAACAACAAGCCGGAATCAAAACGATCAGAAGCGACAGAAAAACCAGAAGTTCAGGAGCAAAAATCTCCGTTTCAACGCTTGTTGGATAAGTTTTCTTGAGCTTTCATGAAACAGCACATTTCCAAGCGGACGCCTGCGATGCGCTTGGATCTCCATTTACCGCGACGCTGTGTCGTCTCTTCGCGGATTTACCAACGAACGCCAGCGCGGTTGCCCAAAAATTATCAAGCTGGCCAGGTGATCCTTCTGCGCGAGGTGACGCTGTGGCACTGCGGCTTGCCGGTGCGCTACACGCACTGGTGCTGCTTGAGCGTCACCCCGCCTTAGTGGCCCAATATCCCCCGCATCATGACCTAACAAACATTGCGTCGCTTCGCGCCGCTGTTCATTCAGCTCTCATTGATGAAGAAGCTTTCATTCTTCAGTGGCTTAAGTCCCCGCCCCAAACCAACGAAGTACGCCGATCCAGCGCTTTGATCCCTGCGTTCCATACATTGGCCAGCAAACTTAACATGCCCTTTGTGTTGTCCGAACTTGGGGCAAGTGCCGGTCTTAATATGATCTGGGATCAGTTCGCGCTTTCAATTGGAGATCATACATGGGGTGATCCGCAAAGCCCGGTTCAGCTTAGCCCGGATTGGAGCGGCTCGCTGCCCCCGAAGACTGAAATCAGAATCCAAAACAGGGCGGCCTGTGATCAGGCTCCGCTCTCTCCAGATAACCCAGGTGATCGACTTCGACTGTTGGCCTACACTTGGCCAGACCAATCTGAGCGTATGCAAAGAACCAAAGCCGCGATAGCCATGGCCGCAAATGTTGGCTTTAATGTAGAGCGTGCGGATGCAGCAGACTGGCTTGAAACAAGGTTGAAAACTTCGCAATCAGGCTCCCTGCATATCGTCTACCATTCAATCTTTTGGCAATATCTACCAAAGGAGACAGCGAACCGGGCATCCAGTCTTTTGAAGACATCAGGAAATCGCGCAACACGCGAAGCTCCAATAGCATGGTTACGTCTGGAACCTGACATGCAGCCCGACGGCGCCGCTATTTCCCTTACCCTTTGGCCGGGCGGACAAACTATTGCCCTTGGACGAGCCGATTTTCATGGACGCTGGGTCAAATGGGCCGGTCTGACATCGCCGAAACAGCAGTAAGCTAGAAATTTCCAACAGCGTGCAATTCGTTTCTTCAAAAGGGGGAGACCATGTCCCGAAAATTCAGAATCGTGCTAAAAGCATTGCTGGTTTTGCTGGTCGTTCTTGCCGCGGCAGCGCTTTGGAAGCGTGACGAAATTACCCGCCTTATTGCCGTTAACACCTTATTTTATAAAGAAAAAATAATATCAAACTTCAGCAATATGGATGCCGCGTTCTTAACCGTTGATGTGCCGCGCGGCGATGGCCCGGCAAGCCCTCTGCCAAAAGGGACGCCTGCAAGCTTACCACCCGGGGTAGAAGATTGGGTCAAAGAACGGCAGGTGACGTCGCTTGTTGTTCTGAAAGATGGAAAAATCGTTTTCGAAGACTACTATCTTGGCACATCTTCTGGCGATCTGCGTATCTCATGGTCTATTGCCAAAAGTTTTCTTTCAGCGCTGATAGGCTTGTTGGTTGAGGATGGATCAATCCGCTCCCTTGATGCCCAAGTAACCGATTATGCCCCTTTGCTGATGGGGTCCGCTTACGAAGGAGTAACCATCCGAAATGTCCTGCAAACGTCAAGTGGAGTGAAGTTTGACGAAGATTATCTGGACTACAATTCCGATATTAATCGCATGGGTCGGGTCATTGCATTGGGGCAGGCGCTTGATAGTTTTACCGCAAAACTTGTTGAACGAATTTCCGAACCCGGTGCCGCGTGGAAGTATGTTTCGATCG
>Ga0316204_10009019_pt1 | contig 13529 bp, 9 predicted proteins | sample 6monrhotite_MG_2_FD_205661 | JGI IMG/M metagenome (GOLD analysis project Ga0316204, IMG submission 205661) | Microbial mat bacterial communities from mineral coupon in-situ incubated in ocean water Damariscotta River, Maine, United States -... | ecosystem: Environmental > Aquatic > Marine >... | reverse complement strand
TTAGAACTGCTTTTGATGCAACTCGTGGTGATGACTCAGATGATATTACCACCTCTGAACTTCTTCTCGGCTGGACGCAAATAGTTAACCGAAATATGTTAATGCAATTTAACTATGGTTATGCTGATACCAGTGGATATTTAACCGACCCGTTCAAAATCTTAAGCGTCGTTGACAATACCGGTGTCACACAAGATCTAGTGTATGAAAATAGACCTGACTCGCGCACTCAACACTCGCTTTTCGGTTTAATGAAATATCATTTGGATAATTCGGTTTTTGATGTTTCTTATCGTTACATTACTGACGACTGGGAAATTCAATCACATACCATTGATACCCATTGGCACTTTTTTGCTGGCGATGGCAGTTTTTGGGAACCGCATGTGCGCTTTTACCAACAAGATGCAGCGGAATTCTATACGCCGTTTCTAGCTCAAGCAGCTGCAACGCCAGAATTTGCAAGTGCTGATTATCGGATCGGAGAAATGACCGCAATCACTCTTGGTTTGAAATACGGTTTTCAAATTAGTAACGGTGATCGAGCAGAAATTCGTTTAGAATATTATAAGCAATCGCCAACTAAAGTGAATGAACCGCAGGGAATAGCCAACCTGGAAGGTTTAGATTTTTATCCAGAAGTTGACGCGCTTATCTTGCAGTTTAATTACTATTTTTAATTTTAGTCATTAAGGTCTGCCAACCTGCTGAAAAGTCCTCTTAAATCTTAAGGGGATTTTTTTTATCTATTTATGCTAGAATTTCTTAATCATTTTCTTAAATACTTATCTTCAATATCTACCCAATGTCTGACTATCAACTCATTACCCACCAAGACTATTCTAAAATAGCTTTTAGCGCTATGGCGAGTACTTGTGAAGTTTTGGTTCGAAATTTGGATAAAAAATTCTGTCATACCATCGCAAAAATAGTCACTTCGGAAACCAAAAGGATCGAAGCTAAATTTAGTCGCTACGCAAAAGATAATTTAGTTTATCGAATGAATCATAGCAATGACCAATCCGTAAATATTGATACAGAAACTTTCAATTTATTAGAATACGCACGCAATCTTTTTGAATTAAGTGATGGTCTGTTTGATATTACCTCTGGCGTGCTTAGAGAAATTTGGAGTTTTACCCCTAATTCAAAACCACCTACAGAGAGCGAAGTAAAAAAAATTCTCAAACGAATTGGTTTCGAGTCTCTCCATTATGATCAACAAGTTTTTAGCATGCCAAAAGATATGCAAATAGATTTTGGCGGAATTGGAAAAGAGTATGCAGTTGATCAAATTTCTAAAATGATCAAAGAAAAATGCCAAACAAAAAATGCCAGTTATTTAGTCAACTTTGGCGGTGATTTATCTGCAGTAAAGTTTCACAAAAATGATCCCGACTGGATCGTTGGGTTAGAATCGGTGAATGATATTGATCAAACCGCATCGGTTATAAAAATCTCTCATGGAAGCGTCGCTACTAGCGGAAATACCAAACGTTTTTTTGAATATCAAGGAAAACGTTACGGGCATTTACTCAATCCAAAAACAGGCTATCCAATTGACGACGCTCCTCGTTCAATCACTGCTTTTTCTGACAGTTGTGTTCTCGCTGGCAGTTTTAGTAGTCTTGCCATGCTTCAAGGTAAACAGGCCGAAAAATTTTTGAAAGATCAAAAAATTAAATATATTTGTCTTTGGTAATATTCACACTCACCCGGATCGCCCGCAGCCCTTGATGTATCTCGCCTTGAGACATTTCATTCCATTGTACGCACTATATTTATACGATAGACTAACTGCCGTGACTAGCAGGTGTAAAGGAAGACGTTAGTAGTAAATAAAGATAGTGTTTCTTCTCTTTACATTTCTTTTTTAACTGCAAAAAATAACAAAATCATGTCAAGGAGATCTCATGTCCAATCGTTTATTAACACTCTCAACTCTCGCAGGTGCACTCTTATTAACAAGCTGTGGTGAACCTGGAAAAGTCACCGGTGGTGGCACAATGCATTCTGCTGGAGGCGCAGAAAAAGCAATCTTCACTTTTCACGCTGATTCATGCACTGAAGGTACGGTCAAAGGCTCGATGAACTTACACGATTCAAGCGCAATCGAGTTCGAAGCCCTAAGTGGTGTCAAACTAAAAGCCGATGTTACTGATACATACTTTTGCGGTGGCGGTATCGATTTTAATGCGCCTATTTGTGCGTGTGGTAATGGTCTACAAGAAGTTTTATTTGATTATGTTTCAACCAATCCAGAAGTAAATGGACAAGGCGATGGCATCGCCTGTATCGGTGATTTTGGTGAGAGACAAGGAGCTGATATTCATGGCGCTTCAATCATTTCTATCGCATCTGGTCCTTATAGTGGCTATTACAATGTAGGAACTATCCACGGAAACGTTCAACAACACGAATGTCCAAACGGATAATTTCCATCAACAATATTCACTCAGCACATTTTGTAAAATACAAATTAAACATAGAAGAACCGAAATGTGTAAACAAATAATATCGATATGAAAGGATTTGGAGAAACATAATGAAACTAAATAAATTAACAATTGCAGTCACGCTAGCTTCCACATTAGGAACTACCTCAGCTTTTGCTGAAAAATTAGGAGAAAATTTACTTGGTGATCGATTTATCGTTCACGCGAAGTCAGGTGCCATGGCTGAATTAAAACAAGCGGTGTTAGCCTCTGGTGCTACGGTCAATTTGGAGCTAAATAATATCTCAGCGATCGCGGCGACCATTACGCCAGAAAATTATGAATTGTTAAAAGGTAATAACTCGATAGCCAGTATTGAAATCGACGCAAAGCGTTTTTTCTCACCTATTGGGGAAGTTACACCAATGACAGTGGAACCCGCTTCGCATTTAGGCAATCCTGGAGAGACTGATTTTATTCCTTGGGGAATTGAAGCAGTGCAAGCTCTTGAAGTTGCTCCAAATGCAGCGAACCCCCGTACTCTATGTATAGTCGATACGGGATACAATTTAGGTCACCCCGACTTGCAAACAGATAATGTCACCGGACAAGACGAGGGCGCTGGTGATTGGTTTTCGGATGGTCATGGACACGGTACTCATGTCGCTGGCACCGCTTCAGCTAAAGGTGGTAATGGTGGTGTGGTCGGAGTATTACCGGATGGATCAACGAACTTACATATTGTGCGAGTTTTCACCAGCAGTGGTGGTTTCATTTATGCATCTGGGCTTGTTGGTGCTGTAAATGATTGTGCTGATGCAGGCGCGCATGTGGTCAATATGAGTTTAGGCGGTGTACTAGACACTAACGCCGAGCGAAAAGGCTTTGAGCAAATTCGAGACCGTGGCGTTTTAATGGTTGCTGCGGCAGGAAATGGTGGTAGTGCAACTCACCACTATCCAGCGTCTTACGATTCTGTAGTATCAGCCGCCGCAGTCGCTCGCTCACTCAATCCAGCAAGTTTCAGCGAGTATTCTTCGCAAGTTGAATTAAGTGGTCCGGGTGTTGACGTGATTTCAACAGTACCAGGCGGATACTCTGTATTCAACGGAACGTCAATGGCAACGCCTCATATTGCTGGTGTAGCAACACTGGTTTGGTCTCATTTTCCAAACTGTTCTAGCTATGATATTCGTAACGCATTACGAGCGAGTGCTAAAGATTTAGCTAGTGCTGGTAGAGACTACAATACCGGTTACGGCTTGGTTCAAGCGAAAGATGCATTGGGCTATTTAGCTGCCAATGGTTGTACTGGCGCGCCTTGCCATGGTAACGAATGTCGAGTTGACTAGTCTGTCACTTTGATATTTGTATTTAAAAAGGGTTTAGCGCAAGCTAAATCCTTTTTTTATATCATCAGTCAAACTCTGTTCATATAATTCTGTATGATCTTGCGCGATATCACATGATCCTACAGATTAATTTAGGATCGTTGTATTTAGCGCTAAACATAGGCACAATACAGCAACTTTTAAGTTTTTACGTCATAAATAAACCATGCAAATAAAAATTACTACATTACTTTTTTTAGCTTCCATCGCCTTAATTGCGTACCTAGTTTTGCAACCTAAAGAGCAGAAAAATCATACACCTCAAGAGATCGTCAATATTTCTAAAGCTTTTTCAGAAAAATTTGAGCAGGTAGAAAAAAAACGCGCTTCAAAAACAACTAAGCCAACTATGCCTAGTAATCACCCAGTGACAAAAAAGCCTGCTACGAAAGTGAATGAACAACAGATTATTGGTGTGATCTACAAACAGCCGCAAGCTACCTGGTTTTTTAAAGCCAAAGATACAAAAACGAAAATCGAAACCATAAGTGCCAGTTTTAAAAACTATTTTATCGATCAATTAAAGTTTAATGACAAACATCAACCGGACTTTTCTCATATACCAGAATCAATGAAAACCGAAAATAAATCCAGTATGCGCGTCGCCACATTTTTAATTGGTGATGTCGAGATCTCAGTTAGCCAATTAGCCGGTCAACAAGATGTTTTTGCTAATGTAAAAAGATGGATGGGACAAATTGGCTTAGATGATAACTCACCAATTCAGTTAGATTTTAAAGATGACAATAAAACCATTATTGTTCGTCTGCCGAAATGATTCGACTTGTTTTTTGCTACTGAAAGAAATACCGATATCCTAAATACGCATAATAAATATCGGTATTAATATCTGACAAACCGACCACCTGATTAGTATAAAGTATCGCACCCAAATCAGCATAAATATACTGCTCTCTATTTTGATATTGAAAACGAAAACTCGGTGAAATATTTTGCTGACCACTACCGTTATCACTTTGTCTGTCATCATAACGAAGCTTTGCACCAACACTCCAGGCTTTATCCCAACGATATTGAGTGCTAATATAAATCGACCAAACATCTGAATTGCTTAGCTGAGAAACTCTTACACCAAGTTGATTTGAATCCGCCGCGCTATATAAACGAGCACCTCGAAGATAAATATTAAAATAAAGCTGACCGCCCGGCTCCACTATTTCCGCTACACCGCCAGATGCTGGTGCACCGGATAATGTCGTCCATGTAACATTTCCACTAAGATCATAAGTTTCATTAAGTGGCTTACTCACTTGCAAGGTTGCCGTTTGACTTTCTAAAGTTCGATCAATTGCAAGATCTAAAATTTCTTCATCAGTAATAAATAAATTTTGCAGTTCTTCTAGGCTGTCTGCGGCTTGTCCAATCAGCGCATTTCGAGTACTAATGTAGGGGCTTTTGCGCAAATTGTAAGAGAAATGATAACGGGTTTTTTCTTCCGTTGTGAGCGAGCTAGACAATAAAACCGCATTTAATTCTGAATAAAAAACATCATAGTCAATCAACCCAAAAAGAGAGGTTCCTTGATTTCGGTATTTCACTTCACCGCCAACAGCTTGCCTGTCGGTCAAGTCACCTATGCTTTGATGAAGTCCAAAAACGCTGATATCAATATCATCAAAAATATCTTTCCAGTCATAACTGAGTCCCACAAAGGAACGCTCTGGATCTAAACTCGTGACTTTTGAAGACGAAACAGGCGAGCCAAAAACCACATTCAGTTTTTGCGTTTCATTGACGCCGTAGCCGAATAACACGCCATCGTAACGACCGAAGATCCCTTTGCCTCGGCTACGTTGCCGACCGACATCAACTCGGTATTCTTCATCGTCTGTAAACCAAGTGACATTTGCATAACGTAATCGATTATTAGTGTCGTCACCTTCATCTAGTAGATCTTCATAATGCCCGCCGGACAGGCGAAACTTGATTGAACTACTGTCTAATTGGTAATCACCGCGAACATCCACATCGACACTCAGCAACGATAAGGTCTGACGACTATCACCCAAATCGTCGACTAGTTCGCTCTGACGATAATCAGTTGCGATACTTCCACGAGTGCTACTTCGTTTTTGATTCGCTCTTTTTCCGTCTTTAAGACGTTGTTTCTTTTTTATATCTTGAATACCGATCAATGCTGAAAGTCTTTGTTGAACCCTTGGCGCGTTTTCTGAGTCAGGATATTCTTTTAAAAAGCGTTGATAATATTGTTTGGCAAAAGCTAATTGATATTTTCTTTCTCTAGCCACCCCAATAAATTCTAACGCAAAAGATTTTTGCTCTGCATCACCTTGCTTAAGCACTTTATTAAGCAATGAAATTGCGAGCGAATACTGTTTGTCGGTTAACGCGCTTCTCGCTTCTCTAATCAATGAATTAGCGTCTGTTGGAGTGTGCTGTTGATTGATAGTCGGCAGTTTTTGTACGCTTTTGTTAATTTGTCCAATAGGTGGTTTCGACGAGAGTGATTCACTGAACGTATGTGTGCGCCAATCTATGATCAATCGATCTAGTTTGCCTGCTCCAGCATTTAGATGAAATGATTTAATAAAACTTTGCTCGGTAACAGGAAGTTTTATTTGTAAAACAGAAGTTGATTGTACCCAGTCAATGCTCAATATTGCAGACAGCGCATTAGCGGAAATAATTTTATTTGAGGGACGATGATCGACATTTGAAATTTGTAGTGTTAGTCTTCCTGATTGCCATCTTTTTTCAACTTCTAACGGGGCGTCAGACTCAATAACCAGTCGCGAACGTTGCTCTGTTTTACCGTAACGAATCTTTGTAATCTCTACGGCATGTACATCAGCAACAATGAGTAAGCACACCAATAAAAGGCATTGATTTATAAATTTCATAATGCCTTTTAAAAGGATTCGTCGCGAACTCTATGTTCGCTATTGCGTGTTTCTTTTATGGTGGTAAAAGTATCATCGGTATAAATATGACAAGCGCCAGCACAATCTCTTAATTCCGATACGGTATAAAATATGGTACTCGGATTTTCAGTTTTCTTGTGCGGTCCGGTTCTGAAATCATTGGCATGACACCCTGCACAATCTGGCTGGTAAGGAAACTCCCAAGGAATAGTTTCTTGATTGCTAGTATGACAATCGAGACAACCTAAATTCGCTCGATGGTCGCCTGGGTACGCGCCACTGTGAACATAATCAAGTACCGGCAGCCAATCTTGCACTGTGTGGCAAACATCACACTCTTGCGTTGTTTCGAAATGATCCATACCTTTCCCTTCCGCATCAGTTCCATTATGACAACTCGAACACGAACCAAGCACTTCATTGTGATCAACCCTAAGAGCAGGCGACCATGCGATTGTGGTATGGCAAGCTTCACAAATTTCTGATGATAATATGTGATCACCGTCTTTACCTTCCGCATCAGTACCATTATGACAATTGCTGCAACCATCAACTATATCGGTATGATCAAAAACTGCTGGTGTCCACGCCGTGGTCAGATGGCAAAAGTCACACTCTAAGGTGGTCATAACATGATCGCCGTCTTTACCCGTTGCAATGGTTCCGTCATGACAACTAGAGCATGAACCTAAAACTTCAGCGTGATCGACCATGGTTTCTGGACTCCACACGCTGGTCGAATGACAAGTCTCGCAATTGTCAGTGGTCAAGATATGATCCCCATCTTTACCTTCAGCAATTGTTCCATCATGGCAACTACCGCACGAGCCTAGGACTTCATTATGATCGACCATGGTTTCCGGACTCCACGCGCCGGTCGAATGACAAATCTCGCAATTGTCGGTTGTCAGAATATGGTCATTATCTTTCCCTTCGGCAATATTGCCGTTATGACAACTACCGCACGAGCCTAAAACGTCATTATGATCGACTCGGATTGCCGGAGTCCACATCGTATTAATATGACAATTTTCACAAGTATTGGTGGTTAAAATATGCTCTTGGTTTTTTCCATCAGCGGTATTTCCATCATGACAACTAAAACAATTATCGACGGTTCCATTATGGTCAAAAGTCGCGGGAGACCAAGCAAAATTGCTGTGGCAAGCATCGCACTCTACAGTGGTGAGTAGATGATCTCCGTCTTTACCGGTAGCGATCATTCCGTCATGGCAGCTACTACAAGAACCTAATACATCATTATGATCCACTTTAAAGGCAGGATCCCACTCAAGCGGCGTATGACAGTTTTCACAAGCATTCGTCGTTAGGATATGTTGCATATTTTTACCGGTGGCAATATTACCGTCATGGCAATTAGAGCAAGAACCAATGACTTCATTATGATCTACCTTAGTTACCGGATCCCAAAGCTCTGTGTTATGGCAGGTCTCACAATTATTACTGGTCAATACATGCTGCTGATCTTTGCCCACCGCCACTTGTCCGTCATGACAACTGAAACAAGCGCCAGTTACTTCATTATGATCCACTTTAATCGCAGGGTCCCAAAGGTCAACGCTATGGCAAGTATCACAAGCATTACTGGTTGTTATATGTTGTGGATTTTTACCGGTTGCAATTTCAGAGTTGTGGCAGCTAAAACAGTCCCCCATCACTTGAGTATGATCCATGCGCGGGATGGTTCCCCAGTTGTTGTCAATATGACAAGACTCGCAGCTTTGAGTGGTATTAAAATGATCCGCTCCCGCGCCGTAGGCGAGTTGGTCATTATGGCAACTTGAACAATCCGTGCTTAAATTTTGATGATCAACTCTAAACACCGATGACCAACTTTGGGTAGTGTGACAATCAGCACATTGATTGCCAGTATTCATGTGATTAAGCGATTTAGCCGTCGCATCTATCGCATTAGAATCGGAATGACATAACTCACATTGATTAGGCGTACCACGAAACAACCCATTTTGATGACAATCCTGGCATTCAAGTGCCAGATGTTGTCCGTCTAATGGAAAGTTGGTGATTTGATGGTCAAATTGAGCAGCTTGGGTGATTTTGGAAGAACAAAACACCAGTATTAACCCTATCAAACAAAGCCCTGCTGATAGCAACTGGAACCTTTTAAATCTGGTCAATATTATATACTGCATAAGTACCTCTCAACGAATAAACGAGCCGCTAATATAATCCTGGATTAAAAAACCAGCTCATCAAATCGATCTTCAGAATGGCATTGCTCGCAATCCACACCAAATCCGCCATTATGAATATCGTCGTCCCTATGACAACTATAACAATCCTTGTCTGGTTTTAATGCATCAGACATCTCATTATTATGACAAAGACCACATTTTAAGTTTTGATGCGCGCCGTTTAGCGGAAAACGCGTTTGTTCTTGATGATTGAATGCCCAATGACTCCAGACTGAAGTGTCATGGCACGACTCACATTTATCGCCAAGCGATCCTTTATGAATATCGTCATCCTTATGACAACTCACACAATTTTGGGTCAATTGTGAAAAATCAGCTGATAAATGGCAGGACTCACAAACCAATAATTGGTGTGATGCCGTTAATGGAAACTCGCTAAAATCGTGATTAAATTTAACCGAACTATTCCAATCATCGGTTTGATGACAGCTACCACAATCTTTACCCAATTTTGCAAAGTGTGGATCGATGGCTTGATGACAATCAATACATTCTCGAACCAAACCTAAATCACCGTGTGATGCTGACGTGTTGCGTTTTTCACCGGGAATATGACAAGAGTCGCAGCTTGTTTTTTTATGAGCCCCGAGTAGAGCAAATCCAGTGGTTAATTTGTCGTGAACAAAATCTGATTTTTCCCAAGTTTTTTGATTGTGGCAATCTTGGCACTGATTACCATTACTTCCTTGATGAACGTCATCCGCTTGATGACAAGCGACACAATCAGTCTGCGGATTTAATAACTCGGAATGACAATCAATGCATTTAACTTTTTTTCCACGAACTTGCAAATGACTGTCTTTGAGGTGATAACCGGTTTCCTTAAAATGATTATAAGTTTTATTTGACCATTCTTTTGGCGTATGACAGTCAATACATTTTTTACCAAAAATTCCCAAATGTGGATCTTTTGCTAGATGACAGGACGCGCATTGAGTTTCAGTATTTTTAAATTGATTATTTATATGACAAGTATCGCACTCAAGATCCTGGTGTTTACCCTCTAATGGAAAATCAGTTTTTTCGTGCTCAAATCCGCTATCAGTCCAAGCTTTTGTACTATGGCAATTTTCACATTGATCGCCTAATTCTTCCTTATGAAAATCTTCATGGCAACTACTACATTTAAACTTTTTAAAACGAAAACCTTCATCAACTGGTAATTTAAGAATACCTTTGGGCGGCTTGTTAATTTTTTCAGCTAAATTGGTATGACAGTCCGAACAAGCGATATTTTTGTGGCTACCATCTAACACAAAATTGGTCATAGAATGATCAAAATTATCTTTATCAAGTCCGGTTATATTAAAATCTCGTCCTTGATGATCCGTATGACAACTCTTACAGTCAGAGGTTTGCAGCTTAGGTAACTTACCATGAAATCCTTTTTTATTGGTTAAGTCTTCATCTATTTTTTCATGGCACTCCAAACATAAAGGGCTTTGATTCGATTTCTCAAAATGTACATGACAGGACTGACACTTGGTTTCTATATCGGCATGCGCCTCAGTCAAATCACCGGGCGTTAATAACATTTGTTTTAAACTAAGTTCATTTTCTTCTGCATTAACCACCGTTGAATAACACAAAAAAATAGCCAGAAAAAATAGACTCAGCCGTGATAATTTTTTCCATTCTAATTCGGAGGAATTTAGAGAGCAGCTCATTTGATTAAAAAAAATCAGCAACATTCGTCAACCTTAATGAATGGTTGTTAATAGATATGTACTGCAAAAACATGCACGACCCCAGCGATTATCATCATAAAGAAAATCGGTAAATGAAAAATATGCCACAACGAAAAAACTCTCGCATAAAGTGCATAATTTGCCATTCCTTTTAATCTAGTCAACCCCGTTAAAAGGTACTTGGCTTCCTGCACAAACACATCCCGCTTTTTATTTCGCCCGACCAGTTGTTTTGCTTTTAGTCGACATTTCCTTTGGATCAATTTTTGTATTTTTTTAATTTGTCTGTGACTACTTAGAGCAGTAAAAAAAGGTATTTTTCGTCGCACCACATTGCTTTCAATTCGAGCCAATTTTTCCTTGAGCTTTTCATCCAACAACGCGCTCTGTTCAAAATGAGTTTTACTTTTGTCGAATGCCTGTTTTAGTTCTGAAAACTCAATTTGTGCGCCATATAGACCACGATGAATCTTTTGATAAGCGTACCGTCCAATTACGCCACTTCCAGAAACTAGTAACATCGAAAATAACGCAATATTGCTATTCAACGAGCCTAATTGAAAATTGCTATGAAACAAAATTAACAAGGGGCCAATAACGCCTAATAGCATATGCATCTTAAACCAGTGACGAATGCTGAACCAGTTACGAGCTAGTTTCCAGTGTTTGCGTAAAGGATAAAGCAGTAAAACCAGCATTAGGCTGCCACCAATAATCCCTAAAGCATAACCCCAGCCTTTTTCGGCGGTGAGCCAATATTCATCTCGTTGTTGCCAACCGATTAGCATCGATGCGATAACGACTATAGAAAATATTAATGCCGAATGATTACGAACAAAATTCACAACTGTACTTCTCTATATATCATTTAATTTATATGACTAGTTCTAAAAAAACTTGGTTTAGAACACAACAGCTCTTAAGCAAATATTAAGGTTAGCCAATATGAACTTACTAAAACGTTACAAAAGCTATTAATACTAGCAATTATAATCTAGCCTAACCTTGACTAACCTCTCATTTTTAGCCGATAGGCTTTGCTATTGTTACATGGTATCGACTATATTTTGTTATCAAGCGCAAGTTGATTTTCGCTTGCTCAATCTAATGGTTTCTCGACATTTTTTATTATTTCGGAGCAGTACGTGCCCAATTGGTTATTTATAAGCTTAGTTTACACCAGTCCTCTTGCCATCATTCTTTTAATATATTTTCTTAAAAGAAACCGACACCATCACGAGAGCAAAAATTATCTGGAAACAGCCATTGCTGACGGATTAACTGAAGCCGCGAGTTTGCACCCGATCATCGATCCTCTTGCATGCATAGGCTGCGGCTCATGCGTAACAGCTTGTCCGGAACACAATGTACTTGGACTAATTCATAGACGTGCAGAACTGATCAATCCGAGCAATTGCATTGGTCATGGAGCTTGTAAAATCGCATGTCCAGAAAATGCGATTAAACTAGTTTTCGGCAGCGCGACTCGTGGCGTAGAAATCCCGGACGTCTCTGCAAATTATGAAACCTGCGTCCCAGGCGTTTTTATCGCAGGTGAACTAGGCGGCATGGGTTTGATCCGAAATGCAATAGAACAAGGACGGCAAGCATTCGATTCTGTAACCAAATTTGTACAAAAAAATTCAAGCAAACAGTCAGGCGTTTTAGATTGTGTGATCGTTGGTGCCGGACCTGCTGGATTGACTGCAACCTTAGGCGCAAAAAGTAATAAACTTAACACTATAACCATTGATCAAGATACACTCGGCGGAACGATTAGTCATTTTCCCAAAGGAAAATTAGTCATGACTCAAGCGGCAACCATTCCTTTAGTCGGCAAAGTAAAATTTGGTGAAATCCGTAAAGAGCCGCTAATGAAATTTTGGGTCAAAACTATCCAAAAATACGATCTAAAAATTCAACAAAACGAAACCTTAATATCGGTTACCAAAGCAGACAAAAATCTCCACAAAGTAACTACCTCTAAAGCAGAGTATTTAACCAAGTCTGTTCTACTAGCCATTGGGCGCAGAGGTACCCCCAGAAAACTAGGAGTTGAAGGTGAAGAGCAGAGCAAAGTCGTCTATCGACTGACCGATCCAGAGCAATATAAAGAGCAAGCCGTTTTAGTCGTTGGTGGCGGTGATAGTGCAATAGAAGCCGCTTGCAGTATTGCCGAATTAAACGCAATACCAACTAAACAAGACGGAGTTAGTTCAGCAAAAGTGAACATCTCTTATCGTAAAGATAGCTTTGGCAGGGCGAAAGCAAAAAATCGAGAGCGAATAAATTCTTTAGAACAAAGCGGGCAATTACGCGTCTTATATTCATCCCAAGTCAAATCAATTGATAAAGAGAGTGTTACACTGCAATTAAACGAGCGATCGATTAAAATACGAAATCAAGCATTAATTGTTTGTGCTGGTGGAATACTTCCCACTGGATTGTTGAAAGACATCGGTATAAAAGTTGAAACAAAATACGGAACAGAATAATGCTTAAGTCGCAGAAATCATATTTAAGTAAAATAAAGCATTGTTTTAGTATTAGTCTTCTATTTTTTGTTTGCGTATCTGCAAATGCTAATGACGAAATACCAATAGAACTCAAACAACAATTACTTCAAGGGCAATTCAACCAAGCCTCGAAAAAGCTAGAGTTATTGGTTGCAAAAAACAATGCCGAAGCGAAATATCAACTGGCGATTTTATTATTAAATGGGCAGGGCGTAACTCAATCAGTTGAAAGAGCAAAAATTTTACTAAAAGACTCATCGACCAAGTTACCAGAATCAGCTTTCTTGTTGGGTTCTCTTTATTTTAAAGGCAAGCAAATTCCTAAAAACGATAAGTTGGCAAAACATTATCTGACTATC
>Ga0316204_10009018_pt1 | contig 13529 bp, 14 predicted proteins | sample 6monrhotite_MG_2_FD_205661 | JGI IMG/M metagenome (GOLD analysis project Ga0316204, IMG submission 205661) | Microbial mat bacterial communities from mineral coupon in-situ incubated in ocean water Damariscotta River, Maine, United States -... | ecosystem: Environmental > Aquatic > Marine >... | reverse complement strand
CCGCCGCTTTGTTGATGGTTTCATCAGCGTCGCTCGCCAGTGAGATCTACAAGTACACTGACGAGAACGGCAACGTTCATTACGGAGATGTTCCAAGTGGTAACCCCACCGAAGAACGCCTCGATATCGGCTACAACCGTTCCGATAACGCTGCTATTCGCGGCCGCGTCGAGGCGCGCCAGGAACGGCAAGCGAACGGTCGCAAAGCGGCCGAGGAACGCGAGAAAGCAAAACAGACTGCCGCAGAAGAAGCGGCTGCCGCCGAACAAAAGCAACAAAAGTGCGAAGAATCCCGAGCCCGGCTGCAGACCTACCTCAGTGCCCGCAAGCTGTATCGCGAGGATGCAAATGGCGAGCGCGTCTACCTTGATGACGCGGGTCGCGATGAAGCGCGGCAGCGTGCAGAAGAAGCGATCACGGAGTATTGTGGTTCCTGATTTTCAGGAGCAACCGGATTGACCGCAACAAGCGATTCCCCTGAAACCCAAACACAGGCGTACCTGCCGGACTTCTGTTCCGCAGGCACGCTGCTTGTCGTTGTACTTGTCGCCGAACTGGTTGCAATCGTCCTGACCGTTGCGGCCAACACCGTACCCGACCTGTTCCTTATAGAGCTCTCCAAGTCTTCCTTTTTTATACTCTGGCTCGCATTGCTGGGGTCGGCTGTGCTTTGTCAGTTTCGAAACAAACTCGAAAGCGCCGGCAAAACTCGCGCCTTCGTCATCAGTTTTGTTCTGTTACTGGTACTCGCGATCGCGCTTGCCGAGGTGGCCTGGCAACTCACCCGCATTTTTGGTGAGTCCGTGATTATCGAGGACTCGCACAGTGGTTTTCTGTTGCGCACATCCGCGATCAGCACGATCGTCATCGCACTTGCGATGCGCTACCTCTATATCTCCAGCGAGTGGCGCCGCAGCATTGTCCTGGAAGCGCAGTCTCGTATCAGCGCACTGCAGGCCCTGATACGACCGCATTTCCTGTTTAACAGCATGAATACAATTGCGTCGCTGACACGCACCGATCCTCGCCAGGCTGAAGAGGCGGTCGAGGATCTGTCGGACTTGTTACGCGCGAACCTCGGAACGTCAAAGGAACGCACCTCACTCAAGGAAGAGTTCGAAATTGCGGCGATCTACCAGCGCATCGAAAAACTGCGCCTGGGCGACCGACTGAAAGTGCGCTGGGACGTTGGCGGCCTGCCGATGCGGGCTACCATTCCCAGCCTGACCGTCCAGCCGCTGCTGGAAAACGCGATCTACCATGGCATCGAGTTACTGCCGGATGGCGGCGAAGTCATCGTTACGGGAAAAGTCGATGGCAAGCAGCTGGACATTTCGGTGTCGAATCCGGTTGCGCCGAACTCAAAGCGCAAGAAAGCCGGTAATAAGATGGCCATGGCAAATATCCGGCAACGCTACGAACTTGCATACGGCAATCGGGCGTCGGTTGAGGTCGCAGAAGAGCCGACACGTTATACCGTGAGGCTGCGCTTTCCGCTGGATGAAAACCTGCAATGAAAGTCCTGATCGTCGATGACGAAAAACCGGCGCGCGACCGATTACGGCAACTGCTGAACGATGAAGACGGTTATGAGGTGGCTGGTGAAGCGAGCAACGGCAGCGAAGCCCTGCAGCTGGCGAGCGACCTTAAACCCGATATCGTACTGCTCGACATTCGCATGCCAGGCATGGATGGCGTCGAAGCCGCACATCATCTGAACGAGCTCGCAGAGCCGCCGGCGGTGGTGTTCACGACGGCCTACGACGAGTACGCGATTGATGCGTTCGAAGCCCGCGCCATTGGCTATGTACTCAAGCCAGTGCGGCGCGCACGCCTGCAACGCGCGCTCGAGCACGCAGCCCGCCTCGCAGGAAACACCCTGGCATCAGCCGCCGAACAGGCCGGCCTGAACACAGCGCGGCAGCATGTCTGTGCGCACGTACACGGCGAACTGAAGTTGGTCCCGGTCGACTCTATCAGCTGGTTCCAGGCCGACCAGAAATACGTCTGCGTGCACCATGATGATGGCGAAGACCTCATCGACGATTCACTGAAATCGCTCGAGGAGGAGTTCTGCGAGCGCTTTGTTCGCATCCATCGCAGCGCCCTGGTTGCAGTGTCCCGAATTGAGCGCCTCGACAAGACACATAGTGGGAAACTGCATATTGTGTTGCGCGGCGATTCGCAAGATGATGCAAAACAATTGATAATCAGCCGCCGGCACGTCGCTGACGTCCGTCGACGACTCAAGAACCTGTAATGAAACTAAAGATCGCAACCCGAAAATCTGCCCTCGCACTCTGGCAGGCCGAGCATGTCGCCGCTTTGCTGGCACAGCTGTCGGCTATCAGCTCAGTTGAGCTCAAACCGATGTCGACCCGCGGTGACGAGATCCTCGATCGCAGCCTGCAGAAAATCGGTGGCAAGGGCCTGTTCATCAAGGAACTCGAACTCGCAATGCAGGCTGGTGAGGCCGATCTCGCCGTGCACTCTATGAAAGATGTGCCTGCAGAAATGCCAACAGGCTTCTGCCTGGCTGCCGTGCTGGAGCGCGCCAACCATGCCGACGCGCTGGTCACGAGAGATGGCAGTCGCTTTGTCGACCTGCCGCAAGGTGCTCTCGTCGGCAGCTCAAGCCTGCGGCGCCAGGCACAACTGCTAATGATGCGGCCAGACCTCCGCATCGAGCCGTTACGGGGCAACGTCAATACTCGCCTCGCAAAACTCGAGAACGGTGACTATGACGCCATCATCCTCGCCGCGGCCGGGCTCGAGAGACTCGGCCTCGAAAAGCACATCAGTCAGGCATTCACACCGGACGAAATGCTGCCGGCGGCAGCGCAGGGTGTGCTCGGCATCGAGTGTCTCGAAGACAATGCCGCCCTGAAGAACGTGCTTGCAGCTTTGGTCGACCCCACCGCAATGCAAACCACGACCGCGGAGCGTGCTATCGCGAATGTGCTGCAGGCAAGTTGCCAGTCGCCAGTGGCGGCCTACGCAACGGTCGACAACGAAGAGCTGACGGTGACCGCGCTGATCGCAATGCCAGACGGCAGCGAACACATCCGCCAATCGCTGAGCGGCAAGGCAACAGATGCAGAGCAGATTGGCCGACAACTCGCCGAGCAATTGGTGCAACAGGGTGCGCGCGACATGCTCGACAAAGCCGAGGCGATGAGTGGCTAGCGACGAACTCGCCGGCCTTGGCGTATTGGTCACGCGCCCGGAAGCCCAGGCGGGTGTACTTGCTACAAGCATCAAGGCCCACGGCGGCATTCCGTTTCTTTTCCCGGTCATTGAAATTGAGCCACTGCACCCGGACGACGTTGCCGCACGCGCGAATATGCTCGAGCCGCCTGACATCACGATCTTTGTCAGCGCCAACGCCGTCAAACACGGACTGCCGTACGCTGCAGACTCGGTGATTTGCGCGATTGGTCCGGCAACTGCCGCGGCTATCGAGGAAAGTGGCCACCCGAAGGTGATCAGCGCAGATTCCGGCTTTGACAGCGAACATCTGCTGCAAGCACTTGAGAGTCGGGATGTCACCGGTCAGAACGTGCGCATCGTCCGCGGCGTCGGCGGCAGAGAGGTTCTTGCCGAATCGCTGCGCTCTCGTGGTGCCCATGTCGACTACCTGGAGGTCTACGAACGGCGGCCGCCGCGCTATGACGACAGCCAGATCGAACAGCTTAACAGCAGGCTTTGTGACGGCAGCATCCACATCGTGACCGTAATGAGCGTCGAGTCACTTCTAAACCTTTTCGAATTCCTGAATCCTGACGCCATGAAAATGCTCACCACCGCGCCTCTGGTGACCCCCTCGGCACGTGTGATAAAAGAGGCGCATAATCGGCTTACTGATGTTCAGCCGGTATTGGCGGACGGACCGCAGCCCGACGATATGGTTCGTGCGATGATTGCGTGCTGCAAACCCCGAGATTTTTGATGAGCGAAGAACCCAAACCGGACGAGAACCAAATCGAGACACAAATGGTGGAGGAAACGGTCGAGGAAACCGTTGAGGAAACTCCAGCTGCGCCGAAGGCAAAGCGAAGTGCTATGGTCATCGCGCTGTTCGCGCTGCTACTTGCCATAGTGGCTTTGGTGGCTGCCGGTTACAGCGCATACCACGACTGGAACAGCGGCCTGTCTGCCGATGACAGTGATCGCACCGTTGCCGAGCTGCAGCGCCGTCTGCAGGATACAACCGCGACTCAGGGTGAGTTGCAGGGCACGCTTGATCAACTGGCAGCGCAGGACTCCGACATCGAGTCCGCTATTGACCGTGTTGAGAACAGCGTGGATGAAAAGATCCGCCTGGTCGAATCACTTCCTTCCCGCATGTCGACGCTGGAAGCCTCAATCGCATCTTTGCAGGGCTTGTCCGCAGGCGCTCGAAACACGCTGTTGTTGGCCGAGGCCGAATACTACATGCAAATAGCGAACGCGCAATTGCAACTTGCCAGCAACCCGGAGCTGGCGACGATGGCGCTGACTATGGCCGATGATCGTGTCGTACAGATAGCGGACCCGGCACTGACAGAGGTCAGGCGTGCTTTGGCTGACGAGCTCGCGGCACTGGCGACCATGGACAAGCCGGACATTGAGGGCGTGACCCTCACCCTGGCAAGCCTGTCGCGCGTGGTGGAGTCGCTGCCATTGGCGCAGGTTTCCGAGACCGTCCGCGAACAACAGGCGATCGACCCTGAGGCCGGCCGCATGAGTCGTGCCTGGTCTGCGGTTAAGGGCGTATTTACGGGAATGGTCACCGTTAGCAAGATGGATGAAGCCGAACGTCCGTTATTGGCGCCGGACGACGTTTATTTCCTTCGCACCAATCTCGCACTGCAGTTGCAGGCCGCGCGACTTGCCCTGCTGCGTGGCGAAAAAGCTGTGTTTGAGCAGAGCCTCGACGACGCGGACTCCTGGATAGGCCAGTACTTTGACGTCGACAGCGCGCAGGTTGCCAGCGCGCGCGAGACTATTGCGGAGATTCGCAACGGCATGTTCGCCATTACGCCGCCGGATATCTCGCAATCCTTGCGCCTGTTGCGTCAGTACCAGACGCTGGCAGAGAGCAGCGAATGAAAGCTGGCCTGATCATAGTACTGGCGATTCTCGTCAGTATGTTTGCTGCCAGCTTTCTTATGCAGGACCCGGGCTATGTCGGGATCAATTTCCGTGGCTACCTGGTCGAGATGTCGGTGCCAACGCTGGTCATCCTGATTGTCATTCTCATCGTTACGATCTGGCTGGTACGCGTCGTCTGGCTCGCGCCGCGACGGCTGGGTGAAGCCGCCGGGCGCTATCGCGCGGGCCGTGCCGGAGAAAAACTGACACGCGGCATGATCGAAGTCGCCGAGGGTAATTTCGCACGCGGCGAGAAGCTGCTCGCTCGCGCAGCGAGCACCAGCGATTCACCATTATTTAACTATTTGCAGGCCGCCAGGGCGGCTCACCTGCAAGGCCTGGACGAGCGTCGCGACGAGTGGCTGAAAATCGCGTTCGAGGAGACGCCGGAAGCTGCGAACGCCGTGTTGCTGACGCAGGCCGAGTTCCAGCTGGATCGCGGCCAGCACGAGTCGGCGCTCGCGACGCTTCAGCGCCTCGAGGAAAACTCCAAGGATCACAGCTACGCGCTGGCGCTGCTCGGTCGCCTCTACTACAAGCTTGAAGACTGGAGCGCACTTGCAGATATCCTGCCGCGCCTGAAGAAGCACGGCCGGGTTGACGCGAAGACTCTCGAGAAGTGGACGGTCCGGGTGCACAGGGAGGCGCTCGACAACGCTGCAGATATCGAATCCCTGGAATCATGCTGGAAAGCGGTGCCGAAACCGCTGAAGAAGAACTTAAGTCTTCTCGAAGCACGTTACACGGGGCTAATGCGCTGTGACCTGCACGAAAAAGCCGAAAAAGAGGTGGCTGCCGCCCTGAAATCCGAATGGCGTGCGCCACTCGTGCGACTGTTTGGGCTCATTGAGGGGCCCAATGCCAGCAAACAGCTAAAGCAGGCTGAAACCTGGCTGGCAAAGCACTCCGAGGACCCCGACCTGATACTCACGTCGGCGCGTCTGTGCCTGCGCAACGAACTCTGGGGCAAGGCGCGCAGCTACCTGGAAACGGTCATCAGCCTGCGGCCGACGCCCGAGGCCTACCACGAGTACGGTCGCTTGCTCACACAGCTCGGTGAAGGTGACGCAGCGGCCGATGCTTATCGCTCAGGCCTCGGCATGATCACCGATGAGCCGTTAACAGCCATCCCGCACCTCGACGCCGACTTCAAGTAGCAGCGGGCGGAGACAAGGTCATCTTCTCGAAGCGGCCGCGCTTGCGCGCCTGGCTCAGGGCTGCGAGCGTTTGCTGCGCAACCACGCCGTTACCGGCTCCCACTCATCCCAGTCCGGCCATGCCAGGTACTCAGGCAGCTCGAAAATGCCGAGCCCGCGTGTGTACGCACGAACGTAGTTCTGCGCTTCACGCAGTGCGGCCACGTAGGGCACGCGAGCCTTGGTCAGGTATTCGTCGAGGTCATCGAAGATCAGCGTGTTATCACGGACGCGGTTCGCAACCGCACCAACCTTGGCCTTTTTGGCCTTAACCTTGTGGGTGGCAGCGAGTTCCGACAGAAATTTGGTGGTTGCCTGCATATCGATGGTCGATGGCAGTACCGGGACGACGATGGTTTCGGCGTGATTGACAAGATCTGTCAATTCCTTGCCATGCGAACGAGCCGGTGCGTCGCTGACGACAATGTCTGCCGTACGCGGCACACGTCGCAGGCCGTCCTCAAACGCGGCAACGCCATGTATGGTGGCGCGACCTTCCGGTCGACGATCCAGCCACTCCATGCTTGACCCCTGCGGGTCATAATCCGCAAGCGCCACGGTGGCGCCTTCGTTTGCAAAATAGGAAGCTATATTTGTTGCGAGGGTGCTTTTTCCGCAGCCGCCCTTCGCGTTCAAGACCATTATGTGCCGCATATCCTCTCTCCAAAGGCAATATTTTGGTTGTTTGTTTGCCTGTGCATTTGGCAGTTTATGTAAACTACAGTCGCCGTCCGCAAAAGTCCATCCGAAGGTACTAAACTGCATTCATGCAGATTTCCTACTACGAAATGCAAGCAGCTGGTAATCGAATTGTCGTCGTCGATCGACGCAACGAAGACGCCACGGCGCCGACACCTGTGCAGATAAAAATGTTTGCCGAGGACAGCAACGTTGCGGATTTCGACCAACTGATGTGGGTATACGATGCGTCGCAGCCAGGCTCTCTTGCGGCTTATCGGGTGTTTAACAACGATGGCTCCGAGGTCGAACAATGCGGCAACGGCGTACGCTGCGTGGCGCACATCCTGGCGGTCGATGGTGGCGAAGCGTTCACACTGGACAGCCCCGTCGGCCCGATCGATGTTCGGATTTCCGCCAGCAGCGAAGTGTCGGTGGGTATGGGGGTCCCGACCTTCGAAACAGCCGCTCTCAGCGCCTGTGGCCAGTCGTTCGAGGTGTCATTGGTGTCTATGGGCAATCCGCACTGTGTGCTGCAGGTCGACGACGTGCAGACGGCTGACGTCGCCACTCTAGGGCCAGCCATCGAACACCACGAGCGTTTTCCACAGCGTATTAACGTCGGTTTCATGCACGTCCGCAATCGCAGCAATATTGATCTCCGCGTGTATGAACGCGGTGCCGGTGAAACGCTTGCCTGTGGCACAGGTGCCTGTGCCGCAGTCGTTGCGGGCCAACGGATGGGGCTGCTCGAGCAGTCAGTTAACGTGTTCCTGCCGGGCGGGCAACTCGTGGTAAGCTGGCGCGGCAGTCACGCCAGCGTCTGGCTGAGCGGCGATGCCGAATTACTGAGCGAGGGAATCATCGATCTATGAGCACACAACGCAAGCCCGAGTACGTCGACGAGACCATTAGCGAAGAGGCTGTGCACGATTACCTGCAAACGCACCCCGACTTTTTCGAATCCCACGCAAGCCTGCTGAATTCGCTCGAACTGCCACATACCTCAGGTGGCGCAGTGTCCCTCGTCGAGCGGCAGGTCTCCCAGCTCAGGCAAAAGGAGCTCAAGCTGGAGCGCAAGCTCCGCGAGCTCATTGGCGTAGCCCGCGACAACGACATCCTTGCCGCGAAAATCCATGAATTTGCGATACAGCTGCTGGCTACCAGCGACCTGCAGGCTACGGTCAAGGCCGTCGAAGAGGCCATGCGCTCGGGCTTTAACGCCGACCATGCTGTCCTGGTGTTGTTCGGCAACCCGGACTCGTTCGCCGATATCGACGCGGGGCGCTTCTTCCACGTAGTCGAGCGCAGCGATGACGGCGTCAAACCGTTTGGCACCTTCCTCAACGGCAGCGGCCCGCGTTGTGGCCAGATTCGCGACTCACAGCGAGAATTCCTGTTTCGCAAGGACGCGGACGAAATCGGCTCCGTCGCCCTGGTGCCTCTCGGCAAGAAGGCCGAGATCGGCTTCATGGCGATTGGCAGTAACGAGGCCGATCGCTTTCACCCGGGCATGAGCATGGACTTCCTGTCACGCGTCGGTGACCTCGTCTCCGGAGCGTTACGGCGCTTCTGACAGGGCAACTGCCGTGAATGACAAGGAGAAGGGCTGGATAGACCAATTCATCCGCCATCTCGAGTTTGAGCGCCGACTGTCACCGCTCACCTGCAAACACTATCGCCGCGACCTCGATGCCCTGCTCGCCTGGTGCGAGCAGCAGGACATCGAGCGCTGGGACACCCTCGACAGTGAACATATCCGTACATATACCGGCGCCGCTTTCCGCAAGGGCTTGAGCGCCAGAAGCCTGCAGCGCCGGCTGTCCGCGAGCCGCACCTTCTTTCGCTACCTGCTGCGAGAGAAGCATGTCAGCCGCAATCCCGTCGACTCGGTGTCGGCGCCTAAAGGAAAAAAACGGCTGCCTGGCAACCTGGATGCGGACCGCATGGCCCGGTTGCTGGAGATTCCCGGCGAAGGTCCGCTGGTCGATCGCGACCGCGCCATTCTCGAGCTGCTGTATTCATCGGGACTGCGCCTTGCCGAGCTCGTTGACCTCAACCTGGGCGACGTCGATCTTGCTGATGCCACTGTGCGTGTCACAGGCAAGGGCAACAAGGACCGCATCGTGCCCGTCGGCAGATTAGCCCGCCAGGCAGTCAAACGCTGGCAGAAGAGTCGTGGGCAGCTCGCAGACCTTGAAGAGCCGGCTCTGTTCGTCAGCCAGCGCGGCACGCGCATTAGCCCACGCTCCGTGCAGGCGCGGGTGACACACTGGGCAAAAAAGCAGGGCATCGACAGCAACGTCTACCCACACCTGTTCCGGCACTCTTTTGCGACCCACGTGCTGGAATCCAGTCACGACCTCAGGGGCGTGCAGGAACTGCTGGGGCACGCCAATATTTCCACGACGCAGGTGTATACGCATCTTGATTTCCAGCATCTGGCGTCCATATACGACAAGACACATCCAAGAGCCCGCCTAAAAACCAAGAAACAGGGCTGAATCGCAGGTACCAAAATATGGAACAATTCAGAGGCACGACCATCGTGTCGGTGCGACGTAATGGCAAGGTGGCCATCGCCGGCGACGGCCAGGTCAGCATGGGCAACACGGTGATGAAGGGTAATGCGCGCAAGGTACGGCCACTGGCCGGCGGCCGCGTCATTGCAGGATTCGCCGGCGGCACAGCCGACGCGTTCACCCTCTTCGAGCTGTTCGAAACCAAGCTCGAGCAGTATGGCAACCTGACGCGTGCAGCTATTGAGCTTGCCAAGGACTGGCGCACGGATCGCCGTCTGCGTCGTCTCGAAGCGCTGCTGTGCGTAGCCGACAAGGACTCGAGCTTCATCATCTCTGGCAACGGCGATGTGATCGAGCCGGAGAATGACCTGATGGCCATCGGCTCAGGCGGACCCTACGCACAGGCCGCCGCGCTCGCACTGCTGCAGAACACAGACCTCGACGCAAAAGGCATCGTCGAAAAAGCGCTGCTTATTGCGGGCGACATCTGTGTTTTCACCAACCAGAATATTGTTATAGAAGAACTGTAATGTCCCAAATGACCCCACGCGAAATCGTCCAGGAACTGGACAAGCACATCATCGGCCAGGACGACGCCAAGCGCTCCGTCGCCATTGCACTTCGCAATCGCTGGCGGCGCGTGCAGATTGGTGAGCCGCTGCGCAGCGAAATCACGCCCAAGAATATTCTCATGATTGGGCCGACGGGCGTTGGCAAGACTGAAATCTCGCGTCGACTCGCGAAGCTCGCGAAAGCGCCGTTTATCAAAATTGAGGCAACCAAGTTTACCGAGGTCGGCTACGTAGGTCGCGAGGTCGACAGCATCATCCGTGACCTGATGGATGTTGCCGTCAAACTGATTCGTGAAGAGGCCATGTCCAAAGTACGGCACCGTGCCGAAGACGCCGCTGAGGATCGCGTGCTTGATGCACTGTTGCCTCCGCCGTCACGCGGCGTCGGTTTCACACCCGATACTGAAGTCCAGAAGGATAGCGAGACGCGGCAGAAATTCCGCAAGATGCTGCGCGAGGGCAAGCTCGACGACAAGGAAATCGAGATCCAGCTAAGCGCGGTCCCGGTTGGCGTTGAGATCATGGCGCCGCCGGGAATGGAAGAGATGACCAGCCAGTTGCAGGGCATGTTCCAGAACCTCGGTGGCAACCAGCAGAAAACACGCAAGCTCAAGGTACAGGATGCCTATAAGCAACTCGTAGATGAGGAAGCTGCAAAACTCGTCGATGAAGAGGAGCTCAAGGCGCAGGCACTTGAGTCCGTAGAGCAGCACGGCATCGTATTTCTTGATGAAATCGACAAGGTGGCGCGCAGTTCGAGCACGCAGGGTGCCGACGTCTCACGTGAAGGCGTGCAACGCGATCTGTTGCCGCTGGTCGAGGGCTCAACCGTCAACACCAAGTACGGCATGGTCAAGACCGACCACATCCTGTTTATCGCCTCAGGGGCGTTCCATGTCTGCAAGCCGTCCGACCTGATTCCGGAACTGCAGGGCCGACTACCGATTCGCGTCGAGTTGAAATCCCTGACGACTGAAGACTTCGTGCGCATCCTGACCGAACCGGACGCCTCGCTGACAGACCAGTACAAGGCTCTGATGCAGACGGAAGAGGTCACGCTGGAGTTTGACAAGACAGGCGTGCAGCGGATCGCGGAAGTCGCCTTCCACGTCAACGAAAACACCGAGAACATAGGTGCGAGGCGGCTGCACACGGTTATGGAGCGGCTGCTCGAGACCATTTCCTTCGAGGCATCCGACAAAAGTGGCAGCCATTTCCGCATCGACGCTGCCTACGTGGACGAGCATCTGGCAGAACTGTCACAGGACGAGGACCTTAGCCGCTATATCTTATAAACTGCGCGGATGAGCGAACCTTCAGAATCCGGCGACAAGACGCACTTCGGCTACAAAACAGTCGACGCCGGCAAAAAAGCCGATCTCGTCAGGGACGTATTCGATTCGGTGGCCTCCCGCTACGACATCATGAACGACCTGATGTCCGGCGGCATGCACCGGCTATGGAAGCGCTTCACTATCGAGCAGGCGAACGTGCGCCCCGGTCAGCAGGTGCTGGATCTTGCTGGCGGCACCGGTGATCTCGCGCTGAAGTTCTCGCGACTTGTCGGCGACTCAGGTCATGTCGTGCTTGCGGATATCAACGCCGCCATGCTCAACGAAGGCCGTCGCAGACTCGTGGACGCGGGCGCATCGGCAAACGTCTCCATCGCGCAGGTCAATGCTGAGGCGCTGCCGTTTGCGAACAGCTCATTCGACTGCCTGACCATTGCCTTCGGACTGCGTAACGTGACCGACAAGCAGGCCGCGCTGGCATCGATGTATCGGGTTCTCAAGCCGGGCGGCAAGGCCATGATTCTCGAATTTTCGCGTCCCTCAGACGCGATCAAACCCGCATATGACCTGTACTCGTTCAAGGTGTTGCCGGCGCTTGGCCAGCTCATCGCCAAGGATGCTGACAGCTACCAGTACCTCGCCGAGTCGATTCGCATGCACCCTGACCAGGAAACACTCAAGGGCATGATGCAGGAAGCTGGCTTCGAGCGTTGCCGCTATCACAACCTGATGGCGGGCATCGTAGCGCTACACATCGGCTACCGGATCTGAGGGGCCCACCATGGAACCGTTACAAGCTGCGTTGCAGCCTATCGTCAGCCGCCTGAATCGCAACATACGTGAGACGACCCCGGCGCTGGAACTGTGCCGGGAACTGGATGGCACGGTGGTCGCCGTGCGCGTGCGTGACACTGCGCTCAGCGCATACTTCCGGGTTGCAGACGATGCCATATCGGTATCCGGCAATTACGAAGACGAGCCAGACGTCGCGCTCAGCGGCTCCCTGCTCACGCTCGCTCGCATGGCGGGCAACGCGGGCGAAGACGCCATTCGGGACGGTTCACTGGAGCTGAGCGGAGACGCTCAAAAGGCGCAAGGATTTCAGCGCTTGCTGGCCATGGTGAAGCCCGACGTCGAAGAAGAATTGTCGGGCGTTATCGGCGATGTGGCCGCGCACCGCCTGGGCGCAATGGCGCGCGGCGTCGGTCGCTGGGCCCGCGATGCACGCTCAACCATGGGCGCAAATGTGCGCGAATACCTGCAGGAAGAGAGCGGCGATGTACCCAGTCGCTACGAGGTCGAGAAGTTCGCGGGGCAGGTCAACGTACTGCGCGATGACGTCGACCGTGTCGAAGCACGTATCAACCGTTTGCTGAGGCGTAACTGACATGCAGCGTTTGCGAACAATTGCCAGGCTGCTGACGATCCAGCGGATACTCGTCAAATATGGCCTCGACGAGATCATCACCGCGACTCACCTGTTGCGGCCAATGCGTTTTGCGTTCTACATCCTGCCAAGACGCCGCGACAGCACGGCGCCATTAGGCGAACGCATTCGACTGGCGCTCGAAGAGCTGGGGCCGATCTTCGTGAAATTTGGCCAGGCCATATCCACGCGCCGCGACCTGCTGCCGCCGGATATCGCCACCGAGCTCGCGAAGCTGCAGGACCGCGTGCCGCCGTTCCCGGCAGAACAGGCCATGAAAATCATGAGCGACTCCTACGGCGAGCCTGTTGCCGAGGTATTCAAGCGCTTTGACGTCGAACCGCTGGCAGCAGCATCGATCGCCCAGGTGCACACCGCACAGCTGAAAAGCGGTGAGGAAGTCATCGTTAAAGTGCTGCGGCCCGGCGTCCAGGAGCAGATTGAACAGGACCTCGAAGTCCTGCGAATGATTGCCGGACTCGCGAAGCGCTACTGGGAACATGGCGAGCGGCTGAAGCCGGTTGAGCTGGTCGAAGAATATGAACGCACTATTCACGATGAACTCGACCTGATGCGCGAGGCTGCGAATGCAGCCCAGCTGAAACGCAATTTCGAAGGCAGCGACCTGTTGTACGTGCCGGAAATCTACTGGGACTACTGCAACCAGGAAGTGATGGTGCAGGAGCGCATCTTCGGCACACCCATCAGTG
>Ga0316204_10009017_pt1 | contig 13530 bp, 9 predicted proteins | sample 6monrhotite_MG_2_FD_205661 | JGI IMG/M metagenome (GOLD analysis project Ga0316204, IMG submission 205661) | Microbial mat bacterial communities from mineral coupon in-situ incubated in ocean water Damariscotta River, Maine, United States -... | ecosystem: Environmental > Aquatic > Marine >... | reverse complement strand
GCGCCAGCGGAAGGAGCAGCTCCACCACGACGGTACTCTTGGATAGTTTCCGCTTCTTCATCATTATCTTTTGCCTTAATAGACAACATGATAGTGCGACTCTTGCGATCAACACCAATGAACTTGGCTTCTACTTTATCACCAACATTCAAAATGCTACGGGCATCTTCAACACGATCAGAAGATAACTCTGAGGCACGTAACTGGCCATCAACATTATCAGCTAATTCGATAATAGCCATTTTCGCATCAACTTCTTTAACAGTACCTTCGATGATGCTTCCTTTCGCAGTTTCACCAACAAAGATAGAGAAAGGATCTTGATCTAGCTGTTTAATACCTAAAGAGATACGCTCGCGCTCAGGATCGATTGCAAGAATGACTGCTTCTAGCTCATCGCCTTTCTTGTAGTTACGAACCGCTTCTTCGCCCGCATCCTGCCAAGACAGATCAGACAAATGTAACAAACCGTCAATACCGCCTTCCAAACCAACAAACACACCAAAATCAGTGATTGATTTGATTACGCCGCTAATTTTCTCATTTTTGTTATGAGTTGCAGCAAAAGCTTCCCAAGGATTCGTAGCACATTGCTTCATACCTAGAGAAATACGACGACGCTCTTCATCGATATCCAAAACCATGACTTCAGTTTCTTGACCAACGTGAACTACTTTAGAAGGATGGATATTCTTGTTAGTCCAATCCATTTCAGAAACGTGAACCAAACCTTCAACACCGTTTTCAATTTCTACAAAACAGCCATAATCAGCAATATTTGTAACTTTTCCGAACAAGCGAGTGTTTACTGGGTAGCGACGAGAAATATCTTCCCATGGATCTTCACCCATTTGCTTCAGACCAAGTGATACACGCTGACGTTCTTTATCAAACTTAAGAACCTTAACTTCAATTTCGTCACCAACATTAACGATTTCAGAGGGGTTACGAACTCGACGCCATGCCATATCAGTAATATGAAGCAGACCATCAATACCGCCTAGATCGATAAAAGCACCATAATCAGTTAGGTTTTTAACGATACCTTTAACAGTCTGACCTTCTTGAAGATTTTCAAGAAGCTGCTGACGCTCTGCACTGCTTTCGCTTTCAACAACCGCACGACGAGAGACAACAACATTGTTACGACGACGATCAAGCTTAACAACCTTAAATTCAAGCTCTTTACCTTCCAAATGGGCAGCATCACGAACAGGACGCACATCGACCAATGAACCAGGCAAGAACGCACGGATACCACTAAGTTCAACAGTGTAACCGCCTTTAACTTTACCAGTCATCACACCAATGACAGCTTTATCAGCTTCCATTGCCGCTTCCAACTCAACCCAAGCTTGGGCACGAATGGCTTTTTCACGAGACAAACGCGTCTCACCAAAACCGTCTTCAACGGCTTCCAATGCAACCTCGATTTCATCACCAGGCTTAACATTGATTTCACCAGTTCCTGTGTAGAACTGTTCAACAGGGATAGCGCTGTCAGATTTCAGACCCGCACTCACCGTAACTACGTTGTTATCAATTTTAACAACAGTTGCTTTCAGGATAGCGCCAGGCTGCATGCGTTCAGCAACTAAGCTCTCTTCCAGAAGTTGAGCAAAACTTTCCATTCGTTTACCTTATCGATCAGGCCTTTATGCTACGACTGCGCCTGATACTGGGTTGTTTATCCGCAACATCGCGGAGTTGTGATAAAAACACCTAATCCCACCATGGGTTAAGCATCCAAATATTACAAAAGCAGGAAACGCTTGGCGCTCCTGCTTTTGTAAATAATCTCCTAGCCTAAAATCCGCTATGCACTAACTTTCTGCCACAATAAACGAACTTTATTTAATACTTCTTCGATTCCCATTCCTGAGGTATCGATCTCTATCGCACCTTCAGCCGGCTTCAATGGAGCCACAGCTCGGCCTTTATCACGCGCATCGCGCTCGGCGAGCTCAGAGTTAAGGGCCGCAAGGGTAACACTAGGATCTTTTTCCTTCAACTGTTTATAGCGCCTATCTGCTCTCTCTTCCAGGCTTGCCGTTAAAAATATCTTTAATTTGGCATTCGAAAACACGACCGTCCCCATATCTCTACCGTCAGCAACCAAGCCTGGGGCCTGTTCAAATGCACGTTGACGTGCCAACAATGCAGTTCGTACCGAAGCAATCGATGCAATTTTTGAGGCATTATTACCACACTGTTCACTGCGAATCGTATCAGTAACCTCCTCTCCTTCGAGAAATACCTGTGTAAGCCCCTGACTCTCATCAGCAACAAACTGAACATCTAAATGTGCCGCCAAGGTTTCAAGCCCTTCCTCATCATCGTATGAAATAGCATGTCGCTGCGCCGCCAAGGCGGTTAAACGATACAGCGCACCACTATCCAAAAAATGCCATTCTAGCTCTTGAGCAAGTAGGCGAGCAATCGTACCCTTGCCCGAGCTACTCGGCCCATCAATGGTGATAACAGAGACTTCTTTAGGCATTCAGTTTACCCCTCGCTATGAATCTTTAAACCAGCCCGCTCGGCCAGTGTGACGAAACCTGGAAATGAGGTATTCACATTAGCACAATCATCAATAATCATATCGCCCTTAGCCCGAAGCCCCGCCATAGCGAAAGACATAGCGATCCGGTGATCACCATGACTCACGACATGTGCACTTTGCATATCACCACCTTGAATGACAATGCCATCGCTAGTTGGCCGAGCATCAATTCCCATAGCAATCAGCCCATCAGCCATTACTTGAATACGATCGCTCTCCTTAACTCGTAACTCTTCTGCACCAGTTAAGACAGTTTCACCATCAGCGCAGGCAGCCGCCACAAACAAGGCTGGAAATTCATCAATTGCCAGTGGTACCAGATTTTCTGGAATGCTAATCCCTTTTAATTGGGCTGACTGAATGCGAATATCCGCAACAGGCTCTCCGCCCACTTCATGCTCATTGGAAAGTTCGATATTGGCCCCCATCAAACGCAATATGTCGATAACCCCGGTGCGAGTAGGATTAATACCGACGTGCTTAAGCGTAATATCCGAGCCTTCAGCGATAGAAGCCCCCACCATAAAAAAAGCCGCCGACGATATATCAGCAGGCACATCGATATCTGTCGCAATAAGCTTCCCCCCACCAACAAGGCTAGCACTCGCGCCATCACGCTCCACGGTATAACCGAATCCTGCCAACATTCGCTCAGTATGATCTCGAGTAGGGGCAGGCTCAGTAGTGCTTGTCTGACCTTCCGCATACAGCCCAGCCAATAACACACAAGATTTAACCTGAGCACTCGCCATCGGTAGCACATAATCAATAGCTTTAAGATAAGCCCCACCTTTAACCTTCAATGGCGGCGTCCCCTCGGGGGTAGACTCAATACTTGCTCCCATTTCAGCTAATGGGTTAGTCACTCGACGCATCGGGCGAGTAGACAGCGAGGCATCGCCAATCATTTCGACATCAAAGCCCTGGCCCGCGAGTAGTCCCGACATTAGGCGCATAGAGGTTCCCGAATTACCCAAATCCAAGGCTCTGGCTGGCGGTTTTAAACCGTGCATCCCGACACCATGGATAACAACTCGGCCATCATTAGGCCCCTCTATATCAACACCCATATCACGAAAGGCACGCAGCGTAGCCAAAGCGTCATCGCCTTCAAGAAAGCCACTCACATGAGTGACGCCTTCAGCGAGCGAACCCAGCATAATGGAGCGATGTGAAATTGATTTATCACCTGCAACGCGGAAATGCCCTTGAAGTGAACCGCCAGGGGCAACGATAAAACGAACGTTATGTTCTGAGCTCATGAATTAATACTCGTAAGTTACTCAGCCGGAAAGGAACCTTTCCACCCGTCTAATTGATTTGCGTATCGATCACGCGCAGCCTTTGCACTCGCAAAAGTCTTTTCTAGAGCAGCGCCATCACCTTCGCTCACCAAAGACATTAACTGGGATAAATCGTTACCGTATTGTTGCAAAACCTTTAAAAGCGCTTCGCGATTTGATAGACAGATATCTCGCCACATAACAGGGTCACTTGATGCGATGCGCGTAAAGTCGCGAAAACCGCCTGCAGCAAATCGAAAAATATCTTCACTTTCATCCATACTGCACAAACTATCAACCAAGCCAAACGCCAAAAGATGAGGCAAATGACTTGTCGCTGCTAAAACCTCATCATGACGCTCGACGGACATTTCTTCTGTTTGCGCCCCCGTCTCATTCCACATTGAGACAAGCTTAGCAACAGCTTCAGCTGAAGAGCTTGGCAACGGCGTAACAATCACACGACGGCCTCGATACAAGCTTGGAAATGAGGCCTCCACACCACTTTTTTCAGTACCAGCAATCGGGTGGCCCGGTACAAAACCAGAGGGCAACTCGCCAAAAGCAGCGCTGGCCGCTGCAACCACACTGGCTTTAGCACTACCAACATCGGTAATCACGACATCTTCCGCCAAATGGCCAACCATTTCTGAAAAACAAGACTGCATTGCACCTAGCGGAACCGCCACCACCACCATATCGGCATCGCGCACCGCTTCAGCAATACTTGGAGCATAGCTATCGATCACACCCAGAGAAACCGCTTTTTCTAAATTCGCAACATCTCGACCATAACCGATAATCTCTCGCACATATGCCGCACTTCTTAGAGCCTGCGCAAGCGACCCACCAATGAGACCAACACCAATTATGGTTAACCGCTGTATCATGAATAAAACTACTTAAATATCGCGGCCAAGCACTTGAGCAATGCCGCGCAACTCATCAACCAATGATTTCAGCTCTGACGGACTCAATGCTTGATCAGCATCACACCACGCCTCTGCTGGACGAGGATGAGATTCAATTAATAAACCATCAGCACCCGCCGCTACAGCAGCACGCGCCAATGCCGGCACCATCCACGCTTTACCGCCCGCATGACTAGGGTCGACAATAACTGGCAAGTGGGTTTCTTTCTTCAACACCGCAACCGCCGTGACATCCAGCATATTGCGATAGGCCGTTTCAAAACTGCGCACACCGCGTTCACAGAAGATAATATTGTGATTACCACCGGCAGCAATATACTCCGCTGACATCAACCATTCTGAGATGGTCGCAGACATACCACGCTTTAGAATAACCGGTGTCTGACAGCGACCGACTTCCTTCAGGAGGTCAAAATTTTGCATATTGCGCGTACCAATCTGAATCACATCAACCTTGTGTTCAAGAAAAGTATCCAACATGCGAATATCCATCAACTCGGTAACGATGGGCATATTATGGCGTTTGGCGGAAGATTGAAGCATATCCAAACCTGTCACCCCGACACCCTGAAAAGCATAAGGACTGGTTCTGGGCTTAAACGCGCCACCGCGCATCATGGAGCAACCTGCGGCCGCCACTGTATCCGATGATTCATCCATCTGCTCTTGAGTTTCGACAGAGCAAGGACCGCCAATCACTTGAATTCTATTACCCCCCAGAGGAACCCCACCGACATCAACAATCGTGTCGGCATGATGTGATTCACGAGCCACAATTTTATAGGGCTTCATGACGCGAATCACCTTATCTACCATGGGCAAGGCTTCTAACGCTTCCTTATCTAGTTTGCGCTCATCACCAATCGCACCGATGATTGTACGCTGAATACCCTTGGAGACATGTGCATCCATCCCCATGACAGACAAGCGGTCCTCTACAACCTTAATCTGTTCGTCACTTGCTTCTGCGTCTAAAATGATAATCATGGTGTTACCTATTACTTGAATTTAATGGACTTTAACCGCAGCCTACAATACCGCCACCGGATAAGAGCCTAAAACTTTCAACATCGCTGTACGATCTTTCAGGCCATCCAGTGCAGCCGCTACCTTAGCCTCATCAATATGACCTTCCACATCAACGAAAAATACATAATCCCACATTCCGCGACGTGAGGGACGGGATTCGATCCGCGTCATAGACACCCCCGCATCGGCCAGAGGAACCAATAAATCTGCCAGGGCACCAGGGCGATTAGGCATCGACAACAACAAGGTCGTTTTATCATGCCCACTAGGCGGGGTGGACTGCTTACCCACGATCAAAAAACGAGTCGTATTATCTGGCTCATCTTCGATATTAGCCGCCATGATCCGTAAGCCATAGATTTCAGCCGCTGTAGACGATGCGATAGCAGCAGCCCCTGGTTCACTGGCCGCCATCCTGGCCGCTTCGGCATTATTGCTAACTGCCACACAAGATACGTCTTTCAGCGTTTCATCCAACCATTCACGACACTGCGCCAAGGCCTGCTGATGGGCATAAATCTTGGTGACCTCAGAGTATTCTTTGGCGGTGGATAACAAACAATGATGGATTCTGACCTCTACCTCACCACAGACTTGCAACGGCGAACTTAGGAACATATCCAAAGTGTAATTAACGACACCTTCGGTAGAGTTTTCGACAGGAACAACGCCGTAATGCGAATTGCCGGCTTCGACGTCCCGAAAAACCTCATCAATGGCACCATGAGGTACTGGCGTAACGGAATGACCAAAATGTTTCACCGCGGCAGCATGCGTAAATGAGCCCGCAGGGCCAAAATAAGCTATTTTCATGGGCTGCTCTAGCGCCAAACAAGCCGACATAATTTCACGAAACAAACGAGCCACTTCTTCGCTAGACAAGGGCCCCTGGTTACGTTCCATCACCTTACGCAGCACCTGAGCTTCGCGTTCCGGTCGATAAAAATTAACCGCACCACCGCTTTCTTTAACTTTTGTCAGTGCTACTTCTTGAGCGCAGCTCGCCCGCTCATTAATGAGGCTATGAATCGTCGCATCCAGCTCATCAATGCGGTTCCGAATTTGATCTAAGGTTCTTTTTGGCATGAAAGATTTTCTATCGTAAGGGAGACAGTCAGTGCGTCACAAACGCACTAGCCATATCGGCGCTCAAAATCACCCATAAAAGCAATCAAAGCATCAATACCTGCTTCAGGCATTGCATTGTAAATACTGGCGCGCATTCCACCCGCCAGACGATGACCTTTGAGCGTCATCAAGCCTTGAGCCGCAGCCTCTTTCAGGAAGGTCGCGTCCAATTCTGCATTAGCCAACACAAACGGCACATTCATAATGGAACGACACTCAACATCAACAGGATTACTATAAAAGTCTGAAGCATCAATAGCACTGTACAATTTACCAGCCTTACGCTCGTTTATTTCAGCAATCCCAGCCAAACCGCCCTGAGACTTTAACCATTCAAACGCCAAGCCAGCCAAATACCAAGCGTAGGTTGGCGGCGTGTTATACATGGAATCATTATCCGCATGGATCTTGTAATCAAACATGGTCGGGGCTGCTTCAATGACCTGCCCTAGCAAATCTTCACGAACAATGACAACCGTAAGACCCGCCGGGCCTATATTCTTCTGAGCGCCCGCGTATATCATTCCAAATTTTGAGACATCTAGCGGACGTGACAAGATATTCGAAGACATATCCGCCACCAAGGGAACATCCCCGGTGTCGGGCACGTAAGGAAATTCCAAGCCACCAATCGTCTCATTCGACACGTAATGCACATAAGCTGCATCAGCCGACAAATTTAGCTCACTTTGCGATGGCACGCGAGCGTAAGCATTTGACTCAGATGACGCCGCAATATTGACGGAGCAGTATCGTTTGGCTTCAGCGATCGCTTTTGCTGACCATGCGCCAGTATTAATGTAATCAGCCATAGCTTTTCCCCGCAATAAATTCATCGGCACCATCGCGAACTGACTGCTCGCACCACCTTGCAGAAACAAGACTTTGTAGTCATCAGGAATCGCCATCAATTCACGCAAGCTAGCTTCTGCCTGTTGAGCAATAGAGGTATATTCTTTACTGCGGTGACTCATTTCAGCCACACACATACCGCTACCATGCCAATCGAGCATTTCTTCTTGAGCCCGGCGAAGAACCGGCTCAGGCAACATGCCTGGGCCCGCGCTAAAATTAAATACTCTACTCATCGAGCAATCATTCCTTCAAACACAAACAACACGCTTATTCTTCGCCGGACTCTATGGCTTGATCATCCATGGAGCCTGACTCGTCATCATTCTCAGAATCATCCTCGGCATCAACAATAGGCTCTACACCAATCAAGTTTTCTTTGTCCGCAAGGCGAATCAAGCGAACACCTTGAGTATTACGACCCAAACAGGAAATTTCAGACACTCGAGTACGCACCAAGGTACCGTTATCGGAAATCAGCATGATCTCCGCATCTTCATTGACCAACGCAGTACCAACAACATTACCATTGCGCTCTGTTGTTTGAATCGAAATAACACCCTGACCACCCCGGCCATGCACAGGATAATCATCAATAGAGGTACGTTTACCATAACCCTGCTCAGTGACGGATAAAACATCACCTTCGGTGGCAATAATCAAGGAAATGACTTTTTGACCTGGCGCAAGCTTGATACCGCGTACACCGCGTGCAGTTCGACCCATAGCCCGCACGTTTTCTTCGTTAAAGCGCACTGCTTTACCGGCATCACTAAAGAGCATGACATCTTGTTTGCCGTCAGTAATATCGACACCGACCAAGCAGTCATCTTCCAACAATTCAACCGCAATAATGCCATTGGCGCGTGGACGAGAGAAATCAACCAGCGGCGTTTTCTTAACGGTACCAGAAGAGGTCGCCATAAAAACGAATTTATCCGCGTCAAATTCACGAATAGGCAAGACGGCATTAATGCGCTCATCGGCCTCAAGCGGTAAAACATTAACAATCGGCTTACCACGGGCTGCACGACTACCTTGAGGCAATTCGTAGACTTTCTTCCAATACACTTTGCCACGACTAGAGAAGCACAAAATAGTGTCATGGGTATTAGCAACAAATAGCTTATCGATGAAGTCTTCATCTTTCATCTTGGTCGCTGCCTTACCCTTACCACCGCGCTTTTGTGCTTGGTAATCAGACAAGGGCTGTGATTTCACATAACCACTGTGAGATAGCGTCACCACCACGTCTTCTTCAGAAATCAAATCTTCCAAGGTCAAATTCAGGCGCGTTTGGATAATTTCAGAACGACGCTCATCGCCATAAGCGTCAAGAATCGCGACAAGCTCGGAACGGATAACTTCCATCAAACGATCAGGGTTAGTCAAAATTTCTAGCAATTCAGCAATATTGGCAAGAATATCTCTGAACTCTGCCGTGATTTTATCTTTCTCGAGTCCAGTCAAACGATGCAGACGCAAATCCAATATCGCTTGCGCCTGGGTTGGCGACAAGTGATAGCCGTCATCAAGCAAACCGTATTGCGACTCCAGCCCCTCTGGGCGCGAGATATTAGCATTGGCACGATCGAGCATATCCGTCACCACACCTGGCGGCCAAGTACGAGCGATTAAGGCCTCTTTTGCATCAGCAGGGCTTGGAGACGACTTGATCAGCACGATAACTTCATCAATGCTCGCCAGCGCAACGGCCAAACCTTCTAATATATGACCACGATCACGAGCCTTGCGCAGTTCAAAAATAGTACGTCGAGTCACTACTTCACGACGGTGGCGAATAAACGCCTCAAGCATCTGTTTAAGATTAAGCAACTTCGGCTGACCGTCGAGCAAGGCCACCATATTAATGCCGAATACATTTTGGAGCTGGGTGTATTGATACAGGTTATTAAGGACGACTTCACCTACTTCACCGCGACGTAGCTCAATCACCATGCGTAAGCCATCTTTATCCGACTCATCGCGCAGTTCGGTAATACCCTCGACCTTCTTGTCTTTGACCAATTCAGCGATTTTTTCAAGAAGATTGGCTTTATTCACCTGGTACGGCAACTCAGTCACGATAATGGTCTGTTTATCGCGTTTTTCATCAATCTCAATGTGGCTACGCGCACGCAAATAAATACGGCCACGACCTGTATGATAGGCCTCATGAATACCTGCCGCGCCATTTATAATCGCAGCGGTTGGAAAATCGGGTCCAGGAATGTATTCCATTAACCCTTCAATCGTAATCGAAGGATCATCCACCAACGCCAAACAGCCTTTGACCACTTCAGTCAGATTATGTGGCGGAATATTGGTCGCTAAGCCGACCGCAATACCGGCAGAGCCGTTAATGAGAAGGTTAGGAACGCGAGTTGGAAAAACAACCGGCTCCCTTTCAGACTCATCATAGTTGGGCGCAAAATCAACCGTCTCCTTCTCCAGATCAGCCATTAACTCATGGGCGATTTTAGACATCCGGACTTCGGTATAACGCATCGCTGCAGCGGAGTCACCATCAATGGAACCAAAGTTCCCCTGGCCATCCACCAACATATAACGGAGAGAAAAAGGCTGCGCCATACGGACTATTGTGTCGTAAACAGCAGAATCGCCATGCGGGTGATATTTACCAATAACATCACCCACCACACGAGCAGACTTTTTGTAGGGTTTATTCCAGTCGTTACCCAGTTCACTCATAGCGTAGAGAACACGCCGGTGAACGGGTTTCAACCCATCACGTACATCTGGTAGAGCACGACCCACGATGACACTCATGGCGTACTCCATGTACGACTGCTTCATTTCCTCTTCGATCGTAATCGGGAGGACTTCTAGAGCGAAATCAGCCATGGATAAGGTATGCGCCTATATTGTTTGGAATTTCAATTCGTTGCAGGAGCTTAAGGTTTTTCACCTTAAGCCAAGACCCCTTAATTCAAGCGCAAAATAATAACACAACCCGCACTCAAGCCGCACCTGCTTTGTTACATCAGCTTAATAATGCTTAGGGCTACCCTTGCATCATTTTTAGCATTTTTTCCTTTGTGGGCGCTAATACAACGCCTTTCTCAGTCACAATCGCGTCAACCAAGTTCGCTGGTGTCACATCAAAGGACGGGTTCCAGGCATTCGCCCCCTCTGCGGCAATACGTGCGCCAGCCACACAAAGCAGCTCTTCCTGGGCACGCTCTTCAATAGGGATATCTTCACCATTTTGAATTGCCATATCAACCGTTGATGTAGGCGCAACCACCATAAATTTCACCCCATGATGGCGCGCCGCAACAGCTAATGAGTATGTGCCAATCTTATTTGCTACGTCACCATTGGCTGAAATACGGTCAGAACCAACAATCACCCACTGCACCTTTCCTTGCTTCATCGCCGTGGCTGCCGCGCCCTCACCGATCAAAGTAACAGGAATTTTCTCTTGCACCATTTCCCAAGCGGTCAATCGAGCGCCCTGCATCCAGGGGCGCGTTTCATCAGCGAACACATGCTCAATTTTGCCTGCAGCAAATGCGGCGCGAATAACACCTAGCGCCGTGCCATAACCGCCAGTTGCCAAGGCACCTGCATTACAATGCGTTAATACCGCACACCTATCTTCAATAAGTTCAGCGCCCAACTCCCCCATCAGGTAGTTAGCCGCCACATCTTCATCATGAATCGCTTGCGCTTCAGCGGCCAATGCATTGACTGGATCAGCAACGCTCAACTCTGCCACCTTAACGGCCATACGATCTAGCGCCCAAAACAAATTCACCGCCGTGGGGCGAGCGTTCGCCAACAAGGCCAAATCATCAGTCATGTCCGATTTCCAGGCCTCAGCAGAACGAGCATAAGCATCACGTGCCGCCAATACCACACCAAAGGCCGCAGCCACGCCAATGGCTGGCGCGCCCCGCACAACCATATCTTGAATCGCCTCTGCCACAGTCGCAGCATTAGAATAATCCAACCAGACCTCTGTTTGTGGCAATATGCGCTGATCTAATAACCTCAACGTTTCACCGCCCCAAGCCACCGCTCTAATGTGATCATACTGCTGCACGACATCCACCTCATCGGAAAAAGAGCAAATCATACCGGTTATGCCAAGCATGGCCCAAGCGCAATTTTCCAGATATCACAATTAAGTTTATGGACGTAGAAACCGATAATAGTCTTAGTTATGATGTAAAAACTTGAATCTGAACCAATGGATAGCCCGGTGAAGCACCTTAGCCAACTACTATTATTGATAACCTTTTTCACCCTTGGCACACACGCCAACGCAACCGACGCGTTACCTGGTGCCAGAGGGCCCCTACACTCGTCAGCAGAACTATGGACTAACGAAGAGATCAAACAAAGTGCTAGCCACCAAATCAGAGGGGATGCACACGACGGCTCATTTCAGTACATCTCAATGGCCGCCGTATTCTTTGACCCTAACAAACACCACTTAAATGATGACTCTCGCTTGGCGCTCAATGCCGCCGTCGACTACATCAGCAAAAATCGGTCAATGATCAAACGCATACTCATTGAAGGCTATACCGACCACAACGCTAGCCTGGATTACAATGATAAATTATCAGATCGTCGTTCAGACATCGTCCGCAGCTACCTGACCGTTCACGGCATCAATCCTCGACTTATGAAAATCACAGCTAACGGCGAACGCGATCCGACGGATATTAACTGGACACCCCAAGGGCAGCAGCGCAATCGTCAAGTCGCTATACACGCCGTCCAGTGGGTACCTTACTAAACAGCATTAAATTCCTACGCTTGATCAGTGACTTGTCTAGCCGTCGCGGTATACTTGGCAGACTTTGAACTTGGAATTTAACCATGGAACATGTCGACACCCTCATTCATGCCCGCTGGGTTATCCCCGTTGAACCTGACAACGCCGTGCTGGAACATCACAGTGTAGCTATTCTCGATGGCCGAATTATCGCCATCCACCCCCGCAAAGAGATCAACCAAAATTTCAGCGCAGATGTCACCCATGAGTTAGACACTCACGCTCTCATTCCTGGCCTCGTCAATACCCATACGCATAGTTCGATGTCGCTGTTTCGCGGTTTGGCGGACGACCTGCCGTTGATGGAATGGCTTAACGGCCACATCTGGCCCGCCGAAGGCCAGTGGGTTAACAGTGAGTTTGTGCGCGATGGCAGCCAACTCGCCATCGCCGAAATGATCAAAGGCGGCACCACCTGTTTTAACGACATGTATTTTTTCCCCAACGAAACCGCCAAAGTAGCCTCCGAAAGCCACATGCGCGCCTGTGTCGGCATGATTTTGATCGACTTCCCAACCGTCTGGGCCGCCAATGCGGATGAATATATTAGTAAGGGTTTGAAACTGCACGACGAATACCGCAACCACCCACTGATCACCACCGCCTTCGCCCCGCACGCACCATATACCGTCTCAGACGAACCACTCAGTCATGCCCAAACATTAGCCGAGCAAATGGATATCCCCATCCACATGCATGTCCACGAAACCGCGCACGAAGTAACAACCAGCATTGAACAACATCAAAAACGCCCTCTAGCCCGCCTAGATGAATTAAATTTATTGTCCGACCGCTTACTTGCAGTACACATGACTCAAGTCAACGATGAGGAAATTCAGCGTATAGCTGAGACTGGCACGCACGTAATCCATTGCCCCGAGTCCAACATGAAACTTGCTAGTGGATTCAGCCCAATCGCCAAACTGCTTGCCG
>Ga0316204_10009016_pt1 | contig 13531 bp, 9 predicted proteins | sample 6monrhotite_MG_2_FD_205661 | JGI IMG/M metagenome (GOLD analysis project Ga0316204, IMG submission 205661) | Microbial mat bacterial communities from mineral coupon in-situ incubated in ocean water Damariscotta River, Maine, United States -... | ecosystem: Environmental > Aquatic > Marine >... | reverse complement strand
GCCACATGCGGCAAGCCCCAGCGCACTAAGACCAAGAGCGAAGTTTCTGCGTGTCGTTGTCATATTCGTACCTACTCAATCTGCCTGCTTGTTTTTCGGCAAGTGTACCGCAGGTACTGCGCCGGACAAGGCCGGGATAGGCCCTGTCCGACCGATAGGCGGAAAACATCTGTTGCGTTGCCCGGTGTCGGACAAACGCCGCGCTACAGCCCCAGCACTTCTCCTTCGCGGATAACGTCAGGGTCATAGGCCGTGCGGGCAAAGACCTCGCGGACCATCGGTTCAAAGTGTTCAAGTGTCCTGGAGGGGTAATCAGGATCAAACGATGTCTGATCCCAGCGTTCACAGAAGGCCGCGCAGGTATCAAAACACGGATGGTCCTTGAACCGATCCCGCGCGTTCTTGTCCCACCCATAGTGGTGCGCGTAATATAGCATCTGGAATATGCCGTGATGTTCCACCGTCCACGCGACTTCCCAGCGGACAAAGGGGCGGATCACTTCCGCCGAAAACCGATCGTGGTTTTGTGGTGCCAGACCGTCGCCCACATCATGCAAAAGCGCCCCAACGATCCAATCAATGTCAGCGCCTTCCGCCTCGGCGCGGCTGGCCGATTGCAACCCATGTTCCAACCGCGTAATCCGATAGCCTTCAAGCGAGACCTCGCCCTGTCTGCGCATTTCGTCCATGATCCTATCCGCAGTCAGGGCCAGATAGGGTTTTTCCAGTTCATGCAGCAGCGCGTATTCTTCTTGTGTGCCGTCCTTCATCTGAGTGAATGAAACGGTTTTGTCGGTGCTGGTCATTGCAGACCCTCCTGTCCGGTCCCGGTGTCATAAAGCGATACATCCCCCGCCGCCCCGGCGGCAAGGGTTGCGGATTGATCCGCGACAACACGGTCATAGAACACCAAATCTTCCGGCGCAAAAAGCCCACGCGGACCGGCCACGTTAATCCATCCCTGCACCGGGTCCGATCCCCGCACCAGCATCGCGTAATCGCGGCCCGGTGCCTCCTGACGGACGCCGGGCGTGACGTACCGGATCGCAAGTCCAATACGGCGATCCGGCGACCGGTTGGGGCCGGATGCGTGAAAGCAGCGGCCGTGATGCAGGGACATCTCACCGGGGGCAAGGGGCCCGTGAACGGCGCGATCCTCTTCTACCCCGGCGATCTGCTGTCCCCTCGACAGCAGGTTGCCCGCGTCAAAGGTGTCTTCGTGATCTACGATCCGGCCCAAATGGCTCCCCGGTATGAACCGCATACAGCCCGCCTGAACGGATACATCACTCAGCGCAACCCAGGCGGTGACCTCTCCGTCGGTTTCGCCCATACCCCAATAGGTCAGGTCTTGATGCCAGGACACGCTCTTGTTTGATCCGGGCTCCTTAATGAACAATTCAACCGACCAGGCGAGCAGATCAGGGCCCAGGATTGGTTCAACCGCATCCAGAATTGCCGGAGTCCGCGCAAGATCGGCCAGTAGCGGGATAACCAGATGGCCGTTGACGCGGAAATAGCGGTTCAGGTCATGGCCGCCCTCTACCTTGGGCTGGTCGTGCTCCAACCGTTCGATTTCGGCCCGGATGGCACCCACCGCATCGGTGTCAAACACCCGGATACCAGCTACAAATCCGTCACGGTGATAGTCATTCAGTTGGCGCGATGTCAGCTCTGTGCACATTGCGGTGCCTCCATGTCGGGACGCCGGAAAGGCGTGGCCTGATAACAGGATGGCCTGACCGGAAATGGGTTTGCAGCTTGGAAATGCCCAAAAAATGGTCTGGAAACGACCACTGTGCCAAGGATGAAAGATACCCTTGAGCCTTTCCGCGATAAATGAGCCCGCCCGCCGCGGCGGCAACAAGCTGCCCTTTGTCCGGGCAGGTGGGTATGTCCCAACCCGTTTCCAAGACCCCGAGAAGTGCCCTAAAGGATCACATCCTCGATCGCCTTGGGATGGTCGGTCAACATCTCGAAACCGTCTTCTGTTATCACCAGACTATCGCCGACCTGCGCACGGAAAGTTGGCACCGTGACCGAACCGTCCACCGCAAAGACCATGCCCGGTTGCAGGACCGTTTTATCCCCGGTGACCAGTTGCGGTTTTTCAAGAAAACTGAACCCCGTGGCCCGACCGCATCGAAATGGATAATCATAGCCAGCGGACTGGATCACGTCGGCATAGGCGGCATGTACGGTTTCAGCCGTGACACCTGGGCGCAATTCATTCATCGCCGCACGTTGACTGGCAATCGCAACCTCATAGACCTTTGCCTGCGTGGGATCCGCCATTTCCCCAATCCAGAATGTCCGGTCAAACCCCAGTTTGAAACGATGGAAATTGGTCATCCCGCAAAAGCACAGGAACACCGGTTCGCCCCGGCGCATGATGCGTGTGCTGGCCCGGTGATGGGTTTTGGTGATCTCCTTGCCCGATGCCATGATCTGAAGAAAATGCATGTTCGGCGACATATCTGCATCGTCATAATGCGCGGCAAGCAGTTCGGCGGCCTTGCGGGTACCTGCCTGAGTGGTGGCCAGTGCCACCTCGAATTCCGGCACCCCGTCCGCAATGGCACCGCGCCCGGCAGACATCATCGCACCCCCGACCTCACCCGCATGGCGGGCAAGCTGGATTTCCTGTGCGGACTTGATCATGCGCATGTCGCTGAGGATCGGTGTGACGTTCCGCAATGCCTTTGATCCGGCAAGCTCATCGACATAGGCGCGCACAAGCGGTGGCATGAGATCTGGCTCGACGGCAATGCCCGACGCAGCGATCAAGGCCCCCGGCAATTCGGCGCGCCACTCGTCACCCATCCCGTCATTCCACGCCGCAATCCGATCTACACGTGCCGCGGACCGCGCGGTATTCTCGTCCAACGAGGGCGTAATCAACAGGCTTTGACCGTCACGCGGGATCACCAGGATCGTAGGGCGGCCAAACTCCATATGCAGGTAATCGTAGTATCCGGTGAGGTAATAGACATTATCCTCATCGGTGATCAGTGCCACATCAATATCGGCCCCTGCCAACCTTTCACGAAAGAGTTGAAGTCGTGTTTCAAACATGCGGCATCCCTTTCAAGAATGAATCGGCAAACGGTCACGGACAAGTTGTGCCCAGAACGCCGCGCCGATCGCCAAAAGTTCATCGTTAAAATCATAATCGGACGCATGCAGCGGTTGCCCATGTGCGCCCTCAACACCGTTGCCCAACAACAAGAAACACCCCGGTACCGCTGCGCAGAAATGCGCAAAGTCCTCGGAAAAGCTCATGGGGGCGCAGTCGCCATTTGTCTCTAAACCGCTGTTTAGAGCCGTTTCAACCACCGCAGCAGTGGGCGCTGCGGCATTGATGGTCTCTATGAATTCCGTCCTGAATGCCATCTCTCCGGTCACGCCGTGGGCGGCGCAAATGCCCTTGGTGATCTGACGCATGAAGGTCTCGATGTTCGCCCGGTCCTCAGGTACACGCGCGCGAACATCACCCTTCAGGACCGCCTGTCCCGGCAGGACGTTACGCTGTCCATCGGTGATGAATTCGGTCACCGAAACAACCGCACCAGACCCCGGTGCCAGCTTGCGTGCGACGATGGTCTGCAGGGCCGTCACCAGTTCCGCCCCAATAGTGATCGCATCCCGACCGACCTGCGGCATGGAGGCATGGCCACCCTGCCCCGAAATGGCAATTTCGAACAGGCTTTCGCTGGCGCATATCTGGCCTGCGCGGGTTGACACCTGCCCCAGCGGGGCACCGGGCAGATTGTGGATTGCATAGACCTCGTCCATCGGAAACCGGGCCAGGACGTCCTCTTGGATCATCGCCTGGGCGCCAAGGCCATGTTCCTCGTTCGGTTGAAAGATGAACACCACCGTACCGTCAAATTGCGGATTATCGGCCAGTCGCTCCGCCGCCCCCAAGAGCATCGTCATATGACCATCATGACCACAGGCATGCATGACGCCCGGATGGTTTGACGAATACCCATGTGTGCTTGTTTCAGGGATCGGCAATGCGTCCATGTCCGCACGCAAACCTATCGCACGATTGCCCTGTCCGGCGCGCAATATCCCGACGACACCTGTGCCAACACAAACCTCCAGACCCAGCCCTTTGAGGATCTCCGCAATCCGCTGCTTTGTCCGATATTCGTGAAATCCCAGTTCAGGGTTCTGGTGAAAATCCCGCCGTAGCCTGATAAGATCCAACACAGTTCCCGCCATATGCATTCCCCCTGCCTGCAAGCCCAGGGTACAGCACTTTCAGAAAAACCGACACATTTAACCCCGCCCGAGATCATAGATTTCGACGCCTTGGATATTGCGCCGGTATCATGTTTTCCGAAAAGTGGTTTAGGGGGGCGTCCCCCTTCCAAACCAATGCTTGTGGAACATGGTTTGCCGCCGCTTGGGAGTTTTGCTGCGGGGGATGGGCCGTCTTTGGTGTTTCCCGCTTTGCTCTGTTCCCCACTGCGCGGCGCATTGGTTCCTTGTTCAAATCCTTGCGGGCATCATATGGAACCGGGTTATTTGAAATTTCCGCCAGCTGATCGGGGGCCAGATCGACACGAATCGTGTCTGCATCACATTTCGTCAGCTTTCGCACCCTCCCACCACTCGTGCATCGCATGAAACATCCTGGTCAAGGCAAGGGCCCGCGGCGTTGCGGAATATTCCACGCGCGGGGGCACCTCGGCATATACCTTGCGAGAAACCAGCCCATCCTTTTCCAAGGCCCGAAGCTGGCTGGTCAACATGGTCTGGGTCACCCCGTCGATCATCCGTTTGAGTTCCCCAAAGCGTTTGGTTCCCCTGAATATCAGGATTTGCAGAATGATGAGTTTCCACTTGCCACCAATCAGTGATGCAATGTCGGGCATCGGGCAAAGTTCTTCGATTTCAAGAGTTTCCCCCGATGTCAGTGCCGTTGAATTTCCCTGAGCCACAGGCAAGCGCACTCCTATAGTATCTTTTTTGATAGTATAGCAGAAAAATCTGCCTTCTTGCGAAATCTTAGCAGGGCCGTATTTTCCAAACAACAACAGTTTGGAACGCTAAAGGAAGCCAGCCCCATCTCTATTACATTGGAAACCGGCCCCGGTCGCCCGCGTTGCCCGGCCGCTTTGTGGCACGTTTCCGAAGATACCCGGCAGGGTGACCCAACTGAACCCGCTGCACGAGGCGGCCTTAACCGCCCTCCACATTTTGAAAATTGCCCGCTGAGGCGAGACACAACAAGGATGCAAGATATGAAACCCCCGAGAATTGTGAACCGCGATGAATGGCTTGTCGCTCGCAAAAACCTGCTTGAGCGTGAGAAGGAGCAGACCAAACAAAAACAGGAGATCACCAAAGCGCGTCAGGCCCTCCCTTGGGTCAAAGTTGAAAAAAACTATGCCTTTGAAACGCCAACAGGGCCATTGTCTCTTTCTGATCTTTTTGGACACCATTCCCAATTGATCGTCTATCATTTCATGTTCGGTCCTGACTGGGAAAACCCCTGCAAGAGCTGTTCGTTTTGGGCCGACAGCTACAACGGCCTGACGCCGCATTTGAATGCCAGGGACGTTGCCTTTGTGGTTGTGTCCTCTGCCCCGCTCGACCGCCTGGTACCGTTCAAAAAACGGATGGGATGGGACTTTGACTGGGTGTCGTCAAACGGGACCGGTTTCAATTTCGACTATGACGTGGGTTTCGGGTCGGACCGTCCAAAAGACATGCACAACAGCTATAATTTTGGTACCATGGAAAACCCGCCGATGGATGAAATGCATGGTATATCCGTATTTGCAAAGGGCGACGATGGCGCGGTCTATCATACCTACTCGACCTATGGCCGGGGCCTTGAGACCACCAACGCGGCCTATGCCTATATCGACCTCACGCCAAAAGGTCGGGACGAGCCGGGCCAAGGCAATCCCATGAGCTGGCTTCGGTATCATGATGCCTATTGAAAGGCGGTTCTTGGTTTGTCGCTTTGGTGATGGCGGGGTATTGATCCCGCCAAGGCCCGAACGATTGGTGTGATTTGGCGGGAAGGCCATGCATCATCGACCGGCCTCGGCCAACCACACAATTCAAACAGGATCCGACGCGGACGGTGCAACAGGCTCCCCCATAAAAACGCCATTTGGTCTGGTGGTCCCTCAACAGGGTCAATGCTTCCGACAGATCGCCCAGCGCGGTGAGAAAGCCCTGCCATTTTTGCGAGCCTGCGTTTCGCGCGCCTGTGCAGTGAGCAGGCGCGCCCAAACGATGGGTCAATAACAGCCTAGGAACCCAGGCGCATTGCCGCCTTTTGAAACGCCATATCCAAACCATTCGCCACATTGTCTACGTCATCAATCGACAAACACAGCGGTGGCACCATGCGCAGGCAGGACTGAAAGGGGCCGGACTTGGACAGGATGATCCCCTGATCCCGGCAGCCTTCGAACACTTCGGTGGTCGTGTCCTTGTCGGGTGTTTTGGCGTCGCGGTCGCTGACCATTTCGATGGCCAGCATCAGCCCCTTGCCGCGCACATCTCCGATTGCTGCGTGTTTATCCTTCAGGTCGTGCAGCCGTTCGAGCATTGCGGCACCAACCGTGCGGGCGTTGTCCTGAAGCCCCTCGTCGCGCAGCACATTCAGCACAGCGCGCGCTGCGGCGGCGGATGTCGGGTTGGCGCCATAAGTGTGGAACATGAACTTTTCGGCCATGGGGGCGGCGATGTCTTTTTTGGCCACCACGGCACCGATCGGAAATCCGTTGCCCAGCCCCTTGGCCATAACGACGATGTCCGGCACCACAGCGTCTGCCTCAAATCCCCAGAAATGCGCCCCCGTGCGGCCAAACCCGGATTGCACTTCGTCGGCAATATAGAGCCCGCCTGCCGCGCGCACCCGCTCGGCGGCGCCGGACATATAGCCGGGGGGCATTTCGATGATGCCGCCATAACCCTGAACACTTTCAACGAAGATGCCCGCAACCTTTCCAGACGTGGCCGAGGCGATGGTCTGGTCGATTTCGTCCAGATAGGGCCGGGTGCCGGGGCCGAAGATTCCGCGATACTGATTGGGCTCGGGCACAAAGGCGACATTGCCGGGCATGCCGGGATGACGCCATCCGGCAATGCCTGTTATTGATTGCGCGGCGGCAGTGGGTCCGTGATAGGCGGTCCGCAAGGCCAGCAGGTCAAGGTTGCCGGTGTAGGTACGGGCCATTGTCATCGCCAGATCAATCGCTTCGGAGCCGGAATTGGTCAGATGCACGACCCAGTCGTGCCCTGCGGGCATGGTGGCCGCCAGCTCCTCGGCCAGATGGGCGGGGGTGGGGTGGTAGAACATTGTCGTGCAATGGGTCAGTTCGCGCGCCTGTTCCATCGCTGCGGCCACGACGCGCGGGTGGGAATGGCCGACCGAGATACAGACATTCATGCCCAGCATATCAATGTATTTTCGCCCGTCCGTGTCCCACAGGTATTGTCCCGCGCCCTTCTTGAACACGATGGGATCGCGAAATGGTGTAAAGCGGGTCAGAGAAGCGGCGTAGTACTGATCGCGCCGCGCCGCTGTGGCGGCAAAACCCCAATCGGTGTGCAGGGCATGGTCGGTCATGTTGGGTCTCCGGGTTTCAGGCGGGTGTTGTTGGGGTCAAACGGCGGTTCAGCCAGGATCGTAACGGCGCGATGCTGGCCGAGGATCGACACGGTAAGCCCATCGCGGGCCAAGGCGTCGCGCAGGTAAGCCAGAGCCAGAACCTTGCCCGTGCGATGACCGTAGGCACCCGATGTGACGATCCCGACAGGGCGCTCTTCCTGCCACAGGGTGTGGGCATAGAATGGGTCGATCTCGCCCACTGCGATCTCCAGCAGCACCATGTCCCAGTTGGAATCACGGATCAGCCCACCCCACAGTTCGGGGCGCACGAATTGCCCAAGGCCCGCTTCCAGCGGGCTGCGTTCCGTGGTCAGGTCGCTGCCCCAGCTTCGGTACCCTTTTTCCAAGCGCATGGAATTGGCGGCATATGCACCATAAAAGCCAAGGCCAAGGGGTTGTGCCAGTTGTTCCAGCGCCAGAAAGAGCTCAACAGCCTTGTCGGCCTCGACGTGCAGCTCCCACCCCGGCTCACCGATATAGGACACCCGCAGGGCGCGCACCGGCACATCGGAAACGGTGGTTTCGCGAACCGACAGCCAGGGCATATCGGCCAATCCCGCAAGAACATCCGGTGCGCGCGGCCCCATGACGCCAATAACGGCACTGTCTTCCGTTACGTTTGCGATCTGTACGTCGAACCCCTTGGCCCGGTCGTGCAGCAGGTCAAGGTCAATCTCCTCGGCAGCCGCAGCCGAGGTCAGATATGCATGGTCTGGCCCCAGCATCGTGACGGTAAATTCAGACAAGACGCCGCCAGCAGGGGTCAGCGCATGGGTCAACCCGATGCGCCCGGTTCTGGGCGCTCGATTGGCACCAAGCGCTTCAAGGAAGGCCACGACGTCCGTCCCCTTGACGTCGTACTTGGAAAACACCGATAGGTCCGCCAGTGCGACACGGGTTGTGGCCGCCTCGACTTCGGCGGCAACCGGCGCAAACCAGTTGGCGCGGCGGAATGTCTCGTCGGCCACTGCGCCGGGTCTGTCCGAAAACCAGTTCGGCCTCTCCCACCCGTGCGCCGCCCCCATCACCGCGCCGCGTTCGATCATCAGATCATGCAGCGGCGACAGGCGCAGCCCACGGCCGGCAGGGCGTTCTTCGTGGGGGTAATGGACCCCGAATTGCAGACCGAAACACTCGATGGCTTTCACCACGCGGTAGTCGCGATCGGCCCAGCGGCCAAAGCGGCGGCTGTCCACGGCCAGCGCGTCCATGGGCGGCGCTTTGTGGGTCATCCAATGGGCCAGGAATTTGCCTGCGCCACCGCCCTCCATCACCCCCATGGAAGAACCGGTCAGAAGCCAGGCATTCTGTAGCCCTTGCGCCGGCCCGATCAGAGGGTTGGCATCCGGTGTGAACGTGATCGGACCGTTGATGACCGATTTCACGCCGCCGGTTTCAAGCGCCGGAATCCGCTCCATCGCGGCGAGAATGATATGCTCTACCCGGTCCAGATCAGGCGGCATCAGGTCTGCGCCAAACTCTGGAGGAACACCATCAACAGACCAAACCTGCGCGTCCTTTTCGTAAGGCCCGAGGATCAAACCGTCACGCTCCTGTCGTACGTACCAACTTTCTTCGGGATCACGGATGATCGGCAATTCGGGCCAGCCCGCTGCGGTCCGGTCGCTGACCGCCTTGACGGTGTCCGTCACCAGATATTGGTGCAGCACCGGGACCGAAGGGATGTTGACCCCCATCATATGACCGATTTCCCAACCCCAGGTGCCGGCGGCATTGACGATATGGGTGGCCTGCACATCCCCCCTGGCTGTTTCGACCAACCAATGTGCATCCTCTCGCCGGATGCCTGTCACCGGGCAATTGCGCCAGATCAACGCCCCGCCGCCGCGTGCGACTTCGGCCATCGCATTGGTGGCCAGGGTGGGGTCAACATGGCCATCATCCGGCTCGTAGATGCCGCCCAGCAACCCATCCAGCCGGGCCAGCGGGTGCAGTTCGGCAATCCGGTCGGGCGTCAGGATTTCCAGCGGGTAGCCGGTGAACTCGGACAGCCCTGCCACATGGCGGAATTCGTCCATCCGGTCGGGGTTGCGGGTGATGCGCATCGCGCCCGAAGGATGAAAGCCGCAGTCCCGCCCGGTTTCGTGTGGCAGAATATCCCGGTAGAGCCGCACAGAAGTGGCGCGCAGTTCCTGAATGGTTGGGTTATGCGCAAAATGCGTGCACAGCCCGGCCGCATGCCAGGTCGAACCGTGGGTCAGATCGTTCTTTTCCACCAACAGCACATCCGACCAGCCCGCCTTGACCAGATGGTACATCAACGACACGCCCATCGCGCCGCCTCCGACAATCAGAACCTGTGCCTTTGTCATGCACGCATCCTTTCGCCCTTTGGGTCAAATGGGGGCCTGCGCAACGGCCTGGCCGGATAATTCTGCCCCGCGACCCGCACGGTGAATGCGCGCGCGCAGGTCTCTTCCAGCGTTTCGCCCGGTGAGACCTCCACCATCGCAAAGGACAGGTTCAGCCCGGTGCGCGGCCCGCGCGCCCCGGACGTTGTCAGACCCACAAAACGGCCTGCCTCAAAGACCGGCTCGTCATGCAGCATCAGCGCGCCGCCCTCGACCTGCAACAGGACCAGCCGCCGATGCAGGCCTTCGTTCCGCTGTCTAGTGAGTGCAGCCATTCCGATAAAGTCTTTGTCCCAGTCGATGGTGAAACCCAAGCCGGCTTGCAGTGGGGTTATCCCCGGACCCAGTTCATGCCCCCAATGCTTGAACCCTTTTTCGATCCGGCAGCCGTCGAGTGCAAAATGCCCCATTGGGAGTGCTCCGGCCCCCCGCAGCGCGTCAAAAAGCGCAGGGGCAAGTTCGTTCGAAACGGTCAGTTCCCAGCCCAACTCGCCGACAAAGCTCAGACGTGTGGCACGGCATGTAATCGCTGCGATTTGCGCGGTGCCCGCGTGGCCGAAGAGCAGATCGGGCAGATTGCCCAGTCCGGTCAGCAGAGTCCGGCTGCCGGCACCCATCACGCCAATCGTGCAAAGTCCCTCGGTTACATCTGAAACCTGCACGCCCTGCGGAAGGTTCCGGCGCAAAAACGCCAGGTCGCGCGCACGGGTTGCAGCACCCGAGGTCAGGTGAAACAGCGCCGCGCCCAGGCGTGTGATCGTGACATCCATCTCGATCCCCCCCTGCGGATTCAGAAGCTGGGCATAGACCGCGCGGCCCTCAGCAACGTCAAGCGGGGCCGTCGACAACCAGTTCAATCCGTAAAGCGCGTCAGGCCCGGAAATCTCAACCTTGGTGAACGGGCTGAGGTCGATCAGTGCGGCCCCCTGGGCCATGACCGCCGCCTCGGCTTCGGCGATAGGCCACCAGGGTTGATCCCCCACAGAATACCGCTGAGGCGCGCCGTACCAGAGGCCGCGCTCCCACCCTGCGGTTACACCAAACTGCGCACCTGCCGCCGCCCATCGGTCATGTAACGCAGACTTTCGCAGGCCACGCCCAGCCTGCGGCTGTTTATGCGGCCAGTGGAGCGCGAAGAGATCGGACACCGCCTCTTTCATGCGATCCTGCATATGGGCAGGGCGCGCCGTCGCCGGATCGACACGGGCGACGTCTACCTCCCACATATCCATAGGCGCAGTGCCATCGGTGATCCAATCGGCCAGCGCGCGCCCGATCCCAGCCGAGGACATGATCCCGACCGAGTTCATCCCGGCAGCCACAAACAGGCCATTCACCTCGGTTTCGCCGACCAAGGGGCGGGTATCGGCGGTGAAACTTTCGGGGCCGTTCATGAAATGCTGAATGCCAATGGTTTCCAACGACGGGCACAATTCCAGCGCAGCCTCCATAAAAGGTGCGAACTGATCCCAATCCTCGGCCATTTCCAGAAACGCCCGGTCGCCCTCGGGGCCGTAGGCGTTCCAGCATTTTGCATTTGGTTCAAATCCGCCAATGACAAGCTTGCCCGCGTCTCCCTTGAGATAAATCCCCCTGTCGAGGTCGCGGATCACCGGGAAGGGATGGGGCAGGCCGGGAACAGGTTCGGTTACAACATACATATGTTCAACCGGTTGCAGCGGCAGGCTCACACCGGCGGGTGCGGCCAATTCACGCGACCACGCGCCGGTGGCAATCACCACGCGATCCGCCGGGATCTGCGTGCCATCGTCAAGTGCTGCTCCGGTGATCCGGTTGCGGTTTACCAGCAGCCGTTCGACCCCAATGCCTTCACGGATGCGCACTCCACGGTTCCGCGCGCCGCGCGCATAGGCCATGCACAAATCGACCGGGTTCACATTGGCGTCCTCTGGCACGTGCAACGCCCCGACATGGGCCGACAGGTCCAGCAGGTCAACCGGCACTTCTCCGGGGAGGATCATACGTGGCGACAGGCCCTGCGTGGCCCCCAGATCGGCAATCCGGTAGAGTTCATCCAGCCTTTCGACTTCGCGCGCCAGCCAGTAGCCGCCCGTGCGGAGATAGCCGGTGGACATGCCGGTCTCGGCCTCAAGTTCGGGGAAAACGTCCAGTGCCGCCATCGCCAGCCGGGTCATGTTCGGCGTGGCGCGCAGCGGCCCGACGATGCCTGCCGCATGCCAGGACGTGCCCGATGTGAGCTGGTTCCGCTCAAGCACCGTCACATCGTCGGCACCGCGCTTGGCCAAATGATAGGCCACGCTCAGGCCAATGGCGCCGCCTCCGATGATTAGGGTGCCCACCATCAGAAATAGTCCTGATCCGGCTTCTCGGCCTTGCGGCGCGCGACATAATCCTGAAGCTCCGCATCTATGTCGGGGTCCAAACCGGGATCCTCGTAGCGCCTCAGCCGGTCCTTCCAGATTGCATTGGCCCGCGTCGCCGCGTCTTTGGCCCCGGCGGCGTCCCATTGTTCAAATGAATTGTCATCCGGTGTCCAGGGCCGGAACAGGGCGGTCATGAAATTGGCCTGCGTGTGCTGGGAACCGAGGAAATGCTGCCCCGGTCCGATTGTGGCGATGGCCTCCATTGCCTGCGCGTTTTCGCTCATGTCGATGCCATCGAAGAAACGCGCCACCTTGCCACACAGGTCATGATCTATGATGGTTTTTTCAAACGACGTGACAAGCCCGCCTTCCAGCCATCCGGTGGCATGGTTGATCACGTTCGCACCTGCAAACATCGACATCATCAGGCCCCAGGCGGCCTCTTGCTGGCTTTGCGCGTCGGGCAGTTTGGACGCGCTGAGCGTGCCAACGGTGTGCAGCGGCACGCCAAGCCGCCGCGCGAGTTGTCCTGCCGCCAGAACCATCAGGCCAGCCTCGGGTGTTCCAAAGGTCGGCGCGCCCGACTTCATCGACATGGTTGAGGCAAAACTGCCCATCAGGCAGGGTGCGCCCGGCGCGATCAACTGCACAAGCGTCATTGCCGCCATCGTCTCGGCCAGCACTTGCGCGAGGGTTCCGGCCACGGTGGTGGGCGACATCGCACCCGTCAGAACCCAAGGTGTGCAGGCCACGGGTTGCCCGGCGCGGGCATAGGTTTTCAAGGCCCCGGACATATGTGCATCCATGACCAGCGGCGCATTGGTGTTGGACACGCAGTAAAGCACAGGATTTTCCGCCACGAATTCAGCACCGAACAGGATGCGCGCCATGTCAATCGCATGTCCGGCACGCTCGGTGCCGATAAATGCCCCCATGAAAGCCCGGTCCGAGTACCGGATATGGGCATAGAGCATATCCAGATGGCGTTTGTTGGCAGGCATATCCACCGGCTCGCAGACCACCCCGCCGGAATGATGTAGCCAAGGCAGGCTGTGGTGCAGCTTTACCAGGTCGACAAAATCCCCGTAGGACGCATAGCGCCGCCCCCGGTCCAGGTCATGAACAAACGGCGGACCCCAGGACGGACAAAGCACCGTCGCATCCCCACC
>Ga0316204_10009015_pt1 | contig 13532 bp, 11 predicted proteins | sample 6monrhotite_MG_2_FD_205661 | JGI IMG/M metagenome (GOLD analysis project Ga0316204, IMG submission 205661) | Microbial mat bacterial communities from mineral coupon in-situ incubated in ocean water Damariscotta River, Maine, United States -... | ecosystem: Environmental > Aquatic > Marine >... | reverse complement strand
GACAAGGTCATAATCCAGCGGCGGAATTGTCCGGTTTTCCTTGGGGCTGAGACCTTTCAGCCAGGCTTTCCGCGCATGGATAATCGCTGTCATGATGCCGCGCGCTTGCACGCGTTCCAATAGATCGGGCAGCGCGTCCTCGGCATCCTGATCGTCAACGCCGATGCGGCATTTCAGTGTGATCGGGATGTCGACGGCCTGCCGCATCGCGTCGAGGCAATCGGCAACCAGATCTGGCTCCCGCATCAGACACGCGCCGAACTTTCCCGATTGAACCCGGTCCGAAGGGCATCCGACATTCAGATTGATTTCACAATATCCCAGCTCGGCGCCAATCCGGCTTGCCGCGGCGAGTTGGCGCGGGTCGGACCCGCCCAGCTGCAAGGCGACCGGCTGCTCGTCCGGCGAAAACCCGATCAGGCGCGCGACATCGCCATGCATCACCGCCGCACTTGTTGCCATTTCGGTATAAAGCAGCGTCTTGCGGGTCAAAATGCGGTGGAAAGACCGGCAATGCCGGTCCGTCCAGTCCATCATCGGCGCCACGCTGAAGCGGCGGTCGGGCGGGTGAATAATCTTCATCGCGCTCACATAGCCCGCCAATCCGTTTTCAACAAACCGAACGACAGGTTTAACGCGGCTCTAACTCCATTTGGCTAGAACAGATGGAAATGATGAAAGGGGTCCCAAATGGCCAAGGCGGTCTTTCACAAGCATCAGCGTGTTTTTGTAAAGCCGGTCGGAACCTGGGCGCTTATCGAACAGGTCAAGCCGCATTGGGTCAAAGGCGTCGAGGAACCGGTTCGTATTGCCTATGACTGCGGGTTGGGACGGGATTTTCAAACCGCCGAACTCTCGGAAGAGGAAATCGAGGACCCGGAAACCGGTCGCTGGCGCCTTATGCGCGCCAAAAACAAATGGCAGTCACCAGATGAATGTGCCCACCACCCCTTCCCGGGATCCTTTCCAATTGTCGTCACCGATGAACAGGATTGGGGTGGCTGGCGCGTGCCAGGCGCAGAATATGATCGCGACCCACAGCTCATTGAATATCAGGCGCGCCTCCTGGCGAACGCGCCGACCCTCATGAAATTGGCGGAAAAACTTGAGGCGCTTGATCAAGGGGCCGACCCGTTGCCCGATGGGCTGAGGGCGTTAGTGGAGATTGCCAAATCCACACTGAAACGGATCCGGTCACGCCCGTCGGGTGCATCCGAGAAAAGCTCGCGAGCAGCTTAACTGGAGACTAACGCTTTTGGGTTAATCAGATCGACGTGTGAGTCACGGTTGGATACATGCCTGCTGATTTGAAAAAACTTTCGTTTCTTGTCGTCGATGACAACGCCCATATGCTCAAGATCGTCCGCACGTTGTTGGGCGGTTTCGGCGTTCAAAAAATCTATGAGGCAGCGTCGGGACAGGATGGTCTTGAAATTCTCCGCAATGAAACCATCGACATATGCATCCTCGACTTCCAGATGGAAGGCATGGACGGTCTGGAAATGATCAAATGCATGCGGGACGAAGACAGAATGGACAATCCGTTTCTGCCGATAATCATGTTATCCGCCTATGCCGAAAAAACACGGATTTTGGCGGCCAGGGATGCCGGCGCGACCGAGTTTTGCGCAAAGCCCATTACGGCCAACGATTTGTATCGGAAAATTGGCGCCGTGATTGACCGCGCTCGCCCCTTCGTTCGAACGAAGGTCTTTTTCGGCCCGGACCGCCGCCGTCATGACCCCGACAAATACAAGGGACAGGAACGCCGGTCTGATGATCAGGCCCAACCAAACGTCGCCTGATACCGTTTAATATTGCTGGTCGACAGCCCACCGGTTCGGACTTTAATCTAGCCGGAATGATTCGGCGCGATTCACCTCCTTCTGCCAGACCCAAGGCGAAACGTCTGCGCAAAGCGGATCAGCAGCGATCCTCGGCCTCAAAGGCATTTTCCGGCGAAGTCCGGGGCGTCGTATGGATCGTACTTTCCGTCATTTTGTTTACAGCAATGTTTGGCGGCGTGATCGGCTTCAAACTGTATCAGGAATCCGTTTCAACCCGGCTGGAGGCACAAGACAGCCACGCCCGCGAGGCCGACTATCGTGCCGAAACCGCCTCTGCCGTGCTGCGCGAAACATTGACGGCCTTGAGTGTGGCAACCGCTGACGCAGGCACGCTGCCCGCCGACGAATTCCGGCAACGCCTGGAAACCCGGCTGCAATCATTGCGCAGCCTGCCCGCCGTGCGAAACCTGACCTATCTGGCGCCGGGTCAGAGCGTCGCGCCCGATATTGAAGCTTTGGCGCGTGAGGCTTTGGCCGCCGGGAACGGCCTCGTGGCTCAAGCGTCAAATTCAACCGAAGCCTTCAATTTGGCGATGGCCATTCCGGTGCAAACAATTGACGGGACGGTCGGCGCAATACTTTTGGAGATTGAACCGGCCGCACTGTTGACGGAAATCGATCCGCGCCACGTTGCTATTCTGGTGGGTCCACAAGATCAGGCATTGGCCATTCAACCGCCGCGGTCTGACGGATTGTTTACGGAACCGCTGACCGCACGCTTCGGTCTCGAAGCCGATGCGATCGACCGCATCGTCCAGAGCGGCGAAGCACTGACCGGCATCACCATCAGCGAACGCGAAATGGTGCTTGCCGCCGCCCCGCTTCCCTTTGACGGCTTACGAGTTGTCGTGATCGGCACGATGAGCATTAATCAGGGGGCGTGGGTGAGAACCCGCATTCTCTATGGCCTGCTATTCATCGCACCAGTGATATTCGCTATTGGCCTGTCCGCGGCTCTGTCGACCCAGATGAACAGCCTCAAATCCGCCAGGCTGGCGCTGGGCGATAGCGAGAAACGGTTTCGTCTTGCCATTGAAGGCGCACGTTGCGGCGTCTGGGATTGGGACCGCAAGCGGGACACCGTCTATCTGACCGATTCATTTGCGCGAATTCTGGGCAAGGACGACGCGATGATGTTAACCGGTGCGGAGTTCCTCGCACTCTTCAACCAGCGTGATCGTGAACGTATTGCGGCTGGAATTCGCGGATCGATCAAGGCCGGCGATATCGACATTGAAGCACAAGCCAGCGGCTTGCCGGTCTGGTTCCATCTGCGCGGTCGGCCCTGGGGCGATATGCAGGACGGAATGTCCGACCGTCTCGTTGGTGTGGCCATCGACATCACCGAGCGAAAGGGTGCACAAGCGCGTGTCGCCGCCGCCGAAAACCGTCTGCGCGCAGCGCTGGAGTCGATGTCCGAGTCGTTTGTCCTCTGGGATCCACGCCGACGCCTGGTGATGTGGAATCGCAAGTTCCGCGACTTTTTCGATTTCCCGGAAACAGCCCTTAAACCCGGCATGAGTTACGCAGAAGTCGAATCCGGTGCAGCGCGATCCATTCGATTGGTTGAATCCGGTTCAGGGACCAGTGATGCGTCTGAAATGGAATTGAAAGACGGACGCTGGCTGCACTATTCCGAACGCGCCACCAGCGATGGCGGTCTTGTGAGCGTCGGCGCAGATATCACCGATCTCAAAAAACAGGAGCGCGCGCTCAAGGATTCCGAGCAACGGCTTCGCAACACCGTTGAGGACGTTCGAAAGAACCAACAGCGCATTGCAGAACTGGCAAATAAATACGAGCAGGAAAAAATCCGCGCCGAAGAGGCCAACCGTTCGAAAAGCGAATTCCTTGCCAATATGAGCCATGAATTACGGACGCCATTGAATGCGGTAAACGGTTTTTCTGAAATCATGTTGCGCGAAATGTTTGGACCGCTGGGCGATGATCGCTATGTCGATTACGTGAATGACATTCACACATCTGGCCAGCATTTATTGTCTTTGATCAACGACATACTGGATATGTCGAAAATCGAAGCCGGAAAGATGCAGCTTCAAAAAGAGCCGGTCAGCCTGTCCGACATTGTCGAACTGAGCCTGAGACTTGTGAAAGCGAGAGCCGACGAGAAATCCATTCGGCTTGTGTGCGAACTTGATGAAAGCCTTGCCGATTTGTCCGCCGATCCGCGCGCCTTGAAACAGGTCATTTTGAACCTGCTTTCGAACGCCGTGAAATTCACCCCCGAAGAAGGCAGCGTCACCGTCCGCAGCTTCGGTCTGGATGGGCAATTGGCCCTGCAGGTCGCGGACACCGGCATCGGCATTCCCAAGGAAGATCTGCCGCGCCTTGGACGACCCTTTGAACAGATTGAAAGCCAGCATTCCAAAAGCCATCAGGGGACGGGGCTTGGACTGGCCCTGTCCAAATCGCTCATCCAGCTCCATGGCGGCGATATTCAGATCGACAGTGAACTCGGTGAAGGCACCACGGTAACGGTGGTCATGCCATTCGAGGATGAGGCTGAGGCCGAGACAGAACCAGAAGCGCCCGAAACCGCCGATGTCTCGATTGGCGCCAGCGACGCAGCCTGACTAGAAGCGGTCGGGTGGCGGGCGTCGCCCATCGCGTGGGCCACGTCGCCCGCCGGGTCCATGCGGGGGACCGCGTCGTCCGGCTTGCATCGCCTGCATTCTCTGATCCGGCGGCAATTCGGCTACTACTTCAAGAACGATGGCCTCGAACAATTCCTCGATTTCAAAGCGTGTCGCACGCAAATCATTCAGCGCTTCAGCCACCGCGACTGGGTCATACGGCGTCGCCTCCATTGCCGCCTGGGCCGCGTTTTGAGCATCCCGCGCTTCAAACATCAGGGCGCGAATGGTTTCGCGCTCTGCGTCAAATCGGGTCCGAGCGATCTCGCGCTGTGAGTCAGGCAGGCTGCGTACAAAGGCACGAACATTGAATCCGCCTTCGCGCCGCTCACCATGCCCACCAGGCGGCATCGGCGGGCGTTCATGTGGAAGTATCTCGGAAATATGGGGGCGGCCGACCAGCTGGTGGAGGACCAGCCCCGTCATCACGCCATTCGCCATCAGCGAAATAATCAGCGCGATAATCCAGGGTAAGGCACGGTTCATGCGTCGCTCCAATCCCAAGCCATCCAGTCTTCCTCCAGACCGTCAAAAGCGTCTGTATAATCTAGAGAAACAATGGAATCCGGGTCGGCGGGCCCCAAAAGCGCGCCGCCAAAACCGCCGGCGAGCCCGACAAATAGCGCCGCGGCCGCCGCAATAGCCGGCCGTTTCCAACCGGCATCGAAAGCCGGTTTGGGCAACGACGCCATAATGCGATGTCGCAAGATATCACTGTCGGCGAGGTTGAACGGCGCATCAAGGCGGTGATCAAACTCCTGCGCGGCGCGCAGATAATCGCGCAACTCGGCGTGAGCCTTGATCAATGCCCTTGCCTCGTCCCGCACCGCGTCAGGCCATCGCGCAATGTCGCCGCCCCAGGCATCCGCTAGCTCTTTGAATCTGGTCTGGTTCATCACGTCACCGTCGTTAATGTGTCTTGGCCGTCTGGCGGGCTCGACATCAATTCGTCCCGCTGCGGCATCAAGAGCGATTTCAGTTTTCGTCGCGCCCGCGCCAGCAATGATTCCAGAGCATCAACGCTGATCTCCAGCTCCTTTGCCGCATCGATATTGCTGTGACCCTGAAAGTGGCACAATTCGAGCGCAATTCGTTGGCGATCCGGCAATCGGCCGATCGCGATCAATACCGCATTATCCGTTTCTGAACTGATCATTTGCTCGTCCGCAGACGGGCTTTCATCATGCATTTCGGGCGGCGTCTCCATGTACGCCTCGCGTTTTTTTCTCAATCTGTCCAGGCAAAGATTTGTAGCGATACGGGCCATCCAGCTTTCCAGCTTGGCGGTGCCGGGTTGCCATCGACCGGCGGCATTCCAGGCACGAATAAACGTATCCTGGGCAACATCTTCGGCCTCGACCGGGTCGCGCAACATTCGGTGTCCGATTGCCAAAATCACCGGCAATGACCTTTCCATCAAAATCTTGGCCGCGGACTTGTCGCCTGAAGCGATGCGGCGCATCAACGCCGCATCTTCTTCAGATGAAAAACTTGCCGGCCTGTGACCGGGTGGAGGGTCGGAATTCATTCCGATCAATACGCTTTCTTCCCCTCCTCATCCCCCGGTTTAGTCTAGTCGCGCCACCAGAAACGTCGATCTTCGCGGCGTTCACGTGCGGATTCCACGGCTGCATCGAGTTCATCTGGCGAAATGACGTTATCACCGTTGGAATCCAAACGCTCGAAAATACGGTTTTCGCCGCCCAGGAATTCATCGCGGGAAATCTGGCCATCACCATTCGCATCGCGGTCTTCATGTGACTGCCCGCGGCGCCCGCGACGGCGGCCACGATGCTCACCATCTGACTCCGCCTCATGAATACTGGCGAGGCGTTGATGCATGGGGGACCGGTCAGCACTCGACAACACGCCGTCACCATTGCGGTCCATCCAGTCAAACATTTCTGCCTGAAGTGTCTGCACTTCTTCCAGCGTAATATTGTTATCGCCATCGGCATCCGCCGCGCGCAACATCATCATCGCCCGTGCCGGTCCGCCTGCACCGCGGCCGGATTGACCCCCGTGCCCACGATGCTGCGCATCCGCAGCTGCGGCAAAAGCCATAGCACCGGCCAAGCCGGCAATAATTAGGGAGGATTTCATTTTAGTCTCCTGGTTGTGACCTCGCACCCCATTCAACGAAAAGCGGGACCAAATCCGTCGCATCAGATTTCAAAGGCCCCAAACATTTTTCAAACATCGCCCGAACCTGCTCGGCCTGTGCAGCAATTTGGGCCGCGAGCACATCCATATCGCGGCATCCGGCAAGCTCGGACAATCGTTGGGCAAACGCATTTGATGCAGCACCCGCATCAAAGCCGCTGCCGTGCGCCGTTCGGATAATTTGCGACAGTCCCAGCCAGAGCTGCATTGTATTTGATAATTGTGCAGCTTCCTCGGCGTTGATGAGCCCGAACTCGGTCAGCATGGCAATCTGCGCGACGGTATTGGCCTTGTGTCGGTACGGCGCTTTCTGGGCGAGCAGGAGTTGTCCGGCTTGCGCAATAAATTCAATGTCCAGAATGCCTCCTGGCCGCAATTTTACATCCCAGGCCCCTTTTGCCTGCCGTTCGCGTTCGAGGCGGCGACGCATATCGAGTACATCTTCCACAATCTGGCCGGGCTCAACCGGATGCATCAAAGCCGAAGCAATGTCGGCTTCAATCTTGTGCGCTAGCTCCGCACTGCCGACGATTACTCGCGCCCGCGTCAGCGCCATGCGCTCCCAGGTCCACGCGCCGTCGCGGTAGTATTCACCGAAACTGGACAGGCGCACCGCAACCGGCCCGGCTTTACCCGACGGCCGCAATTGCATGTCGGTTTCATACATGGTGCCCTCCGCAGTCGGCGACGACAGCGCGCTGACCAGCCTTTGGGTCAGCCGGGCGTAATAGGCGGGAGCCTCATCATTCTCCGCAGTGTCAGGATTGTAGATGACCATGAGATCGAGGTCGGAATCGGCCGCCAGTTCATAACTTCCCAGCTTTCCGAGCCCCAATACCGCAAACTCGCCCGGCGGCGGCCCGTGGCGCTCCTGCATTTGCTGAAGGGCGATATCCGCCATCGCCTTGATCGCCACATCGGCGACCTGTCCAAAGGCTTTTCCGGCATCTGCGGCACTGGCGCGACCGAGCAATAACTGCGCCCCGATGCGGAAACGTTCTTCCCGAACCAGCCGGCGACCGCGATCCATCGCATCTTCGGCATCAAGCGCTTCCGACATCTGAAATTGCATGCGATCGGCATGATCATCGGGGCCGTCATCTTTCAGTGGCACGGAAAACCGCGCGTCCAGCATGACGTCGATAACCGCCGGTCTTTGCGCTAGAGTTGTCGCCATTCGCGGTGCCAGACCGATGATCGCGACAAGTTCACGCGCGAGATTCGGCTCGTTTTCAAGCATGGAAAGTGGTTGCACACCGCTCGGCAATCCCTCGATGAAAGACGCAAATCGTGTAAATGCCGAATCCGGCTCACCCGTGGCCGACATGGCGCGCAAAAGCCGTGGTGCCACACGCGTCAACACCTGGCGAGCGCGCGTCGTGCGCACCGCCCGCGCCTTTCCAGCCAGCCATGCATTCATGCGCGCCCAGGCGGTGTCAGGAAATTTAAAGCCGAGCGCTTCGAGCGTTTCCAGCGTCTCGCGTGTGGGTTCAACGCCGGTGAAAACCAGGCTTCCCAGATCGTCTGCAAGACTGTCACCGCCCGCAAATTGTTCGGTGAAATGCTGGTGAACGCTACGGAGCGTTGTCTCCACGCAATCATCCAGCGCGTCGAGCGTCTGGCATTCGGAAAGTCGGGCAATACGTGCCCGCATGGTATCATCAATCGGAAGGGTTTGGGTCTGCTCGTCATTGATCATCTGCACACGGTGCTCAACCTGCCGCAAAAACCGGTAATTCTGCCGGAGCGCATCGGCGACGCCGGTATCAACGACAGCAGACGCCGCCAGGCATTCGAGCGCGCGATAGGGCGAGGTGACGCGGAGTTCCCGCATACGACCACCCATCACCAATTGCGGGATTTGCGCATAGAATTCGATTTCCCGAATACCGCCCTTTCCCAATTTCAGATCATGCCCGGCAGGTCGGATTTTCGCGCGATCACCTACGGCCTGGATCTGCCGGGCCAGAGAATGAATATCTTCAACCGCCGCATAATCGAGCGTTCGGCGCCAGATGAAGGGACGAAGCGCCTGCAGGAATTCCCGCGCCGCGGCTTCATCACCCGCACAGGGGCGCGCCTTGATATAGGCTGCCCGTTCCCAGTTCTGGCCGAGCGATTCGTAATAATTCATGGCCGCATTGATCGAGATTATCGGCGGCGTGGCAGACGGATCGGGCCGAAGCCTCAGATCGACCCGAAATACATATCCCTCGGCAGTATTTTCGTTGAGAATTTGAGCGAGCGCCTTGATCAGACGTGGCAGTCTTTTGCCCGGATTATCAGCAATCGCACCGTCCAACAATTCCGGTTCATAGAAGGCGACCAGGTCAATATCGCTTGAAAAATTGAGCTCATCCGCGCCCAGCTTGCCCAAAGCAAGAATGAAAACACCGGGCACCGGGTTGTCGAAATTATCGTAGCGATCAAACTTGCCGTCTTCATGACCAAGACGGACAAGGCCCGCGAGCGCAGAACGTACGCAAATGTCTGCAAACTCGGACAATTGTTTTGCTGCATCCATTACATCAAGCGCGCCGGACAATTCGGCCAGAGCCAGCACAAGATGGGCGTCGCCTTTCAGCGTACGCAATTGTGATCCAAATTCATCCTCGCTCTGGCTGTGCAGCGCCGTCTCGGCGACTGCTTGCATCAAGGCCTCCAGAACGGTCGCTGAAGGCTGGTCAGCCAATAATTGGATAATGGCGGCACGGGATCGTGCCAGTCGTGCCAGGTAGGGTGAGTTGGCGAAGACGCAATCAAGAAACCCGGCGTCGGCTTCCGAAAGATGTCGAGGATATTCACAAGGCCGCTCACCGCTTTCGTCAGGCAGTGGCGTGAAAGTCCGGCTGGAAAATATCGTTTGTGTGTCGACCATGACGCGAAGCCTTACTGCTTTGCGCCCATTTTCAAGCCTTCTTTGCGACGAGCGGGAAAATCATCGCAATTCGAAGGCCCGGCCCATGCTGTTCAACATCGCCCGGTCCATCATCCAGAATCAGCACGGCATGATGGATATCTGCAATGGCCTTCACCAGGCTGAGACCCAAGCCTGATCCCGGTTGATTTCGCGATTTCTCCAGGCGAACAAATCGCTGGGTTGCGCGCAACCGGTCCGCTTCTGCGATACCCGGCCCGGTATCCGTTACGGAAATCTCGGCGCGTCCGTCACTGTGTCGCCTCAGCCTCAATTGGATCGCGCCGCTTTCGGGTGTGTATTTGACCGCATTATCAAGCATGTTCGCCATCGCTTGCGAAACCAGATTGGGATCGCCACGAACCTTCAGCCCCTCCTCAACCTGCAAGCCAAAACTATGGCCACTATCCTCGCAGACGGGTTCATATAATTCTCCAATATCCGCCACGAGCGGTGCGGGATCGAAGACTTTGAAAGAATCGCGGCGCTCACCGGCCTCGATCCGGGAAATGCTCAAAATGGCATTGAAAACACTCAACAACTCGTCGGAGTCAGCCATCGCCTGTTCAAGTGCGGCCTGCCGGCTTTGCTGATTGCCGCCCTCACGCAGCGCATCTTCCATGCGGTTGCGCATCCGGGTAAGCGGTGAGCGCAAATCGTGGGCGATCGAATCGCCGACATTCCGCATCCGGTGCATGAGCTCTTCAAGACGATCCAGCATGGCATTGAAATTGGCGGACAATTCATCGAGTTCGTCACCCGATCCATTGCGGGGTGCGCGCTGGGTGATGTCACCGCCTTTCACCGATCTGGATACGGTATTGATCGCATCCAGACGCCGCGAGAACCGACGGCTGACAACCACGCCCGAAAATATCCCCAGCGCAATCACCAGCGCAGATGCCACAAGAATGGCGCGCAAAAGACGACCGATCAGTCGGTCTTCATTCTCGAAATCAACGCCGATAAAGACGGAATATCCCTCGCCGATTTCGACAAGGCGGGCACGCGCGCGTCGGCTGCTTTGATCCTCGTCCGCATCGCTGACAGGCGCGCGGCCATAGGTGAAATCCAGCCAGCCGTCCGGATCGGCTTCGGCGACCGGAACCCCGTTCAGATTGCCGGATAGCAGGCGGCCGTTTGGATTGATCAATAGATAAAGAAAATCACTGCCGCCGGCGGTCCGCTGGAGAATATAGCGGTTCACGCCATTGATCCCGGCATCGGTGTATCGACGCTCCACGGCTTCCAGTTCGTCTGAAATAACCGCATCGGTCCGGCTGATGGCTGCCCCGGCTGATGCAGCATAAACGAACGCTAGTATCAGAAAGCTCGACAGCGCAAACAGAGCCGCTGACAACAATGTCAGGCGAAAGGCGGTCGTTCGTACAAAAGACGGCAGTCTGTGTGTCATTCCGTCGGTCTCCAGGCGTTATGCCTGGAGCCGATAACCTGCACCACGCACCGTATGAAGCAATGCGTCTTCAAAGGGTTTGTCAATTTTTGAGCGCAACCGCGAAATGTGCACATCAATTACATTGGTCTGGGGGTCGAAATGATAATCCCAGACTTTTTCAAGCAGCATGGTCCGGGTCACAACCTGACCGGAATGTTTCATGAGAAATTCCAACAGTCGGAATTCGCGTGGCTGTAAAAGAATTTCTTCTCCGCCGCGCACCACTTTGCGAGCCAGCAAATCCATTTCAAGATCACCGACCACCAGCTTGGTACGAACCGCTTCAGGGTCGCGGCGACGCGCCAGCGCTTCAATGCGGGCCAGTAATTCTGCAAAGGCATAGGGTTTGACCAGATAATCATCCCCGCCCGCTTTCAATCCTTCAACGCGGTGATCGACTTCACCCAGAGCAGAGAGGATCAGAACCGGCGAAGACACGCCTTCATCGCGAAGCGTCTCAACAACGGACAATCCGTCCAGCATCGGCAACATACGATCCACGACCAGAACATCGTATTCTGACGACCGCCCCATTTCGAGGCCTTCCTCACCATCCGCGGCATGATCAACAACATGCCCGGATTCCTTGAGGCCCTTGCGAATATAATTCGCGGCGTCGCGGTCATCTTCAATAATCAGAATTCGCATAGTCCCAGCCTTTCCGCCCGAAGGGCAATTAGTTGCGATCAAGTTGGAGTGCGACATAGCGCTGACCGCCATTGCCCTGCACCAGAAGCAGAATCGCGCTGCGCCCGTCGAATTCCGCTGCCGCGATGGCATCGCGGAAATCGTCAATTGACGAGAGTTCCTGGCCGCCCGCTTCCCGGATCAAATCGCCAGGACGCAAACCCTTTTGTGCCGCCTCGCCGGATCGGTCGAGGTCGGTAACAATGAGGCCCTGATCTGCCGTCACACCCAGCCGCTCGGCCGCCGGATTGTCCGCCGGAACGACTTCCATCCCGAAGAATACAACGCGCGGCTCTTCCGTCGTCTCCACAGATTGCATGACGTTGAGATCATCTTCACCCGGCCGGTCGCCCAGCGTTGCGCGCACGACAACCTCGTCTTCATTGCGAATGACGTTGAATGTGACATTGGCACCTGATGCGAAACTTCCTACCAGTCGCGTCAATTCCGCTGAGGAAGAAACGTCTGTGCCATTGACCGCTGTGATGACATCCATGCGCTCAAATCCGGCGCGGTCCGCGGGGCCGCCGGCAACAATGGACGATACGATCGCCCCACGCCGCTCACCCATGCCAAGGCTTTCGGCGATATCCGCGGTAACATTCTGGATCTGCACGCCAAGCCAGCCGCGCGCCACGCGGCCATCGGCCAATAGCTGGTCAACGATATTAGCCGCCACGTCTGATGGAATGGCGAAGCCAATACCGACATTGCCGCCAGAAGGCGAGAAAATCTGGGAATTCACGCCAATTACGGCGCCATCCAGATTGAAGGTCGGCCCGCCGGAATTGCCACGATTGATAGGCGCGTCAACTTGCAGGAAATTATTGTAAACGCTTGACGGCAATTCGCGTCCGGTCGCCGATACGATGCCAGCCGTCGCCGTGCCGCCCAATCCAAATGGATTTCCGACGGCAACCACCCAGTCACCGACGCGAATCGACGGGCTGCGATCAAAGGAAACGAAGGAAAAATCGATATCCCCTTCGGTCTCGACCCGAAGCAGTGCGATATCAGTCAGCGGATCGGTTCCGACAATTGTGGCTGGGTATTCATCGCCACTCGACAACGAAATTGTGATCTCGCTCGCATTTGCCACGACGTGATTATTGGTAACGACATAGCCTTCCGCCGAAATAAAGAAGCCCGAGCCCAGCGATTGCCCTTCGCGAGGCTGCGGTTGTTGGTCGGGAAACTGGCGTTCGAACCAATCGCGAAGCTGCGGCGGCATGCTCTCGAGGTCTGGTGCGCCATCACCAAGGGCACCAACAGGAGACGTGATCCGCGCATTGATAGAAACAACGGCCGGGCTCACATCTTCAATAAGGTCTGCAAACGACATCGGCGCGCCCGATGGAACGGCAGCCGCAAAGCGCGGCGCCTCTTCGGTCTGCGCATATGCCATCGCTCCCATGGGAGACAATGCAGCTGAAAACACTGCGGAAATCAACAATGCAGAGCGAAATTTGGAAATCATGTGAGTTGACCTTTTTTGGTTTTGTACGCTTGGGAAAGCTTGCATAGATCGACTTTTCGGCGACATGTCTACTTTCTTACGAAAACATTACGAATGGTAGTTGGAGCCGTTCAGTCCGCAAGTCGGGAACGCACCTTCACTTCGGAATGCAGTGTGCGATGCACCGGACAACGCCCGGCAATTTCCAGTAGGCGTTGGCGGTCTTCTTCGTTCAGTTCGCCCTCAAGCCGGATTTCTTTTTCGAAAACATCGATCTTCACGCTTTTGCCCGCTTCGCATGATTCACAATCCTCAACATGGCTCTTGTTGTGGACGACGGTGACCGTCACCC
>Ga0316204_10009013_pt1 | contig 13535 bp, 10 predicted proteins | sample 6monrhotite_MG_2_FD_205661 | JGI IMG/M metagenome (GOLD analysis project Ga0316204, IMG submission 205661) | Microbial mat bacterial communities from mineral coupon in-situ incubated in ocean water Damariscotta River, Maine, United States -... | ecosystem: Environmental > Aquatic > Marine >... | reverse complement strand
ACTACTTAATCAATTTAAAGATTTGCCTGAAGAATCACAAAAAAGTTTACTCGATTTTTGTGATTTTTTAAGTGCACAAAATCCTGTTTCAGATAAAACTATCCCCCCTCCAAAAGATATTTCCCGTCCAGCAGATGAATCTGTTGTGTTAGCAATGCGACGTTTGTCTGATACTTATTTTATGCTCAATAAAGATAGTCTTTTACATGAGGCATCAGGATTAATGTCTCAACATATTTTACAAGGACGCGAAGCGGTAGAAGTTATTGATGAACTCGAAGTTTTATTCAATAAATTCTATACTGAACTCGTTGATGAAAATAGTGATTTAAATATTATGGAGGATCAAAATGATTAAGATTTTATCAGAATGGTATCATCGCTATTTATCAGATCCTCAAGCCGTTGTATTAGCTTTCTTACTACTTATTGGTTTTGCAATTATTATCTATATGGGCGACATGCTCATGCCTGCACTTATTTCTTTAGTGGTTGCATATTTACTAGAAGGCTTAGTACGTTTTATACAATCTTATAATGCAAAACGTATAAACGCAGTTATTTTAGTTTTTAGCCTGTTCATTGCGTTTTTAATCTTTTTCTTTGGTGGCATCGTACCGTTAGTTTCTTCACAGTTAACTGATTTTGTAAAAGAGGTACCAACCTATTTTGGTTTTGCTCAACAAGCTTTATTGCAATTACCTGAACATGTTTCTTATATAACTGACTCACAAATTCGGGATATTCTTGATGAGGTTAATAAGGAAATCGCGAGCTTTGGTCAACAGGCGGTAACAGGAACATTAGCATCCATTCCTGGAATTTTAACGGTCGTTGTCTATGCTATTTTAGTCCCTATGTTAGTTTTCTTTTTCTTAAAAGATAAAAATATTATATTGAGTTGGTGTTCTTCTTTTATGCCGAAACAACGTGATTTAATGTCTGGTGTATGGAAGGATGTTGATCAACAAATTGGTAACTACATTCGTGGCAAAGTTTGGGAAATATTTATTGTTGGTATTGCTACCTATATTGTATTCGTTATTTTTGGACTAAAGTATGCGTTGCTATTAAGTGCATTAGTAGGTTTGTCGGTTTTAATTCCTTATATTGGAGCCACCGTTGTATCACTTCCGGTAGCTGCCATTGCATATGTACAGTGGGGAATTTCATCCGATTTCTGGTACTTATTATTAGCGTATTTTGTGGTACAGGCTTTAGATGGAAATATTCTAGTGCCATTATTATTCCAGAAAGTAGTAAATCTTCACCCTGTTGCTATTATTATTAGCATTTTAGTGTTTGGTGGTATTTGGGGTTTCTGGGGTGTTTTCTTTGCTATTCCATTAGGTACCTTAGTGAATGCTTTATTGATTGCATGGCCAAGAATAGTTCAAGAAGAAAAGCCAGAATTAGAACAATCGATTTCTGCTTAAATAATAGTGTTATAAGACTTCGGAAGAATAATCCGCTAATCGCGATCGTTCACCACGTAATAAAGTAATATGTCCGCTGTATTCCCAATCCTTAAATCTATCAACTACATAGGTTAAACCTGATGTAGTTTCAGTTAAATAAGGCGTATCAATTTGAGAAATATTTCCGAGGCATACTACTTTTGTGTTCGGGCCCGCGCGAGTTATAAGTGTTTTAAGTTGTTTGGGGGTTAGGTTTTGGGCTTCGTCAATAATAATAAAACGATTAAGAAAAGTTCGGCCTCGCATAAAGTTAACCGAGCGAATTTTAATATGCTTACTAATAACATCATTTGTTGCTGCACGTCCCCAAGAGCCACCTTCACCGTCCGTATTGGTTAGAACCTCGAGATTATCCATTAGAGCCCCCATCCAAGGAGTCATTTTTTCTTCTTCCGTCCCTGGTAGAAAACCTATATCTTCAGCCACGGGTACAGTAACGCGGGTCATTATAATATCTGAATAAATTTCCTTCTCAATAGTTTGCTGTAAACCAGCTGCTAGTGTAAGTAATGTTTTACCTGTTCCAGCAATACCCATTAAAGAAACAAAATCGATATCAGGATTCATTAATAAATTTAATGCAAAATTTTGTTCCTGGTTTCTTGCTTTAATACCCCATACGGAATTATTAGGTTTTGAGTAGTCTTGAGTGGTTTCAATAATTGCGGTGTTTTTTTCAATTGATTTAACACGATAATTTATATTTTTAGTTTCATTTTCATTATATATAAAGCTGTTTGGTGTCCATTCTTTAACTGCCGGACCTTTTATTTTATAAAAAGTGTGGCCGTCTTCAGCCCATGAATCCATGTCGTTCGAATGCGTATCCCAAAAAGTTTCATCTAATGGATGTGAGCCTGTGTATAAAAGGTCCACATCTTCCAAAACTTTATCGTTATAATATTCTTCTGAATGAATACCAAGCACCGAAGCTTTGATACGCATGTTGATATCTTTTGAAACTAAAGTGATTGTTGTGTCAGTTAAGGTATTTGATAGGGCAACAACGGTATTTAAAATCGTATTGTCAGGTAAATTGCTCGGTAAGTAATCGGGAAGTTCTGATTTATATGCCAGTGTTTGGATAAATAACTTACCGTGCACAATTGTACTATTTTCTTTTGGGTTTAAGTCGAGAGGTATACCTTGGCTAATACTTTCTGAGCCATGTTTTGATATAAGATCATCAAGATAACGACTAGTCTGTCGAGCGTTGCGAGCAACTTCAGAGTTTCCTTTTTTATTCGCATCTAATTCTTCTAATACCATCATGGGAATAAAAATATCGTGTTCCTGGAAACGGAATAGAGAAGAGGGATCATGCATAAGCACGTTTGAATCAAGAACAAAAAGACGTTTTGATGTTTTCACGGAACTCCTTAACGTTTAATTTGAATCGTTTTGGTGTCGATTGAAGTTATTCCTTATTTAACAATTTCACCGCAGCTAAAACTTCATCTACGTGGCCATCGACTTTAATTTTTCGCCATTCTTGGCGTAATTTTCCTTTGGCATCGATAAGAAAGGTGCTGCGTTCAATACCACGAACTTTTTTACCATACATATTTTTCATTTTGATGACATCAAAAATATCACAAAGAATTTCGTCTTTGTCAGATAATAAGTCAAACTTAAAACCTTGTTTGGTTCGAAAGTTTTCATGGGTCTTAACGCTGTCTCGAGAAACCCCTAATATGATAGTATTTTGACGCTTAAATTTAAGTAGGCTCGCTTGAAAGTCAATGCCTTCGCGAGTGCAACCAGGGGTGTTGTCTTTAGGGTAAAAGTAAATTACAACATTGCTCTCTTTTAGTGACGACAGTGAAATGTCTTGTTCACCTGTTGCCGCTAGTTTGAAGGCAGGTACTTTTTTATTTAATGTTGCTGTTGGCATAATAATTCTATTGTATGAAAATCTTGGGTTATAAAATTCCGAATTATAAGAATTTAGTGAACTTTAAAAGGTTCGATCATTGAGTCTAAGTTTAGTTCATCACTAAATTCCAGGAAATCTTCTCGTAAACCAGGGATGTGCATTTCAATCGGTATTTCTATTGTCATGGTGAGAGCAAACATTTTTGTGCCAGTATGGGCTGCATTAAAACTTTCAGTTTGCAGATCATGTATATTAATTTTTCGGTTACAGAAAAATTCGGTAACTTGATGAACTATGCCAGGGTTATCAAGGGCAAGAACTTCAATGAGGTAAGGAATCGCTTTCTCACTATTCGAACGAAATTCTGTATGTTTGACTTGTAGCGTTAAGTTTAAGCTCTCTTGTATGCTAGGTAAGGTCTGTTCAAGTTTGGCAATATTGTTCCATTGACCTTCGATTAACATAATAATTGCAAATTCACCGCCTAATAAGCTCATGCGAGATTCACAAATACTACATTGGTGTTGCGTAATCGCATCGGTCAGACTGGCTACAAGGCCGGGTCTATCTTCCCCTAAGGCAGTCAGTACAAGTAAATTTTTGTTGTTTGCGTCTGTGTTACTAGTTTCTATTGTCATAAGCTAATTTGAAGGGTTTTATGGAAGTTTGTCAACAAGTTGTATCTTCTTTCTGATGAATTAAAGTGGTCTTCAATTAATAACTAGGTGAAGTCCTTATTGTTACACCAATTACGATGTGCCGAAATCAAAGTATATTTAATTAATCTATAAATAACAATGTGTTATGATAATTTTAATGGTTTTAGCTCTAGCGATTACTCATCGTTTTGCTTGAGTTTATGTGCGCCCACAAGTACTATGTGCGATTCGTTTTTCTGCTTAAAATATGGAGTTATTTATGTCTTCTACTGTAATTCAAGGGAGTATCGTCGCCTTGGTTACGCCTATGTTTGCTGATGGTCGTGTTGACGATGACTGTTTGACAAATTTAGTGGAATTCCATATTGAAAATGGTACTGATGCCATCGTCGCTATGGGTACAACCGGTGAATCTGCAACTTTGGATGAAAAAGAACATTGCCAAGTTGTTAAACAGATTGTTGGCTATGTAAAAGGTCGTGTACCTGTTATTGCTGGCACGGGTTCTAACTCTACTAGCGAAGCCATTCATTTAACGCAATGTGCGGCTGATGCTGGCGCAGATGCTTGTTTGCTTGTAACACCTTATTACAACAAACCTACTCAAGAAGGTTTGTATCAGCATTTCAAAGCAATAGCGGAAGCCGTTGATATACCTCAGATTTTATACAATGTACCTGGGCGAACGGCTGTCGATATGCTCCCTGAAACAGTTCAGCGTCTTGCTAAGATAAGCAACATTGTTGGTATTAAAGAAGCCACGGGTGATGTTGCTAGAGCTATAGATATTATTAAACGCTGCGCAGATAAATCTGTTTATGGCGATTTTTCAGTATTTACAGGTGATGATGCCACTGCAATGGACGCCATTTTAAACGGTGTTAAGGGTGATATCTCGGTTACCGCAAATGTTGCTCCAAAAGCAATGCATGATATGTGTGCTGCGGCTTTAGCTGGAGACAAAACTAAAGCTTCTGAAATAAATAAAGGACTTCTGGGTTTACATGAAACTTTGTTTGTTGAAGCGAATCCTATTCCTGTGAAATGGGCGTTAGCTGAAATGGGTTTAATTAAATCTGCTCAACGATTACCAATGACTGTTTTATCAGAGCAATATCACAGTGTTGTACGAGAAGCTATGCAAGCTGCTGGCTTAAATAAATAAATATCTTATTTGTAGGATTGAAATGTCTGTTGTAACTAAAATTTGTAATACTTTTGTTGTTGGTATCTTTGTATCCTTAATGTTGGGATGTTCTTCAACATCGGTAATAGATGATGATTATAAAGGTGTTTATGACACAAAAAAATCATCTGAAGGTTCACTTGAAGTTCCTCCCGATTTGTCTGCGCCGGACTCAAGTAATGCTCTTCGCGTTCCTAGTCTTTCGAATACAAGCGTCAATTTTTCTGACTACTCTAACTTGGGTTTAGATGCATCGGGTAATGTGTTACCTAAATCGACTGCTGGTGTTCGTTTTGTACGTGAAGGGCGTTCATTTTGGTTAGAAGTACATTCTAAACCTGATGAATTATGGCTTCAGTCTCGTAACTTTTTCAAGGATTTAGGATTTACTTTTGTAAGTCAAAACCCTGTTCATGGAATAATAGAAACCGAATGGCTAGAAAATCGTTTTGATGTTCCAACAGGTTGGTTTGCTTCACTTTTAGGTGGGCTTCATTCAACAGGTTTAATGGATAAATACCGCATTCGGATTGAGCGCGGAAACAAGGATAATGTTAGTCTTTTGTTTATTACACATCAAGGCTTAAAAGAAAAATCCTATGGTGCATGGAGTGATGCGGATGTAACTGTTAAGTGGGAAGCACGTGAGTCTGATCCGGAATTAGAAGCAGAAATGCTTCAACGTTTTTTAGTTTTCCGTGGCGTAGCTAAAGCCCAAGCAAAACGATTGACTGCAAAAAATAAGAATCAAATGACTAAGTTAATTAAAGATGAAGTGGGAAATACTAAGTCGATAGAAGTGAATGAGATTTTCCCGCGTACATGGCGTCGCATTAGCATTGCAATGGATCGTTTGGGTTTAATTGTTGAAGATCGAAACAGAAGCAAGGGCATTTACTATATAAAAACGACTGAAGATTTTATTAAAGGTGACTCTGAGGATAAAAGTTGGTTTGAATCAATTTTTGGTTCTTCTGATAAACAGTTAGAAATTGCAGCGTTTCAACTAAGTGTTGACGACCTAGAGAATAAAACAGTTATAAGTCTTATGAATAGCAGTGGTGGAAAGGATGCAAGTCAAACTGGTGCCTTTATTCTTAAGAAACTACAAGAACAGTTACGTTAATTACTTTGCTTGTATTTATTGATGTAAGTGAATATAAACAGGAAAGCTTATGTCTTTTCCTGTTTTAGAATTCACCTCGTTGGGAAGTGGTAGTAAAGGTAATGCAACTTTAATTTGTGTTGCGAACACTTGTATTATGGTTGATTGTGGCTTTTCAATGCGTGAAACGTTAGTACGTTTAGAAGCGTCTGGAAAGCAACCTGAAGAGATATCGGCAATTTTGCTGACGCATGAACACGGTGATCACATTAAAGGCGCTGGTGCATTGTCTCGGAAGTTTGGTATACCGGTATGGTCTACCAGAGGGACAGCTCAGGCTGATGCTTTAGGTGAAATTGGTCGACAGTATTTTATTAATACTGAAGAAGAATTTGAAATTGGGAATATACAGGTACAAGCTTTTCCTGTCCCGCATGATGCTCGAGAACCATGCCAGTATGTTTTTAGTAATGGTGAGCATAAGTTAGGTTTACTGACTGATGTAGGTAAAGGTACTCCGCATATTGTAGATAAACTATCGAAATGTGATGCGCTGTTACTGGAGTGTAATCACGATACTGATATGTTATTTAATAGTGAATACCCTGAATCTTTAAAGCAGCGTGTAGCAGGTGATTTAGGGCATTTAAGTAACCAACAAGCGGCACAAATACTTGCACAGTTGGATACGACAAATTTAAAATACATTGCAGCAATGCATTTAAGTGACAAGAACAACCAATCAGAACTAGCTCGGCAAGCATTAAGTGCAGCACTTGACTGGCAGGATAGTTGGATTAACATTGCCGATCAGAATAAAGGTTTGGCGTGGCACAGTATAGATTGAGTATGAGATTAAAATTTAGATTAAATATTAAAATTGAAAACTTGGAATTAATAAAATGACTACATTAACAAGAAAAGATGAACGTTTTATCGGTAAGGCTAAAACAGTTTATGGCACTAGCGAAGCGGATAAGCTTATTTTACATTTCCGTAATGATACTTCTGCTTTTGATGGTGAAAAAATAGAACAACTTGACCGTAAAGGCATGGTGAATAATTATTTTAATGCTTTTATTATGCAGCAGCTCGAAAAAGCGGGTATTGCTACGCATTTTGAAGAATTAATATCGGATGAGGAATCTGTTGTTAAAAATTTAGAAATGCTTCCTATTGAATGTGTGGTTCGCAATATTAGTACTGGTAGTCTTTGCAAGAGATTAGGTGTTGAAGATGGTATGGACTTAGTCCCGCCAACTTTTGAGTTTTTCTTAAAAAATGATGAATTACATGATCCTATGATTAATGATTCACATATTATTACTTTTGGTTGGGCTACCCAGAAAGAAATTGAGCAAATGAAGGTTCTTACTTTACAAGTGAATGATGTTCTGAAAAAACTGTTTTCAGACGCAGGCATGCTATTAGTGGACTATAAATTAGAATATGGCCGTTATAAAGACAGTCTTATATTAGGTGATGAATTTAGTCCGGATGGATGCCGTTTATGGGATATAGAAACTCGTGAAAAGCTAGATAAAGATCGCTTCCGCCAAGGACTTGGTGGTGTAGTCGAAGCCTATGAAGAAGTTGCTCACCGTTTGGGTGTTGAACTACCAAAATAAACCTAATATGCTCTAAAAATACCCAAAAAACAAAACCTTAGTATTGGACTAGTTTTTTGTTTTTTGGGTCTAAACTTTTGTTTTTTCCTAAAGAATTACCCGAATTAGCCGTTAATAATAATACATTTCGTAATTTGTATATTAATAATGGTGTTTTAGTATGGCTAATTCAATTTCAAACCTTATCTCAAATCTTATGGCGAACATTCGAATCAGCCATAAACTATGGGCTGCATCGATTGGCATGCTGGTACTTTTGACTATTGTCTCCGGTACTGCCTTTTTCAACTTCACAAGTATTAATAAGCAAGTTACACAGATGGTTGATGGTAGTCAGCCGATGATGCTTAAAGTGTTTGAATTAGAGTCAGCCATTGATTCTTCCAGTGTGGCCTTAGGTTTTTACCTGTTAAGTTCAAATGTTCAAGAACTTCAAACGTATGACTCTTCACTGAAAACCGTAAATAAGATACTTGCTACATTAAAATCCATGCCCCAGGTTACCTCTGATCCTGAAGTACAAAAAATAGTGTCTAGAACAGCTTTACGGGTAGAAAAATTTGCTTCTTATCGCAATAAAATGGTCGAGCTTGCGCAAGATTTTAATTTGAATCAACCGGGTTTTATTGTTGCTCAGGAAAAAATGGGTTCTTATGCCACGTCAATTTTAGGAAGTTTGAGCCAAATGATCACTTCCGAAGATGTCGGAGAGTCAACCGAGCGGGGTAAAGTATTATTAGCGGTTTCAACTTTACGTCAAACCTGGATGAATCTATTGATAGCAAACCGTGCTTTTATGGCTATGCGCACCGGTAGTGAGATATCAAATCTGGAACTTTATGCCCAAGGTTTTCAAGATGCGGTAGTTAAATTTGAAAAGAATACGGCAGACTTATTAAATTTCGAACAGGAAACTGCTCTTGAAGAAATTAAAGAAGCATTAACACCATACATGGCTGGGATGAAGGAATTAATAGTTGTTCACAGTAGTGAAAAATGGCGAACCGATTCCTACTTAATGCGAACAGAAATTAGTCCTTTGGTGCATTCTATTAAAAAAGATATAAATGAGTTGGTTAGTAGCCAGCGTCAAGCGGTTGAAACGGCAAGCCAAGATATTTTAAGCAGTGTGGTTGCGGCCAATGGTATTGTTTTAACATTACTGATTGTTGGTATTATTATGGGGCTTGCGGGTGCGTGGTTAGTGAGCCGAATGATCGTTAACCCGATTAATGAAACAGTAGAAGCAATGAACGAAATAGCTGCTGGCGAAGGTGATTTAACCAAACGTTTGGATGTAAAAGGTAGAGATGAAATATCGGATCTATCGAGAGGTTTTAATGCCATTATTGAACTCATTCATTCTACGATACGTAATGTTACCGATGCTTCTTCTCAACTAGCGGCGGCTGCTGAAGAGTTATCTGCAACATCTGCTTCTGCAAATGAGAATGTTATAAAAGAAAAGAATCAACTAGACCAAATAGCAACTGCCATGACAGAGTTGTCGAGTACTGCTCAAGAAGTTGCGGGTAACGCAGATTCTGCCGCAACGGGGACTCAGCAAGCAGACGAGCAAGCTTCTGAAGGTCGAGGCATTGTTTCTCAGACAATGAATGCAATTAATAATTTAGCTTCAGAAGTTGATAGTGCGTCAACCACTATTAAACAATTAGAAGAGGATACTGAACAAATTGGCACGGTCGTTGAAGTTATTCGTGGTATTGCTGAACAAACGAACCTTTTGGCATTAAATGCTGCGATTGAAGCCGCACGAGCCGGTGAGCAAGGTCGTGGTTTTGCAGTAGTTGCAGATGAAGTGCGAAGCCTGGCAAATAGAACTCAGCAGTCTACACAAGAAATTCAGGATATGATTGAACGGTTACAAGTTGGTGCTCAAAATGCTGTGCAAGTGATGGATAATGGCAAAAATCAGGCAACAATGACGGTTGAGAAAGCTGCTGAAGCGGATGTCTCTCTAAATCAAATATCTGGCTCAATTACCGAAGTTTTTAATATGAATACACAGATAGCCGAGGCCGTTCGTCAACAAGGTATGGTTACCGAAGAGGTGAATACGAATATTGTCACTTTATCTGCTGTTGCCCAAGAAACTGAAACGGGATCTCAGCATATATCAGCTGCTAGTGATGAATTATCGAGCTTGGCTTACCAATTACAGACGATTATTGGCAAGTTTAAGGTGTAAATTATCTTAGAAATCAGGATTTCTCTTGTATTTCTTATGTTTAAGCCAGCAAAAGCTGGCTTTTTTATGGCTAAATTTACTGAATCTAAGCCGCTAATTGTTGATTAATCATTTAATTCCCTGCTTATGGCTATTAACCTGACTTAAAATATAATAAGATTTAGCCGTTTTGTATTAACAGCGTATAAGTAACCCTATGGCAACAAAATCATATAATGCCGGTGATATTGAAGTATTAACCGGTTTAGAACCAGTGCGTAAGCGCCCTGGGATGTATACCCAAACTGAAAAGCCGAATCATTTAGCTCAAGAAGTCATTGATAACAGTGTCGATGAGGCGATGGCGGGTCATGCAAAATCAATTTATGTCTCCCTTTATAAGGATGGCTCGTTAGAAGTTACCGACGATGGCCGTGGCATGCCGGTCGATAAACACCCAGAAGAAAAAATTCCCGGTGTCGAAGTTATTATGACGCGCCTACATTCAGGCGGTAAATTCTCCAATGATAATTACCAATTTTCAGGTGGTTTACATGGTGTTGGTGTCTCTGTCGTTAATGCGCTATCAAAGAAATTAGAAGTCTCTATTCGACGTGATGGCAAAGAACATAAGATGAGTTTTGCCGGTGGCGATAAGAAAACGAATCTTAAAGTTATTGGTAAAGTCGATAAAAAAGAAACAGGAACAACGATTCGTTTCTGGCCTGATGCTCAGTTTTTTGATTCGGTTGTTTTTTCTGTTGGGCGTTTACGACATGTTCTACGCGCCAAAGCGGTTTTGTGCCCAGGTCTAACCGTTACTTTTTATGAAGAAAAAACCAACGAAGAAGAAACCTGGTTTTATGAGGATGGTTTAAAAGACTACCTACTCGATGAAATTGATGGTGCAGACATGTTGCCAGAAGAACCTTTTATGGGATCTTTGGAAGGCAATGGTGAAATGGTTGATTGGGCCGTTGTTTGGTTACCTGAAGCAGGCGTAATCGTTAATGAAAGTTATGTCAATTTAGTACCAACGGCGCAAGGCGGCACACATGTTAATGGTTTACGAACAGGCCTAAGCGATGCAATGCGCGAGTTTTGTGAGCTTCGTAATTTATTGCCGCGCGGTTTAAAACTAAGTCCTGAAGATGTTTGGGACAAAGTTAACTTTATCCTTTCCGTTAAGTTAGGCGATCCACAGTTTAGTGGCCAAACCAAAGAACGCTTATCATCACGTGAATGTGCCGCCTTTGTTTCAGGTGTGACTAAAGATGCCTTTGCTATTTGGTTAGGTAAACATATTGAAATGGGTGAGCAACTCGCTGAGCTTGCAATTAGTAATGCTCAGAGCCGGGCGAAAGCCGGTAAGAAAGTTATTCGCAAAAAAGTGACACAAGGTCCGGCACTGCCGGGTAAGTTAGCAGATTGTAGTGGTCAAGATTCAGATCGTGCTGAACTCTTTCTAGTAGAAGGGGATTCTGCGGGTGGTTCAGCTAAACAAGGTCGTGATCGTGTATTTCAAGCCATTATGCCTCTACGCGGTAAAATTCTGAATACTTGGGAAGTGGATTCTTCTGAAGTGTTAGCATCTCAAGAGGTTCATGACATCTCGGTTGCGATTGGCGTTGATCCTGGTTCAGATAACCTTAAAAATTTACGTTACGATAAAGTTATTATTCTTGCTGATGCGGATTCCGATGGTTTACATATTGCTACATTGCTTTGTGCCTTATTCTTGCGTCACTTCGGTAACTTAGTTACAGAAGGGCATGTTTATGTTGCAATGCCACCTTTGTATCGTATCGATATTGGTAAAGAAATGTTTTATGCCTTAGATGATGCTGAACGACAAGGTATTTTAGATCGAATTGAAGCTGAAAAGAAAAAAGGCAAAATCAGTGTTACTCGTTTCAAAGGTTTGGGTGAAATGAACCCACTGCAGTTGCGTGAAACAACGATGTCTCCTGATACTCGTCGCTTAGTTCAATTAACGATAGGCGCAGACGACGAGGCTCATAAAATGATGGATATGTTGCTTGCTAAAAAACGCTCGGCAGATCGTCGTAATTGGTTAGAGACCAAAGGCGATTTAGCTGAAGTTTAGTAAATAGAATTTAAAACGATAATTAAACAAAAGAACACAATGGTATAGATTGAATGGCTGCAAAAAAGAAAAAACAAACAAGATCAAAGAAAAAGAATAAGAGTCAAGATCTTGATTTTAACGCGGGCTTTGATGCTGGTGTAGAACAGCTATCGTTAAAAGATTTTACCGAGCAAGCATATTTAAATTATTCGATGTACGTTATTTTAGATCGGGCATTACCACATGTTGGTGATGGTTTAAAACCGGTACAACGTCGTATTGTTTATGCAATGTCGGAATTAGGATTAAAAGCAACTTCAAAATTTAAAAAATCTGCGAGAACGGTGGGTGATGTATTAGGTAAATTCCATCCGCATGGTGATAGTGCCTGCTACGAAGCAATGGTATTAATGGCGCAGCCATTTTCTTATCGTTATACCTTACTTGAAGGTCAGGGTAACTGGGGCTCGCCGGATGATCCTAAGTCATTTGCTGCGATGCGATATACGGAATCTCGTTTATCTCATTATGCCGATTTGTTACTTGGCGAATTAGGACAAGGTACCGTAGATTGGTCTCCTAACTTTGATGGTTCATTAGATGAGCCTGTGATATTACCGGCACAAGTACCGAATATTTTAATGAATGGTACAACAGGTATTGCAGTTGGTATGGCAACGGATATTCCGCCCCATAATTTAACCGAAGTGCTTAATGCAACCATTCACCTTTTAGATAATCCTAATGCGAAAATTGGTGAAATTTGCAAGTTTATAAAAGGCCCTGATTACCCTACTGACGCGGAAATCATTACGCCGAAAAAAGATATTACCGCAATGTATAAAAAAGGCGGTGGTAGTATTCGTATGCGTGCGGTATATGAAACAGATGCCGAAGATATTATTGTAACTGCATTACCTCATCAGGCATCACCTTCAAAAATTCTTGAACAAATCGCAAGCCAAATGCAGGCTAAGAAGCTGCCAATGGTTGTTGATTTACGTGATGAGTCGGATCATGAAAATCCAACACGATTAGTAATCATGCGCAAAAACAAAGAAGTTGATGCTGAGCAATTAATGGCTCATTTGTTTTCAACAACTGATCTTGAGCGAACGTACAGAGTTAACATGAACGTGATCGATCTTGATGGTCGACCTGGGACAATGAATCTTCTTGAGATTCTTCAAAACTGGTTAGTTTTCAGAAGCCAAACGGTGACTCGTCGATTAGAATATCGTCTAGGTAAAGTGAACAAGCGTTTACATTTATTAGATGCTTTATTAGTTGCATTTTTAAATATAGATGAAGTCATTCGAATTATTC
>Ga0316204_10009009_pt1 | contig 13542 bp, 10 predicted proteins | sample 6monrhotite_MG_2_FD_205661 | JGI IMG/M metagenome (GOLD analysis project Ga0316204, IMG submission 205661) | Microbial mat bacterial communities from mineral coupon in-situ incubated in ocean water Damariscotta River, Maine, United States -... | ecosystem: Environmental > Aquatic > Marine >... | reverse complement strand
CTCAGCCGAGGCGGGTTATGCCCCGGACTTTGTACAGATGCTGACGCCGCTGTTGCCGCAGATCGCAGAACAGAACATCAAGGTTATTGCCAACGCCGGCGGCGTCAATCTGAATGCCTGTCGCGCGGCCCTGGAAGAGGCCTGTGCTGCACAAGGCGTATCACTGTCCATTGGCACGGTCGAAGGTGACAACCTGCTGGACGAAGTCGAATTCATCCGCAGTGAAGGTGTGACGGAACTGGAGACCGGCGAAGCCCTGCCGGATAAGATTCTCAGCATGAATGCCTATCTCGGCGCTTTTCCCATTGCCGCCGCCCTCGACGCCGGGGCCGACATTGTTATCACCGGGCGCTGCGTTGACAGCGCTCTGGCGTTGGGGCCGTTGATCCATGAATTTGTCTGGCACCCCAATAATTATAACCGACTGGCCCAGGGATCCCTTTGTGGTCACCTGCTGGAATGTGGCACTCAGGCGACCGGCGGAAATTTCACTGACTGGCAGGATGTCGCTGGTGGCTGGGATGATATGGGCTATCCGATTGCCACAGTCTTTGAAGACGGCAGTTTTGATATCAGCAAGCCGGACGATACCGGCGGCCTGATCAGCCCTCTCTCCGTGGGCGAACAGATGCTCTATGAGATCGGCGATCCGGGTTCCTACATGTTGCCGGATGTGACCTGTGACTTCCGTCGGGTGACCCTGACACAAGCGGGCGACAACCGGGTTCACGTTACCGGCGCCAGAGGACGAATGCCGGGCGATGACCTGAAGGTCAGTGCGACCTATATGGACGGTTTTAAATCCACGCCATCCATGCTGATCGTCGGTGTCGATGCCATCAAAAAAGCCAGGGCTGCCGAAGCTGCCTTGATGAATCGCACCCGCCGTTTGTTTGACGAACAGGGGCTGGGGGATTTTGAACGGGTATATTCGGAGTTTGTCGGCAACGAAGGTTTTTACGGCGCCCAAAGCCGCCTCGATGATGACCAGGTGCGGGAAGTTGTTCTGCGCCTCAACCTGCATCACCGAAACAAAAAGGCGCTTGAGCTGTTTTCACGGGAGTTTATGGGCACCTACCTGTCCATGACCACAGGCCGGTCCGGACTGGAATCGGGCAGGCCCCGGGTCTCTCCCCTGATCCGGTTGTTCTCGTTCTTTTATGACCGGGAAAAAATAGATGCCATTGTCAGCGTCGACGGTGAGGACATAGGCTATGACCACATCGCCACCATGACACTTTCAGAATCAGTGTCTTCCCAGTTGCCAACGCCCAAAGGCATCAAACTGAAGGGCAATGTGGTCGATGTGCCCTTGATCAAACTGGCCGTTGCCCGCAGCGGCGATAAGGGCGACAGCGCCAATATCGGCATCATGGCCCGCAAGGCCGAATACCTGCCTGCCATCCGTGCCTCATTGACCGCGGATCAGGTAAAGGCGTATTTTTCTCATTATTCGGAAGGCCCGGTCGAGCGCTTTGATCTGCCCGGCATCAACGGCCTTAATTTTCTTTTGCACCGTGTTCTGGGCGGCGGCGGCATGGCTGCCATGCGGATCGACACCCAGGGTAAGACCTATGCCCAGTTGCTTCTTGATATCCCTGTGACGGTCCCTGCCAGCTGGGGCCTGAACTGACCCAACAAGTTTTTGTTATATAAAACGCCAACGCCGGATTGAATGCCATGGACCTGAATTACAGCGCCGAAGACGAAGCCTTTCGCGAGGAAGTCAAAACCTTCCTTGAGACCAGATTTCCCAAGGACATTGGTGAACGCGCCAAAGCCGGTATTCGTTTCAAGAAAGACGACTACTACCGCTGGCACAAAGCCCTCTATGACCAAGGCTGGATCACACCACAATGGCCAGCGGAATTTGGTGGCACGGGCTGGACGCCGGTGCAGATGAACATCTTCGACGAAGAATGTTTCAAGGTCGGCACACCGCGTCAGTTGCCATTTGGCACCCGTCTGGTCGGACCGGTTATTATCCATTTTGGTAACGACCAGCAGAAAGAACGTTTCCTGCCAACGATCCGCAGCGGTGAAGAATTCTGGTGCCAGGGTTTTTCTGAACCGGGTGCGGGATCAGACCTGGCGTCGGTGAAAACCCGGGCTATCCTTGACGGCGATGAGTGGGTGGTCAACGGTCAGAAAACCTGGACGACAACGGCGCAATATGCCGACTGGATTTTCTGCCTGGTGCGCACCAATACGGAAGTCAAAAAACAGGCCGGCATTTCCTTTTTGTTGATCGACATGAAAACCCCCGGTGTTTCCGTGCGCCCTATCGTCACTCTGGATGGCGACACCCAGATCAACGAAGTGTTCCTTGAGGATGTACGTGTCCCGGCTGAAAATCTGGTCGGGGAAGTCGACAAGGGCTGGACCTACGCCAAATTCCTGCTGGGCAATGAACGTACCGGCATTGCCGGTGTGGGCCTGTGCAAGGCGGACCTTGAGAAGCTGAAAGTCATCGCCCGCACGGAGCGCAAAAACGGCAAACCACTGATTGAGGACCCGTTGTTCCAGGCGCGCCTGGCTCGGGCCGAAATTGACCTCAAGGCGCTGGAACTGACCAACATGCGCATGCTGTTTGAGGATGCCGGTGAAGGCTCACCCGGGGCCATTGCCTCGGTGCTGAAAATTCGTGGCTCGGAACTGCAGCAACGTCTGGCCGAATTGCAGATGGAAGCCACCGGATCCTACGCCCTGCCCTGGCAACAGGGAGCACTGGAGCCTGACTGGAATGGCAAGCCCGTCGGCCCGGCCTACGCTGCGGCGCGGGCACCACTGTATTACGACCGCCGCAAGACCACCATTTATGGCGGCTCAACTGAAGTGCAGAAAAACATCATTACCAAAGCGATACTGGGGCTCTAGGAACATGGATTTTGGATATAGCGAAGAACAGGTCCTGTTCAGCAACAGTCTTCAGAAACTGCTGGGCGACAGTTACAACACCGAAACACGGCGTGCCCTGGTCGATGGCGACACAGGCTACAGCGACGACGTCTGGTCGGCTTTTGCAGAAATGGGGCTGCTGGCCCTGCCCTTCCCCGAGGATCTGGGCGGCCTGGATGGCTCTTCCGTCGATACCATGGTCACAGCCATAGTACTGGGTCGACACCTGGCACTTGAGCCTTACATCCCGACCATTGTCATGGCTGGCAGTGCCCTGATGCTGGCCGGATCGGATGAACAGAAATCCGGTCTGATCGAACAGATCATCAGTGGCCAATTGAAAATGGCCGTTGGCCTGACCGAACCCGGTGCGCGTTTTGATATGGCCGAGGTTTCAACCCGTGCCGCCACCAATGGTGACGGATATATTCTCAGTGGCACCAAGAATGTCGTGCTGGGGGGTGATGCCGCCGACAAGGTCATCGTTTCCGCCCGGACCAGCGGCGAAACCCGCAGTGAAGACGGCTTGACCCTGTTTATTGTCGACCTCGGCGCCGAAGGTGTGTCACGCGAAAGCTATCGCATTCTGGATGGTCGGGGTGGCGCTGATATCACCCTGGAGAACGTCCGTGTCCCCACAACAGATGTGCTGGGCGTCGTTGATCAAGCCTGGCCTGTAATGGATCATGTTGCAGATCAGGCCGCTGCGGCACTTTGTGCCGAATCGCTGGGCGCTTTTTCAAAGATCAATGAACTGACGCTGGAATACCTCAAGATGCGGGAACAGTTTGGCAAACCCATCGGCTCGTTCCAGGTTCTGCAACACCATATGGCCGACATGCTGATCGAATATGAGATGGCCCAGTCGCTGGTCTATCAGGCCTGCATGATGGCCGACAATACGGATGTAGCTGAGCGTGGCCTTGCTGTATCATCGGCCAAGGTTTATCTGGGTGAACGCGGGCATACGTCCTGCCAGTCTGCCATCCAGATGCATGGCGGCATCGGCATGACGGCTGAATATGAACTGGGCGACTTCGTCAAACGCATGGCAGCCGCCGAAGTTTTGTTTGGTGATGTGGACCATCACCTCAGTCGTTTTGGCAGACTTTCCTATATAGACTGAACACGATCAGGGACTGATTCATGCGCACCATTGCCACCTTGCTCTACCCGGATTTTGAACTTCTGGATGTTTATGGTCCGCTGGAAATGTTCAGCATGGCGAAAGACGCCTTTGAACTTCATATGGTGGCTGAAACGGATACACCTGTGCCCGGACGCCTGGGACCGAAGACAGCGATCGACGATGTCATAACCAACGGCAAGCACTACGATCTGATTCTGGTGCCCGGCGGTTTTGGCACAGAACATCAGCTTGATAATCAGGTCATTCTGGACTGGATCCGGCAGCAATCGGCAACGGCTGAACTGGTCATGTCGGTCTGCACCGGCAGCACTTTATTATCCGCAGCCGGTGTCCTGGATGGCAAGCGGGCAACAACAAACAAAATGTCCTGGGACTGGGCCATATCTTTCGGACCAGACGCCGACTGGCAAAAAAAGGCGCGCTGGGTATGGGACGGGAAATTTGTTTCGTCATCCGGTGTCTCTGCCGGCATGGATATGAGCCTGGCTGTCATCGCCGAACTACTGGGTGAGGAAAGGGCCGACAAAATTGCCTTGCAGGCTGAATATGCCTGGCACAAAGACGCCAGCCACGATCCCTTTGCCGAGGCGCATGGCCTGGTATAACCAGGAAAACCCTTTAGCCGAAAAATCAGAAAAGGTACCAGGCACTACTAAACCTGACACCATTTAATTTCGGGAAGGACGACGCTTTCGGTCTGAAGACTTCGGTCGGCGACCTTCACCGGCATGGGTCGTCACAAAGGACTGCGGGCCTTTTTTCTGCCCCTGCCGCGCGCCTTCACCGCCTTTAACACCGGTTCCTTTGGGCTGCCAGGTCGGAATCAGATGACGCTTGGAATTACCGATCAGGTCCGCCCGACCCATATTCTTCAGTGCAGTCCGAAGCAAGGGCCAGTTCTCGGCGTCATGGTAACGCAAGAATGCCTTGTGCAGTCGGCGCTGTTTCAACCCCTTGGCCGTGCGCACAATCTCTGTATTGGCACGACGTACAGGCTTCAGTGGGTTGCGTTCGGAGTAATACATCGCCGACGCCAGCGACATGGGCGACGGCAGGAAAGTCTGCACCTGGTCGGCACGAAAGCCATTGCTTTTGAGCCAGATGGCCAGGTTCATCATGTCTTCATCTGTGGTGCCGGGATGGGCGGCAATGAAATAAGGGATCAGGTATTGTTCCTTGCCCGCTTCTTTCGATGCGGCATCAAACATCTGTTTGAAACGGTCATAGGCGTCGATCCCCGGCTTCATCATTTTCGACAGCGGTCCGTCTTCAGTATGTTCCGGTGCGATCTTCAGATAGCCGCCCACATGATGCTTCGCCAGTTCCTTGACATAGGCCGGTGATCTGATGGCCAGGTCATAGCGCAGCCCTGAAGCAATGGCGATCTTCTTGACGCCTTTGATGTCACGGGCCTTGCGATAGAGCTGGATCAGCGGGTCATGATCGGTTTTCAGGTTCTTGCAGATATCCGGATAGACGCAGGACAACCGTCGACAAACACTTTCGATTTCCGGATCCTTGCAGTGCAATCGATACATGTTGGCGGTTGGCCCGCCAAGGTCAGAAATCACACCGGTAAAACCATCGACCTTGTCGCGAATGGCCTCGATTTCTTTGAGGATCGACCCTTCCGAGCGGTTCTGGATGATGCGACCTTCATGTTCGGTGATGGAACAAAAAGAACAACCGCCAAAACAGCCGCGCATAATGTTGACCGAAAAGCGGATCATCTCCCACGCCGGAATGCGCGCGCCACCATAGGTCGGGTGCGGGCTGCGCGCGTAATCCAAATCAAACACGCCGTCCATTTCCGGCGTGCTCAGAGGGACAGGTGGAGGTGTCAGCCATAGTTCACGATCGCCATGACGCTGGACCAGGGGGCGGGCGTTGCCCGGATTGCTTTCCTGATGAAGGATGCGTGAGGTATGCCCGTAAAGCACGGGATCATCCCGCACCTGTTCAAAAGACGGCAATCGCACCACGGTATTTTGATCGGTAAGCCGGGGGGAAACATAATGGTGTTTATCCGGCTCCTGTCCCTCCCCTTCCAGTTCGTGCAGGTCCAGTTCAGACCAGTCTTCGGGGACCTGACGCACCATGAAGGCTGTGCCACGGACGTCGCGCAGATCAGAGGGATGCTCGCCTTGGGCCAGACGGTGGGCAACTTCAACAATGGCACGTTCAGCATTCCCGTACATCAGCATGTCGGCCTTGCTGTCGACCAGCACGGAACGGCGAACCTTGTCTGACCAATAGTCGTAATGGGCAATGCGTCGTAGCGACGCTTCGATGCCGCCAACAATTACCGGGACATCCTTGTAGGCCTCACGGCAACGCTGGGTGTAGACAATAACCGCACGGTCCGGCCGCTTGCCGCCTTCATCGTCGGGAGTATAACTGTCGTTGTGGCGCAAGCGACGGTCAGCGGTATAGCGATTGACCATGCTGTCCATGTTGCCGCCGGTTACCCCGAAAAACAGGTTTGGTTTGCCCAGAATTGTGAACGGGTCAGCGGTCTGCCAGTCGGGCTGCGAAATAATGCCGACCCGAAAGCCCTGGGCTTCCAGTACCCGACCAATAACAGCCATGCCAAAACTGGGGTGATCCACATAGGCGTCACCGGTCACCAGAATGACATCACAGCTGTCCCAGCCCAGTTGCTCCATCTCGTCCCGGGACATGGGCAGAAACGGGGCCGGGCCAAACCGGTGCGCCCAGAAACGACGGTACGAAAACAGCTTTTTCGTCTGACTGGACTCAGTTGTCTTTGATTTGGCTGCGGTCATGTTCCTGGCGGTCCGGAATTTGGTCAGGTCCGGAAAGGACCTCTGACCCTGAGGGCCTTATATAGGGCGAATGGTCAGTGCTGACCAGTAAAGCCGGGGGTCCAGGCCCAAATCGGGCTTATTCTTCAAAAACCGTGCGAAATTTTTGCCACATGGTTTTTTTCACAACCTTCCTGTTCGCCTTTTTCTTCTTTTTGGCGCCCCCGCCTGCTGAAGGCGCAGAAGCTGCCTTGGCATTTGGATTGGTATAGGAAAAAAATGTTTTGAAATCACCGGAATCTGAAATGGCATAATAGACGATTTTTGCAAAGGCCGGATTTTTGCTGCAGCGTTGCTCGGCGTCGTATTTGGCATCTTCTCGCGTGTCGATATCACCAGACATGACCATCTGGCCCTCTTCCAGTTTTTGCCCTGGAAGAGCCATGTAGATTTCAACGGTATCGGGCATGTGTCTGTTCCCTCAGAACTTGCGACCGGGGCCCAGGTTAGACAGGTAAGGTTGACGCATGGTTAATTTGCTTTTAACCCTGTCTGCATCCGGTTTTGTTTTCAGGGCGTTTCGGTTATATGACGGCTTCCAGTTCTACTCCGCAGTACCAGCAAATTGCAGATACGCTGCGTCAGCGAATTGTGCGGGCCGAGTACAGCCCGGGTGATATCATCCCGACTTCAACCGAACTGGAAAACCTGTTTTCGGTCAGCAATATTACCATCCGCAAGGCTCTGGCCATCCTGTCCGAAGAAGGCTGGGTCACGGGCCGTCGTGGTGTCGGCACCGTTGTCAACGAAGTGCCCCAGGACTTGCGGTTGAACATCGCTGTGTCCGGCGACTTTACTGAATGGGTTGATACCGCCAGCGGCAAAAGTCTGCCTGTCCGGCAAAAGGTACTTGAATTCAGGATTGCCCCCGGACCATTGCGTGAAACCGGCATGCTGGGATTGGCCTCCGGTGCCCCTTTATGGACCCTGCGTCGATTGCGCTGGATCCGGGATGACATCATTTCCTGTCATGTGAATTATGCCCGTCCGGACCTGCTGTCAGGGCTGGATGACAGTCATATGACCGGCAACCGGAATTTTGTTGATCTGATGCGCGAGGATGCCGGTCTTGATCTTGTGCGCATGGATCAAACTGTTGAGGCGACGGCGACAGACCGTGACCTTGCTGACCTGCTCAAAGTTGAATTTGGCACTCCGCTGTTCTTTGTGGAAAACGTTTATGTCGACAGGGCAGAAAACGTCGTTGCAGTCTCCCACCTTTATTTGCGTGGGGATCACTACGCCTGGCAAACCTCTGTCGATATGACAACCTGATCGTCCCTCAAGGGGTTCATCGGGAAATGACGGGAAGCCGCACGGTAACGGACGTCCCCTTGCCTTCCTCACTTTCAATTTCCAGGCCGCCGTTATGAATTTCCACCAGCGACTTCACAATCGACAGACCGAGGCCTGAACCTTCCTGCGTTCGGTGTGGGTCTGAGTCTGCCTGGACGAACGGGTCTGTGATACTATCCAGCCGGTCAGCAGGAATGCCGATACCCGTGTCCTTGACCAAAATCAGCAGGCTGCTGTCTCCGGTGCGGACTGAGACATCAATTTCGCCATTGCGCGGCGTAAACTTGATCGCATTTGACAGCAGATTATACATGATCTGGGTAATGGACCTTGGATCACTGTGCAGGGTCGGCAAACCATCAGGTACACTGAGTGACAAACTGATCCCGCCGTCTTCAGAGGCTTTTTCAAGATTTCGAACACTGTTGAGCAAAAGTTTTTCAACCTGAACAGGTTCGTTCCCGACTTCCCGTTTTCCAGCTTCAATGGCAGCGATATCCAGAACATCGTTGACCAGTTCCAGCATATGCTGGCCGCTATGATGAATATCGTTGGCGTAATCAGAATAATTATCAGACCCGAGGGGACCAAAATACTGCTCTCGCAGCATTTCACTGAAGCCGAGAATTGCGTTCAAAGGTGTTCTGAACTCATGGCTCATGGTTGCCAGAAATTCCGACTTTGCCTGGTTTGCCTGTTCAGCCGTAGCCAGGGCAGCCTGAAGCGCATCCTCGGCGTGCTTGCTTTCGGTAATATCTGTTCCGGTGCCGCGGTAGCCCAGAAATTTTCCATTTTCGTCATGGATGGGTTTACCGCTAATGGACCAGTACAGTTCAACCCCGTCCGCGCGTTTGTAAGTATAGCGATAGTTCCGGAACGGCCGATGGGCTTCCAGGTCTTCCAGGTGTGACCGCCAGGCGTCCCGTTCTTCAGGTCTGGTAATCAGTTGTTCGCGGGTGTTGCCGATCATGCTTTCCACCGGCAATCCGGCCAGTTTCTGCACAAGATCTGTGATGTAGGTAAAACGAAGGTTTTCGTCCATCTCCCACAGCCAGTCTGAAGCTGAATCCGCGAAATCCCGGAAACGTTTATCGCTTGCGGTCAAAGCCTGCTGAGTCCGTTTCAGTTCACTAATATCCGTCCCGAGGATGATGCTGCCACCATCGGGCAGCTTCTGGCTGCGCACAAGCAACCATTGTCCGTCCTGGCGCTGTATCTCAAAAGGCCCTGCCGGATTTCTATGCCGGTGCATACGATCCTGCACCCATTCATCCTCATTCAGTTCGGAACTGGCGATCAGCCCCTTACTTGCCATAACCCGCAGATGGTTTTCAAAAGACATGCCTGGCTGCAAGGTCTCCAGGACATCCTTATTGAGATCCTTGTAAAGTTTGTTACAAAAAACATAACGTTCATCGACATCAACAACTGCAACGATTTCGCCCAGAGCATCAAAAGCAGAAATCAGTTTATTGGCATGATCTTCGGCCTGCTTGCGTTCACTGATATCCAGCATTATCCCGATCAGCCCCTGGGAATCTTCGCCGATATCAAATACTGCCTTGTGGAACATCACGTCATGACGTGATTGGTCGGCGTAAATGACCTGCGTTTCATACACCTGGTTGCCACCTTGCCGATAAAGGTCTTCATCTGCTGTTGTATAGATATCGGCCAGATCCTTGTCTGCCAGATCATAAGCTGTCAGGCCAACAATCCGGCTTCGATCACGCCCGAGATAATCTTCAAATGCCGTGTTACAACCCAGATAGGTGCCCGATCTGTCCTTATAAAAAACCGGCGCAGGAACCGCATTGATAAGGGTTTGGAAAATGTTGGCATGACGCCACATATCCGCATTTTCATCCACCAGGGGAACAGATTGTTTACCGGAATTTTGCGTGGATACTTCAGCCAGCTTCCGTTCAAAAGCCTGCTCAAGTGCCGTCAGTTCCTCAACCAGCTGTGATTTGGTTTTGGCAGCATGAACTTCGCGTCGGTCAGAACCGCCCGTCATGCTTTACCCCGCCTGAAAAGGCCATAAACCAAATGAATGAAAGACATCCACTCCTCCCAAAAAAACCGAATTCACTGAAATCCACCTCAGCGTTCCGGCAGCAAACCTGATTGCCGCACGATGTCCAATCTCAAGTTTTATATTATTTTGTATACATTTCCGCAGTATGTCGCATTCGTGTCTACATTGGCAATAAATGCAACTGTAATGGCCTGATAGTCAACGTCACCGCCACTATTTGTCGATGCCAGAAAACTTTGGGTAGATTTAGATGAGATCATTTTTCACGCGCTTGCCATCTGATTCTACCTTGTTGCTTTTCAAATTTCTGTGAGTTTACGCAAGGTCCCGGATCATCTCCCGAGCCGCATTATGGCCGGGAGCACCGGTAACGCCGCCGCCAGGATGAGCACCCGAACCGCAGAGATACAGTCCCTTGACCGGCATGCGGTAGTCGGCGTGGCCAAGTGTCGGGCGGAGGCTGAATAGCTGATTCAGATCAAGAGTGCCGTGGAAAATGTCTCCGCCGATCAGACCAAATTCACGTTCCAGATCCAGCGGTGAGAGAATTTGTCGGGCAATGACAGCTTCCCGGAAGTTCGGGGCAAACCGGTTCACGGTATCGATGATGGCGTCGGCGGCGGCCTCTCGCTCATCATCCCAGTTTCGCTCCCCCGGCAGATCAAAATCAAAATGCTGGCAAAACAGGCTGGCGACGTGGTGTCCTTCAGGGGCCAGTGTCGGGTCGATCGTACTGGGGATCAGAACTTCGACCACGGGATGCCGTGACCAGCCTTTCTGGCGTGCCTCGATATAGGCATTTTCCATATAGGCGCAGTCCGGCGCCAGAATAATACCGGCTGTGTGGTGTTCGGCCTGTGTCTTGCCGGGCAGACAACTAAAATCCGGCAATTCACGCAAGGCGACATTCATGCGGAAGGTCCCGGACTTGCTGCGCCAGTTTTTCATACGCCGACCGAAATCCGCAGGCACGTGTTTGGGATCAACCAGGCGGTCAAATAACAGTCGGGGATTAACGTTGGCCGCAACGGCGCGGGCGCGAATTTCCCGGCCATCCTCCAGACGCACGCCGACAGCTTTGTTTCCTTCAACCAGAACTCTGGATACAGAGGCCTCAACCTCAATCTTCACGCCGGCGGCTTCTGCCGACCTGGCCATGGCTTGCGTAATTGCTCCCATTCCGCCGATGGCGTGTCCCCAGGCGCCAGGGGTTGGCATGATTTCGCCAAAGCAGTGATGTAGAAGCACGTAGGCGGTGCCTGGCTGCCAGGGACTGGCCAGGGTGCCGACGATCCCGTCAAAGGCAAACAGCGCCTTAACCGCATCATTCTCAAACCAGCGGTCGAGAAAATCCACGGCGCTCATGGTCATGATGTCCGCCAGGTTCTGCTGGTCTTCACGATCAAGATCGTACAGACGCTTGCCGGACTTGATGGCAGACCAGAATGCGGACAGACCACCACCGGCATTGGGCGGCGTTTGCAGCACCAATGATTTCAGGACATTGGCCAGACGGGCGATCGTTTGTTCATAGTCGGCCAGGTTTTCCGCGTCCCTGGCACTGTGGCGGGCGACCTCAAGGCGCATTTTTTCTGCATCGGGAAAGGCCTTGAGGTATCCACCGTCTGACGTCGGCAGGAAGTTTGACAGAGGTCGTTCAACAATCTCCAGGCCATGGGCGTAAAGATCAAGGTCGGCAACAACCGTCGGGTTAAGCAGGCTGACGGTGTAGGAACAAACCGAATTTCGATAACCCGGATGGAACTCCTCCGTCACCGCTGCGCCGCCGACAACACCGCGTCGCTCCACGACCCTGACCTTCAGGCCTTTGCGCGCGAGGTAACCGGCTGTCACCAGACCATTGTGGCCAGCGCCGATGACAACGACGTCGCAGTTCGTATCAGATGTCATCGGTTATTGGTGCCCCTTGACCGGGTTCAGGCGCCCGGGACTCCGCCCGGGCGAAACAGAACCTTGCCGTCGATCCTGTAATTACCAATTGCAGACTGTCCTTCGGCTGACATCAGCCAGTCGATGAACTTCTGGCCTGCGGCCGATTTGACATGTGGGTGACGATCCTTGTTCACAAGGATAACGCCGTAGGGATTTACCAGACGCTTGTCGCCCTCGCTGAGAACAGCAAGTCCGCCGGATTTCTGATAGCGCAGCCAGGTGCCCCGATCAGAAATCACATAGGCGCCCTGGGCTGTGGCCATATTAAGGGCAGCGCCCATACCGGCACCGATTTCCCGATACCAGGTACCGGACTGCTTTTGTGGCTCCAGACTGGCTGCCTGCCACAACTGCATTTCCTTTTTGTGTGTGCCGCTGTCGTCGCCGCGCGAAACAAAAAGCGATTTACTGTTGTGGATGGCTGTCAGGGCCGCAGTGATATCCGTCATCCCGCGCACACCGGCCGGATCATTTTCCGGCCCGATCAAAACAAAGTCATTCCACATCAGGGCATGGCGATGAACACCAAAGCCATCGGCCACAAACTTGCGCTCGGACTGCAAATGATGAACCAGCAAAACATCGGCATCACCCTTGCGGGCATGGCGGATGGCAGCGCCTGTGCCAACGGCGACAACCCGGACCTGAATGCCAGTCCGGGCCTGGAATTTTGGCAGCAGCCATGCAAACAGACCGGAACTTTCAGTTGAGGTCGTTGAGGCCACTGTGATGAATGGTGATTTTGATTCAGCGAGAACCGATGAGGTATTCCAGGCAAGCGTTGCAGCAAAGGCGACGATGCTGAATTTCAGCAGGCGTAGAGATGAAAATGTCATGTTTTGTCTCGAAAAATGGAGGGAATTGTCCCGAAATGCGAAGGAACCTGCCCAAGAATGGCCTCTCCTCAAGCTGACGTCAACAGCCCCAGCATGGCCGGTCCCTGGTCCAGTGCGTAGACTAATCCAATGCCAATAGACACCAGTCCGATGACAACCTGAAGTCCACGGTTCAACCCGGTTACCAGTCGCCCGGACCAGGCCAGCGGCAAGGCAATGACAGATGACAGCACCACCATTCCGGCGATGGAGCCCACACCAAACAAGGCGACAAAACCGAGACCCTGCGCCCATTCACCTGGTGCGGCCAGAGCGACCAGGGCCGCCGACCCGGCCAGGCCATGCATCACACCGACCAGCAAACTGCGTCGCATACCATGTTTTGCATGATCATGTTGATGAGGATTACTTTCATGCTGCGCAGTTTCACTTGCGTGACTATGCGCATGGAAGTGGGTATCGCCATCTCTGTGGTGGTGAACATGGAAGTGAATGCGTTGCTTGATGACCCGCCAGACAACCATTCCACCCAGGCTGATCAGCATC
>Ga0316204_10009008_pt1 | contig 13542 bp, 16 predicted proteins | sample 6monrhotite_MG_2_FD_205661 | JGI IMG/M metagenome (GOLD analysis project Ga0316204, IMG submission 205661) | Microbial mat bacterial communities from mineral coupon in-situ incubated in ocean water Damariscotta River, Maine, United States -... | ecosystem: Environmental > Aquatic > Marine >... | reverse complement strand
TTAAAGATAGCGAGGATTCTTAAATACAATGTCTCAGTTAAATTTTTCATCGGCAGATTATGCGCACATGTCACGCGCGCTGCAGTTGGCAAAGCGCGGCGTGTATAGCACGGACCCAAATCCTCGCGTTGGTTGCGTTATTGTTAAGGATGCAAAAAGTATTGGTGAAGGTTGGCATGTTCGTGCCGGAGAGGAGCATGCTGAAGTCAATGCATTACGTGAAGCGGGAGCGAATGTACAAGGTGCGACAGCTTATGTAACGCTTGAGCCGTGTTCGCATTTTGGACGGACACCACCTTGTTCGCAGGCATTGATTGATGCCGGTGTAATAAGAGTTGTTATTGCAATGACGGATCCTAATCCACAAGTTGCAGGTCAAGGTGTGCAACAGTTGAGCGATGCAGGCATTCAAGTTGAAGTTGGTTTGCTGGAAGGACAAGCTGAAGCACTTAACCCTGGTTATTTAAAACGTATGCGAGATGGACGCCCTTGGGTTCGCTGCAAGTTGGCAATGAGTGTGGATGGTCGCACTGCGATGGCATCTGGTGAGAGTCAATGGATAACCTCGGCAGCAGCACGTGACGATGTGCATCGGTTGCGGGCTCGTAGTGGAGCGATTTTGACGGGTAGTGGTACGGTGATATCAGATAACCCTTCAATGACAGCGCGAGGCACTGAAGCAGCGCAACGTAATGAACAACCATTGCGAGTCATTGTTGATAGTGAATTAAAAGCATCACCACAGTCGGCAATATTTAGACAGGAAGGTGTCGTAAGAATTTTTACTTTGGCGGACTGTGCCGCAAACCGTCAAAAGGCTTTACAGGATGTTGGCGCAGAAGTTGTTATGTTGCCCGCACGTGATAGCCGTGTTGATTTGACCGCAGTGATGCATGAATTAGCGGAGTCACAAGTAAATGAGGTTTTAGTCGAAGCCGGTGCGGGCCTTGCGGGCGCTTTATTGCAAGCAAAATTATTAGACGAAATCGTTATTTATATGGCGCCTAAGTTAATGGGCGATACAGCACGTGGTTTGTTTGAATTGCCTGGTTTAGAAAAGATGTCGCAGAGTATGGCATTGCATATTGATGAAGTGCGAAAGGTAGGCGTTGATTGGCGCTTTACCATTCGACCTGATTACGGAGTATAGCGTTTAATGTTTACAGGCATTATTCAAGCAGTCGGTTCGATCGCATCAATGCAAGATGTCGGCGGCGATAAACGAGTGCGTTTAAACACAAATGATTTGCCGCTAGCTGATGTTGGGCTTGGTGACAGTATTGCAGTGAGTGGTGTTTGTCTTACCGTGATTGAAAAACACAGTGATGGATTTAGTGCCGATGTGTCAGGGGAAACCTTGTCTCGCACTGGTTTAGGGAATTTGAAAAAATCCTCAGCCGTCAATCTTGAAAAAGCCGTAACACCAACAACAGCACTTGGTGGTCATTTGGTAAGCGGGCATGTTGACGGCATAGGCGAGATCATTAAACGTCAAGCAGATGCTCGCTCGGTACGGTTTAGTGTAAGAGCACCTGCGGCCTTAGCACGTTATATTGCAGAGAAAGGGTCGATTTGCATTGATGGTATTAGTTTAACTGTTAATGCAGTTAACGGTGATGTATTTGAATTAAATATTGTCCCGCATACTTTAAAGCAAACAACAATGGATGGGTTTGATGTTGGCACCAAGGTTAATCTTGAGGTTGATATTATTGCGCGTTACCTAGAGCGTTTATTGCTGGGTGATCGCGCGGCACAAACTAATACGAATGGTACAGAACTAACGCAGCAATTTCTTGCTGAGAATGGTTTTGCATCTGGACATTAATTTCATAACGAATTTTAAATGTGAAGAAAGATTATGGCTTTAAGTACAACAGAAGAAATTATTGAAGACATGCGTCAGGGGAAGATGGTTATCCTGATGGATGATGAAGATCGTGAGAACGAAGGTGATCTTATTATTCCTGCGCAAAAGATTACCGCAGCGGCGATTAATTTCATGGCGACACATGGTCGCGGTTTGATCTGCATGACTATGACAGACGAGCGTTGCAAACAACTTAACTTACCATTAATGGTTGTGGACAATACGGATGCGCATGGTACAAATTTTACAGTTTCAATTGAAGCATCAAAGAATGTAACCACAGGTATATCTGCTGCCGATCGGGCAACAACGGTTCTTGCTGCTATTGGTGATGATGCAAAGCCTGATGATATTGTTATGCCAGGCCACATCTTTCCATTAAAGGCGCAACCTGGTGGGGTACTAACTCGGGCAGGTCATACTGAAGCAGGTTGTGACCTTGCAAAACTTGCAGGCTGTTCAGCCTCAAGTGTGATTGTTGAAATTTTAAATGAAGACGGCACCATGGCGCGTCGTGATGATCTTGAAATCTTTGCAAAAAAACATGATCTAAAAATGGGCACGATTGCTGATTTGATTCATTATCGTATTGAAAATGAAAAAACCGTTGAGCGTATGGAAGAATGTAACATGCCAACGCAATACGGTGATTTCCAGCTTGTTTCTTACCTTGATGCCTATGACAAAAAAGTACATATGGCATTAGTGTACGGTGAACCTGATATGTCTGGGCCAGTTATGGTTCGTGTGCACATGCTGAATAGCTTGTGTGATTCATTAGGCGGGAAATTTAGTGATTGTAGCCATACACTGGATATGGCGATGCAGCGAATTACTGATAATGGCTCGGGTATTGTGGTTGTATTACGCAATTCCAATGATTCCGATACGATTTTGCGACATATCAAAAATTATAATCAGCAGCAGAGTGGTGTAAACTTGCCACAGCAGACTCAAGGTGATTTGCGTACCTTCGGTCTTGGCGCTCAAATTCTCGTTGATCTGGGTGTAAGCAATATGCAGCTACTCGGTTCGAAAGTTAAATTACATGGTCTTTCGGGTTTCGGTCTTGAAATCAGTGAATACGTGAGTTTTGAATAAATAATATTTAAGTAAGGGGTTTTACCATGTCAGGTGTAAATGTAATTGAAGGTGATTTGTCTATACGCAGTGCACGATTTGCATTGGTAGCGAGTCGCTTTAACGATTTTATCGTTAAAGCTTTGGTTGATGGTGCAATTCATACACTAAAACAGCATGGTGCTGCAGATAAAGATATTGATGTTGTCTGGGTTCCCGGTGCACATGAAATCCCTTTGGCAGCACAGAAACTTGCTGGCACAGGCCGCTATAATGGCATTGTTGCTTTGGGTGCTGTAATCCGCGGTGCAACACCACACTTTGATTTCGTTGCTGGCGAATGCTCAAAAGGCCTTGCTGGCGTAAGTATGCAAACAGGTCTGCCAGTTGGTTTCGGCGTGTTAACAGTTGAAAGCATTGAACAGGCTATTGAGCGTGCAGGTACCAAGGCGGGTAACAAAGGTGGCGAAGCGGCTATGTCTGTGATTGAAATGGTTAATTTGTTACGCGAACTTGATAAGTGAAAATGTCACTTAACAACTGTCAGAGCATCATGTCATGAGTAATGCGCGCACTAAAGCTAGACGTAATGTCGTACAAGCATTGTATCAATGGCAGTTGTCAGATAGTGATCTTGCAGAGATTCAAGAGCAATTCTTGTCTGAATACGATATGAAAAAGGTAGACGTTGAGTATTTTAAAGAACTCTTCTGTCAGATACCGTTGCACTTGCATGAACTTGATGATCATTTGCTACCATTTCTTGACCGTCCAATTGATGAAGTTGACCCGGTTGAACGGGCTGTTCTGAGATTAGCTGCTTACGAACTTAAATTCTGCCTTGATGTTCCGTATCGCGTCGTTATTAACGAATCGATTGAATTGGCAAAACGTTTTGGCGCAGAGCATGGGCATAAATACGTTAATGGTGTTGTTGATCAAATTGCACAAAAATTACGTGCTGGCGAAATAAAGTCAGCTAAGGCTTAGGCTTGCGAATGGTATGCAGCGAATTTAGCCTGATAAGCCATTATTTTAATCGCCAATCTATATCACGTGATGATGTTAAAGTTGGCATTGGCGATGATGCTGCTGTATTACAATTAGCCAGCAATGAACAATTAGTTGTTACTACTGACACGCTTGTTGAGGGTGTTCATTTCCCGAAAAATACCTCCCCTTCCGATATTGCTTACAAATTGATGGCCGTTAATCTAAGTGATCTTGCTGCAATGGGTGCACAGCCTCGTTGGGCTTCTTTAGCGCTTACCTTGCCTGAAGTAGATAATGATTGGTTAGAACAATTTTCTGCCGGGCTGTTTGAGCTAGCGAATGAATATTCGGTTCAGTTAATTGGTGGTGATACAACACGCGGTCCGTTGACCTTAAGTCTTACCTTGCATGGTGTGGTGCTGTCAGAAGAATTTTTACAGCGCGGTGGTGCGCAAGCAGGCGATGCGATAATTATTTCCGGAAAAATCGGTGATGCTGGTTTGGCGTTGCAGCAGTTATTAGCCAACAAAGAACCTCAAGCCGAATTATTGGCACGTTTAAATCGACCGACACCCAAGGTTGAATTAGGCCAGTCGCTGGTCGGACTTGCCAGCGCCGCCATTGATATTTCAGACGGTTTACTTGCTGATTTAGGTCATATCCTGACGGCGAGTCATTTGGGTGCAGAGTTGCAACTTGAAAACCTGCCGATATCTGATGCTGTAAAATCGGTGGTGTCGACAGGTGATTGGTCATTACCTCTGGCGGCGGGTGATGATTATGAGCTTTGTTTTACGATTTCTGAGACAGCATTAGCAACGCTGGACATGCAGCGCTTGGCATTGACGCGGGTTGGAACGATTGTTGAGGTTGAAGGTATTCGTTGTCTTACCGCAACAGGAGCGCTATACACCCCGCATGGCCGTGGTTATGAACATTTTACTTCGATTCATGTAGAGGAATCAGCATCGTGAAACCAGCCCCGTTACCTTCAACTATATGGACAGACCCATTATTATTGCTGGCCTGTGGTTTGGGCAGTGGCGCAGCTCGATTTGCCCCCGGTACGTTCGGCACTTTGGTCGCAATCCCGTTGTATTGGTTTATGCAGCCACTATCTATTCTCTACTATAGCCTTCTAACGGTGGTGTTATTTTTGCTGGGCATCGGCTTATGTGGTTATGCCGCACGTAAACTGGGCGTTCATGATCACCCCGGTATCGTATGGGACGAGATTGTTGGTTATTTGATAACGATGTTTATGGCTCCGGCAGGGCTGATGTGGATAATCATTGGTTTTGCGTTGTTTCGTTTGTTTGATATATGGAAACCATGGCCAATAGGCTGGTTAGATGCCAAGGTGTCTGGTGGTTTCGGTATCATGATTGATGATGTGCTCGCCGGTATTTATGCCGCTTGTTTGTTACAACTACTGGTTTTTCTGTTACCTTAATCAGCGTTGAACGTTAATCATCAACTATGGTCAGATGCTAATAGGTACTTATTAATAGCATGATTTATAAGGGGATACATTCGTGAGACGCTTTGCTTTAATGATAATGGGTTTGGCCATGGGCTTAGGAGGATTAGCGCAACAAGTGCATGCCAATGAAGTTGAAATTGTTAGCGTTTACTTAAATCAAACTGATTCTGGTTGGAGTGCCGATGTTACCTTAAAGCATGCCGATAGTGATTGGGATCATTACGCCGATGCTTGGCGTATCGTAAATGCCGCCGGACATCTTCTTAAAACACGGGTTTTGTATCATCCTCATATCAATGAGCAACCGTTTACACGAAGCCTCTCTAATATACCTATCGCTGCAGGAACCGATGTCATTTATGTCGAAGCACATGATAAACGACACGGTTGGAGTAGCCAGAGGGTTAAGATTGATCTGACTCGCTCAAGTGGCGATAGATATCATATAAGAAGAAAATAACTAGCATGACACTGGGACACCTTGTTTTAAGCGTTTCATTATTTGCCTTTGCCGGTGAAGCACTCGCCATTGAACTTTCTATACTGGGTTTATTTCGCGACAAAGCCATTGTAAAAATTGATGGCAAGCAACGTATATTAAAACTGGGCAAGGCTTCACCAGAAGGTGTGTTACTCATTTCTTCAAATAGCGATGAGGCGGTGCTTGAAATTGATGGTGTGCAAAATAGTTATCGTCTTGGCCGACATATTGGTTCGGCATTTGAAAGAGATGAGCACCCAGAGGTTTCTATTTATAAAGATGAACTGGGAATGTTTCAGGTTGTAGGTACGATTAATAATTTTCCTGTCAATTTTCTTGTAGACACGGGCGCGTCGCATATTGTAATGAATAGAAATGAAGCACGTCGTCTAGGAATTGATTACCGGCAATATGGAAAGCGCGGTTATGCGAATACGGCGAATGGCTTAGTGAAGACCTGGAATTTTACTTTGAATAAAGTCACTGTGGGTGATGTTACCCTCACCAATGTGAAGGCCTTTGTCAACGACAGTGACAGCCCGCACAAGATTTTACTTGGCATGTCTTTTCTCGGTCAGCTTGAAATGAAGAACGTAGGTTCATCACTTAAGCTGAAGAAAAAATTCTAGTCTTGATTTTTATCTTTACTGATTAAGGCGTAGGCAGAGTGATTATGAATGGATTCAAAGTTCTCTGACTCTACAGTATAAGCGGTAATACAATCATTGCTGTTTAGTTGCGCAGCAACGTCACGGACCATATCTTCAACGAATTTCGGATTATTATACGCTTCTTCAGTTACATGTTTTTCATCAGGGCGTTTCAATAAACCGTAAAGCTGGCAAGAAGCCTGCGCCTCAACAAGATCGATAATATCTTCAATCCATATAAAGCCAGAGGTCTTAACTGCAACGGTTACGTGTGAACGTTGATTATGCGCGCCGTAGTCAGAGATTTTTTTCGAACAAGGGCAAAGACTCGTAACAGGCACAACGACTTTGACGGTAAGTGTCGGGATGTTATTGCTGATTTCGCCGATAAAGGTAACATCGTAATCAAGCAAGCTTTCAACACCCGATACAGGTGCTTTCTTATTCATAAAATAAGGGAAGCTCATTTCAATGTGGCCTGAACTGGCATCGAGTCGCTCAATCATTTCAGTCATCATTTCTTTAAATGATTTTACGGTTAACTCGCGTTCATGTTGATTAAGAATTTCAACAAAACGCGACATGTGCGTACCTTTGAAATTATGTGGCAGGTTAACGTACATATTGAAGTTGGCAACAACATGTTGCTGTCCCCCACTGCGATCGTTAACAACTACAGGGTGACGAATGTCCTTAATGCCGACCTTGTCGATCGCAATATGACGCGTATCAACTGTATTTTGGACATCAGCAATTTCAGTATTTGTGGTGTTGGTAGTCATGCTACTTATTCCTCGGTATATCTCACACAGGCGCGTTCTGTTTCCCATAGGGTGAGCGCGCTAACCTGTATGTGTTCATTGTTTAATTCTTTACTTAGCCCTTGGTACAACCAAGCCGCAATATTTTCTGCAGTAGGGTTAATACTGTCGAATGGCTCAATCTCGTTTAAGTAACGATGATCCAGCGTATCGGTTAATTCCTTTACCGCATGTTTAATCTTCTTAAAGTCGACACCCATGCCAACGGTATCGAGTTTGTTGGCGACGACTTCGGCTTCAACCTTCCAGTTATGGCCATGCATGCGGCTACAGGCTCCAGGGTAATCCCGAAGGGTGTGAGCCGATGCAAAATCGGAAACAACTTTAAGCGTGTAGCGGGCGCTCATTATATAACCTACTAAAATGCTAAGGAATTATTTTACGCGTACTGGCCGAGACACGCAATCTGTATCTTCCAGTCGGTTTTTAACGGCGCGGATTATAGCACTGGAATCGAGTCCACAGGCACTTAATAGCGCATTTCGGTCACCATGGTCGACAAATTTGTCGGGTAGGCCCAGTTGCAGCAGTGGCATGCTAATACCCTGAGCCGCGATTGATTCCTGGATAGCGCTACCTGCACCACCCGCAATCACGTTTTCCTCGATACTTACGAGCAGATCGTGAGATGCGGCAAGACTGGCGATAAGCGCATCATCAATTGGCTTAACAAAACGCATATTGGCGACAGTGGCATCTAATGCCTCTGCGGCGATAGTGGCTTCTGCCAATGGGCTGCCGAAAACCAGTAGAGCAATCTTGCTGCCTTGTCGAGTCACCTGACCTTTACCAATCGGCAGGGTAGACATGTCTTTAATGACCTGTGCGCCGGTTCCTGCACCACGTGGGTAACGAACTGCCGCTGGTCCACTATGCTGGTAGCCGGTGCTCAGCATCTTGCGGCACTCATCTTCATCCGTCGGGGTCATAACCACCATATTGGGAATGCAGCGTAGGTAAGTCAGATCAAACATACCCGCATGGGTTGGTCCATCAGGGCCCACTAAACCGGCACGGTCGATAGCGAATAATACGGGTAGATTCTGGATGGCGACATCGTGAATCAGTTGGTCATAGGCGCGTTGTAAAAAGGTAGAGTAAATGGCAACGACCGGCTTAATACCTTCACAAGCAAGGCCAGCTGCAAGCGTTACGCTGTGCTGCTCGGCGATGCCAACATCAATATATTGGTCTGGGAATTGTTTGGCGAAATCAACCATACCCGAACCTTCACGCATAGCCGGTGTAACCGCCATGAGGTGCTTGTCTTGTTCGGCTAAGTCGCACAACCATTGACCAAAGATCTGCGTATAGGTTGGAGAACTGCCTGGTTTAGAAAGGGCTTCTCCGCTTTCAGGGTCAAACTTGGAAACGCCGTGAAAGCCGCAAGGATTGTCCTCAGCAGGGGCATAGCCCTTGCCTTTTTGTGTGACAATATGCAGAAATTGTGGGCCTGGCAGTTTTCTAAGGTTACGCAGAGTCTTAATTAGCGTTGGCAGGTCATGACCATCAATAGGACCAATATAGTTAAAGCCAAGTTCTTCAAAGAGGGTGCCAGGAACGACCATACCTTTCATATGTTCTTCTGCACGGCGGGCAAGTTCCCAAACGGGAGGAATAGTACTGAGAACTTTTTTACTGCCCTCACGCATACCAGAATAAAGCTTTCCAGACAAAACACGTGCCAGATAATTTGATAAGCCACCGACATTGGGAGAAATAGACATATCGTTGTCATTAAGAATAACCAGCAGGTTGGCATCTAGATCACCAGCATGATTGAGCGCTTCGAAGGCCATGCCTGCGGTCATTGCGCCATCACCGATAATGGCACAAGCGCGTTTATCGCTGCCGGTTTGCTTAGAGGCGATCGCCATACCGAGAGCGGCGCTGATTGATGTACTGGAATGCCCTACACCAAAACTGTCATATTCACTTTCGCTACGTTTAGGGAAGCCTGCTAGTCCATTTTCCTGGCGGATTGTTGCCATTGCTTCGCGACGGCCAGTTAGTATTTTATGCACATAACTTTGATGGCCAACATCCCAAACGAGTTGGTCATGGGGTGTTTGAAATACGTAATGAAGGGCTACCGTTAGCTCAACGGTACCTAGATTAGCGGCAAGATGCCCACCAGTACGACTCACTGTTTCAATGAGGTAACTACGTGCTTCATCGGCAAGTTGACGTAACTGTAACTCTGCTAAGTCACGCAGGTCACTCGGATCGTCAATTTGGTTCAATAATGGGTAATTGTTGGTCGTAGTCATTGTGATTTAAGGCTTTTACAGGCCGGCAATGATCGGTCTTTGTTAACGAACATGCAAGGGAATTGTCATTTTAAACGCGATTAATAGGCCCGTTTAGTGGCCGCGTTCAATGATATAGCTGGATAACCAACTTAGAGGTTCTGATTTTTCACCTATAATATCAATAGCTTGAGACGCATCTAGGTGTAATTCATTGGCCCAGCGTTTAGCTTCACTCATGCCCAGTAAAGAAGGGTAGGTTGATTTATTACGGGCGATATCGGCACCTTGTGGTTTGCCCAATGTTTCCGTATCTGCCTCAATATCAAGGATATCGTCGCGTATTTGGAATGACAGGCCAATGCACTTGGCGTATTTGTCGAGTGCCTTTTGGTGACTAACAGGACAGTCACCCGATAATGTCGCCAATTCAACACTGGCGCGGATAAGCGCACCGGTTTTATGAATATGCATGTTTTCCAACTCTGCTAGCGAGAGGGTTTTACCCTCGCTGGCGAGATCAATGGCTTGACCACCTGCCATACCCCGTGAACCAATGGCTTGAGCCAGGCATTCCACCATTTGTAAACGCTTATGATCGCTGGCTTGTATTTCGGGGTCATGGGCAAGAATATGGAAGGCCAAGGAATGCAACGCATCACCTGCGAGTACCGCGGTTGCTTCATTAAACTGACGATGACAGGTTGGTTTGCCGCGGCGCAGGTCATCATCATCCATCGCTGGAAGGTCATCATGGATCAGTGAATAGGCGTGGATGATTTCAACGGCGCAGGCAGGGCCATCTAAGGCTTCTGGCGCAATATTGAGCGCTTGGCCAACCATATAGACAAGTACGGCTCGGACTCGTTTGCCGCCATTTAATACGCTGTAGCGCATTGCCGCATGAAGGTCTTCTGGCAAGATGCTTTCAGCAGGCAGCCAGTGGTCGAGCATCTTTTCGACGCGCTGTTGAGACTCTTTTATAATCGTTTGTAAGGGTAAATTATCAGTCACCGTCGTTAAAGGTCTCTGGTTCGGCTTCGCCGTTTTGTTCTAATAGAATTCGTACTTTTTGTTCCGCATCTGAAAGTGACTGGCGACAAGCACGGGTGAGAGCAATACCACGTTCAAAATCTTGCAAGGCATCTTCGAGTTTAGTCTCGCCTTGTTCCATTCGTTCGACCAATGACTCGAGCTCAGTCATTGATGTTTCAAAATCATCGGAAATGGTTTTTTTGTCAGATTTTTTTGGCATAATTTAGGCTTTCCATTTTGCAGCAGAGCGCATATTCTCTTGTATCGCGCGTACGTTACCGCAGCCTGACCGGTAGCGTCAAACTAAGCTTGATTAAAGCTGTTTACAGCTTGACAGTTTTTGGTGAAACGCGTAATTTAGAATCATTCTAAATCAAGGGTATTATGCTCGAGTTTAACAATTAACAATTAACATTTGGAGAATACTGGTATGGAACTTAAAGGCAGCAAAACTGAAGATAATTTAAAAGCGGCATTTGCTGGTGAATCACAAGCCAACCGTCGTTACTTGTACTTTGCAGCAAAAGCGGACGTAGAAGGTTACAACGATGTTGCGAGCGTTTTCCGTTCAACTGCTGAAGGTGAAACAGGCCATGCTCACGGACACCTTGAATACCTAGAAATCGTTGGCGATCCGGCAACAGGACTACCTATTGGCGCAACAGCGGATAATCTAAAATCAGCGATTGCGGGTGAAACACACGAATATACTGATATGTACCCAGGTATGGCAAAGGCTGGACGTGAAGAAGGTTTTGATGAAATTGCTGATTGGTTTGAAACACTTGCCAAGGCAGAACGTTCACATGCGAACCGTTTCCAAAAGGCGCTTGATACACTTGACGATTAATATGGTCGTGATGTGTTATTGAATCAGGGCCGGCGTATGCCGGCTCTGGTGTTTTGGCCTAAGTAACATTGTGAGGAAGGATTTAAAGCAATGAGCAAAACCATCAGTCGTGAAGGTAGTTTGGAAGCACCTACCCGCCATCCCCTGGACTGGAAAAGTGACTCTTTCTGGGACGAAGAAAATCTAATTAATGAACTCGAACGTGTCTATGATATTTGTCATGGTTGCCGTCGCTGTGTGAGTTTATGTAATGCTTTCCCAAGCTTATTTGATTTGATTGATGAATCAGAGACCATGGAAGTTGATGGGGTTGCGAAAAAAGATTATTGGCAAGTGGTTGATCATTGTTACCTGTGTGATTTGTGTTATTTAACAAAGTGTCCTTATGTACCTCCACATGAATGGAATCTCGATTTCCCTCATACGATGTTACGCGCCAAGGCAATCAAGTTTAAAAAGCAGGGTGCAAGTACACGCGACAAGATCCTTTCCTCGACAGATACCGTCGGTAAGTTGGCGGGTATTCCTGTTGTAACAGGCATTGTGAATGCGGCAAATAAAAGCCAGCCGCTACGCAAGTTAATGGAAAAGACCCTTGGTGTTCATGCCGATGCGGTTGTACCCACTTATTATTCCAAGACTTTACGTAAACGCGTAAAAAATAATGGCCTTGCTGCTGACGTCGCTGAAGCGACCGAACTTACTAATGGACGGGTTGCTTTATTTGCGACCTGTTATGGCAACCATAATGCGCCGGAACTGGGTGAAGATTTGCTGGCGGTGTTTGCGCACAACGGTATTCCTGTGACGTTGGTGGATAAAGAACAATGTTGTGGTATGCCAAAGCTTGAATTGGGTGATTTGGATGCCGTTGAAAAGGCAATGCAAGTCAACATACCCGCATTGGCGCGTATGGTTGATGCCGGTTGGGATATTATTGCCCCAATCCCTTCCTGTGTACTGATGTTCAAGCAGGAATTACCGTTAATGTTCCCAGATGATCCTGAAGTACAAAAGGTTAAAGCAGCTATTTACGATCCGTTTGAGTACCTGATGTTGCGACATAAGGAGGGTAAGCTGAAAACAGATTTTTCAACATCTTTGGGTAAGGTAAGCTACCACGTTGCTTGTCATCAACGCGTACAGAAGATCGGTATGAAAACCCGTGATTTATTGAGCCTTGTTCCAGATACAGAAATAGATGCGATTGAGCGTTGCTCCGGCCATGATGGTACTTACGCCGTGAAGAAAGAGTTTCATGAAATATCGATGAAGATTGCGCGTCCAGTTGTCAATCGCGTTAAGCAGGCGAAGCCAGATCACTATTCCAGTGATTGTCCGATGGCCGGTGAGCAGATCGCTAATGGCCTAAATGATGGCAGTTATCCTGAGCATCCATTAAGTCTACTTAGAAAGGCTTATGGTATTTAATCCAGTAGGAATTGAAAAATGAGTAAATTATCACGTAATGATTTAATGAATCTTGAAACCTATGCGACTGAGCGTGCGGAATTTCGCGCTAAGGTTTTGTCTCATAAGAAAAATCGTAAAGTGATGATTGGTGATCACTGCACCTTATATTTTGAAGACAGGCTCACGATTCAATATCAGATTCAGGAGATGCTACGTATTGAGAAAATCTTTGAGGCAGACGGTATTGAAGAAGAATTGGCCGCTTATAATCCATTGATTCCAGATGGGAGTAATTGGAAGGCCACCTTCATGATTGAATATACCGATGTTACTGAGCGTCAAGCGGCTTTAGAGAAAATGGTTAGAATTGAAGACAAGGTTTGGATGCAAGTCGTGGATTTTGATCGTGTCTACGCAATAGCCGATGAAGATATGGACCGCAGTGATGAAGGCAAGACCTCTGCAGTACATTTTATGCGTTTTGAGCTCAGTGATGAAATGGTTGACGCGGTTAAACAAGGCGCAGCGATTTCCTCGGGGATTGATCACCCAGCCTATACGGCTAGTGTAGAGCCTTTATTGCCTCCGGTACGAGAGAGTCTAGCCGCTGACTTGGC
>Ga0316204_10009007_pt1 | contig 13543 bp, 10 predicted proteins | sample 6monrhotite_MG_2_FD_205661 | JGI IMG/M metagenome (GOLD analysis project Ga0316204, IMG submission 205661) | Microbial mat bacterial communities from mineral coupon in-situ incubated in ocean water Damariscotta River, Maine, United States -... | ecosystem: Environmental > Aquatic > Marine >... | reverse complement strand
CGCTACTATGTGTTAGATAACCCGGAAGTACCGGATGCTGAATATGACCGGCTGTTTCGCGAGCTGCAAGCCCTTGAAGAAAAATACCCGGCACTGGTGAGCAGTGACTCGCCCACGCAACGTGTCGGCGCTCAACCTCTTTCGGCATTTGATGAAGTGCCGCATGTTGTGCCGATGCTATCACTGGGTAATGCCTTTAATGACGACGACGTGCTGGCTTTTGCGCGCCGTGTGAATGAAAAACTTGGCAGTGAAGATACCGTGTTTACCGCTGAACCCAAACTTGATGGACTGGCCATCAGTTTGCTGTACGAGGGCGGTGTACTGGTACGTGCCGCCACTCGCGGCGATGGTATGACGGGTGAAAACGTCACTCAAAATGTGCGTACCATCAAGTCGATTCCGCTGCACCTCTTGGGTGATGATTATCCACAATTGTTAGAAGTACGAGGCGAAGTGTACATGCCCAAAAATGGCTTCGAAGCGTTGAACGAGCGCCAACGTGCTGCCGATGAAAAGCCTTTTGCCAATCCACGCAATGCAGCAGCAGGCTCGCTCCGACAGCTGGATTCACGCATTACCGCCACTCGGCCACTGGCCATGTTTTGTTACGGTGTGGGACAAGTGGAAGGCGTCAAAAAAGGCAAGGAGTTGCCGGGTAGTCACGGAGCCATTCTGCAACGCCTGAATGATTGGGGGTTGCGCGTATGCCCGGACATACGAACAGTAGAAGGTATCGATGCCTGTTTGGACTTTTATCGACATATTATTGAGCAACGTGACAGCCTGCCGTACGAGATCGACGGCGTGGTGTACAAAGTGGATGATCTTGCCCAACAGCAAGTGTTAGGTTTTGTCTCGCGGGCACCGCGCTGGGCCATTGCACACAAATTCCCGGCACAAGAAGCGATTACCCGTTTATTGGCCATCGACGTGCAAGTGGGACGCACCGGTGCATTGACGCCGGTGGCTCGGCTGGAGCCGGTAGAAGTGGGTGGCGTTACGGTGACTAATGCCACTCTGCACAATCAGGATGAAATTGATCGCATGGATTTGCGCATTGGCGATACTGTGGTGATTTATCGTGCCGGTGATGTGATTCCCAAAGTGGCCAGCGTGGTGTTGTCCCGGCGTCCTCAAAATACGCAACGTTTTGAAATGCCAGACTGTTGTCCGGAATGCCACTCCGATGTGGAGCGTGAAGAAGGCGAAGCTATTTTGCGCTGTTCTGGGGGTCTGTTTTGCCCGGCACAACGCAAAGAAGCCATCAAACATTTTGCCTCGCGACGTGCGATGGATATTGAAGGTCTGGGCGACAAACTGGTGGAACAATTAGTGGATGCCGGATTGGTACAGACTCCGGCGGATTTGTTTCAACTGAAATTGGAAACCCTTGCCGGGCTGGAGCGCATGGCAGAAAAATCGGCTAAAAATCTTTTGGCCGCATTGGAAAAAAGTAAATCCACAACCCTGGCGCGTTTTTTGTTTGCTTTGGGTATTCGGGAAGCGGGTGAAACCACGGCGCAAAACCTTGCGAATCACTACAGGGAATTAGACGCCATTGCACAAGCCGACGAAGAGGATTTGCAAACAGTGCCGGATGTCGGCCCCATTGTTGCCGCGCATGTGGTGACTTTTTTCAAGCAGGCACACAACCGGGAAGTGATTGAACAGTTGCTGGCGCAGGGTATGCACTGGCCAGCTATCGACGCGGTGGAAACGGAGAGCTTGCCGCTGGCGGGAAAAACAGTAGTGCTGACTGGCACGCTGATCAACCTGGGTCGTAGTGAAGCCAAAGAAAAACTACAGGCATTGGGTGCCAAGGTGGCAGGCAGCGTATCGAAAAAAACCGATCTGGTCATTGCGGGAGAAGCCGCAGGCTCAAAACGGGAAAAAGCAGAAGCGCTTGGCATTAACATTCTGGATGAAACAGAGCTGCTGGCATTACTGGAAAATAAGATGTTGCAATAAGATGACAGGTTTACAATGACCGTGTATTTTTGTCGGGCATGCATTTTTTCCAAAGTTAGTGAACAACATAAATGGGGGGTATAAGAACATGAGCCAGAAAAATGAGGACCAACAACCTGAGTGTGCAGCAATCGTCGATTCTTCGTTGGGACAGGAACTGGAAAAAGATGAATGCCAAGTGCTGACGAACGTGATGAAAGTACGTGCATTGACAGATGCTGAAGTGTTGGTGAAAGAAGGTGATGGTGACAATAAGCTGTTTATTCTGACGAAGGGGAAGCTCATTGTCAGCAGCGAAATCGATGGAAAAAATGTCCCTGTTTACACGATGAAAGTCGGTGAATGCGCAGGTACTCGTGCCTTTGTGGATCTGGCACCACGCCGGGCGACCCTGAGAGCAGAAGGAAATACCGTGGTTTACACCTTGGAGCCTGCTGACTTTGAGAGTTTGCTGGAATCACACCCACGTATCGTTTACAAAGTCATGCGCGGCCTGTTTCGTTTAACGCACATAAACCTGATGCGCATGAATGTAGAGACGCAGGAATTGTCCAACTACATACACAAGTCAGGTGGGCGGTATTAGCGAGTGTAATATCGTTTATACAAAGGGTACATATACCCGTTGCGCTTGAGATTTAGGTTTTATTGCACGCCCGATTTACTCCATGGCTGCGTTGAAATTCCTTGCAATAGAACGACTATTACGCGTCATTTCGCCTCGCCTAAAAGCGCCTGCTGTCGCCTCAGGGCGCTTACTTTTGGTGATGACATGAAGCAAATTGACGTGCAATAAAACCTAAATCTCAAGCGCTACGGGTATATTTGAGAAACCCTGGATAATTTCATCTATAGTGTGCAGGCTCAGTTAGAATTGGAGAAATTAGGAAGCTGTGAGTTTGGCCCGTAACTGTGAATGGATTTGAATGTGGAAATCTGGACATCTCAATTATCATCAATTGCATGAAACTTGAGAGGTATTAAATCAAGAGTTGGTTTTAGGAAGTGATCATTTCAATTCGATTCAACTTGACCTGTTTCTTTCATGTGCTACGTTTGGTTTGTCTACAATGTCGATACGACAACTATTTGGGATACATTCTATTCCGAATGAAAGTACTGTTTGTTCCGCTTAGTTACTTCGTACTTTACGAGGTTTCTCTTAGAGGGCGTGCAATAGAACCTAAATCTCAATCGCTACGGGTATATATATACATAACGAAACTTTAAAGATGGTTTGTTATTGTCGTCTACTTTTACTGATTTTTTATGTGGGCAGTGAGTTTTTTAGCTGTTTTTCTACGCCACTTAACATTAAAAAATTAATCTTACAAAAAAAGTGAATACAGAATAATTACAGGGAGTATTATATGTTTCGTTTAAAAAATATTAATCGTCAGGCTTTCTATGCTGCTGTGATTTCAGCTATCTCAGTCATTTCAACAGCTCACGCGGACTCCATGTTGCCGAAGGATGTACAAAAGACTTGTGCTGTTTCCTCAAATGAATTTAATAGTTGGTTTGTAGAAGGTAAGCCTACCGCCCAAGGCTGGGTTAAACCTGCAAATAGTGTCGATTTCACAACGAATAACACTGTATGTGATTTTTACAAATGGGGAGCGCAAATGTTTCTCTGGTTAACCTCACCAGAGGGGGATGGCCTAGTACTGGATGGTGAGGCCATTATCAATGTCTTGCCTGCGGATGACCAAGGAAAACGTTATCTTCAAAAAAATAGAGATGGTGTTGCTTTGCCATTTAGCCTAAGAAGAGAGAAGTTTGATGATATTGGTGAGGTAGGTCAAGCAGGTGGTAGTGGTGTCTTGATGTCACAAGGTAAATCATTGGTTTATTATGGCGTTCATATAAATAACGTTTATGCCTACTTTCTCACTGGGCAGAAAACCGGAAAATTTCCAGATATGAAAAAATTCCCACGCAATAATGATGATTTACAAGATGTTGAAAAATTTGTTGCATCCAACTATCCCAACACTTGGCTAGTGGCGAAAGAAGCGCTTGTAATGGAGTTAAAAAGCTCTTGGGTTGAAGCATCTACCCTTTCCAATCCTGAAGATTTTATTCAGATGAATGCGGTGATCCCCACTTACACTCCAAACAGTAATAATACTACTTGGAAGAAAACCTCCACCAAACCCGCGAAGCTTGCCCTTGTCGGTATGCATGTTGTGGGTACGGTGCAAAACCACCCGGAGTTTGTTTGGTCTTCCTTTGAACATATTAATAATGCGCCGGATGCAAAGTATTATTACTATAACAGCAAGCGAAAATTGCAAAAAACAAGCTACTCTTCTGCTGGTAACTTTGTCTTTATGGCCTCAGGTGGCTCAGAAAATAGTGCCAACACTGAGTGCATGAAAGAAGATAAAGGTGATATCAATGCGGTAGAGAGCAATGGCAAGGCTGTCTGTGGTGGTGGTGTGGTGCCCTCGAATACCGTTCGAGTGAACCCTTGGGGTAGTGCGCCTACTGCAGCATCCGCAACTAATAATACGCTACTGCTCTCCAATAATAACTCCATTATCAACCAATTAAGCAATGGGGATTTACGTAAAAACTATATTCAGATAGGTGGCATCTGGACAAGTGCGCCAACAGAAACATCTGATGCGCCAATTCCAGACACTAATGATTTCAACAGCACTGATTTACGTGGCTCATTAATCCTCGCGAACTCTACTATGGAAACCTATAATCAATCACTGGATTGCTTTACCTGCCATGAACAATCAAAGACAGCCCCGGATAGCTTTCAGCCATTTGAACTGTCACATATCTACTCACAGATTGTGCCATTGCCAATGAAGTAGCACTGGTGTATATGGCTAAAGTGGATATTTAAAATATCTTATTGCGCGCTATACCCATGGTGTTTGAGGTTTAGGCTTTTAGTGTGCGTCATATTCATTTCATGGCGAGGTGAAATGACGACTAGGCCAGGGATGGCCGTAGGTAGAACACCAACAGTAGGCGCTTTAGGCGACGCAGGAGCAGTTGTCGAGTATTGCGAGGAATTTCACAACGCCACCATGGAATGAAGAAGGCGTAGGTTGGTGGTGGGCTTGTGAACCCCAACAACATTGGTCACTCTGTTGAGGGTCGCAGGTTTACCCGCCCCCTAGAAAACAAGCGCAGTTTTTTTGTATAGCGGAAGATTGTCTATGCGGGCATTAATCGTTGCCAAGTATTTTTTGTAATAGTTACTTTCGATTCCCCCACGAGCGGTGAAAACTTGCTGTGAAACGCCTTCGGGCAGCGCACTGATAGAGGGGAAAAATATCGTTTCCTCTGTAAGTTCTGATGCCATTTGCTGTATACGTAACGCACTGGAATCGTCCAGTGCCAGTTCTGCAAAACGAATACCGGCTCGGTCCGCTGCCAAGTCAGCAAAGCTGAAGCCAGATCCCCCTTGTTGCGAATCGAGTAACTCCTTGAATTCACCGATGGCAAAACTTAGTTCGCTGTCCGAAATAATTTCCAGTGTCGCAGAAAAAATGAAATGCAGACGCAGGTCATCACGGCCTGCCAGCACTATGTGATTTTTGGCGGGCGGGCAGCGCTGAAAGGTTTTTTCATCAATCGCACCAACAACAGAATCAAAATTAGCGGAACCTAAAAATATAGCGAGCGCCAATAATGCTGCTCGGTTTTCTTCACCGGGTTTTTCACCTGTAAGGCTGCGTTTTTTTGCAAAAGAGAATGCGCTGCTCAAATAGTAACCCAGCGAGACATCGCCAATACCGCTAATTTGTTCATGAAATTCACACAGCATTTGATAGTAAAGCCTGACGACTTTAGGGTCACCCAGTAATGCCAAGTCATTACGAATTTCCTTAACCCTTCCTTTGGTTTTGTTTATAGCCTGCCTTAACCCGACAACAGGTTGATAAACAATCTGCAATTTTGAGTTGCGAACCTGAATTGATTCTATTGCGTTTATTAATGCAGTACCGATTGCCTCTCCACTTAGTAAGTTATTCAATAAAACTTCAGCGACGGATAGCGCAAATGTCCCAGGGATTTCTACACTCCCAATCGATACATTATTGACAATCAGACCGTTGGGTGAGGGGTCGATGGTTATTGCCAAGTTTATATAATCACCAAATGGATTTTTGGGTGCATAAAATGTGAAGGCCCCCTTAATGCCAATGGGTGTAATATTTACCCGACCTTTAAATCCTTCGATGCCACGCATGGCCAATGCGATAATGCCGTTGATCTCATTTTGTGAGATCGTGAGTTCAGAGCGTTGCGAGGATGAAGGGTTGAGCAAGTCGCCATAGAGTTGTTTGGCGATTTTTTTTGCTTTGACTGCGCTGTCTGCATCAACATTTGCTGTTTTCTTGACAAGCGGATACGAGTTGCTGATATATATCAATGCAGTCGATGGGATAACAATAAATACTAATATTGCTATTATGCTACTGATAGCCCAAAAGCCTGGTTTGTAGCTGCGCTGTTTGTTTTGTTTGATCATAGGTATATCTGTGGCATTTGGGCTAACTGTACGCCTCATTGATTCTTAACTACAACAAGCTGACAGGAGAATAAATTCAATGTTCATCGTATTTCTTAAGTTTTCGAGTAACAAAAGCCAAGCCAGCCAATTTATGGAAGGGCACAATGAGTGGATTAATCGTGGCTTCAATGACGGTGTATTTTTATTGACCGGGAGCCTTCAATCTAATTTGGGTGGTGGGATTGTGGCGCATAATACTTCGTTGTCAGATCTTCAACGCAGAGTAAAGGATGATCCTTTTGTGTCTGAAAATGTTGTCGAAGCGGAAATTCTTGAAATTACGCCGTCAAGAACCGAGGAGCGCCTTAGCTTTCTGCTCGACTGAGTCGTTTGCTCAATGTGTTTCTGCCTTGATGGCATTTTGCCGACCAAGAATCTGGACTGAGCTGTAGGCCCCCCGTTCGAGTTTAAGCAGCAGGCAGGGGCTGCTAATCATCTGCGCAACCATGGCGTCGGCGGGAGGGCGTATCCAATCCAGTGTCAGACGCGCTTGGCCTTGTGTGATGTGTAGGTTATAGGTTTTGCTCAGAGCGATTTGGTAGCCCAGCGTAGGCTGTTGCCCCATTTCGACTAACAGGGCGATTTCATGTTGAAAGTCCAGTTTCGGTAGTGGTATGGGCTTGCCGCCCAGTGTTGTACCTTGGATTTTTTTGAGGCTGACTTCCAGTTGCCGAGGGTTATCAATCCAGATGACTGTGGCGCTGGTCTGGCTGCGGCCGCATTGCTGGCTTGCGTATAGCGCTTCAACGGCAGGCTGCTTGTCTGCTGATTGCGGAACATCGTGCGTGTCCGGTTGACCGATGGCGATCAGCGGTAGCAGCAGCAAAGCAGGCGCTATGACGGGCGTGAGTCGTATCTTCATCATGCTCAGGGGACCTGTTTGCTTGGTAAGCGATGGATGCCTGTGCCACGAGTCAGGGTGTCGGAGGTTGACTGGCTTTGGTTTTGCAGGCCAATGCTGAAGCCGGTGGTAAAATCCAGTCCGGTATGGTTGTCGCTGACACCAATGGTTTTGGGTTGGACCTGTGTGATATAGGCACCGCAGGCTTCACCGGCATCACAAATGATGCCGTCGTTGTTTTGGTCAGTGCCGGTAATGATGAAGTAGCTTTGCCCGGTTGAGAAGTCAACGTTGTCGAATTGGAAATTGTAATTTCCATTTTGGGCGCTGCCTTCCCATTGCATGATCGGCGTGTCGGTATCCGCATTGATCAGTAAAATATACTGGTAACCGGCATCGGTACTGGTATTGGTATTTTGCCCCCTCACTTGCTGGATCACCGGTACGGTAACGGTGTTGACGGATGAGACGATGGTGATGTTGGCCGTATAAGTGCCTGCTGTCAGTCCAGTTCTGTCTACCGTAACTTGGTAGCTGCCAAGCTGGGTCGAGGCATCCACAGAATCGGCTGTTACTGTCAGCCATGTGGCATCGTCGTTTACTGAAGTGACGCTGAGTACGCCAGAGCCGCCAGTGACCATGGATAAGGAGAGGTTGGTTTCGTTGTTGCCGAAGTTCAGCGAAGTGGGGGATACGTTGAGTAGTGGCTCGTCCAGGTTGCCACCTCCGGCCAGTAGGGTAGCTTCGTTCACAGCCTTACGCGCGTCGATGAGGCCGTGGCCGAACTGGTCATCGCGGCCAGGGGAGCCCAGATCCTGGACAATTTTACCGTTACTCAGCAGGTTGTCCACGTCGGTGGGCGTCAGGTCGCTGTGGACCGATTTCATCAATGCCACAACACCGGCCACATGGGGAGTAGCCATCGAAGTACCTTGAAATTCGGTGTAGATATCAAATTTGATGTTTTCGCCAGAATCATCGCCAACCGTGCTGAGAATACCATCCAAACGGCCATCACCATTAACATCACGGGAGGTGTCTCCGCCGGGTGCGGCTACGTCGATGGCGGAGCCAAAATTGGAGTACCCGGCCAGTTGTTTGTTGATATCGACCGCACTGACGGATATCACGCCGGCATAGCTGGCGGGATAGCTGGGGGTGTCGGTACGACTGTTGCCGGCTGCTGCGACGACCACTATACCGGCATTGCGGATATCGATAATAAGGTTTTGCACGGTTTGAAAAGGTGGTCCACCACCAAGGCTGAGATTGATGATATCCGCCTTTTGGGCTGGCACAGTGCCGGAATCATTGCTTAGGCCAGCGGCGTAACGCATTGCTTGCAGAATGTCATAGCCCGTTCCTCCGCCAACACCGAGGGCGCGCAAAGGCATGATTTTTACGCCTGGCGCTACACCGGCTATACCGGATCCGCCAGGGCCGAAATGGGTTGCGGCAGCAATGGTGCCAGTCACATGGGTGCCATGGAAAGAACTTCTGCCTCCGGGAGATGCCTTGTCGCCGGTATCATCCGGGTTGTTATCAATACCGGGTTCAGCGTCCTGAGAGATGTCGTCGCTGCGAATGAAGTCGTAACCACCATCGGCGGAAAATTGTCCCTGCAGGTCGGGGTGATCAAGCAGGACGCCAGTGTCGATGACCGCTACGATGACATTGGAATCGCCAGTACTAACGTCCCAGGCACCGGGTAAATTGATGAGTGGATAATGCCATTGGAATTTGTAGTAGGGATCAGTCGGCTCTTGCTGGGTTTGACGAATATAATTGGGTTCGGCATGCAGCACATCCTTGCGTTTGCGCAGAGCCTTGATCACTTGCAGGGTATCTATTTTTAACTGTTTTTCAGGGTTTGCCGAACGGAATTGCCATATCGGTCCGGCACTCTGTTTCGTGCTGATACCCAGTGTACGGAAACTTGTCTGACGGTTCTGGAAATTCCCCAGCCCCAGCAGCACGGCCCGATCATTGGCACCTGCTTTGGCCTGTAAGCCAAGGCTGGACGCCCGGGTTGCCAGGGTTTGGGCGGTATTTGAGGATAGTGTGTTGTTGCTGAAATGCGTGATGGCGTCACCTGGCACGAAGTCGTCTGTTAATACCAGCCTGTCGGTGGTGTATGAGGCCGTGCCCTGCGCATTTTGGCCGACTACTAAAGCATAATTTGAGTAACCATCATTGGCATTGAATTCATCGTCATAGGCAAATACCACGATGACATAGTCGCCGGATTCGGTAACGGTGAGGGTTTCCGTCTTGCCGGTACCCATCGATATATCGTCTGGGTCGCTCAGGTCGATGTTGCCATTATCTTTATACAGATACAGATCCAGATCACCCGTGGTGTGGTCGGCGATATTGAGAGTGATACCTTGGTTGGCGGCCAGATTAACGCGAAAGAAATCCACTGGGTCACCGGAAGAAGATGAACGGCCTGTGTTACCAGTACCAGGGGCATTTACGTAACCGCCCAGCATCACCGGGTTGGGGATTGTCTGGGCCTGATCGGGGTTATCGTTGCTCGTATAGGGGGCGTTGGGGTCGTTAATGTCGCTGTCTGCCATTGAGCCCGCAGCCCCGAGTACTGTACCGCTGAGGGTGCCCATGGCGACAATGGTTTGGCTCGTACTGTCGTTGCTTCCTCTCTCGTTGGTCACAGTGAGAGTGATAATGTAGCTGCCGGGATTAGTGAAAGTATGGCTGGTCGTGATGCCGCTAGCGGTGTGGCCATCGCCGAAATTCCAGTTATAGTCAGCGATCTGGCCATCATTATCCGATGAGGCCGAGGCATTGAGATTCACTGCCAGTGGTGCGACACCGCTATCAGGAGTAGCAGTGAAGCTGGCGGTGGGCAGAATGTTTGGATCGCTGTCTACGTTTTCGTCTTTGTCAGAGCAACCGCCGAGGATGCCGAGCAGGCTGAGCAATAGCACGATCCGTTTTACAGGATGAATAGCTCTGTTATGTGGCACAAAGTGGCTTCCCCCTGGCATCAGGTTGTCCTCTTTTTTATTTTAATCTCTGATGTTTCAATTTCTCGCAATTTAAGAAATGGATACGTAATAATTTCCCTGTTTGACATCTTGGCCTTGTCTCCTGAATTACTCTATCTGCCTCATCCATGGGGTCGTTATCTTCGGAATAGAATCACTGTTTCTGTGCTTTTGTTCAATCAGAACGAATGAATACGAACTGGATCTGAACCGCGAATACTGCCACCCCAGCATGCTTTCAGCCGGAATCCGGTACAGCTTCCCTGCTTGTTGAGTGATTACTCTTTTTGCTCGATTTTTGCTGTTTCACGCAGGCCGCTGATGTAAGTCTCGATCAGTTTGTTTTGCAGACCCACACGAACTTGCTCTCTGACTTCATCAAACGATGGTGGATTCACTAATCGGGTATCTTCCAGCAGAATGATATGCCAGCCGAACTGGGTTTTTACAGGTGTTTTGCTGTAGCTGCCTTTTTCAAGTTTGTTGGCGGCATCAGAAAAGGGCTTGACCATCTGGTCCGTAGAAAACCAGCCGAGGTCGCCGCCATCTCCGGCGCTGGGACCGGTGGACTTTTCGTTGGCCAGGGTGGCAAAGTCTGCGCCTTTGTCCAGTTCAGCGATGACTGCTTTGGCGTCGTCCTCTTTTTCTAACAGGATGTGGCGGGCCTTGAGTTCTTTGCCGCCGAGTTCACCTTCACGATTTTCGTATTCTTTTTTCAGATCCTCATCGCTTACCGCAAATCGATCTGATGAGCGATTCAGCATGCGGCTAGCGATAAGGTTAACACGCTGATGCGCTACCTCGTTGATGATGGCAGGTGTCCGGTCGATGCCGATACTGACGGCATCCTGGTAAATTAATTCGCGGTTAATCAGCTCCTCAATTAATGCGGCACGTTGCTGACCTTTGGGCATTTCCGGTGGCAGTCCACGTTGTCCGGCATAACGTTTGAGTGTCCATTCAGTAATGTTGGTTCCGTTGACAATAGCAATGATATCTTTATCAGCGGCCAATGCGATGCTGGTCGTGCTGGCAAAAACGATAGTGGTGGCAAAAAAAACAGAAGCCAGTGTGAGAGGGGTCGATTTCACGTTATGTCCTTTCCTTAGTTATTCAATTCTTCAGGTGTCAGGGCTTTGATACTCAAGGCATGGATGTCAGTATTCATGGCGTCGCCCAGCGCATCATAAACCATGCGGTGTCGTGCCAGCATGTTTTCCCCTGCAAAGGCTGTAGACACGATGGTGGCCACAAAGTGTCCGCCACCGCTACGTGCGCCAGGGTGACCGGCATGCAAGTGGCTTTCGTCAATGATGTCCAGTTGCTCGGGGGAAAAGGCCGCAGTCAGTTTTTCGCGGATCATGTCGATGCGTTCACTCATATTGTTTTTCTCGGTGGGGTTTTATAAAGAAAGTGATTTTTTGTCATTATTGAGGAAAGGCTTTTTTAAAGGGTTTTACCATGACTTTGTCATACACCTCAGCGGCCATGTAAGGGTCGGCATTGGCCCATTGCTGTGCGTCGTCCAGTGACGGGAATTCTGCAACCACCAAACTGCCGCTGAAACCGGCCGGGCCAGGGTCTTCGCTGTCGATGGCCGGGTGTGGCCCGGCGAGCAGCAGTCGACCTTCATTTTGCAAGGCAGTGAGTCTTTCCAGATGCGCAGGACGGGCTTGCAGACGTCGTTCAAGGCTGTCTTTCTGGTCTTCGCTGATGATGGCGTAAAACATGGTAATTTAATCCTCTTCCGTCCGGGCTGTTTTTTCGGGCAACTCATCCTGCAAATACTTTGTAAGATAAAATCCTTGTGCAATAAGAAAGACAAGGGTGAGCCCCATCATGCCAAACATTTTGAAATTGACCCAGGTGTCGGTATCAAAATTGGCCATGACGTACCAGTTGGCAAAACCCAGCGCAATGAAAAAGATGGCCCAGGATGCATTCAGGCGCAACCAGACAAAATCCGGTAACGTAAGACTGGTACCCATCATACGTTCAACGATGGTCTTTTTGCCAATGTACTGGCTGCCGATGAAAACAGCGCCGAACAACCAATTGATGACGGTTGGTTTCCATTTGATGAAGGCTTCGTCTTGCAGGAACAGGGTGAGTCCGCCGAAAACCGCGATCAATACCAGAGTCACCAGATGATTGGTTTCAAAGCGCCGGTGTTTGAGCCAATAAAGGCCGACCTGCAAAAAACTTGCGGCGATAGCAATGGCAGTGGCGGTGAAAATGCCATCCAGCTTGTAGGCGATGAAAAACAGCAGAATAGGAAAAAAATCAAAAAGAAATTTCATACTGGTATGCTTAGGAACATGCAGGTAATCACTTCCCGATTTGGTATCTCATCTTCAGCCATTTTTGTTCAATCAGAACGAACAAATACAGACTAAATATGTGCGCCAAATCGGGAAGTGATTACGTGCGTGTTCTTTACAGGCTCCTGATGATGGACAATGGGGACGCTAATCTTACACATTGTTACCATGCTTTGTCACACCAGGAGGGTGAGGCTCTGTTAGAATGGCGGGCTTATGTCGATACTTAACTCACTTCATTTCGATTTACACAGCCATAGCACGCTGTCTGATGGCACCCTCAGTCCGGAGGCATTAGTGCGCCGAGCTCGTGCGCAAGGCGTGGATGTGTTGGCGCTCACCGATCATGATGTGACCGACGGGTTGAGCGAAGCGGTAGTGACTGCGGCGGAAGTCGGGCTGCGGCTGGTACCAGGCGTAGAAATTTCGGTGACCTGGAGTGGCGTGACGTTTCACATCGTGGGGCTGAATGTTGATCCTGAACATATCGGCTTGCAAACCGGGCTAGCTCAACTGCGGGCCACCCGTACCGAGCGCGGTGCAGAAATCGCCCGGCGGCTGGAAAAACACGGTATCGAAGGTGCGCTGGCGGGCGCTCAGGCTTTTGCTTCCGGGCCGATTCTCAGTCGCACGCATTTTGCCCGTTTTTTGGTGGAGGCCGGGTATGCTAAGGATATGCGCAAAGTGTTCAAGAAATTTCTGGTACATAACCGGCCCGGTTACGTCCCCGGTGACTGGGGAAGTCTGGAAGATGCTGTGGGCTGGATTTGTGATGCCGGCGGACAGGCCGTGATTGCCCACCCGGCACGCTATCGCGTTAGCGCCACCCGTTTGAGACAGTTCATTGAAGCTTTTAAAG
>Ga0316204_10009006_pt1 | contig 13546 bp, 9 predicted proteins | sample 6monrhotite_MG_2_FD_205661 | JGI IMG/M metagenome (GOLD analysis project Ga0316204, IMG submission 205661) | Microbial mat bacterial communities from mineral coupon in-situ incubated in ocean water Damariscotta River, Maine, United States -... | ecosystem: Environmental > Aquatic > Marine >... | reverse complement strand
TTTTTTTGTGCAAAGCAACGAGCTCCCTAAAACCAACACTCTTTCGCCCCAAGGAGTGTATCAACAGGAACATGCCCCACCTCATTTGCAATCTGTCGAAGAAGTACATCCAAAACCTGTACCTCAAACACCGGAATTCTTTCCACAAGAACAGGCTCACCGAGCGGTATCGGATCCTCAAAAACAGTCACTCGACCTGTTGGCCACATAGAGGGGTCTTCAGCATCATAAAGCAATGCGTCGATCTGACCAAATGCCCTATTAACAGGAAGTGAGGGAGGGACATACCGCCCCGCATCGATCCGGGGATCATCATAAGCCTGACGCCACACAGCTAAGAGTGTTCGATAATTACCCAAATAACCTCGAGCAACGTCATCCCACTCGTCCTCCTCAATGAGTTCATCAAGTAACTCCATCAACTCTTGCCAAAGTGCCTCCATCCCCGCCTCAGGACGACTAGGGCGGTAAAAACGCCAAAAAACACGCTGAACAAGGGTCTCGATCTTAGCGAAAACAGAATCTTCGTGTACCCCAAAGTGAAGGCCATGCTCATTTGCCCAGAAGCGATTAAGCTCTCTAGCATCATAGCTTGTAATAACCTCACCACCCTCACCAACAACCTGAAGCAACTCAGGAAAACCCCCTGCCTCAGCATACCACCCTTCATTATCTAAAAGCCATTGATTCAAGGCCTCCCTCGCTGTTGTCTCGTTGGGATTGTAAGGTATAAGTGTCCCCTGGAATCCTGTGGTTTCCTCCGTATAATCTTCGTTGTCTGGCACAACAACATAATCGCCTTCACCAAAATAAACAGGGCCGACAGCAGTCATCCTCATATCATTCACCCTATCTATTTGACCTTCAAAAACATCAGCTTGGGCAAAGAATATAATGGGAGCGTCAAGGGTAACTCCGTGAACCCCCTGAATATGCAAAAGAGTAGTAAGCGGGTTCAACGGCCCCACCCCATCAAGCGGCTCTTGCTGCTGAACACGCTGCTCATAAAGAACTCCATCTACATCAAACTGCTCTACGTACTCATCAACAAAGTGAGGAGCAAATACGCCTCCCCGAGGAAAATCCTGCAGAGGAAGGCACAGCACCACAGAGCGGTACTCACGAAAAGATTCCTCAAAAGCGCTTTCATAAGAGGCGTCGTCACTGGAATAATCATAAAACTCCCCATCCTCCGAATCACTATCTTGGGCATAAACAAAGCCCCCGGTTAACATCAAAATCAAGTACGGGACGAGGATTTTCTTCATAGACAGATCAAGGACTAGGGGTTCATCTTAACTCCTTCAAATCAATGGATTAAGAAAGAGACAAAGTTCTGATTCAGGATTGCGTTCTGGGGCTATATCCGCGATAAACAGATACCATGTTAAGGCATTTTCGCAACGCTTTTATTTCAGGTCTCGCCCTACTAATCCCCCTAGGCGTAACCTTCATTGTCATCCACTTCCTGCTTCAGCGAATCGGGGAACCCTCAAGCCATTTATTTTTCTACTACCTTGACCCTGTCACACGCAGCAAGCCCTGGGTTGACACGGTCCTAAGAATTATATCAACAGGCGTTGTTGTCATCTTAATCACAGCCCTTGGCTTCCTTTCCAATTACTTCCTGGGCAGACTATTTGTAAAAATTGCTGAGCGTCTCATTACTAGCGTTCCCTTTATTAAAACCGTCTATAACACAGCCAAGCAAATCGTAGACACCTTCCGCCAACAAAAAGAAGCTGTTTTCCAAAAGGTTGTGCTCGTTGAGTATCCACGCCCAGGCTGCTACGCCCTAGGCTTTCTCACCGGAACTGCACGCGGCGAGACTCAAATCAAAACAGGGAAAACCATTGTTAACGTCTTCATCCCCACCACGCCCAATCCCACAAGTGGCTTCCTGCTTCTTATACCCACAGAAGATGTACTAAGTCTTGATATGAGCATCGCAGACGGAATGAAGCTTATCATTTCAGGAGGAGCCGTTGTTCCCGCCTACAACGAAAAAACAGGTGAAACAACCTTTGAGCAAAGCCACAATCCTGAGCTCAAAAAGCCCGAATAAGCTAGAGCTTAATGCACCTAGAAACACATGGCATTGTACTAAACAAAGCCCTGAGCGAGCAATGCTGGCGCCTACAGGTAATAACACCTGAATCGGGCCTAATCACCTGCTTTCAGCGGCAATCAAAAAAAATGGGCAAAGCCGTCTCACCTGATTTATTTGATAGCGCAGCCCTCCTCCTCAAATCAGCCCGCTCTGGCTCAACACGCTTCGTGGAGGAATACCACCTACTCCAAAGACGAACCTCACTGGCGACACACTACAAAAATTTTCTCTGGGCCACACGTTTTGCTAAAATACTACTCAAAAACCCCCTACACTCAGAAGCAAGTGCAGAGCTATACACGCTCATGCAAACAGCACTAAGCCACTGGGAAGACGGAAAACAAGGAGCAACCATTTACCTGAAAGCCCTCTACCGACTAATCCTCCTGGAAGGCCTCCCCATAAAGGAAGACTGGATTGTGCGCCTCTCAGAAGAAGAGAGAAATAGTCTACTAACCTTACTCAACAGCCCCATTCACTCCCTACCCAAAACAGACGAGTCCATACACAAAGAACTCGCAGCCGGCCTCGAAGAATGGATGGGGCAGCACACAGACATCCGCTGCTAAACCGCAATGGATCTTTGCTTAAAAACAAAAACAGTATGCATGAGCATAGGAGAATTCTCTACGTTCAACCGCTTTCAGGGTGCACATGTAAAGGGCATACGCGCACAAGAACGATTAGCCCAAGGAAGACTCTGGCACCAACAAGCATCGAAAGAAACCCCAGAAGCTGAAAGCGAGCTCTCACTGCAAGGCACTTTTTCACACAAGGGGTGGACGCTCAAACTTCAGGGTAGACTCGATCAACAACTCCCGAACAAGCAGACTAGCGGCGAGTTTACTGCCAGAGAAGTTAAGACAACAACACAAACGCTGCCTATTCCCGCTGAACGCGTACTTGATCAGCTCCCCCATTACTGCATTCAAGCGGCAACCTATGCTGTCATCCTAGAAAAAGACAACCCAGAGGAAAGACACAAAGCCGAACTCTTTCTTATTTCGATAGAAACAGGAGAGACTCAACGCATTCAGCTACACAAACAACAAGACGCTCTTTTTGAAAAACAACTCGATGGCGTCATTCGAACCCTTGAAGCAAAGAAAGGCAAACTAAGCCAACTCGAGAAGCTCTCAACAGGAACCCCCTATAAACAGCTCAGAGAAGGCCAAAAAGAAGTCCTAGAGTCCCTACACGATACCGCCAAGGGAGATCCCTTTATATTCCTCGAAGCACCTACAGGCTTTGGAAAAACAGGCCTATTGCTCGACCACGCACTGCATCTACTAAAATCAGGTACAATCGAGCACATTATTTATGCAACGGGAAAGTCAACAGGGCAGCTTCCCATCCTTACTCATCTTGAAAAAATACTCCCCAAAAACGCTGGACTTAACTACCTCCAGCTAAGGAGCCATGAGGAGCTTGCTATCGACTCCCCCCTACACACCTGCGCCCACCCCTTTGATACGTGTACACGCACGTTTTTAAACCGATTTCAAGAATCTGGGCTCAATCAAGACACTCTATTTAAGTCAGGAAAGCTGGACATAAAAAAAGCTCAACAATTAGGAGAAACGTACGGCTTATGCCCTCACACGCTCTTACTATATGCACTCAAGTGGAGCAATCTATGGATTTGCGACTACAATTACATTTTCTCGGCCACACAACGTAGCCTGCTAAACAACTACGGCCAATGGGATTCAAAAAAAACGCTGCTAATCATTGATGAGGCACACAATCTTCCCGGAAGAATCGAACAGAATTTTTCAGGAAGAACCAACACACAAGAAGCCATTGATATTTATGATTTTCTAGAAAAAATAAATTCACCCATACAAATGCTACGCCCATGGCAGTCCCTCATTGACCACCTTTCCTCTCTTCAACCGGCAAATACCCTGTCACAAGAAAAAGAGGAATCCTTAGCTCGGGCGCTATCACGAGCAATACAATCACTTCCTGCACACTACCCCGAAGAACCGCCCATAAGAATAGCCAACGCCCTTAGCAATACAACCCGGCTCAATACCTTGACCAAGGACACACTCAACAGCTACTGGGTGTGGTCCCCCAAACACGCAAGCCTTCAGGTCGACTGCTTAAGCGCAGCACCCTCGACGGCAATCAGCCTTTCTCGGTTTCACTCGTGCATATTCTCCTCTGCAACATTAACGCCCCTTGATGATTTTAAAAAATCCTGTGGCATCGACCCCATCCAGGGAACCCTAGTGCAGGGTCACGCACGCTGGAAAGACACCGCTTACACAACTGCCATTGATTGCCGCGTGGATACGCGCTACCGAAGAAGAGAACACTTCCACAATGAAACTGCTAGCACAATCGCACGCCTAGCCGAAACCACAGAAAGTCCTATTGCTGTATTCTTTCCATCCTATAAATACGCTCAAGCAATTCATGCACGATTGCAAATGTTTGCCCCATGGGCGCACATAACGCTCCAAGAAAGAGGAAAGACTCCGACCGAACAACTTCAAGCACTTGAGATTGCCCTCAAAGAAAGTAACATACTACTACTTGTCCTAGGAGGCAGCTTCTCCGAAGGTGTTGATTTACTCGGTCACACCATAGAAACAGCAGTTGTAATTGGGCCCGCACTTCCAGAAGTAAACCCACTCCAACAAGCACGACTAGAGCGCCTCCTAGATCAAGGCAGAGAACAAGCGTTCCACCAAACATACATCATCCCGGGGATGAAAAAAATCAACCAAGCCCTAGGACGACTGGTACGCGCGCCCGGACAAAAAGCAAAAGTGCTACTCCACTGCCAGCGCTTTGCTGAACCTGCATTCAGGAACCTACTACCCCCTGAATGCAAATCGGCCTCTATTTTAAAAACAGAGGCCGATTTAGAAAACTGGTTAAACAACTAACTGGCGCTTGAGACCTCGGGCTTCCCTTGCTCAAAAGTAAGAGCTTTCTCTCCTGCGGTCACCTTAACAGGCTCTTCACCTCCCTTGATCTCTCCACCAAGAAGCGCCTCAGCAAGTGAGTCCTCGAGATAGCGCTCAACGGCTCGGCGCAAAGGACGGGCTCCGTATTTTTCGTCATAACCTTTTTCAATAAGGAAGTCCTTTGCCTCATCTGTAACGATGAGTTCAATTTCCTGATTCCTAAGTCGCTCAAGTAATTTACCAAGCTCAAGCTCAACAATCTTCTTCATGTGCTCCTTGTTGAGCGGACGGAAAATAACAAGCTCGTTGATCCGATTTAAGAACTCTGGCTTAAAGACGCGCTTTGCTTCTTCAAGAATTTTTGCCTTAAGCGACTCAAAGTCAGACTCGTCATCAATACCAACACCAAAGCCAAGAGACGTGTTGCGCTGAAATACATCGGAGCCAACATTTGTTGTCATAATAACGATAGTATTCCTAAAATCCACAGTCCGTCCGAGGCTATCTGTTAAACGGCCTTCCTCCAGCACCTGAAGCAAAAGTTGAACCACATCTGGGTGCGCCTTTTCGATCTCATCGAGAAGCACAACAGAATAAGGCTTACGACGAACAGCCTCTGTGAGCTGCCCTCCCTCTTCGTGACCAACATAGCCAGGAGGAGACCCAATCAGACGCGATACAGCAAACTTCTCCATGTACTCAGACATATCCACCTGAATAATTGAGTCCTGGTCCCCAAACATGCTCTCGGCCAACTTCTTAGCGAGGTATGTCTTACCAACGCCCGTTGACCCCATAAACATAAACGAGCCAATTGGGCGGCGAGGGTCCTTGAGGTCTGCACGGGAACGACGAAGCGCACGGGCAATAACTTCTGTTGCCTTGATCTGACCAATCACCTCTTTTTGCAATTCCTTCTCGAGATTGAGGAGTTTTTGACTTTCCTTTTGCTCCATTCGACTAAGGGGAACCCCTGTCCAGCTGGAAACAATGTGAAGGATCTCATCCTCACCCACGGTAACCTTGAGCTCCTCGCGGCTTTTCTTCCAGGTATCGAGAAGTTCTTCTCGCTGAGCGCGAAGCTGCTTCTCTTCATCACGAAGTTGCGCTGCTCCCTCAAAGTCTTGCTCGGAAATGGCGCCCTCTTTACCAGCGCACACTTCTTCGATTTTTTTAGACAAATCCTCAATCTCTGGAGGACGATTCAATGTCTGAATACGTGCACGAGCCCCTGCTTCATCAAGGATATCAATAGCCTTATCAGGAAGATGACGCCCTGTAATGTAACGATCAGAAAGTTTTGCGGAAGAAACCAATGCCTCATCGGAATACTGCACCTTGTGGTGCTCCTCGTACTTTTGACGAATGCCCTGTAAGATCTGAATTGTGTCCTCGACACTCGGCTCATCCACCTGAACAGACTGGAACCTACGATCTAGAGCGCTATCTTTTTCAATATACTTGCGGTATTCTGAAAGCGTGGTTGCTCCAATACACTGAAGCTCTCCACGGGAAAGCGCAGGCTTAAATATATTAGAAGCGTCCATTGCCCCTTCGGCAGCCCCGGCTCCCACAATCGTATGAAGCTCATCAATAAAAATAATAACGTCTTTAACCCGACGAATTTCATCCATCACGGCCTTAATACGCTCTTCAAATTGCCCGCGATACTTCGTGCCAGCAACCATAAGGGCTAAGTCGAGCGTAATTACCCGCTTGTCGATAAGAATCTCAGGAACACGCCCTGCAGCAATTTCTTGAGCGAGGCCTTCAGCAATGGCTGTTTTCCCAACACCTGCTTCACCAATCAGGACAGGGTTATTCTTTGTACGACGGCAGAGAATTTGAATGACTCTGCGAATCTCGTCCTTCCGGCCAATAACAGGATCCATATCGCCTGCTTTAGCCATTTCAGTCAAATCACGACCAAATGATTTAAGCGCAGAAGACTTCCCACCCTCCTTGCCTCCGCGTTCATCTGGAGGAGGAATCCCCATGCCTGCAGGCCCCATAGGGTCCATCGATGGACCAGAAAAATTAGGGTCTAGCTCTGCTAAAATCTCATTGCGGCATTGCTCAATATCGACATTAAGACTCGAAAGCACCCGAGCTGCAACACCTTCGCCCTCTCGAAGCAAACCAAGCAAGATATGCTCTGTCCCGATATAAGAATGATTGAGCGCACGCGCTTCTTTGCCAGCAAGAGCTAATACCTTTTTCACACGCGGTGTATAAGGAATATTACCCCCTTGTTGACCCTCTGGGCCCATGCCTACTTGTTTTTCAACTGCGGAACGTACCGTTTCAAGGTCAAGCCCGAGCTTTTGGAGAACGCTAATGGCAACTCCTTGCCCAAGATTAATCAGCCCTAGCAAAAGGTGCTCTGTGCCAACATAGTTGTGATTAAAACGGTCCGCCTCTTTGCGCGAAAGTGCCAAGACTTGCTGAGCGCGCGGCGTAAAATTGTTCATAGGTTCCATAAGCCAATAGGGAATAGTGTTAAAGTGGGCAGGGGCGAATCAAGATGCTTTATCCAGACAAGAAAGATCAAGCGAGGGAAGGTCTTTTAAGCTATCCCTTAAGAGGGTTGCACGCAAGACATCACGCTCATCACTTTCGATGGACCGATGGGCGTGAAGCTGAATATGACCAGGCTGACTTTCTAAGAAGAGCCGATCAATAACCTTACGCTGGTCCTCGGGAAGCATCCCTAAATCAATAGCTAAACGTGTAAGCGAGAGCAAGTTCATAGCTTCACTAGAACTCAAAAAATGGGCATTACATAAAACACCGTAAGCACGACCAATCTTATCGATCAATTTTACGGGCTCTTCAGCCAAAAGTTTTTTGCGGGCGTTCTCCTCCTGCTCGATGACAGCACTGAGAACACTAGATAAGCGCTTAAGAATCTCTTGCTCACTTTGGCCGAGTGTTTGCTGGTTTGAAATCTGAAAGACACTTCCCGTAGCATCTGAACCTTCACCAAACAATCCCCGAACAGCCATTCCTAACTGATTTACCGCACGAACAACTTTTTCCATTTGCCCGGCAAGAACAAGCCCAGGCAGATGAAGCATAACAGAAGCCCGCATTCCCGTGCCCACATTAGTAGGACAAGCCGTAAGATAACCTAGTTCCTCGGAAAAGGCATAATCAAGCTCAGACTCAATAGCGGTATCAACGCCATCAATTTGCTTCCAAACACGACGGAAATTAAACCCATTACACAAAACCTGAATGCGCATATGGTCCTCCTCATTAAGCATGATTGAGCAGGTCTGGTCCTTGCTTATCAGCACTCCGGAGCCTGGCTCTGATTCTGAGAGCTCGCGGCTTATAAGGTGCCGCTCAACAAGCACTTGCCGCTCTAAATCAGAAAGCTCCTGCACATCAAAGGCGCTCGAGCGTTTCATTTGGGGCAACTTCTCAATGGCCGTACGACACGCAGACAAAATGTCACTCCGTTGAGACTTTTTGGCCCACCCAGGGAATGGGTACTGACTCAAATTACGTGCAAGACGCACCCGTGTGCTTAAAACAACAGGCCCCGCACCCTTATCTTCATCGAAAAGAGGTGTTTTAGAGGCAATAAAATCATCAAACTCAGACATAGACATATCAGTAGGAGCACAACTCCTCAGAATCTTGCTTGAGGGCACTTAACTGATCCCGGTAGCGAGCCGCATCTTCATAGCGCTCTTCGGCAATGGCATCCTTTAGCGCCACCTCAAGAGAGCGAAGACCTGCACCTAACGAACTCCTCTTCAATGACTTATGTGCAATCTTTCCGTGGTGTGTCACCGTTCCGTGCACCCGCTTAAGTATGGGTTCTAACACACCCTGTAAGCGCTCATAGCACAACGGACACCCAAGCCGGCCAGACTCCTTCATCTTGGCTGCATCGCAACCACACGACTCGCAGACATACGCTTCATCTCCGTGTTGCTCTGCTTCTGGCTCATTTTGACTCAAAACCCCATGAACAAAAGATCCCATAGAGAACTCCTCGGGATTCATAACCCCTTTTTGTTGTGCACAGGCTTCGCATAGGTCAACCTTACTCACCTGACTATCAATGATTTGAGTTAAGTGGACAGTGGCATGCTTGCCGCAAACGTGACATTCGAGTGATTCTCCCATAAATGCTACTCTTTATAATAAGTGTTCTATTCTAAATCTAAAGCTTATTCTCTTTGAAAACAAGCCATAGATTGCAAGTTACATGCCAAATGACGGCAAAAATAAAACCACCGCCCCAATCAGCCAATAAACTCTACTGAAAAACTAAAGATCCTGGGCAAGCTCTAGAATGTAATCAGGCTTATTAGGCCTATTCAACTCACCTGTAGCCCAAGGCTCATCCGAATCCCAATCATGCGACATAATCTGCCCAAACAATACCTCTTTCTCCGGGAGGACCCCTTCCGATACGAGTCGCTTAACAGCATCTACTCCGTGACGCTTTTGCACCAAATAATGTAACTTTGCAGCAGCAAACGCCTCCAAATCGGCTTTTTTTCCTGGAAATTCCTTATACTGCTTATACCTCTCGATACGGTCATATAGTGACCACTCTTTGTACATTTCTTGGGCACGTTTTTGGGCTTCCTGGAAAACCTCTTGCGTTGAAAGATCAGGCTGCTCTTGCCGAACCTGATCCGCAAAAGAGAACACAAGCTGAGCCAATAAGCCCGCCTTACGATTTGCCATACCACAATTACCAACAGACTGCCACTGCTCCGGTACCATATGAACAACTGGCTGCTCGAATACCTGACGATAAGTATTCACATCTCCCCGCATCAACGCCTCAAAAAACTCTGGCGTAAGTAAGCCTTTTTCTTGAAGGCTTGCCACATCAACAATACGAAGCCCCGAAAACGACACATGCCCCCCTCCCTGAACCTGAGCGCCCCTGTTATTAATACTAACAAGCCCGTCTCCGGAAAAAGTAAGGCTTACGTAATGATCACCACCTCCATCTCCTCCTGGAAAATCGCAAGAAATAGTAAACGGACTTCCTTCCTCTAGTTTTCCAGCACAGGCAGCACCCGAAATAACCCCCGAATCGTACATATTCCCAACAACATCTACCCCAAACCCCTGCCTTCCATCGGCTCCTTGAAACCTAAGAGCGGCCTCCGAGTCCAGAAACGCAGAAAAGCTTGAGCCCAATTCTCCGTACAACTGAGCCGTATTAGGCAACCCATGGCCTATTGCAAATGTATTAACAAAGGTTCGCTCTCCAGCTGCAGCTCTTAAATTATCCAATTCCTCCCCTGAAAGAACTCCAACCAAAGCCTGCAAACCTTCCACTCCTCCTGGTAGGCATAAGCATATCCGAGCAAGCTCATCAACCGCCTTACCCCCAACATGACCTCGCCCTGCCCTATCAAGAACCTCCTCAAAATCAGGATTGGATCGTGCGTTTCGAATAGCCAAAGCAGTCACGCCATCAACTGACTCAGCCTCAGGGTTTGCACCTGCCTGGATAAGAGCATCTGCCATACGACGGTCCCCCTGATACTCTGCATACATCAAGGGGGTCTTCCCATGTTCATCAGGAATATTAGGATTAGCTTCATGCGCCAACAAAATCTCAACGGCCTTCCCGTCTCCTCGCTGCACAGCTGCACCCAAAGGAGTTAATCCATAATTATCTGGGATATTCACATCAACACCTGCATTGCTACTAAGCAAAAACTCGACAACATCTCGCTGTCCTCCACGTGCTGCATTCATAAGAGGAGTAAAACCTAGAGCGTTACGAACATTCGTATCAGCCCCCTTGCCTATCAATAAAGTTGCGAGATCCTTATTTCCCCTTAACAGCGCCTGAGCTAAAGGTGTTTGGCCATCATTATCCTGAACATCAGGGTTTGCTCCGCGCTCCAAAAGAAGGTTTGCAAAAACAGTGTCTCCCCTCCGAACAGTATGCATCAATGCCGTTATCCCAAACCGGTCCCGACCATTAAGATCCTCAACACCATCAATCAATGCCTCCACGATCGCACGATCACCCCCAATTAGTGCATGAACAAATGCACTATCGCCATCCTTATCACAAACCATAGGATCAGCACCCATCCTCAGCAAGAGAGCCGCAATATCTTTATTCCCGCCTGAAGCAGCATGCATCAAAGGAGTTTTTCCATACTCATCCTGAACGTCAAGATTCACCTCTTGACCACTAGCACTCGATAGCAATAGCTCAACCATCCCAACGTCTCCCTGCATCACCGCAAGCAACAAAGCAGAATCTCCCTCACTCGTTTGAGCATTAACATCTGCACCCAAAGCAATAAGAGTCTCCACAAGAGCCTTATCCCCCATCGCTAAAGCAAAGAAAAGAGGCGGAACACCCATCTGGCCCATCACATTAACATCCACAGGCGCCCCTGATTTGAGTAATCCCTTTGCCGCATCCACGTCTTGACGCTCCAAGAATCCGATAAGCTGCTCGCCGGCTCTCCCTGCTTGAGCCATTACTTCAGCAGCTTCTTGAGCTTCTTTTTGAGCCGCAATGTGCGCGTCAAAAATGTCTAACATAAGTGCATTTTGGGGGTCCTGCTTTCGCACGCAGTCCAATGCAGTATCCCCTCCATCACCCTTAATGTCCATATTTGCACCCCGACTAAGTAATGCTTCCACAATAGAAGTGCTTCCATTTAGGGCCGCAATAATAAGTGCCGTATCACCAAATGAAGTCTGAGCATCGACCTCCACATCACGCTCAAGCAAAATATCAACAATATCCCCTGCTCCAAATGCTGCTGCAAAAATCAAGGGGCTTCCACCTTCTGGGCCCTGAATATTAACATTAATATCTGAATGCTTATCAAGCAGCTCTCGAGCTTCCTCCATATTTCCTGCAGCTAAAGCTGAAAGTAATTTCTCGCCCAACCGCTCGGGGGACTCCACCCCTGCCTCCATAACACGATCTGCTATGTTCGTTGAAATATTAGCGAAATCCGCATTACCTTGATTCTGCACAAGGCCACCTTCCGACTCACCCCTCTGAGCAGTTCGAGCGAAACCATCGGGACCAGAAGGTCCACCGGCTAATGAAGGAGATACCCCATAACCCTCATTACTTGGTTTGATATCAGACGATGTTCTATAAAAATCCATAACAACCAGACAGAGGTAGCCTAGCAATCTGCAACTACCCTGCTATAGAAATAGTAACACACAAATGCAAAATAATCAAACTGGGGATCTCAAAGCTCAAAAAGCCCTAACAATCAACACAATAACCAACCCTAACACGGCCTCTTTTTGCCTTAACTTTACGAACGGACACAATCCCTAGCTCCGAGCATGAAGCCACATGCGTTCCCCCGCATAAAACAGGAAGATGCTCCCCGATCTGAACGGTTCGCGTACCTTCTTCGTTAATAACCTGCGCCTTAATGGGCCAATCCAGGGCAATACCCTCAGCTAAAGAGCTATCTAGCTTTTCAATAATGGCCTCTTTCTCTTCATTGAGCACCCCCTCAAACTCCACATAGCAGCCATCAGGAAAGTGATAGCCCTTAAGCGGCCTCCATTCTGGGCACACGCTGGATGCTGCAATAGCGAGCAAATGCCCCGCTGTGTGCATGCGGGCATGAGCAATGCGCTGCTTCTCATCGACCAAAAGCCTCACTGTTTGCCCGGGCTGGAACAAATCGATGGGTCCGTCTACATAATGACGCACACATCCATCAACCATTTGAACAAAAGTAACTTTCAGGCACTGCTCCTCAAACCAAACCTCTCCCAAGTCAGAGGGCTGCCCCCCACCCTGTGGGTAAAAAATAGTCGAATCAAAAACAAGATAGGGCTCTCCCTCACTCCCTTCTTTAATCCCAACAATCTGCGCTGAGGACTCAAGCAAGTACGTGTTTTCCCAGTAAAGAAGTCTAGTTTTCATTGATATAGGGCCTACAATGTGTTTAATTCTAGAGCTATGACCTCTAACAATCTTTTTGATCGCTGCAAGGCTTACCTCAACAGCCAAGCATTTGAAGCAGCTGAACAGCCGCATAAAATGCGCCCCGCAGTAACGCTTTCCCGCATGGCTGGCTCTCGAGGCATGATCCTGGGAGATAAGCTAGCCCTATACCTCCAAAGGAAAACAAAATCCGAAAACTTCCCCTGGACAGTCTTTGACAAAAACTTAATCGATAAGGTGCTCGAGGATAATGAACTCCCAGCACGCCTCGAAAAGTATGTCCCCGAAGATGCAACCAACGAACTTGAAGCTACTATCAAAGAAATACTAGGCCTTCACCCCTCCCTCTGGACGCTCGTCCAGAAGACCTCAGAAACACTTTTTAATATCGCACGCAAGGGCAATGCAATCCTCGTGGGGCGCGGAGGAAATATAATAACCTCTAGCTTGCGTAACGTTTTTCATGTACGCCTCGTTGGCTCGGTTGATGGACGCGTAGCCCACGTAATGAGTCGCCACAATTGCTCCGAAAAAGAAGCTCTTGAAAACATCAAAAAAACGGACTCAGCCAGGGAAGGT
>Ga0316204_10009005_pt1 | contig 13547 bp, 13 predicted proteins | sample 6monrhotite_MG_2_FD_205661 | JGI IMG/M metagenome (GOLD analysis project Ga0316204, IMG submission 205661) | Microbial mat bacterial communities from mineral coupon in-situ incubated in ocean water Damariscotta River, Maine, United States -... | ecosystem: Environmental > Aquatic > Marine >... | reverse complement strand
GTGCATGGAAGTCAGCGAAGGCGGCTTTTCCACGGTCGGCATGGGCGGCTGCCTTGAGCAGGAACTGAACTGGTGGGACGCGATGTTGAACCGGTCCTATCAACACCTCATGACGCAAGAAAAAGCCGATGATGCCGAGGCGAAATCAGACGGCTTTACAGCCCCCTCCAAAACGGACGCGCTGAAAGCGATGCAGCGCGCCTGGATTCCCCACCGCGATGCGACGTGTGATTATGAAATGTCACAATGGGGTGGTGGCACCGGGGGCGGACCTGCGATTTTGGCCTGCCTGATGCGCCTGACTGGCGAGCAAACGATTTACCTCAATTCAATGTTGCGTGACGACTGACGCCTGAGATTAATTCGTCACAACGGAGGCTCCAATGGGTCAACTTAAATCTTCAGCCCTCACCGGTTCAGACCAATTCAAAGCCAATGTCGCGGCCCATAAAGACGCGATGGCCGTCGTGCAGCAGGCCGCAGAAGCCGCAGCACTTGGCGGCGGGCAAAAATCCCGCGACCGGCATCTGTCCCGTGGTAAAATGCTGCCAAGGGACCGGGTTGCGAACCTGCTTGATCCGGGCTCGCCGTTTCTTGAGATCGGAACCACGGCCGCGCATGGTCTTTATGACGGGGCCGCACCGGGCGGCGGTATTGTCGCGGGGATCGGGCGTGTGCACGGTCTTGAGGTGATGGTGATCTGCAATGACGCCACCGTTAAGGGTGGGACGTATTTTCCAACCACGGTTAAAAAACACCTGCGCGCACAGGAAATCGCCGAACAGAATAATTTACCGTGCATCTATCTGGTCGACAGCGGCGGCGCCAATCTGCCCAATCAGGACGAGGTGTTTCCGGATCGTGATCACTTTGGCCGGATATTCTATAATCAGGCCAACATGTCCGCCAAGGGCATCCCGCAAATCGCCGTCGTGATGGGATCATGCACGGCGGGCGGGGCTTATGTTCCGGCAATGTCAGACGTGACGATCATTGTCAAAGACCAAGGCACGATCTTTCTGGCAGGCCCGCCTTTGGTAAAAGCGGCCACCGGCGAGATCGTCACCGCCGAGGATCTTGGCGGCGGCGAAGTTCACACGCGCCTGTCTGGCGTGGCCGATTATCTGGCCGAGGATGACACCCACGCGCTTGCGCTGGCGCGCCAGGCTGTGGCAGGTCTGAACCGGCGCAAACCTGAAACCGTGCTGATCCAACCCAGCGAAGAGCCGTTATATGACCCTGAGGAAATCCTCGGGGTGGTGCCAACTGATCTGCGCACGCCTTATGACATTCGCGAGGTCATTGCCCGCGTCGTTGATGGCTCACGCTTTGACGAATTCAAAAACCGCTATGGTGAAACGCTTGTGTGCGGGTTTGCCCATATCAAAGGCATGCCCGTTGGCATCATCGGCAATAACGGGGTGATCTTTTCGGAAAGTGCCCAGAAGGGCGCGCATTTTGTTGAGCTGTGCAGCCAACGTCATATCCCGTTGATTTTTCTGCAAAATATCACCGGGTTCATGGTCGGCCGGAAATACGAGAACGAAGGTATCGCCCGGCACGGGGCCAAAATGGTGACGGCGGTTGCGACCACCAAAGTGCCCAAGATCACGGTGATCGTGGGCGGCTCAAACGGGGCCGGGAATTACGGCATGGCCGGGCGCGCCTATAGCCCGCGCTTTTTGTGGACATGGCCAAACTCTCGTATCTCGGTGATGGGCGGTGAACAGGCAGCGGGCGTGTTGGCCACCGTGAAACGCGACGCAATAGAGCGCGTCGGGGACACTTGGTCGGCCGAGGCCGAGGCCGAGTTTAAACGCCCAACCCTTGAGATGTTCGAACGCCAATCGCACCCGCTTTATGCCTCGGCACGGCTCTGGGATGACGGGATCGTTGACCCACGCAAGACCCGTGATTTGCTGGCGCTGAGCCTGTCGGCCTGTCTGTGCGCGCCGATTGAAGACACTAAGTTTGGCATCTTCAGGATGTAAGGCGAAAAGAAGAATGCTTCCGGCGGGGATATTTCCCCCACAGAGAAGCCGGGGTGAAGAGTTTGACAAAGTTGCAGGAGCGTTTTCGGTGATCACCACCAGATTGACCCAAGTGTTCGGGCTGAAACACCCGATCATCGCCGCCCCGATGGCGCTGGCCTCGGGTGGGCGTTTGGCATCTGCCGTGACGCAGGCGGGCGGTCTTGGTTTGATCGGGGGCGGGTATTGCGATCCCGACTGGATCGCGGCGGAGTTTGCCAATGCCGGAAACATCGCTGTCGGCTGCGGGTTCATCACATGGGCTTTGGCGGAACAACCCGGTTTGCTGGAAGATACACTTGCGCGCGGGCCTAAGGCGATATTCCTGTCCTTTGGCGACCCAATGCCCTTTGCCGGGGCGATCCATGACGCGGATGTGCCGCTGATCTGTCAGGTGCAGACGCTCAAAGACGCGCGCCGCGCGGTTGAGGCCGGGGCGCGTGTTATCGTGGCGCAAGGGGCCGAAGCTGGCGGGCACGGCGAAAGCCGCGCAACCCTGACATTGGTGCCGGAAATCGCGGATATGTTGGCGGCCACGGCCCCCGAGACCTTGCTCTGCGCAGCAGGCGGGATCAGCGATGGCAGGGGGCTGGCCGCAGCCCTGATGCTTGGGGCCGACGGGGTGGTTGTTGGCTCGCGCCTTTGGGCCAGCGATGAGGCGCTGGTTCATCCCAATATGCTTGCGCAGGCGTTGGCGGCGGATGGTGACGGAACGCTGCGCTCCAGTGTGATGGATATCGCACGAGGTAAGACTTGGCCGGATCGCTATTCCTGCCGGGTGCTCAAAAACGATTTCACCGACCGCTGGCATGGGGCCGAGGACGGCTTGCGGGCCGACCCCAGCGCCGGTGCCGACTGGACCACCGCTTGGGGGGCCGGAAACACAGATGTCGCCAACACGTTTGTCGGCGAAGGGGCCGGGTTGATTGGCCGTATCCAACCCGCCGCAGACATCCTGAACGAGATGGTGGCCGGGGCTGAAGCCGCGATCAGACGTGGTGTCGGTCTGACAGACACCGCATGAGAAAAACGAACCGTCCCATGACAGGGACGTCACTTGAACTAAACGCGCCGCAAATACCTTGGCGCAACATGGGACTGGATTGATATGTTTCGCAAAATCCTGATTGCCAACCGGGGCGAGATCGCCTGCCGTGTGATGGAAACCGCCCGCAGGTTAGGGGTGAAAACCGTCGCGGTCTATTCCGAGGCCGATGCCACGTCCAAACACGTGGCGATGGCGGACGAGGCTGTGCATATCGGCGCATCGGCACCTGCCGAAAGCTATCTCAAAGGTGATCTTTTGATCCAGGTGGCGCAAGCCACAGGCGCTGAAGCGATCCATCCGGGTTATGGATTTTTGTCCGAGAACCCTGATTTCGTCGAAGCCGTGGAGAAAGCCGGTCTGACCTTTATCGGCCCCTCGGCCCAGGCGATCAACGCGATGGGGCTGAAAGACGCCGCCAAAAAACTGATGCATGAGGCAGGTGTGCCGATTGTGCCGGGCTATCACGGCGAAAATCAGGATCCCGAGCACCTGTCGGGTGCGGCGGATGCGATTGGGTATCCGGTCTTGATCAAAGCGGTTGCCGGGGGTGGCGGCAAAGGCATGCGCAAGGTTGAAGACCCCAAAGATTTCACCGATGCGCTGGAAAGTGCGATGGGCGAAGCCAAGACCGCCTTTGGCAATGACGCTGTTCTGATTGAGAAATACGTTGAAAAGCCACGCCATATTGAATTGCAGGTGTTTGGCGATGGTCAGGATGCGGTCCATTTGTTTGAACGCGATTGCTCGCTTCAGCGTCGCCACCAGAAAGTGATCGAAGAAGCCCCGGCACCGGGCATGACCACAGACATGCGCAACGCAATGGGCGAGGCCGCCGTTAAGGCTGCAAAAGCCATTGGGTATAAGGGGGCTGGCACGGTTGAATTTATCGTCGATGCCAGCGACGGGCTGCGGTCTGATCGGTTTTGGTTCATGGAGATGAACACCCGATTGCAGGTCGAACACCCGGTCACCGAAGCGATCACGGGCGTTGATCTGGTGGAATGGCAATTGCGCGTCGCCTCGGGTGAACGGCTGCCTGCCGCCCAAGAAGATCTGTCGATCACTGGCCATTCGTTTGAGGCCCGGCTCTATGCCGAGGATGTACCAAAGGGGTTTTTGCCCGCGACCGGCACCCTCAGCCATCTTAGCTTTCCGACGCAAGCGCGTGCTGACAGTGGCGTGCGTGCCGGGGATACGATCTCGCCCTTTTATGACCCGATGATTGCCAAGTTGGTCGTGCATGGCCCAACCCGCGCAGTAGCCCTGCGCCAGATGGAGCAGGTCCTTGCCGAGACCGAGGTTGCCGGGTCCGTCACAAACCTCGCGTTCCTGACCGCCCTTACCCGGCACACCGGCTTTGCTGCTGGTGACGTGGATACGGGATTGATTGAACGTGATCTTGAAGCCTTAACCAAAGAGCCGGACCCAACGCCCGAGGTTCGCGCCTTTGCCGTGCTGGTGGCGCTGGGCCTTAACACATCGCGCGACTGGGCCACCGGGTTCAACATGTGGGCGCCTTTGGTCCAAACGCTTGAGATGTCCTTTGGCGATGACGCCTTCAGCGCAACCGTGACCGCCCTTGGCACCGCAGAAATGCGGGTTGATCTGGACGATCAAACCGTCGTCTGCAAACGGCTTGGGGAAACATGGACCCTCAACGGGGCTGCTGCGCCTCAAGGGACTGCGCGCAACGGGGCGTCGATCAGCATTTTTGCGGGCCACGGATATCACTTCACACTGCATGATCCGCTTGACCGCGCCGCAGGGGCGTCGGGCGACGGCAACCTGATAGAAGCCCCGATGCCGGGACTGGTGAAAGCCGTTTATGTTGCCGCAGGGGCCGAAGTGAACGCCGGAGACCGACTGGCGGTGCTTGAAGCGATGAAAATGGAACATTCCCTGACCGCCGCGCGGGATGGGATCGTGGCCGAGGTTTTAGCAGATGCAGGCGATCAGGTCGAAGCCGGGGCTGCCTTGATCCGGTTGGAAGAGGCGGAATAAGGTTGTCTCAATTGTGCAGATACTCAAACCCCACGCCTGCAACGCAGCGATGCGTTATGAGTATTTCAGCAATAGAGAAATAATAGGGGCATGACATCATGACCAAACGACGCTTGCATCACGGTTGGGAAAGCCGCTCAACCCGCTCGCTGGCCCTACTTTATGAGATGGGGCTTGAGTTTGAGCTTGTGGTCCACTCGTTTCGCAATCCGCTTTATACCGAAGACTATCGCAAGCTGTCCCCGGCCGGGCGGGTGCCCTCGCTGGAAGATGGCGATCAGGTGATTTTTGAAACCGGCGCGATCACGGACTATCTGGTGACCACCTATCCCGAATGTGGGCTTGGGCGACCTGTTGGTGATCCGGAACATTGGGACTGGGTGCAATGGTTGCATTTTGCCGAAACCATCGGCCAGCATCTGGCGACCCTGACCCAGCATCATGTGGTGTTGCGCGAAGACTGGATGCGCTCGCCGACTGTGATGAAATACGAAACCATGCGGTTGGGTCGAACACTTGCGGTGCTCGAAGAGACATTGTCAGACGGGCGGGAGTATCTGCTGAAATCCGGGTTTTCAGCGATTGACTGCAATGTCGGATACTCGGTCTACGGGGCAGCGTTTTTTGTCGATCTGGCGAAATTTCCGCATGTTTCGGCCTACCGAACCCGATTGTCCGCGCGGCCAGCCTTCCAGAAAGCCCTGCCGCCCGAAGGCGCTGAGCGTTTGTATCTGAAACAGTTTTACGAGGTTCCGGATGTCAAAAAAGGCTGAAATATTTGAGGTCGGCCCACGGGATGGCCTGCAAAACGAAAAACGCATGATCCCGGCCCGCGACAAGATCAAACTGGTCGACATGTTGTCAGGGACCGGGTTTCGACGGATCGAAGTCGCGTCGTTCGTGTCCCCCAAATGGGTGCCGCAAATGGCCGATGGGGCCGAGGTTCTGGCCGGGATCGCGCGCGCGCCGGGGATTTCCTATGCAGCCCTCACACCGAACATGCGTGGATATGACGGGGCGAAGGCCGCAAAGGCGGACGAGATTGCCATTTTCGGGTCGGCCTCAGAAGGGTTCTCCCGCGCCAATATCAATTGCTCGATAGACGAAAGCCTTGAGCGGTTTCGCCCGGTGGCCCAAGCCGCGATTGCCGACGGAATTCCGGTTCGGGGCTATGTATCCTGTGTGACTGACTGCCCGTTTGACGGACCAACCCCGCCTCAGCAGGTCGCGATGATTGCGGCAAAGCTGCGCGACGCCGGATGTTACGAGATTTCGCTTGGCGACACGATCGGGCAGGGCACGCCTGAAACCATCACCGCGATGCTGACGGCGGTCTTGTCCGAGGTGCCTGCTGAGATGCTGGCGGGGCATTATCACGCCACCGCCGGACGCGCGCTTGTGAATATCGAGGCGTCGCTTGCGCTGGGCTTGCGGGTGTTTGACGCAGCGGTCGGGGGTCTTGGCGGCTGTCCCTATGCTCCGGGGGCGGCAGGGAATGTCGCCAGCGAGGACGTTTATGACCTGCTGGAAGGCCTCGGCTTTGAAACCGGACTTGACCGGGAAAAACTTGTGGCAGCGGCAGAGTTTGCCCGTGGGCTGCGCACGGATTGAACCGGTGCAGCAACCAGAACTGACAGGGAGTAGAGCATGTATGAGACCTTAAAGATCAAGACTGATCCACGCGGGGTTGCCACGTTGTGGCTGGCGCGCGCTGACAAGCATAACGCGATGTCAGGGCAGATGATTCTAGACCTTGGCGCCGCTGCGGTTGCGCTTGGAAAAGATCCGGCGGTGCGGGTGGTTATATTGGCCGCCGAAGGCAAAAGCTTTTGCGCTGGCGGCGATTTGCGCTGGATGCAGGCGCAAATGACCGCGTCGGCGGACGAACGGCGCGTTGAGGCGCGCAAACTGGCCATGGCTTTGTTTGCTCTCAATACCCTGCCCAAACCTCTGATCGGACGCGTGCAAGGCAACGCATTTGGTGGCGGTATCGGCTTGATGTCGGTCTGCGATGTGGCCATCGGTGTGCCTGAGGCCAGGTTCGGCCTGACCGAAGTCAAACTCGGCCTGATCCCGGCGACCATCAGCCCTTACGTGTTGGCGCGGATGGGCGAAGACAAGGCCCGGCGTGTGTTCATGTCGGCCCGGCTGTTCGGGGCGGACGAGGCCGTGTCTCTGAACCTGCTTGCGCGAGTTGTTCAGGCAGACGCGCTGGACGCTGCAATCGAGGCCGAGGTCGCGCCCTATCTCAAAGCAGCACCGGGGGCCGTTGCTGAAAGCAAGCGCCTGACAAGGATGTTGGGGCCGGACATCACACCCGCGATCGTTGAGGCAACCATAGACCGCCTGGTGGCCGCATGGGAAGGCGACGAGGCCCCGGAAGGCATCGCCGCATTTTTCGAAAAGCGCGCGCCACGCTGGGTGGTTTGAAATAGGTAAAGCTGCGTTGATCTGTTCGTGCCCTCAGAATCATCTTTGAAAACCGCCCGGCCATTTCAGTGATCATTGAACCGGTCGTCGGTTTTCAGCCCTGAAAAGGGCCCCAATTCATATCGCCGCAGGCTTTATCTGGGGGTCCTGAGATGTCGTGCGGTCAATCGCGGCCCGGCCTGCTGATACCAACGAAAATCGCACCGAGGACTGTGTTCTAGGTGTACAATTGTATGCTGAAAGTCGGGGAAAGCGAAATATTCACCGTTTCCCCACCGGGGATTGATAAAAATTGCCCTCGAAAAGATGCTGCTGAGACCTCGGGTTCTGTTGACCTCCCGCGATGGCAGGAGTAAAGGTCGGCGAGTATATTCGACGAGCTGTTACATATGAGGAGGCCCCTTTGGACGCGCTTTTGAGAGAGTACCTTCCGATCCTCATTTTTCTGGGCCTTGCCATCACTCTGGGTCTTGTGCTGATCTTTGCCGCCTTGATTGTTGCCGTGCGCCATCCGGACGCTGAAAAAATCAGTGCGTATGAATGTGGGTTCAACGCGTTTGACGATGCTCGGATGAAGTTTGACATCCGGTTCTACCTCGTCTCGATCCTGTTCATCATCTTTGATCTTGAGGTTGCTTTCCTGTTTCCATGGGCTGCAAGCTTTCAACATCTGGGAGAGCTGGGGTTCTGGTCGATGATGGTATTCCTGGGCGTTCTGACAATCGGTTTTGCATATGAATGGAAGAAAGGGGCGCTCGAATGGGATTGAGCACATCCGCCAACACTGCAGGCGTCGATAAAGACGTGGCCGCAGTTGCCCTGAACAACGAGTTGCAGGACAAAGGGTTCCTGCTGACCACCAGCGAAGACCTCATCAACTGGGCCCGCACCGGAAGCCTGCACTGGATGACCTTTGGTCTGGCGTGTTGCGCGGTTGAAATGATCCATGCCTCGATGCCGCGCTACGATCTTGACCGCTTTGGTGTCGCCCCGCGTGCCAGCCCGCGCCAGTCTGATGTGATGATCGTGGCCGGGACGCTGACCAACAAAATGGCGCCCGCGTTGCGCAAGGTTTACGACCAGATGCCTGAACCACGCTATGTGATCTCTATGGGGTCTTGTGCGAATGGTGGTGGCTATTATCACTACAGCTATTCCGTCGTGCGCGGCTGTGATCGGATTGTGCCGGTTGACATCTATGTGCCCGGTTGCCCTCCGACCGCCGAAGCACTGGTTTACGGCATTCTGCAATTGCAGCGGAAAATCCGCCGCACTGGAACGATTGCCAGATAACAAGGATTTGAGATGAGCGAAGCTCTGCAGGAACTGGCCACGCTGATTGAAGGCAAACAGGCCGATAATGTTGTCACAACAGGTATATCTGTCGGCGAATTGTCGGTTCAGGTGACCCTGAACGGCCTCGTCAATTTCGTCGATTTTCTGAAAAGCGACCGGAATTGCCAATTCTCTACACTGGTGGATATCACGGCCGTCGATTACCCGACCCGCGAAAAACGCTTTGAGGTCGTGTACCACTTTTTGTCGATGTTCCAGAACCAACGCATCCGGGTTCGCGTTGCGGTTCGCGAGCAAGATCTGGTGCCCTCAATCACTGACATCCACCCCTCGGCCAACTGGTTTGAGCGCGAGGTGTTTGACATGTATGGCCTGATGTTCTCGGGCCACCCGGATCTGCGCCGCATCCTCACCGACTATGGCTTCCGCGGCCATCCGTTGCGCAAAGATTTCCCGACGACGGGGTATACCGAAGTCCGCTACGACGAAAAAGAAAAACGCGTGGTGTACGAACCCGTGTCGCTGGTTCAGGAATACCGCCAGTTTGATTTCATGTCCCCTTGGGAGGGCGCGGAATACATTCTGCCGGGTGATGATAAGGGGGAGGCGAAATGATGGACGGTTCCCACAATGACGTGCTGACAGGCGAACAGCGCATCCGCAATTTCAACATCAATTTCGGCCCGCAACACCCGGCGGCGCATGGTGTTTTGCGTCTTGTTCTGGAACTGGACGGCGAAATCGTTGAACGCTGTGATCCGCATATCGGTCTTTTGCATCGCGGTACTGAAAAGCTGATGGAAAGCCGGACCTATCTGCAGAACCTGCCCTATTTCGACCGGTTGGATTATGTTGCGCCGATGAACCAGGAACATGCCTGGTGTCTGGCGATTGAACGGCTGACCGGCACCAAGGTGCCACGCCGCGGCAGCCTGATCCGGGTGCTCTATTCCGAGATTGGCCGAATTCTGAGCCACCTGCTGAACGTGACCACGCAAGGCAATGACGTGGGTGCGCTGACCCCGACTTTGTGGGGGTTTGAAGAGCGCGAAAAGCTGATGATCTTTTACGAACGCGCGTGTGGCGCACGTCTTCACGCGGCCTATTTCAGGCCCGGTGGCGTGCATCAGGACCTGACGCAGGACCTGCTTGACGACATTATGAAATGGACGATGTCCTTTCCCGCCGTTCTCGACGATATCGAAGGCCTGTTAACCGAAAACCGGATTTTCAAGCAACGCAACGTTGATATCGCGGTCGTGACCCAGCAAGAGGCTCTTGATTGGGGCTTTTCCGGCGTGATGGTTCGCGGCTCGGGCATGGCGTGGGATTTACGCCGTGCACAGCCTTATGAATGTTATGACGAGTTCGAGTTCCAGATTCCGGTCGGCAAAAACGGCGACTGTTATGACCGTTACCTGTGCCGCGTGGCAGAAATGCGCGAAAGCCTCAAGATCATCCAGCAGGCCATCGGCAAGCTCGAAGAAACCACGGGCGACGTGTTGGCCCGAGGCAAACTGACACCGCCAAAACGCTCTGAGATGAAAACCTCGATGGAAGCGTTGATTCACCACTTCAAACTTTACACCGAAGGCTTCCATGTGCCTGAGGGCGAGATTTACGCGGCGGTCGAAGCCCCAAAAGGCGAGTTCGGTGTTTACCTTGTCTCAGACGGCAGCAACAAACCTTACAAGGCCAAAATCCGCGCGCCGGGATATCTGCACCTGCAGGCGATGGATCACCTCTGCAAAGGCCACCAACTGGCCGATGTGGCCGCCATCATCGGCTCGCTCGACGTTGTGTTCGGGGAGATCGACAGGTGAAAAACACTCTGGCATCCTTGGTCTTCTTAAGTGCTGCGGCACTGGCGACCGGCCCGGTTTGGGCCAACAGCGCCGATATTGGCCCGGTTTCAGACCGATCAGACGCCGCGCGGTATCTTGAAGCTGTCTTTGCCGAAAGCGCCTGCCAGATCACAGAAGCGAACCTTCTGGAACAGATGCGCGCCGACGGTCAAAGCCCGACCTCTGCTGACATGTCGATGCCAAGTACCGGAACCGACAAAATGATCCGCCACCGCTGGATCTTCGTAACCCTTCAGGAAAAATTCGCAAACGGCGACGTTTGTGCAGATTCTGAAGACTTAACATTAGCCATTTCCAAATTCGGAGGATGCGCCTGATGCTGCGCCGCCTGCACCACACCCAACCCGACACTTTCGCGTTCACCAAGGCCAATCTGGCCTGGACGGACACCCAGATTGCCAAATATCCCGACGGGCGTCAGGCCTCTGCCGTGATCCCGCTTTTATGGCGTGCCCAGGAACAAGAAGGCTGGCTGTCCAAGCCCGCGCTTGAGGCTGTGGCCGACATGCTGGGCATGCCGTATATTCGCGTGCTGGAAGTTGCTTCATTCTATTTTATGTTCCAACTGCAACCAGTCGGATCAATCGCCCACGTGCAGGTCTGTGGTACCACCACCTGCATGATCTGCGGCGCAGAAGATCTGATCGGCATTTGCCGCGACCTGATCGCCGCCAACCCGCATGAAGTGTCCGAAGACGGCAAGTTCAGCTGGGAAGAGGTGGAATGCCTCGGCGCTTGCTCCAACGCGCCCATGGCTCAGATCGGTAAGGATTTCTACGAAGACCTGACCGCCGAAAGTTTCCGCGAAATTCTGGCGACGTTCGCGCGTGGCGAGGTGCCCGTACCCGGTCCGCAAAACGGTCGTTATGCGGCTGAACCTCTGTCGGGGCTGTCCAGTCTCATGGAATATGACAGCGGACGCGATCAGTATAACGCCTCAGCAGCACTTGCCGTTGGCCTTGGCGACACCGTCAAGCGCATTCAGGGCGACGAGGTTCCGATCCTCAGGCCGCGCAAAGCCGCGAGCGCCAAAGCTCAACCCGCGAAAAAAGCTGCCAAAGCCAAGCCCGCAGCAGATGTTGCGTCGGCCCCCGTTGAGGGTGGTAAAAAGCCGAAAATGCTGAAAGCCGCCAAAAAGGGCGGGGCGGATGATCTGAAGACGATCAAGGGCGTTGGCCCGGCGCTGGAAACCCTGCTGAACGAGATGGGCGTCTACCATTTTGATCAGATCGCAGGCTGGAGTGTCGAGGAAATTGCTTGGGTTGATGACAATCTTCTGAAATTTAAGGGGCGCGTCAGCCGGGATAATTGGGTTGAACAGGCCAAAATATTAGCAAATGGGGGTGTAACAGAATTCTCGAAAAGGGTGGCCAAGGGGGACGTCTACTAGATGACCTCAACCACAGGAAAGAGAGGAATTCATGTCTAACACTTCAAACCAAGGCGGTTTTTGCAAGCTGGTCTGCTGGCTGATCGGCATCGCTGCCGGCGGTTATCTGGCTTTTATTCTGGTTGATACCTATGGGCAGGATCAGATCCAGTCCGCAGTGATCGGGATCGTGGCCTTTCTGTTGGTCGGCCTGATCACGCGCCGGATGTTCTGTCGCGGCAAATCCGACCGTGTACGTGCGCGCATCGCCGAAGCTGAAACACGCCGTCAGGAAAAGACGGTGGCTCCGGCTGAAGAGCCAAAGGTTGCCAAAGAGGCCGATGCGCCGACACCAGTATCGACACCATCTGTTTCTGAAAAACCTGTTGAAAAACAACCGGATGCCGAGAAGTCTAAGGAAAAAACACCCAAGCCCGATACTCTGAAATCTGTTGCGCCGCCTGCGGATGCGATCGACAAAAAGCTCAGCGACATGGTCAATGCCGCTGCAACCGCGGTCGTTGCTGAAGGTGCTGCAAAGGTCGTCTCAGATAAGGTTTCAGTGTCCAGTGACGCGAAATCCACGGCCCCCAAAGCCGAAAAACCTGCGGCTCCGACGGACGCTGAACCTGCCGCCAAGACGCCGATTACCCCTGTAAAAAAACCGGTTTCCAAAGCCTCTGAGGCACCGATTCCGGTCAAGCCGTTGCAGCCAAAAGTGGCTTCGGTCGCGAAACAGGATGGAAAATCAAGCGACACGGCTCCGGCCGCGCCTGAGGAAAAACCCGAAGAACCGGTTGTTACGGGCATTAAAAAAACCAGCGCGCCAGCCGCCGCTATTTCGCAAATTGCGGGGGCAACCTCAGACAATATGCCATCTGCTGCGAAAAAATCGGTAAAACTTGAGACAGTTGCAACGCCGAGTTCGGATGCGTCCAAGCCCGAGGTCGTTGCCAAGACCCCGGTGGCTGCGGCCAAACCCACGGCCAAACCGGAAGCGGCCGCTGTGAGTGACGTACCCAAAATCAAGCCGCTGGAACCCAAAGGTCTGGACGCGCCTGAAAACGGCACCCCCGACGATCTGAAACAAATCGACGGCATTGGGGAGGCGCAGGAAACTGCCCTCAACACCGCTGGAATTTATCATCTTCAACAATTCGTTGGCATGAACCGCCGCGAACTTGCCTGGATTGACGAAAACATGCCGGGCGACGGCGCAGAGGTGTCAGCAGAAAGCTGGCGCAAGCAGGCCATCACCTTAACAAGAAAAGTGGGATAACGCCTAAAAACAACTTTAAGAAAACACCTGACCCGAAACCTTCAGAAGGAGGATGTTATGAGCAACACAAACGGAAATTGCCGGACAGTCAGCCAGTGGGCCGCAGTCGTTCTGGGCATACTCGGCTTTTTGCTGGCCTGGAAGTGGCTTGCTTGGGGCGTGCTCATCTCGTTGATCATCGGGATTTTGGTTTTCTTCATATGTTTGTTCGTACTTGTGCGTGTTCTGT
>Ga0316204_10009003_pt1 | contig 13552 bp, 8 predicted proteins | sample 6monrhotite_MG_2_FD_205661 | JGI IMG/M metagenome (GOLD analysis project Ga0316204, IMG submission 205661) | Microbial mat bacterial communities from mineral coupon in-situ incubated in ocean water Damariscotta River, Maine, United States -... | ecosystem: Environmental > Aquatic > Marine >... | reverse complement strand
GCTCTTCCGATCTTGTTGCCAACTGTCAGGCTGATGGCCTGCCGGGTACCTTCACGCTGACGTCGACTCAGGCGTCTGGCGTTGTTGGTGGTAATCCGAACCTGTCTCCGGAAGAATCGGAAGGTTACACGATTGGTGTGGTGTTCACGCCGTCGGGTACGCCGATCCTCGAGGACTTCACGTTCAGCGCTGATTACTTCAACTTTGAACTGACCAACGCTGTGGGTTCCGCAGACGTCAACACGATCGTGTCTCAGTGCTATAACTCGGTGAATTTCTCCGATCCGCTCTGTGCTCTGATCGCGGGTCCAGGCTATACCGGTGTAACCGGTTCGGCTCTGGCAGCTCCATATCCTGGTCCGGGTGGCGCACGCCGTTCGGCTGTGGGTGTTGTGGCTGGTGTTCTGCTGACCAACGCAAACCTCTCGACCTACAACACGTCGGGTGTGGATATCGGCATCGATTATGCCGGTCCGACCTTCGACATCTTCCAGTCGACAGCGCAATTTGTTGCTGGTCTTGATGTCACCTATCTTGAAAGCTTCTCCTATCAGGTGCTTCCAGGTGGTGCGACGTCTGAATATGCCGGAACGTTTGCTCAGGATCCGTTCACAACGACTCCTGCAGCCTTCCCTGAAATCTCTGCCCTGCTTCGCATGGGTATTGTCGGGGATAACTGGCAGTTCAACTATGTTGGTCGGTTTATCGATGAAGTCACTGACTTCTCGTCGAACCCGGCGAACATTTCGAACGACGCTGAGCGCGTGATGTATCACGACGTTCAGGCTGCTTATGACTTCGTTGACTCAGGTGTTGGCCTGACCTTCGGTGTGCGCAACCTCGCAAATGAGACGCCGCCTTATGTCTCCAACAATGATGACATGAACACACTGCAGCAGACCTATGACACTGCTGGCCGTTACTTCTACGGCCGGGTCACGATCCGCCGCTAGGCAGATCGGTCATAGACCTAATTGTGCGGCGGGCTTCGGCCCGCCGCATTTTTTTGCAGAAGGCTGTTTGCAAATAGTCGGGCAGGGTGTAGAAGCCATCGCTTCGACGCAAAGCTGACAAGGCTGGACGGAGTTTTTTACGTTATTGTAGGGGTGTAGCTCAGCTGGTAGAGCATCGGTCTCCAAAACCGAGGGCCGTGGGTTCGAGTCCCTCCGCCCCTGCCATTACAGGTTAAGGACTGGCAATCGGCCAGTGACGGATTAAATAGAACAAATGGCCAAGACGATCGGTAAAAATACGCCTCCTGCCAAGAAGGATGATGCGCCAGCACCGAAGAAGAAGCGGACGAATCCGTTCCAATTCTTTCAGCAGGTGCGCCAGGAGGGCCGCAAGGTGACCTGGACGACGCGTCAGGAAACGCTGGTTTCCACCATCATGGTATTGATCATGGCCGGTCTCGCGTCGTTATTCTTTTTCGTGGTTGATTCAGGCATTTCGTTTGCGATCACCTTCATTCTACGTCTTGGCGCTTAAGGGAGTCCGGAACAATGGCTTCCAAATGGTATATCGTTCAGGCCTATTCCAACTTTGAGAAAAAAGTTGCCGAGGCCATCAAGATCGAAGCGAGCCAGCAAGGGCTGGAAGCCTGCTTCGAAGAAATTCTCGTGCCGACCGAAGAGGTCATGGAGGTGCGCAAGGGGCGCAAGGTCCAGTCCGAACGCAAGTATTTTCCCGGCTATGTGCTGGTGAAGATGGACATGACGGATGCTGCCTATCACCTCGTAAAAAACACACCCAAAGTTACGGGCTTTCTGGGATCGGGCGCCAAGCCCATGCCGGTGTCCGAGAACGAGGTCAAACGCATTCTGGGTCAGATGGAAGAGGATGCTGAGCGTCCGATGCCAACGGTCCATTACGACATCGGTGAGACAGTGCGTGTCACCGACGGCCACTTCCAGAGCTTTAACGGCGTCGTGGAGGAAGTGGATGAGGAAAATGCCCGCCTTAAAGTGGCAATCAATATTTTCGGCCGGGCCACGCCGGTCGAGCTGGACTACGGTCAGGTCGAAAAAGCGGCCTGATTAATCACATGAGTGCGGGAGGTTCCGGGCAAGTCCATGCCGGGATCGCACCGCGCTCTCCCTGACTGGAGACAAGGGAAATGGCGAAGAAGATTAGCGGCTATATCAAGCTGCAAGTACCGGCTGGAGCGGCGAATCCGTCCCCACCGATTGGCCCGGCGCTCGGTCAGCGCGGTGTCAATATCATGGAATTCTGCAAAGCCTTCAATGCGAAGACGCAAGAGATGGAAAAGGGGATGCCCATTCCCACCATCATTACGGTCTTTCAGGACAAGTCTTTCACCTTCGAGACCAAGACGCCGCCGGCCAGCTTCTATCTGAAGAAGGCTGCAAAAGTGCAAAAAGGCTCTGGTGAAACGGGCAAGTCTGCCCCGATTGCCAAAGTCACGATGGCGCAATGCCGTGAGATCGCTGAAGCGAAAATGGTCGATCTCAACGCAAATGATCTCGATCAGGCTGTGAAAATCATCGCGGGCTCTGCCCGTTCGATGGGCCTGGATGTGGTGGAGTAAGTCTGATGGCAAAAATAGCAAAACGTATTGGCGCTGCACGCGCCGGGCTTGATCGCGACAAGCTCCACACCGTTTCGGAAGCCGTGGCCATCGTGAAGGCGAATGCGACCGCGAAATTTGATGAAACCATTGAAGTGGCTATCAATCTGGGCGTCGACCCACGCCATGCGGACCAGATGGTTCGCGGTGTTTGCGAATTGCCGAATGGCACCGGCCGCTCGGTTCGGGTTGCCGTTTTCGCAAAAGGCGCAAAAGCGGAAGAAGCCACCAAGGCGGGCGCTGACATTGTTGGTGCTGAAGACCTGATGGAAGAAGTGCAGGGCGGTCGCATGGACTTTGATAAAGTCATAGCCACGCCTGACATGATGCCGCTGGTCGGCCGACTGGGTAAGGTGCTTGGCCCGCGTGGCCTGATGCCGAACCCCAAGGTTGGCACTGTCACGATGGATGTCACCAAGGCCATCGCTGCGTCAAAAGGCGGCGCCGTTGAATTCCGGGCCGAGAAGGCCGGCGTCGTTCATGCGGGCATTGGTAAAGCCAGCTTCACCGAGAAGGCTCTCGGCGAAAACCTGAACGCTTTTCTGACGTCGATTGTCAAAGCCAAACCATCTGGCGCCAAAGGCAATTACCTGAAGAAAATTTCCATCAGCTCCACAATGGGGCCGGGTGTGAAAATTGACCTGTCTGAAGCGAGCGCACCTGCGTCAGCGTCCTAGGGCTTGTCAAACACGGGTTCTGGTGGTTAACACCGCCGGTCCGGTCGGAGGCGGCATGGTGCCAAGTCCGACCAACCTGTCCGAGATCGCAGGGGGCAAGCCATACGGTTTGCTTTAATTCCGCAAGGACCCTGAGTGAGACAGAGCAAGAATTCGAAGCCCCGCCTCGGCGGTGGTGCCGGTTCGAGCCCTGGGACAGGAATGCGCTTCGGAAGCGTGTTCTGAACCGTCAATGGGGCAGGCACAAACCGGAGCGTCTTCACCGGACGCTTCATGGGGAAGTGTCCTAACAGGGAGACCGCAAATGGATCGTATGACCAAGGAAGCCTCCGTCGAAGAGCTCAAGGGTATCTTCTCGAACGGCTCCGTGGTCATTGCCCACTATTCGGGCATGACCGTTGCGGAAATGACGGCACTGCGGACCAAGCTCCGGGAAACCGGCGGCACTTTCAAAGTGGTTCGCAATCGTCTCGCCAAAATTGCTCTTTCGGGCAAAGCGTCTGAAGGCGCTTCGGAGTATTTCAACGGTCCTGTCGGGATCGCTTTCTCCGAAGACTTCACCGCTGCGCCGAAAGCAGCTGTTGCCTACGCCAAGGACAACGAGAAGTTCAAAATTCTCGGCGGTTTCATGGAAGAGGAAGTCTTGGATGCCGGTGGCGTCGAAGCTCTCTCCAAAATGCCGTCGCGCGAAGAACTTATTGCAACCGTGGCAGCTCGACTTCTGGGCCAGGCTGGCGAAATCGTTTCGCGTATCACCTCGCCAGCACAAACGCTGGCCGGGCAAATACAGGTTATCGGCGAAAAAGCCGAAGCTTGAGGCACGTCATTCTCCGCTTTCGAACTGACATCACTTATCAAGGACTGAAATCAAATGGCTGATGTAGCTAAACTCGCAGACGAACTTCTTGGCCTGACCATTCTGGAAGCCAAAGAACTCAACGACATCCTGGAAGAAAAAGGCATCAAGCCAGCGGCTGCTGCCGTTGCTGTTGCCGGTCCGGCTGCTGGCGGTGACGCCGGTGCCGCAGCTGAAGAGAAGGACGATTTTGACGTCATTCTCGTTGCTGCAGGTGACAAGAAAATCAACGTGATCAAAGAAGTACGTGCGATCACGGGTCTCGGCCTGAAAGAAGCCAAGGATCTGGTTGAAGCTGGCGGCAAAGCCGTCAAGGAAGCCGCTCCGAAAGCTGAAGCTGAAGAGATCAAGAAGAAGCTTGAAGAAGCCGGCGCAACCGTCGAGCTGAAATAGGTTCTGCTTGCAGAATCGACAGGGACATTGACGGACGCATGGATGATTCCGTGCGTCCGTCGACCCGTCTCTGAATAAGAATTCGCCAAGCGCGGTCGGCCTGCGCCGCCTTTGGCAATACGCCCATCACCGGATGTTCCGGCGGTGGGCATTGCAGGTGGCCGCATCATTCCGGTGCGGGGTTGGAACACTAAGGCGCAGCTCACGCTGCGAAAGGGAGCCGACATGGGTCTGTCGTTCACCGGCAAAAAGCGCATTCGCAAGTCTTTCGGAGTTATTCCGGAAACCGTTCCGATGCCGAATTTGATCGAAGTACAGAAAAGTTCTTATGATCAGTTCTTGATGAAGAATATTCCCGCTGCTGAACGCGGCGATGAGGGCCTGCAGGCGGTTTTCAAATCCGTCTTTCCGGTCAAGGATTTTTCGGAGAAATCGGTTCTGGACTTTGTGTCCTATGAATTTGAACCGCCGAAATTTGACGTGGAGGAATGCGAGCAGCGCGATCTGACCTATGCGGCGCCGCTGAAAGTCAAAATGCGCCTCGTCGTCTTTGATGTTGATGAAGAAACCGGTGCGAAATCGGTCAAGGATATCAAAGAGCAAGATGTTTATATGGGCGATATCCCGCTCATGACGGACAAGGGCACTTTTGTCATCAATGGCACTGAACGTGTGATCGTCTCCCAGATGCACCGTTCGCCGGGCGTGTTTTTCGATCATGACCGGGGCAAGACCCATGCTTCCGGCAAATTCCTGTTTGCCGCCCGGATCATTCCTTATCGCGGTTCCTGGCTGGATTTCGAATTTGATGCCAAAGACGTGGTTCACATGCGTCTGGACCGCCGCCGTAAATTGCCGGCAACGACCCTAATGTACGCGCTTGGAATGAGCCGTGAAGAAATTCTGGCGACTTTCTACGACACGATCGGTGTCAAGGCAGTCAAGGGCGGCTGGGCGATTCCATTCGAAAAAGAGCGCTGGAGAGGCGCCAAGCCATCCTTCGATCTGATCGATGCGAAAACCGGTGACGTTGTTGCCCCTGCCGGCAAGAAAATTGCCGCGCGCGCCGCGAACAAGCTGGCTGAAGATGGTTTGAAGGAGATTCTTCTGAGCGATGAGGGCCTGATGGGCCGCTTCGTGTCCGAAGACCTCGTGAACCTGAAGACCGGCGAGATTTATGCCGAAGCCGGTGACGAGATTACCGAAGAGGTGATCGAAGCGCTGCACGAGCAGAAAATCAAAGCGCTCAACATTCTGGACATCGATAACCAAACGCGTGGACCGTACATGCAGCAGACGCTTGCTGCGGACAAGAATGACACCCGCGACCAGGCGCTCGTGGATATCTACCGCGTGATGCGTCCGGGCGAGCCGCCGACGCCTGAAACGGCAGAAGCCATGTTCCAGGGTCTGTTCTTCGATTCAGAACGTTATGACCTGTCGGCTGTTGGCCGCGTGAAAATGAATATGCGCCTCGACCTGGATGCGCCGGACGATATGCGTGTCTTGCGCAAGGAAGATATTCTTGCGGTGCTGAAGACGCTGGTCGGTCTGCGCGATGGCCGCGGTGAAATCGACGACATTGATAATCTCGGCAATCGTCGCCTGCGGTCTGTGGGCGAGCTGATGGAAAACCAGTACCGCATCGGATTGTTGCGGATGGAACGCGCCATCAAGGAGCGAATGAGCTCGGTCGATATCGAAACCGTTATGCCGCACGATCTGGTCAATGCGAAGCCGGCCGCTGCCGCTGTGCGTGAATTCTTCGGATCGTCGCAGCTTTCACAATTCATGGACCAGACCAATCCGCTGTCTGAAGTCACCCACAAACGCCGCCTGTCGGCGCTTGGGCCGGGTGGTTTGACGCGTGAACGTGCAGGCTTCGAAGTCCGTGACGTTCACCCGACCCACTATGGCCGGATCTGTCCGATTGAAACGCCTGAAGGTCCGAATATCGGCCTCATCAACTCGCTGTCGACCTATGCGCGCGTTAACAAGTATGGCTTCATCGAAAGTCCGTATCGCAAAGTCGAGAACGGTAAGCTGGTCGACGATGTGCATTATCTTTCGGCTATGCAGGAAGCGCGTTTCAACATTGCTCAGGCCAATGCGACGGTTAATGCAAAGGGCGTTCTGGACAATGAATTCGTCAACTGCCGTGTTGGGCCGGGCCGTGATGCGACCCTGATTCCACGCGAAGATGTGGACTATATTGACGTATCTCCGAAACAGGTTGTTTCGGTTGCGGCGGCCTTGATTCCTTTCCTGGAAAACGATGACGCCAACCGCGCACTCATGGGCTCGAACATGCAGCGTCAGGCCGTGCCGCTTCTGCAAGCAGAGGCGCCGCTGGTCGGGACCGGCATGGAAGAGGTGGTTGCCCGCGATTCCGGAGCCGCCATAGCGGCGCGCCGTGATGGCGTTGTTGAGCAGGTGGACGCAACGCGTCTTGTTGTTCGCGCAACGGGTGAAGTCGGTGCCGCCCAATCCGGCGTCGACATTTACCGCCTCTCAAAATTCCAGCGTTCCAACCAGTCGACCTGCATCAATCAGCGTCCTATTGTGAAGGTCGGCGATGAAGTGAAGGCTGGCGACATTATTGCTGACGGTCCGTCGACTGATCTCGGCGAATTGGCGCTCGGCAAGAATGTGCTCGTCGCCTTCATGCCGTGGAATGGCTATAATTTCGAGGATTCCATCCTGATTTCAGAGCGGATTGTGCGTGACGATGTGTTCACGTCAATTCACCTGGAAGAATTCGAAGTCATGGCTCGCGATACCAAGCTGGGACCCGAAGAGATCACCCGCGACATTCCGAATGTCGGTGAAGAAGCCCTTCGCAATCTCGACGAGGCCGGCATTGTTTCGGTCGGTGCCGAGGTTGTTTCCGGCGACATCATGGTTGGCAAGGTCACGCCGAAGGGCGAAAGCCCGATGACGCCGGAAGAAAAGCTTCTGCGCGCCATTTTCGGTGAAAAAGCGTCTGATGTTCGCGACACATCCCTGCGACTGCCGCCGGGCACGACCGGAACCGTCGTTGAAGTGCGTGTCTTCAACCGTCACGGTGTCGACAAGGACCAACGCGCGATCTCGATCGAGCGTGAGGAAATCGAACGTCTCGGCAAAGACCGCGATGACGAGCTGACCATTCTGGAACGCAACATCTATTCGCGTCTCGGCGATCTGCTCCTTGGCAACAAGGCGACGTCCGGACCGAAAGGTTTCAAAAAGGGTGAAATCACTGCCGACGCGCTTGAAGAGCAGCCGCGGAGCCAGTGGTGGAAAATTGCCATTGGCGACGAAAAGGCCATGGGCGAAGTTGAAGCGCTGAAAAAGCAATACGACGACTCCAAGGCTCGCCTCGATCGCCGGTTTGAGGACAAGGTCGACAAGCTTCAGCGCGGCGATGAAATGCCGCCAGGCGTCATGAAAATGGTCAAGGTCTTTGTGGCCGTGAAGCGCAAGCTTCAGCCCGGCGATAAAATGGCCGGCCGTCACGGCAACAAGGGTGTGATCTCGAAAATCGCACCGTTGGAAGACATGCCCTATCTGGAAGATGGAACGCCGGTTGATCTGGTGTTGAACCCGCTCGGCGTGCCGTCGCGGATGAATGTCGGACAGATTCTGGAAACCCATCTTGGTTTCGCGTGTAAAGGCCTGGGCCGTCAGATTGGCGAGCTCTATGAAGGCTATAAGCGCGATGGCAAGACCAAGGAATTGAAAGCCAAGCTGCTTGAAGTCTATGGCAAGGATCAGGAATTGCCGAGGACGGATGAGGAATTGGCTGAATTGGGCCGAAATCTCGCCAATGGCGTTCCGATTGCCACACCGGTGTTTGACGGCGCACGCGAGCCCGACATTGTTGATCATCTCAACATGGCGGGTCTTGACGCTTCCGGGCAGTCAAAACTTTACGATGGCCGCACGGGCGAGATGTTCCGTCGCCGGGTCACTGTCGGCATCAAGCATTTGCTGAAGCTTCACCACCTGGTCGACGACAAGATCCACGCGCGTTCGATCGGGCCATACAGCCTCGTCACCCAGCAGCCATTGGGTGGTAAGGCGCAGTTCGGTGGTCAGCGCTTTGGTGAGATGGAAGTCTGGGCGCTGGAAGCTTACGGCGCTGCCTACACCCTGCAGGAAATGCTGACGGTCAAGTCGGATGATGTTGCAGGGCGGACCAAGGTCTATGAAGCGATTGTTCGCGGAGATGACACGTTTGAAGCCGGCGTACCGGAAAGCTTCAACGTGCTTGTCAAAGAGATGCGTTCGCTTGGACTGAACGTCGAACTGAAGAACGAGTAACCAATCCTATCGCGGCGGAGCCTGCCAGGCTCCGCCGTTCACTCCCCTCTGAGGAGACGGCACCATGAACCATGAGGTCATGAACATCTTCAACCCGGCCGCCGAAGGCCCGTCCTTCGACCGTATCCGGATTTCGCTTGCCAGCCCGGAGAAGATCCGGTCCTGGTCCTTTGGCGAAGTGAAGAAGCCTGAGACCATTAATTACCGCACATTCAAGCCTGAACGTGATGGCTTGTTCTGCGCTCGAATCTTTGGACCAACCAAGGATTACGAGTGCCTTTGCGGCAAGTATAAGCGCATCAAATTCAAAGGTATTACCTGCGAGAAATGCGGCGTTGAAGTGACGCTTGCGCGGGTTCGCCGTGAACGCATGGGCCATATTGAACTGGCGGCGCCAGTTGCACATATCTGGTTCCTGAAATCGCTGCCATCGCGGATTTCCATGATCCTCGACATGGCGCTCAAGGATGTGGAGCGCGTCCTCTATTTTGAACAATTCCTGGTCACCGAACCGGGCCTTACTCCGTTGCAGCCCTTCCAGCTTCTGACCGAAGAAGAATTCATGGAAGCGCAGGACGAATATGGCGAAGATGCATTTACCGCCGGCATCGGCGCGGAAGCCATCCGCGACGTCCTGATGAATATGGATCTGGAAGCTGTCGCTGCCCAGATTCGCGAAGACATCAAGGAAACCGGCTCGGAACTGAAATTGAAGAAATTTTCGAAGCGCTTGAAGCTGATCGAGAATTTCATGGCTTCTGGTAACCGCCCGGAGTGGATGATCATGACGGTCGTTCCGGTCATTCCACCAGAGCTTCGCCCGCTGGTCCCGCTGGATGGTGGCCGGTTTGCGACATCCGATCTGAACGATCTCTATCGCCGTGTAATCAACCGGAATAATCGCCTGAAGCGCCTGATCGAATTGCGCGCGCCTGACATCATCATCCGCAACGAAAAGCGGATGCTGCAGGAATCCGTCGATGCCTTGTTCGACAATGGTCGCCGTGGCCGCGTCATCACGGGCACGAACAAGCGCCCGCTGAAATCGCTGTCCGACATGCTGAAGGGCAAGCAAGGACGTTTCCGCCAAAACCTGCTCGGAAAGCGCGTCGACTATTCCGGTCGTTCCGTGATTGTTGTGGGTCCGGAATTGAAGCTGCACCAGTGCGGCCTGCCGAAGAAAATGGCGCTCGAGCTTTTCAAGCCGTTCATTTATGCGCGGCTGGATGCCAAGGGGCTATCGGGTACAGTCAAGCAATCCAAGAAACTGGTCGAAAAAGAGCGGCCGGAAGTCTGGGATGTGCTGGACGAGGTTATTCGCGAACACCCGGTTCTCCTGAACCGTGCGCCGACGCTTCACCGTCTCGGCATCCAGGCATTTGAACCCAAACTGATTGAAGGCAAGGCGATCCAGCTGCACCCGCTGGTTTGTGCCGCGTTCAACGCCGATTTCGATGGCGATCAGATGGCCGTTCACGTTCCGCTTTCGCTGGAAGCCCAGCTGGAAGCACGCGTTCTCATGATGTCGACGAACAACATTCTGTCGCCTGCCAATGGCAAGCCGATTATTGTTCCGTCACAGGATATCGTGCTGGGTCTCTATTACCTGTCGGTCGACAAGGATGATGAGCCGGGCAAGGGAACTGCGTTCGCGACCATGGCAGAAATGGAAGCCGCTCTGGAAGCCGGCGTTGTCACGCTGCATTCGAAAATTTCGATGCGGTACGACACGGTGGACGAAAACGGTGAGAAAGTCCGCTTGCGCGTGGAAACCACGCCGGGCCGGATGATGATTATTGACCGTCTGCCGAAACATCCGCGCGTATCGTGGAAAATCGCGGACGAGCTGATGACCAAGAAAGCCATCGGCACCATGATTGACGAGGTCTATCGTCACTGTGGTCAGAAATCGACGGTGATTTTTGCTGACCAGATTATGGGTCTGGGTTTCCGCGAAGCGTGCAAGGCCGGTATTTCCTTCGGCAAGGACGACATGCTTATTCCGGAGGCCAAGGCGACGCTGGTGAATGAAACCCGCACTCTGGTGGGTGAATACGAACAGCAATATGTGGACGGCCTCATTACGCGCGGCGAGAAATACAACAAGGTTGTTGATGCCTGGGCGAAATGTACCGACCGCGTCGCCGATGCGATGATGGATGAGATCGCGCAGCCCTATGAATTCGAGGGCAAGTCCGAAGTGAACTCCGTCTATATGATGGCTCACTCCGGCGCGCGTGGATCGAAAAACCAGATGAAGCAACTGGCCGGTATGCGTGGCCTGATGGCGAAACCTTCTGGCGAGATCATTGAGACGCCAATTGTGTCGAACTTCAAGGAAGGCCTGACCGTTCTTGAATACTTCAACTCGACCCACGGTGCCCGTAAGGGTCTGGCCGATACGGCGCTTAAAACTGCCAACTCCGGTTATTTGACCCGCCGCCTCGTCGACGTTGCGCAAGATTGCATTGTGTCGGAGAAGGATTGCAAAACCAGTGAGGGTATCAACATCGAAGCCGTCATTGACGGTGGTGATGTGGTCGTATCGCTCGGCCAGCGCGTTCTCGGTCGCTATGCGGCGGAAGATGCCAAGGGTGAAGATGGCGAAGTCGCGGTCAAGGCTGGTGAATTCTTCGATGAGGAAAAAATAATCGAGCTCGAAGCCGCTGGTGTTCAGTCGATCAAAGTGCGGTCCCCGCTGACCTGTGAGACCCGCATTGGCATTTGCGGAACCTGCTACGGTCGGGATCTGGCCCGCGGCACGCCTGTTAATATGGGTGAAGCCGTTGGTGTTATTGCGGCTCAGTCAATTGGCGAGCCCGGCACTCAGCTGACCATGCGGACTTTCCACATTGGTGGCACGGCCCAGGTGTCCGAACAGTCATTCATTGAAGCGACCCATGAGGGCAAGATCGCCTTCGAAAACCGGGCGACCGTGAAAAACAATGACGGCGCTTTCATCGTCATGGCCCGGAATATGATGCTGACCATCGTCGACAAGAGCGGCAAGGTTCTGGAGTCACACAAGCTGACCTACGGTGCCAAGCTCCACTTCGACACAGGCAAGGCTGTGAAACGCGGTGACCGTATGGCGGAGTGGGATCCATACACCACGCCAATCGTCACCGAGACCGGCGGCATCGCGAAAATGATTGATGCCATCGACGGCGTTTCCGTGAAGGAAGAAGCTGACGAGGCGACAGGTATTTCGTCGAAAGTCATCATTGACTGGCGTTCAGCCCCGAAGGGCGCGAGCCTTCAGCCAATGGTGGTGGTGCAGGACAAGAATGGCGAGCCTGTAAAGTTCGAAAACGGATCCACAGCGAGCTATATGCTGGCGGTGGGTGCGGTTCTCTCGGTTCAGGACGGTGATACCGTCAAACCGGGTGACGTGATTGCCCGTATCCCGACAGAAGGTGCCAAGACGCGCGACATTACCGGCGGTCTGCCACGGGTTGCCGAGTTGTTCGAAGCCCGCCGTCCGAAGGATCACGCAGTGATCGCAGATATTACGGGCCGTGTTGAATTCGGGCGCGACTACAAGAATAAGCGTCGTATCTCGATCGTGCCGGACGACGATCCGGAAGGTAAGGTCGATTACCTGGTCCCGAAAGGCAAACACCTGACGGTCCAGGAAGGCGATGTGATCCAGAAGGGCGAGTATTTGCTCGATGGCCACCCGGCACCCCACGATATCCTCTCGACGCTCGGTACCGAGGCTCTGGCGGACTATCTGGTGACGGAAATTCAGGAAGTCTATCGCCTGCAGGGCGTGCCAATTAACGACAAACATATCGAAGTGATTGTCCGCCAGATGCTGCAGAAGATCGAGATTTCTGATCCGGGCGATACGTCCTGGTTGGTGGGCGAACAGGTCGACAAGATCGAATTCCTCGAAACTAATGACGTGCTGGCCAAGAAAAAGAAGAAGGTGGCTGAAGGAAAGCCGGTCCTGCTGGGGATTACGAAAGCCTCCCTGCAGACACGCTCCTTCATCTCGGCCGCGTCCTTCCAGGAAACGACACGCGTGCTGACCGAAGCTGCTGTTCAGGGCAAGGTTGATACGCTCGAAGGCCTGAAGGAAAACGTCATCGTTGGCCGGTTGATCCCGGCCGGGTCGGGCAGCGGCATGCGTCGCTATCAGGCGCTGGCGGATGATCTCGACGCGGACATGCTGGAGGAACGCAAGAAAGCTGCTGCTGAAGCGGCCGAAGCACTTCCAACGGAAATCGCCGAAGCGGCGGAAGCCGAGAAGGCAGAAGAAGCGACTGGAGAAGCCGAAGCCTGATTCGGTTTTTCGACTGCAAATCAAAGGGCTGCCAGTCTTTCTGGCGGCCCTTTTTTGTGTGGACGCAGATGTCCGCAAAAATCCGTAACAGGCGCTTGACGTTTGCGAATCCCGCGCATAGGTTCCGCGCCTGATTTTCGGGGGCGAGCCGTAAGCAAAATAACGCTTATACGTCGTCCGAAAATACGGAATAAGTTCAATGGATCGACGGGCGAAGCCAACCGGCTTGGCACGTCGGCGTTTATGCGTTCGGACCCAGTGGGAATGAGCGCGCAGAAAACGGACAGAGGCGGTATGCCGACGATTAACCAGCTTATCCGCAAGCCGCGGAAAGACAAACCGAAACGCAACAAGGTGCCGGCCCTTCAGGCTTGCCCCCAACGTCGCGGCGTTTGCACGCGCGTCTATACCACCACGCCCAAGAAGCCGAACTCGGCTTTGCGGAA
>Ga0316204_10009002_pt1 | contig 13552 bp, 12 predicted proteins | sample 6monrhotite_MG_2_FD_205661 | JGI IMG/M metagenome (GOLD analysis project Ga0316204, IMG submission 205661) | Microbial mat bacterial communities from mineral coupon in-situ incubated in ocean water Damariscotta River, Maine, United States -... | ecosystem: Environmental > Aquatic > Marine >... | reverse complement strand
TTATTGAGCACATGGAAGAAGCAGGTGATGGTGCATTAAGAAGGCAGTTCGATTTATTAAAAACCAAACTCGCTAATGAAGGTTTGTTTGATGCTGCACATAAAAAAGAGATACCCAAAACAGTGACACGTGTTGGCATTATCACATCACCAAGTGGTGCCGCTATTCATGATATTCTCACAACTTTAAAACGTCGCTTTCCAATGCAAAAAACAATAATTTATCCTACTCCTGTACAAGGTAAAGGCGCATGTAATAATATTGCTGCAGCTATCCATAAGGCCAATGCCCGACAAGAAATTGATGTTCTGATCATAGCCCGGGGTGGTGGTGCGTTAGAAGATTTATGGGAATTTAATGAGGAAGTCGTCGCACGAGCAATATATGATTCAGATATTCCCATTGTTGCGGGCATTGGCCATGAGGTCGACTTTACCATTGCAGATTTTGTCGCAGACCAGCGTGCAGCTACCCCGACAGCAGCAGCTGAACTTATTAGCCCTGATCGTTATCAACAATTACAAAAACTTTCATCCATCGAATCTCGTTTTACTTATTTGATACAAAAAAACCTGCAACAAAAACAGCAACAAGTCGATTGGTTATCTAAACGTATTCGTCACCCTAAAGATCGTTTACAGTCTCTTCAAAATAAACTAAACCAATTAAGCCAGCGTAATATTCGTTCAATAAAAGGCACCTTAGAAAGGTCACGTTATAAAATAGAATTATTAAATGCGAAAATCCAACAACATGAACCGTCTCAACGTATTCAACAAATGAAGTTACATTATAAAAACATTAATAAACGTTTCCAACTTGCAAGTAACCAGGCAATGATGGAAAAAAGACAAAAATTACAGCACCTTGTTCACACTCTGGACGCATTAAGTCCATTACATACCCTAAAACGCGGGTATGCTATTGTTAAAGATGAAAATAATAATATTATTAGCCAGAGCAAAAATGTTAAGCGTGGACAACAAATCAAGACCGAGCTAAATCAAGGTCATTTCTTTTCAACTATTACAGATATTCATGATGATTAAAAAATTATTGTTTTTAAGTCTTGTTACATTATTTTCTTTTCACACTTTCGCAGCTGACTACCCCAGTATAAATCCTGTACCCGGTGGTATTGCGGTTGTTGACTTAGACAATACTTACACAAACTCTACAAAAGTATTTTTCGGGAAGAAACGCATCTTAGTAAAAGAAAATGAAACTGGATGGCAAGCATTTATTGGTTTACCTTTGAAAATAAAACCAGGAAAACACAAAATCAGCCTTGTTGATAACAAGGGAAATAAAAAATACAAAACATTTCTAGTCACTAATAAAGACTATGAAACTCGCCATATAACCATTAAAAATAAACGCATGGTCTCGCCAACTAAAAAAGACATTGAGCGCCACTACAAAGAAAAGCCTTTAATGCTTGCAGCTTTAAAAAAATGGAGCGAAAACAATAATGTTCAAACAGATTTTATAACTCCTGTTGATGGGCGTTTTAGCAGCATATTTGGTTTAAAACGTATTTATAATAAACAAAAACGCATACGTCGCCATACCGGCCTTGATATTGCCGCACCTCAAGGAACAAATATAAAATCACCAGCAAAAGGAACCGTCATACGCACAGGTTCATATTTTTTTACAGGAAACACCGTTTTTATTGATCATGGGCAAGGCCTGGTGACCATGTATTGTCACTTAAATAAAACTCGTGTCAAAGCTGGCCAACGTCTTATTCAAGGCGAAAGCATCGGTACTGTGGGTATGACGGGCAGAGTTAGTGGTCCTCACCTGCACTGGGTTGTGAGTTTAAATAATACAAAAGTTGATCCTAAATTATTTATCCCAGAAGATGTCTCAGAAAAGTAACGATACGCTACCACACTGGGTTAAATGGAAAGCACAAGATGCCAATGGTGCATGGTGGGGCTACAGCGTTGAGCCACTTGAGTTTAGTGATGGCTGGTACGAAAATGAAGTTGGCCAGCGCATTAAAATAGAACAATCGCAAGCCAATCCTGACTGGAAAGCTTCATTAACCAAAATTAGTAATAATTAGAATCTATGGATAATCTTTTTTTCTATATTTCGAAACTTACCTGGCTACTGGTTTCACCCGACAGCCTACTACTAGTACTTATTATTCTTAGTCTTGTTTTACTTTATGTTGGTAAGCAAAAACTCGCCAAACTTATACTCTCAACTGCTAGTGGTTTTTTAATTATTATTGCCTTTTTGCCTGTTGGTGAATGGCTACTTTATCCATTAGAGTCACGATTTCAAACAAACCCAAATTTACCAGATAAAATTGATGGCATTGTTGTACTAAGTGGTGCAGAAAATGCTGAACTTTCTCATATGTGGAATCAAGTTGAACTCAATGCTGCCATAGAAAGAGATTTAACTTTTATGACCATAGCCAAACAATATCCTAATGCTAAACTTCTTTTTACTGGTGGCACAGGAAGTTTAACCAAACAAGAATACAAAAGTGCCGATGTGGCCAAAAATTTATTTAAGCAGTTAAGTTTTGATACCGCAAAAATAATCTTTGAACGTAAATCTCGAAATACTTATGAGAATATTATTTACAGCAAAGATTTAGTGAAACCAATAAAAAATGAAAACTGGGTATTAATTACCACTGGCTGGCATATGCCCCGCTCTGTTGGCATATTTTGTAAAGCAGAATGGCCTGTTATCCCTTACCCGGTTGATCATCAAAGCAATAAAGAAAACCTAGTTAGAATAGATTTTGATTTAGCGAATAATTTATATGAGCTTAAAACTGCGATAAAAGAATGGTTGGGATTATTTGCGTATTACTTAAGTGGAAAGACAACCTCTTTCTTTCCTAAACAATGTAAGTAAAGAATAGTTAACCTTTACTTCACATGCTTCATCATACGTCTTCTCTTGGCCTGCTGACGTCGAGTAAGATTATTCTTATTCTTTCTGTCTTTAAACGGATTATCACCTGTTTTAAATTCAATCCGAATGGGTGTGCCATGTAAGTTTAAACGTTTAAGGAAAGAATTAAATAGATAACGTTTATAACTCGCAGGAACATCATCTGTTTTGTTGCCATGAATAACGATAATAGGTGGGTTTTTACCACCTTGATGTGCATAACGAAGCTTAATTCGATGCCCATGCACAATCGGTGGTTGATGCTGCTGGACCAAATACTCTAACAGCTTTGTTAATTTTGGTGTTGAGAACTCGGCCATTGCAGAGTTATAAGCTGTTTGAACATAACCAAATAAATCACCAACCCCCGTTCCATGTAGTGCAGAGACGTATTTTTTCTTAGCGAAACTTAAGAATGGTAGTTTATAATCAAGCTCTGTTTTTATTTTATCTTTTTGATCTTCGTCAAGCCCATCCCATTTATTAATGGCGATAACAAGAGCTCGGCCTGCATCCATAATGTAACCCAATAATGTTACATCTTGTTCACTAATGGTATCCTGTGCATCCAATACCATAATTACAACATTGGCATCTTGAATAGCCTGTAATGCTTTAATTACACTATATTTCTCTGCTACTTCATGCACTTTACCGCGTTTTCTTACACCTGCAGTGTCAATAATCGTGTACTGCTGATCATCTCGTTTGAAAGGTAAATAAATACTATCTCGTGTTGTACCTGGCATGTCATAAGCAACAACCCGCTCCTCACCTAAAATACGATTAACCAGTGTTGATTTACCAACATTAGGACGACCAACAATTGCGATTTTTATTCCTGCGACAGTACCTAATTCATCTTCAGTTTCAGGAAGTTCTGCAAGAGAGGATTCGATAAGCGCTGTCACACCACGACCTTGAGAAGCAGCTATCGGTTTTGGCTCACCTAACCCTAAAGCAAAAAATTCAGCAGTAATAACTTCAGCATGCAAACCATCGATTTTATTTACAACAAGAATGATTTTCTTACCAGTATTACGTAAACGTTTAGCTATTTCAGCATCCATTGGCGTCAGTCCATCATGGGCATCCGTCATGAATAAAATAATATTGGCTTCTTCCACAGCCAACCATGACTGTGCTGCCATTAAGCCATCAAGTCCTTCAACTTCACCACTTAAACCACCAGTATCAATAACGATGTAAGGAATTTCGCCTAGCTTGCCATCACCATACTTTCGGTCACGCGTCATACCGGGCTGATCAACAACCAGTGCATCGCGCGTGCGAGTCAAGCGGTTAAATAATGTTGACTTACCAACATTGGGACGTCCAACTAAAGCAATTACAGGTTTCATGATGAATTAGTTTGTCTCTATTTTAAAAGCTTCTAAATGACCAACACGATCAAGCGAAAGCAGCAAACCTTTAACCAATAAAGGCTTAACTAAAATATTATTCTGCTTGCTAAAAAGTAAAGCTAACTCTTCGTCAATCTCTTCATCCTCAACAAAAACATCACTACTATTTATCTGCTTTCTTGCAACTATTTTTCCGTCTTCACGGTTTAACCAATGTAGAAAACCATCATAATCACCGACAACAATATATTTATCGTATGCTTCAGGTCCGGTTAATTGTCGACGTAACAGTTTATCTTGACGCCATAGTGTAGAACCGTTGTGGCGATTTAATGCCCATACCTGCCCCGTTGCATCCGTTACATAAACTCTGTATGCATCAACATAAAGGCCTGAATAAGATGAAAAATCACGACTCCAAATTAATTGACCCGAACCAATTTTTACAGCAGCAATACGACCTTGATATCCAGCAACATAAATAACATCGTCAACAACGACAGGGTCAATATCCATATCGATCACGCGTTCTAACTGGTTGCGTCCTTTAGCAACTGCTATGGTAGATTCCCATAAAAGTTTTCCATTTTTCAAGCTTAGCGCAGCTACTTTGCCATTATCTGATGTAGAGATAACAATGTCGTTCACAATTAAAGCTGAACTGCTGCCACGTAAAGTTAACCGTGGTACTGTACGATCATATACCCAGCTTTGATTACCATTGTCTGCATCTAAACCATAAACACGCCCATCAATTGTTTTAACAACAATAACGCCATGAGCAATTGCAGGACGAGACAATATTTCACTGCTTAATTGTGCGCGCCATAATTCTTTAATGTTTTTTGAATCTTGATTTTTTAAACCGTGACTATCCAAATCAATCGCAACAACTTCGCCTTTACTCGTACCCAAAAACAGTTTTCCGTCAGCTAAAGTTAAACCGCCTGATACAGGCACATTAAGATCAACATCCCAAAGTTGTTTGCCGCTTTTAATGGTAAAGGCTTGAAGGTGCCCTTTATAATCGACAATATATCCCGTATCTTTATTAAATACAGGTTTCAGTTTTAAGTAAAAATCACTAACACCTTTACCCGCTGTAAATTTCCACTGTCGGGAGATGTCAATTTGATTAGTTAAAGGGGTTAACTCAACAGGAGGTAAAACTGAAGACGGTGAACTACCACAACCAATTAAAAGCAAAAAAACTGTAATTACAGGAAGAAATTTCACTTTTATTTAACCTTGCTTGCTTGTGTTAAATCATCCAGCTTCATTTTAATAATGTCATAACGCGGATCACCCTGCACGAGAGAAGATAATGCAAGTCGATAATTTTCTTTGGCCTGCACTGGCTGTTTCTTTGCTAAATTGATATCACCACGTATTTCGCTATAACCAGCAGCAAAACCATTCCCTTTTATGCCTTTAATTAAAGCTTCAGCAGATTCAATGTTATTTTGTGACAAATACACTCTTGCCAAACGTTGTTGAGCAACATGTTGAATACCTTCATCATTATTATTATCAACTATCCATTTCAATTGTGAAATTGCTTTTTCAAGTTCATTTGCGTTCACATTATCCTTTGCTAACAATAAAGTTGCTAACGCAGCATAAGGTGTAGCCGAATAGTCAGCTTTTAAAACCTCAGTATTTTTAGTTTTATCATTCGATGAAGACAGAATTTCACTATAAATTACGGATGCTTGTTGTGCTTGATTTTGTTTACTCACAGCCCAGTATTTATAGCCAGATAAGACCACAACACCAATAACTATACCGGCGATTAATGAAACAGAATTATCTTTCCACCACTGCTTTATTGCCTGAACTTGTTCTTCTTCAGTTTTATAAACGTCCACTTTTAACTCCAAAATAATCTAATGTTTTATATTGTTCTTTAAATAACCTGAAACTTCATCGAGTCTAATCACTTCTTGTTCTTTCTTTTCACGTAAAAACTTAACTGTAATTACTTTTTTTTCTATTTCATCTTCACCTAAAATAAAAGCGATATTCGCACCACTCTTATCAGCCTTTTTCATTTGGCTTTTTATACTTCCACCACCACAATTCACCTGCAGCTTTAACCCGGGAAATTCATTACGCCATTTTTCAGACAAAGGCATTCCCTTTGATAAAGCTGCATCACCAATTAAAACCAGGTAGGCATTTAAGTTATTATCACGTTGCACGTCTTCTGGAATCTCCAGTAACTCAATTAATCGTTCAAGGCCTAAAGCAAAACCAATTGCAGGAGTGGTTTTACCACCTAACTGTTCTACTAAGCCATCAAAACGACCACCTGCACAAACTGTCCCTTGCGCACCTAATTTATCTGTTACCCATTCAAATACGGTTTTACTGTAATAATCTAAACCACGTACCAAGCGAGTATTAATTCTATAACTCACACCAGCATCATCAAGTGTTTTGCATACAACTTCAAAATCCTGTTTTGATTCAGCATCAAGGTGATCCATTAACTTCGGTGCATTTTCATTTAACTTCTGCATTTCCGGATTTTTACTATCCAGAATACGTAATGGATTCGTCTGTAAACGACGTTGGCTATCTTCATCAAGCTCTGACTGATGTGATTCAAAATATTTTACTAATACTTCACGGTATTCTTGTCGTGCAGCAGATGAACCCAAAGAGTTTAATTCTAGCGTCACATCATCACTCATACCTAACTTTTGCCATAAGCGATTCGACATCAATATAAGTTCAGCATCAATATCTGGCCCGGCAAGACCGAAAGCTTCAACACCGAACTGATGAAACTGGCGGTAACGTCCTTTTTGTGGCCGTTCATGCCTGAACATCGGACCGGTATACCATAAGCGTTGTATTTGGTTATGCAATAAGCCGTGTTGCATAGCCGCGCGTACGCAACTTGCAGTACCTTCTGGGCGTAGTGTTAAACTATCACCATTTCGATCTTCAAAGGTGTACATCTCTTTTTCAACAATATCGGTAACTTCACCAATCGAGCGTTTAAATAAAGCAGTACTTTCAACAATAGGCATTCTTATTTCCTGATAACCGTAAGACTGCATGAGTTGACGAAAAATACTCTCAACATATTGCCATGAAGCAGTTTGCTCCGGCAAAATATCATTCATACCACGAATTGCTTGTATTAATTTAGCCACTATATTTTTTCTTACACTCTTAATTAGTTGTTATAATTCAGCGTATATTTAATTTTTTCAAAAGTTTTGCTTCTTTTGAATCAGGGAAATTTCTTTTTAGCTTAAGTGCATAACTTCCAGAAAGACCGCCTCGTCCTTTTTTCCTTTCTATTAATACACCCAACCATAAACTTTGAGCTGTATGCTGAGCAATTTTAGTATAACGATCAAAATAAGATGCCGCTGACTGAATATTTTTCTTATCAAACTCTATTTGTGCCAAACCTAATAATGCAGCAGGTAAATTCTTCTTAAATGTTAATGCTGTATTGTAAAAATTTTCTGCATTTCGAATATTGCCCTGTTTTTCTGCACAAAGCCCCATATTTTCATATGCCTGGCCTTTATCGCTATATAAAGGATCTAATAGAGCCTCGTTTAAAAGTTTTAATCCTTTTTTATAAGAACTCGTTCCACATAAAAAGATTCCATAATTATTTTTTATTGATGAATCTTCATTATCAAGTTCCATTGCAATTTTAAAATGTCTATCTGCCAAATCATTTTGCTCCAAGCGACGATAAAGTTCTGCAATATAATGATGGGCATTGACATTATTTTCATCAAATGCCAACGCTTTTTTAAGCTTACCCATTGCAACTTTATATTTGCCTTTTGCTAAATAAGCGACTCCAAGCTCAGTGTTCGCAACTGCAGCTTTTTCTGAATCAACCCCCTCTCTTTCAACTTTTGAAGCACAACCTGAAACAACAAGTAAAAACAACAAACCTGTTACATTGAACACTGTTCTCATACTGTTCTCCCTGATGAAATAGTTTCTTTTACCTGGCGGCGTGTAGTTCGTTTCGTTTTATCCAATACTTTCCCAGCTAACTGACCACACGCGGCGTCAATATCTTCTCCCCGGGTTTTGCGTGTTGTTGTGAGCAAGCCACCTTTAACCACTATATTTCGAAAACGTTCGATTGCTTCTTTAGACGATGTTTCATAACCACTATTGGGAAAAGGATTAAATGGAATAAGGTTTATTTTGCATGGGAAATTTTTTAATAACTTAACAAGTTGACGTGCGTGTTCTGGCTTGTCATTAACACCATCCAACAAAACATACTCCACTGTCACTTTACGTTTTGTTTCACCTGAAATGTAACGTTTGCAAGCCTCGAGTAATTCTTTAATTGGATACTTGCGGTTAATAGGCACAAGCTCATTACGCAGCTCATCATTAGGTGCATGTAATGAAAGCGCAAGACTCACATCGCTAACTTCTTTTAATCGGTCTAATGCAGGTATTACACCAGAGGTACTTAATGTTACGCGTCGTTTAGATAAGCCATATGCATTGTCTTCGAGCATAATATTCATTGCCGCAACAACATTATCAAAATTAAGTAGAGGCTCTCCCATTCCCATTAAAACAATGTTTGAAATAACACGTTCATTTCGGGGAATACATTTAAGTGCGCGGTTAGCTATAACAACCTGGGCAATGATTTCAGCTGTCGTCAGGTTTCGATTAAAACCTTGTTTTGCAGTCGAACAAAAACTGCATTCCAAAGCACAACCTACCTGAGAGGATATACACAAAGTTCCTCGTGTACTTTCAGGAATATAAACGGTTTCAATACTGTTACCACTATCAAGACGCAACAACCATTTAATGGTGCCATCATCAGAATGTTGTTCGGTAACAATTTCGGGTAATTTTATTTCTGCTATTTCTGCCAGTTTCTCACGCAATGATTTGCTGAAGTTGTTCATTTCAGAAAAATCATCAACGCCAAACTGATAAACCCACTTTAATAATTGCGCAGCACGAAAAGGCTTTTCACCTATTTCAGTAAAATACGTTTCCAGACCCTGCCGGTCAAAATTCAGCAGGTTAACCTTTTCATACTTTTGCAATTTAACGTCCATTAGAAATTAACGTTTCCGAGGGCAAAGTTCGTCTTCAGAAAAGAAAAATGCTATTTCAGCTTTTGCCGTGTCTGGACCATCAGATCCATGAACTGCATTTTCATCAATTGATTCAGCAAAATCTGCGCGAATTGTTCCCGCTGCCGCTTCTTTTGGATTAGTCGCACCCATTACTTCACGATTTTTAGCAATCGCGTCTTCTCCTTCTAAAACTTGAACCATTACAGGTCCAGACGTCATGAAAGCAATGAGTTCTCCATAAAATGGACGTTCTTTATGTACCGCATAGAATTCACCGGCTTTTTCTTCACTCAGCTGCATCATTTTAGCTGCAACAATTTTCAAACCTGCTTTTTCAAAACGGCTGTATATTTCACCAATTACATTTTTAGCTACTGCATCAGGTTTAATAATTGAAATGGTACGTTCTTGGGACATGTGTTACTCCGGTAATTTAAGTCTAACTTTTAGGTTTACAAAATAGCATAAACCCGCGGAAATACGCGGGTTTATGTCTCAACATCTGAGGGTGTTAATTTTATCTTCTGGCGAAGTTTCAATCAATCAAAACTCAGCTATTTTTTGGGGATATTCGCAATAGAGCGCGGGAAATCAGGCTTTTTTGCTTCTCAGCCTGTTTCTAATCTTTCTCAGCAGATTTTAATCTTTTTCATCGATCCAGGCAGCCTGAATTGCCTCTAAAATTTTCTCACCTGAGTGTTTTGGGTCATCGTCAAAATCTTCTAATTCGCAGACCCAGTCATACAAATCAGTAAAACGAACAAATTTTGGGTCCACATCTGGATGCGCTTCTTCCAGGGAAATCGCGACTTCTAGACTATCAATCCATTTTAATGACATTTTAACTCCTCATAAAAAAATTAATCTCAGCAATATTTTACTACGAACTTAGGGGTAGTGGGATTAAGATAAAAAAGAATTTTTTTAACTATCAAGTATTTCACGAACCTGCTTAATTAAAACCTTGGAGTTTACAGGTTTATAGAGCAAATTCTGTTGTAACTCATCAGGCACTTTTCCCTGATGTCTATTATCAGTAAAACCACTGACCAGTTGCAACTTCATTTCTGGATAATGCTGTAAAATTACATTTGCCAACTCATACCCATCCATTTCCGGCATAATGATATCGGTGATAACTAAATCAACTTTGTTGGATGATATTATTTCAAGCGCTTTTTTCCCGCCATTAGCCAACAAAATAGAATAACCTTGAGTTTCAAGTATCTTTTTCGTTAAGTCTGCCAATGCTGTTTCATCATCAACTACCAATATAGTTTCAGAACCATTAGGTACTGCATCATCCATTTTTATTGCAGTTAAAAAGTTTTCACTTTCACTGTTCTCTTCATTGCTGCGAGGGAGATAAATCGCAAAACGTGTTCCATGTTCAGGCTCAGTGTAAACTTTAATTGCACCACCACTTCGAGAAACAAATCCATAAACCTGACTCAGTCCCAATCCCGTTCCCTTGCTTCCTTTTGTTGAATAAAACGGTTCAAAAATGCGACTCTCCGTTTCTTTATCCATTCCACTACCTGTGTCTGTCACTGTTAACAGAACATAATCACCTTCATCCAGATTCATTCGTTGTGCATCATATAATGGTAAATGTTCATTTCGTGTTACAAACGTTAATGAGCCACCTTCATTCATTGCGTGCATGGCATTGATACTCAAATTTAATATCATATCTTCCATATCACCCATATCAACCAATATAGGCCATACTTCATCAGCTAAATCATAAGCAAGCTTAATTCGAACGGTAAGAGTTTTTGCCAGCATATCCTGGCCGCTTTTCAGCAGGCGATTGAGATCGACATCAATGGCTTCTGGCGCTTTCTGGCGAGAAAACCCCAGTAATCTCTGTGTCAGTTTAGCTCCTCGCTCTCCCGCATGTTGAATTTCGTTTACAAATTCAAGTAATTTTGGTTGCTCAGTTAATTGCATCTGTAACAATTCGGTAAAACCTAAAACAACACCCAGCATGTTGTTATAATCATGCGCAATACCACCAGTGAGTTTACCTAAGGCATCCATTTTTTGTGTACGCCGCAATGTTTCTTCTTGTTGTTGTTGCTGTGTTATATCCTCAACAAATGAAGCAACCCCCACAACCTTACCTTCATCATTCACCAGCGGTGTATTATTCCATTCACAAGTTATAATATTACCGTCTTTTGTGATATTTTCGTTGATGCTATGTCCACCTCCTGTGTTAGCGATCAATTCCTTCCAAATATTATCAACCTGCTCGCGGGCGCTCTCAGGCAATATATTTTCCGTTATATGGTGCCCTATAACTTCTTCCTTAGTAAAACCAAATATTTTTTCTGCCGCAGAATTCCAGTCAATAAACCTGAAATCCGTAGTCCATTCGATAATACCAATTGGACTCAGCTCACGATGCAATAATAAACGTTGTTGAGATTTTTGGAGGTCTTCTTCTGCTTTTTCACGTTCGGAAATAACATCACTGAATACTTTTATAAGATTTTTAACATCCGGATCAGACGTCTTAATTTTAGGAAACGTATTAATTTTATGTCGGCTATAATTTAATAATTTATGTGTAAATAAAGTTAAGGGTAAACTAATACGTTTACCAATAATGGTTGCTGCGGAAATAGCAAATAGTGTAAGCAGCAAAATAAACCAGAAAAGATCTTTTTGTACATTACTAACTAATGCATTTACTTCACTCTGATTTATCCCGACATGAATTCGTGCAGATAAACCGCTTACTAAAGGGGCGTCAAACTCTATAATATCACCTTGTTTAGTTTTGTAGTTATTATCAAAGTGAGGAGCATCAATCGTTTCAGAATGCATTGGTATGCTTTCAAGCAGAAATCGCGGAAAACCTTCATTATATGAGTGTGCAAATAATTCACCACTCATATCTGTGACATAGGCAAACTCTATCGAGTCATCTTTTACAATACGCTGTAATAATTCAGCAACGGCTAGCTTATTACCATTAATTGTGTCAGTTGCAACACTTTCGCTTAAACTTGTGGTTAATGTATCCACCCATTCAAGCTGACTATTCTGCAGGTGTTGGCGAACTTGTGTACTTTGAAAATAAAAACTTCCCATAAGAGTCAAAAAAATAATACTTATCACCAACAATATAAGTTTATTTGTAAGACTCATTAATTACTTTCCGACTTTAGGTCGCACTTAAAGAAATCCAAACTCAATAGCCCATTTTTTTAATTTAGAATAATCACCAATTTTGGCAGAAGAAAAACCCAAAGGCATTTCAGTTCGCTCCCAGTGATATAATTCTGTTTTATCTTTGCCTTGAGGTCTGAAATTTAACAGAGCCTGCTTAACTTTTTGTAATACTTTAACTGGAATGTTTTGGTTAGCAACGATGCCGCTTGATGGATAATAATCAGAGGTATAAATTATTCGTAATAACTTATTTTTTTCCATATTTTTTGCCATAGTATCTTGCATGGCACAAACATCTGATGTTTTTGCAACCACTGCGTTCGCACAGTTTCGATGTGAGCCCGTATAAGTTACATCAGAGAATTTTTTTAAATCTATACCCTTTTTACTTAATACAATACGTGGAATTAAATGTCCCTGAGTAGAAGTACGAGAACCAAAAGCCAAACGTTTTCCTTTAATATCAGTAAGAGATTTAATCTTGCTGTCTGGCGCTACGACAAAAACAGATTGATACTCTGCTTTACCTTCAAGGTTAATCCCTCTCACCACTGGAATGACGTCATACTTATCATTTGCTTCCAAAAATGAAACTGCGCCGAGAGCGGCAAACTGAGTGTGATTATTACCTACATCATCAGTAATTTTTCTATTCTTAGGTGAAAAGTGTAATTTGAATTTATAACCCGTTTCCTTTTCCAAATATTTTAGAAACGGCAAATATTGGCGTGCATCTTCTTGTGGGCTGGCACGCAAATCAAAACCAAAGGTATAGACATCCTCAGATTTTTTATACGTATGATGAGGAGACTCTAATTTTATACCCTGTATTCTTTCATCAAGATCATGCTCAGCAACATGGGTACCAGAATCACAGGACGATAAAAAGATTGTGGAGCTTACCAGCAACCCCTTTAAAATTATTCGAGAATAAGAAAAACCTAATCCCATACTTTCTTCCTGTATCTGTAGCAGTAT
>Ga0316204_10009001_pt1 | contig 13552 bp, 15 predicted proteins | sample 6monrhotite_MG_2_FD_205661 | JGI IMG/M metagenome (GOLD analysis project Ga0316204, IMG submission 205661) | Microbial mat bacterial communities from mineral coupon in-situ incubated in ocean water Damariscotta River, Maine, United States -... | ecosystem: Environmental > Aquatic > Marine >... | reverse complement strand
CCAGAATTTGGTAATGAAGCCTTAAAGGTCTGTGCAGAACGCAAACAGCTGAATGTCGTAAAATTCCGTGAACAATTAATCAAGCGGGCAGCCGATGAACTCAATGCGTCAGGTGTGAAACTGGGGGAGAGCCTGCTTGCAGCCATGGCCAGCTATTATCAGGACTGGGGCGAGCTACGTGTTGATGTAAGACCGGATAAGCCGCTGGGTATGCTGGCACTAATGATGACAAAACCTGAAAATATGGGGAGCATGCTGGGTATTAATTTATACGTAAACGATAAGCGTATTGAGAATCCAGAGTTTAGTTTTGCGCTGCCAACCTTTGTTAATGACGACAATGAGAGAGACGACATTTTTATACCGACTCTTCCAACGCCTAAACGTGTGAGAGTAACCCGTCGTTATGAAAAAGTATCGGCACAACTTCTTGATCAGTACATCGGTGTAAATGTGAAAATCCAGCCAGTCGGCCAACCACTTAGAGTCGGCAAGTTAACTGCTATTACGGGTGGTGAGGCAGCTGTTGTACAGCGTGCTCATGGTGGAAGTGTTACTAGTTATGTGCGTTTAGATCAGATTGAGTCTTTAGAGGTTGAGCGAATTGAGAGGGAAACGCTGGACTAGCGTTTAAGTAACGCACTTAATAGAACAATCAGGCCCAGGCCACCAAGACTTAGCGCGAGTATAGGATTTGAAATGCTCGCAATGAGTGGTGCAGTGCCAAGGTTGATCAATCCACCAGTTACCAGGAGTGCTCCGCCAGCGACAGCCTTTCGGCCGCGCTGGTTGCCTTCGCTGATCTGCTCTTTTATGGCCTCTAGTTCGTCTGATTTCCAGTGTATTTCAAGTTCACCATCGGCTGCTTTTTTGAGCACACGATAGGTGAGGTGGGGCAGTTGAGGTAGTTCTTCTGAGAGTTGCGGTAGTGATTCTTTTACGCGTCGAGCAAAGGCTTTTGGACCAACTTGCTCGGCCATCCATTTTTCCATGAAGGGCTTGGCCGTAGACCATAGGTCAAGCTCAGGATAAAGCTGGCGGCCAAGACCTTCAATATTCAACAAGGTTTTTTGTAATAAGACCAGTTGAGGTTGCACTTCCATATTAAAACGACGGGCCGTTTGGAACAGACGCAATAAGAAGTGGCCAAAGGAAATTTCACTCAGAGGCTTTTCCCAAATGGGTTCACTTACCGAACGGATGGCGGCCTCAAAGTCCTCTACGCGGGTATCACGGGGCACCCAGCCTGATTCTACGTGCAGCTCGGCAACGCGACGATAGTCACGGTGGAAAAAGGCCAGTAGATTTTCAGCCAGATAACGCTGATCATCTGTTGTCAGCGTACCCATAATGCCGAAATCTACCCCAATATATTGACCTTTGGGGCCAATAAAGATGTTGCCTGGGTGCATGTCTGCATGGAAAAAATTATCACGAAATACCTGGGTATAGAAAATATCTGAGCCACGTTCAGCCAGCGTCTTTAAATCAAGGCCGTTGGCCAGGTGTGTTTCAATCTGATCGACAGGTGTGCCATAGATGCGTTCCTGCACCATCACATTACTGCGTGTGTAGTCCCAGTAAATTTCGGGCACATACAGCATGTCGCTACCTTCAAAATTACGACGTTGCAGGGCGCAGTTTGCCGCCTCACGCATCAGGTCAAGTTCGTCATGAATAGTTTTGCTGTACTCCTCAACGACTTCAACAGGGCGTAAACGGCGCCCATCTTCTGAGAAACGGCGGGCCAGGCGTGCAATGGTGAACAGCAGGGCAATATCACGATCAATCGTTTTTTCGATGCCCGGGCGAACAACTTTAACGACAACATCGCTGCCGTTCTTAAGACGGGCAGTATGTACCTGCGCAATGGATGCAGAAGCAAGGGGCTTTATATCAAAATCATCGAACAAGTTTTCGACAGAGTCGCCTAGAGCAGATTCAATGATTGCCTGAGCCTTATTACCTGAAAAGGGTGGAACACGGTCCTGCAGCTTGACCAGTTCTTCGGCGATATCATCTGGTAGCAAGTCGCGGCGCGTCGAGAGAATCTGTCCGAACTTGACATAGATGGGGCCAAGGTCCTCGAGTGCACGACGGATGCGCTCACCACGCGGCCCAGGCTTACCCATGCGTTTGAGATAGTAGGGAGAAAGGTAGCGTAAGAAGCGAATTGGGCGGAAAAGGTGTGCAGCGAGAATAAACTCATCAAGACCGTGGCGCATCAATACCCAGGTGATGTGCACTACTCGCAGGCTTTCACGCACTGGAATCATGATTTGTTTTCCAAGAGGGAGACACGGGCAATCAGGCGTTCAACACCATCACGGGTTTGTTCTATATCCTGTAGCCAGTCTTCGACTTCAAAGCGGTGTGGCAGCAGGCGTGCTTCTTCAGTGAGATATTCCGAGATGTTTTCTTGCAGCGTGTTAACCACGCCCCTGCCATAGGCCTGGGTATCCCTGGCTACTCGACCTGCTTCGTGTGCTGCTACATCCCCAAAAATTTTGGAGAGCTGTTCTTCCCAGTCGATATCGAGGTTGCCCAGGATTTCACTAAAGCGATGGCCTAGTTCGGTGTCACCGGTAAGGGTGACATGCCCGGCAAAGAGTTGCGCCGAGCCTTGCTTCTTATCGCTGGCACGCATCAGGTCAAGTGGGCTGCCAGCAAGAATACAATCGGCTTCACCTTCAAAACGGCTCATTACCTGTAAGTGGCCGAGCTGGTCGGGTATGAAATAGAGTGTGATACCAGTGCCTTTGAGCTGAATGGCAATAACTTGTGCCTGAAAGCGGGCGAGTCTTTTCGCTGCCTGACTATCAAGGTCAATCAGAGTGTTGAGTGTACTTTCTATCGTGTGTAGCGCGAGGTCGCGAATACTCATACTGGCAGGTTTAAAGTTTGAAGCCGCGATGAATCGCGACGATACCGCCGGTTAGGTTGTGTATATCGCAACGCTCAAAACCCACTTCTTCCATCATGCCCTTGAGTGTTTCCTGATCGGGGTGCATGCGAATAGATTCGGCAAGGTACTGATAACTCTCAGCATCGCCCGCAATTAACTGACCCATTTTGGGCAACAGGTTAAACGAATATACATCGTAGAGTTTTTCTAATGGTTTGCTGGTTGGTTTGGAAAATTCTAAAACCAGTAAACGGCCACCGGGTTTGAGTGCACGGTACATGCTGGCCAGAGCCTTGCTTTTATCGGTCACATTACGCAGGCCAAAGGCGATGGTAATAAGGTCGAGGCTGTTGTCCTCAACCGGTAGTGCTTCGGCATTAATCTGTACGTAGGAGAGATTGCCCGCATGGCCCTTGTCAATCATGCGGTCACGCCCAGTACTGAGCATGGCGGCATTGATGTCTGACATCAGGACATGGCCTTCACTGCCCACCAGACCAGCAAATTTATCGGCTAGATCACCTGTGCCTGAGGCCAGATCCAGGATTTTCTGGCCACGGCGTACGCCAGCCAGTTCAATCGCAAAACGTTTCCATAGGCGATGGATGCCGAAGGACATGGCATCATTCATCACATCGTACTTAGATGCGACAGAATCGAAAACACCGCGAACCATACCGGCCTTGTCTTCGCTATCGACGGTTTTGAAGCCAAAATGAGTGGTGTTATCAGTCATCGGAGATACCTAGGCAGTAGCATCCTTGCGGGTATAGCCTTTCTCTTCCAGCTCTTTGAGATAGTCGACCCACAAGTCATCATAGTGTTTACCCAGATTGTACAGGGTTTCCCATGAGTAGATGCCTGTGTTGTGCTCGTCGTCAAAATGCAGCACCACGGCGTAGTTGCCGACAGGCTCGATACGGTCGATGTTTACACCCTCTTTTCCTAGCGGCACCTTGCGTTGGCCGGGACCATGGCCGGAGACTTCCGCAGAGGGTGAATAGACACGCAGGTACTCAGCGGGTAGTTTGTAATTTGTGCCGTCTTCAAATGAGACTTCAAGCACGCGGGACATGCGGTGCAGGTTTAATTCTGTGGGGCTGGGCGTATTCATGTGAAATTCTCGGTCATAGCAATAGAATGAGCGCTATTCTCTCTAACTGTGGTGAGGATATCACCCTGTATCGTCAACGGTAGTGCCGATCTATACTTAAATTAACTTTGCTAAAAATAAGGAAAAATCATGGATGTATTTGTTGTAGCTTTACTGGTTCTTGCCATTGTCATCGTAATTCTCGGTGTTAAGCGTATTCCGCAAGGCATGGAATATACGGTTGAGCGTTTTGGCCGTTACCGTACAACCATGCGACCTGGCCTTAACCTGATTGTACCGGTAATAGATCAGATTGGTTCCAAAATGAACATGATGGAGCAGGTACTGGATGTACCTTCGCAGGAGGTTATTACCAAGGACAACGCCATGGTGACAGCGGACGGTGTGATTTTTTTTCAGATCCTTGATGCGGCCAAGGCGGCATACGAGGTGAATGACCTTTATCGAGCAATTTTACAGTTGACCATGACCAATATTCGTTCGGTGATGGGTTCGATGGATCTGGATGAGCTGCTTTCAAATCGTGATGCAATTAATGCCCGTTTACTCAGTGTTGTGGATGATGCAACCACGCCTTGGGGGGTAAAGGCGACGCGAATCGAGATTAAGGACATTGCGCCACCACGTGACCTGATCGATGCGATGGGTCGGCAAATGAAGGCAGAGCGTGAAAAGCGTGCCAACATCCTAGAGGCAGAAGGTTTTCGTCAGGCTGAAATTCTCAAGGCAGAGGGTGAGAAACAGTCGGTTATTTTAGCGGCTGAAGGCGATAAAGAGGCGGCTTATCGGGAGGCTGAGGCACGTGAGCGACTGGCAGAGGCAGAAGCCAAGGCCACCCATATGGTTTCTCAGGCCATTGCCAAAGGTGATGTAAATGCGATTAATTACTTTATTGCACAGAAATATACAGACGCTATTCAAACCATTGGTACATCAGATAACAGCAAACTGGTGTTGATGCCACTGGAGGCAAGTAGCCTGATCGGTTCATTGGCAGGTATTGCTGAGGTAGCAAAATCGGCTCTAGGCAAACAAACTGAAGGTGAAGGCTAATGGAATGGTTCACCCAGCTTGATCACTGGCACTGGTGGGTATTGGCAGTGGCTTTAGTGGTACTGGAAATATTTGCTCCGGGCGTCATCTTCCTATGGATTGGGGTTGCCGCGGTACTCGTTGGTTTTGTCTTGCTCGTGATGCCAGATTTAGATTGGCAGACACAGGTATTTATCTTTGCGATATTAAGCGTATTGGCAAGTGTTGCAGGACGAATTTTGGTAACACGCAATCAGGCTGAAACGGATCAACCTAGCCTGAACAGGCGAGGTGAGCAGTATATTGGTCGTACCTTTACCCTGGACGAGCCGGTGGTGAATGGCCAAGGCAAGATTCGAGTAGATGATACGACGTGGAAGATTAATGGTGATGACTGTGATGAAGGTACTACGATTCGGGTGACAGGGGTTGATGGGGTAGTGCTTGTGGTTGAAAAGGCCTGATTACCCGGTTTAGCGCGCTTTTAGAAACTAACATCACATCACCCAGCCATCACGACCGGAATAGACAGGGTGGGGCCTGGCCGGCCAGAGCCCCACGAAGCTCATAAACTCAAAGTATAAAACGACTCAAATCCTCATCTTCTGATAAGGCTTCAAGGTTTTTATTCACGTAATCTGCGTCAATGGTGATGGTTTGCCCAGTGTAAGTTGGCGCCATAAATGACACTTCTTCCAGCAGGCGTTCCATCACGGTGTGCAGACGACGCGCACCAATATTCTCGGTGCGCTCATTTACCTGCCAGGCAAGCTCGGCAATCCGTGAAATGCCTTCTTCGGTAAATTTAAGATCGACCCCTTCGGTTGCCATCAAGGCGACATATTGCTCGGTTAGTGAGGCGTCTGGTTCGGTCAGAATGCGCACAAAGTCGGCGCTGCTCAGCGCACTGAGTTCAACACGAATTGGCAGGCGGCCCTGCAATTCGGGAATAAGATCCGAAGGCTTGCTGAGGTGGAAAGCGCCTGAGGCAATGAAAAGGATGTGATCAGTTTTTACCATGCCGTGTTTGGTTGAAACAGTGCAGCCCTCTACCAGTGGTAGCAGATCGCGTTGTACACCTTCACGTGAAACATCCGCTCCCTGGGCGTCCGAGCGGCTGGTCACTTTATCCAGTTCGTCGAGAAAAACGATGCCATTTTGTTCGACCATCTCTAGCGCGCGTAACTTGAGGTCTTCTTCATTGACACGCTTGGCGGCTTCTTCATCACGTAGCTGCTGTATGGCATCTTTGATGCGTAGCTTGCGCTTTTTACTGCGCTGGTTACCCATATTTTGAAAGAGGCCCTGTAGCTGGTTGGTCATTTCTTCCATGCCGGGAGGGGCCATAATTTCTACCCCGATACCGCCACCAGCGGTCTCAATTTCGATTTCTTTGTCGTCAAGTTCGCCATTGCGAAGTTTGATACGAAACTTGTCGCGTGTTCGGCTACCTTCCTTGGGTGCTGAATCATCTTCCCATGTGCTGGTGCTGGCAGGTGGTAGTAACACATCCAGGATGCGCTCTTCGGCGGCATCTTCGGCCACATCTTTGAGCTTTTCCATCTCGGTTACACGAATCATTTTTACCGCGCTATCTGCAAGATCGCGAATAATCGAGTCAACTTCACGTCCAACATAGCCAACTTCTGTGAATTTTGTTGCTTCTACTTTAATGAACGGTGCATCGGCCAGTTTGGCCAGGCGACGCGCAATCTCGGTTTTACCGACGCCTGTCGGGCCAATCATAAGAATGTTTTTTGGTGTGATTTCATTACGCAAGGCAGGGTCAACATTGGCTCGACGCCAGCGATTGCGTAGTGCGATTGCCACAGCGCGTTTTGCACTTTGTTGACCGATGATGTGTTTGTCCAATTCGTGAACAGTAGCTTCAGGGGTACTTTTAGACATCAGAATCTAACTCTTGGATAACCAGGTTGTTGTTGGTGAAGACGCAGATATCGGCAGCAATATTGAGACCTTTTTCTACAATATCGCGCGCCGAAAGGTCGGTGGTGTCGAGCATGGCGCGGGCTGCAGCCTGTGCGTAAGTACCGCCAGAGCCAATGGCCATCAGGCTGTCTTCTGGCTCGATGACGTCACCGGTGCCTGTTAGAAGGAGGGAGGCCTCCTTATCGGCAACCAAAAGCAAGGCTTCAAGTTTGCGAAGCATGCGGTCGGTACGCCAGTCTTTGGCTAGCTCAACCGCTGCACGGGTGAGGTGACCCGAGTGTTTCTCCAGCTTGGCTTCAAAGCGCTCAAACAGGGTGAAGGCATCGGCTGTGGCACCGGCAAAGCCGGCGATGACCTGGCCTTTATAGAGGTGGCGCACTTTACGCGCATTGCCTTTCATGACGGTGTTTCCCATCGATACCTGGCCATCTCCACCGATCACGACTTTACCGTGACGGCGGACAGACAAAATAGTTGTTCCGCGAATTTCCTGCACTGTGTTTCCCGGTAGTTATACTAGACGGCGTATTCTAACGGATTGGATCAGGCCATGCCTTGATTCGATGTATCTGAATCCATATGGAGCAAAAGGGTGTTAAGAAAAATACGTACAGGAATATTGCTGAGTCTAATGGCCTGGGTGGCAGTTGCCGTGGCTGTTGATGAATTGTCCGTGGCTGAGAATGCGGTGAGTGCCGTGCTCTGGGAATATGAAGACAGTTTTGAATTTGTGCACTACAGCATTAACGATTCTGGCTTTGTGGACATGACTTTTGCAAGTGATACACCGGATGATTTATACGTGGAAATTATTACTAAATTAAATCGTCATCCCGATATTGATGGCGTACTGGCAGGGAAAAACGGTTCAGCCTGTGGACTTTGGCCGAACTAGCCGTTATCGGTTATCTTTGTTTTTTCGTGCCCGCGGGTGCGCTGAGTCGTATACCTGGGCCAAGTGTTGAAAATCCAAATGGGTGTAGATCTGCGTCGTACTAATATCGGCATGGCCGAGTAATTCCTGTACCGCGCGCAGATCGGCGGATGATTCGAGCATGTGGCTGGCAAAGGAGTGACGAAGCATGTGGGGGTGGACGTGGCGAGGCATGCCCTGTTGCAGCGCACGTTGCTGTAGGCGCTGTTCAATCGCTCGAACACTAAGGCGTGTGCCACGCTGACTGATAAACAGGGCCGATTCATCATTTCTTAGCATTTCAGGGCGGATCCTGAGCCAATTTCGGATGGCTTTATCGGCCATACGGCCAACAGGCACGCGCCGGGACTTTTGGCCCTTACCGAGAACTTCGAGAAGACCATCATTGTGTTGGATAGATTGAGTGTTCAGGCTGGCCAGTTCACTCAGACGCAGGCCAGATGAATAGAACAGTTCCATGATGGCCAAGTCGCGAAAATCGATAGGGTTGTCGCAGGAGAGGCTCAATAGATGACTTATCTGCTCAATATCGAGTGTGGCGGGTAGTTTCTGCTGTACTTTTGGCGCACGAACGCCCTCTGCTGGATTGCTCTTTACTTTGCCTTCTCGTAGCTGGTGACGAAAAAGCCCGCGTAATGATGAGAGGTGGCGTTGCAGACTTTTACCGGAGAGTCCGGTGCGGTGTTTGTTGGCCACATACTGGCGCACCTGCTGCTGTTCTACCTGTTCCCAGGGTGAGATATTTTGTTCATCACACCAGCGGCTGTAGTCGAGTAAATCGCGTTGGTAGCCATCACAGGTGCGTGGGGATAGGCGGCGCTCAAAGCGTAGATAATCCAGATAGTGCTGGATGGTGGGATCGAGCGGCGTGGCTACCGAATCGCTCATTAAGTACCTGGGCTGGATGCCGCATTGAGCGTGGCACTGACGACCTCGGCCAGGCGGTGCAGAAAGTCGACACCTTTATTGGTGTGGAAGCGGTCTGGATCATGGCTGCCGATGGCCAGAATGCCGACAAGCGGCGCTGCCTGTACAGGAATCAATGCTACTGAGGCAGTTTCACTGGCCTGATGGCCAAACAGGTATTCGAGCTGTTCTGCGGGTAGTTCGCCACAGCTTGGTCTGTCGTTCTCAATAAATTCTTTGAACATAGATGGTTTTGCTTCGGAAGCATGGGCATCTAGCTGTTCTTGTGAGAATAGTTTCATCTCTACCGCGTCGGCCTTAAACAAATCACGTAGTTCATCTTGTAGCGTATTTAGTACTTCATCGAAATTACGGGTTTCGATCAAGGCCAGGGTGAGTCGATGGAGGCGCTTGGCCACAGTGTCATTTTCACGTGCAACACCAATAAGATCTTCAAGCTGACTGCGGTAATGCTGATTTTGATGGCGCAGGGTACGTACCTGACGCTCAATCAAAGAGACTGCATCACCGGTAGGGTGCGGAATGTCTATAGCCGCAAGGGCATCGGGTTGGCGTTGAAAGAAGTCAGGGTGATTGACCAGATATTCGGTGATTTTTTCTTCCAGGTCATCGCTGGGTGCGTCAAGATCGTCGTGTTGCAGGCTCATAGCTCGATAGTTCCTTCGAACACCGATGTGGCTGGACCAGTCATCCATACGGGTTCGTTATTGCCCTGCCAGCTTATCATAAGATCGCCACCAGGCAGCTGAACCTGCACTTGCTCATCGAGTAAATTCTGTAGACGGCCGGCAACCACAGCGGCACAGGCCCCTGTACCACAGGCCAGTGTTTCACCAGCGCCGCGTTCGTATACGCGCAGGTCGATTTGATTTGGCGAACGAATGGCCATAAATCCTGCATTGACCCGAGCAGGGAACATGGCATGCGATTCTATTTGTGGTCCTAGTGTTTCAACCGGGGCGGTATTGACGTCATCGACGATGAGGACCGCGTGAGGATTACCCATGGAAACGGCGCTTATCTGTAATTGCTGATTGCCTAGCGGGAGATCATAGGTGACGGCCTGCTGCTCAGCTTTGAAAGGTAAGTCTGCAGGTGCAAGCCGCGGCACCCCCATGTTGACGCGTACCTGTTCATCTTTCTGTACATGCAGCTGGATATTACCGCCGCTGGTACCAACATCTATTACCGTTTTGTCGGTGAGTCCCCGTTCGCGCACAAAGCGTGCAAAGCAGCGAGCACCGTTGCCACACTGTTCAACTTCAGAGCCATCGGCATTGAAGATGCGATAATAAAAGTCAGTGCTGCTATCGTGCGCAGCCTCAACCAGCAGGATTTGGTCGCAGCCCACGCCAAAGCGCCGATTGCCGAGCAGGCGATACTGTTCGGTGCTTAGGTTGATCGGCGTTTGGGTGGCGTCAAATACAACAAAGTCATTACCCAGGCCGTGCATTTTTGTGAATGAGTAGTGCATGCAGCAGGATGTCTCTTGAAAATTAAAGCATAGCTAGTGAATGGATAAAATTTGTCAGATCAGAAGACAAATTGCACGAATTAGTTTGGAAATTGGTGATGTGACGCCCTGTTATCGTTTGAAATTACCGCTTGCGACCCAGTGGCGATCACTCACCATTTTGACTTCGATCTGCGTCAAGCCACTATCGAGTAATTGCTGCTGAACCTCATCGACGGTATAGGCGGCGAATAATGAGTTACGGAAATCCTCACGCAGAACCTCAGGTTCATTCATGGCATAGCTTTCTACCAGGCTGTCAACAGCAGGTGCTGAAGGTGGACGAGCTAAATCCATGATTAAAACACTGGCTCCGTCGCGCGCGCAGGATTGAAGCGTAATCCAGAGGTCAAGCGGGTCGGCCAGATGATGTAGCAGGCTGTTACTCAACACCATGTCATAAGTCGCCTCTCGCAGGTTCGCGCTAGGCAGGGTTTCATTGATCAGGCAGAGGCGCTCTTTGAGCTGCGGTTTACCACTGATCTCATCTTCAGCAAGCTTTAGCATGGCGGCTGCACCATCAACCGCATCAATCTTCAGTTCATCGTGTTGCCTAAGAAGTGCGATGGGAATAGCGGCAGGGCCACAGCCAAGATCCAGGGCATGTCCATTCAGCTTGTGCGGAAGTAGCTGCTGTAGCAGGTGGATAAAAAGGTTGTTGGCTTCACTAAAATTGGCCGAGGCATAGGCAAGTGCCTGCACCGAGTCATCCATAAGTTCGGTGGGTTCAGCTACACGCTTCACGGGAGTAGGGCTTCGCCTTGCATGAGCTGTTCGAGGGTTTCACGCTGACGAACCACGTGACTCTGGTCGCCATCGACCATAATCTCCGGTGCACGTGTGCGCGTATTGTAGTTTGATGCCATGGTAAAACCATAAGCGCCTGCAGAACGTACAGCCAGTAAGCTTCCTTCACTTAGCTTGAGTTGACGCTGTTTACCGAGAAAATCACCGGTTTCGCAGATAGGCCCAACCAGGTCGTATTCACCTTCACGTCCATCGGCATTTTCACTGACAGGTACTATTGCCTGCCATGCCTGATATAGAGACGGGCGAAGAAGGTCGTTCATTGCTGCATCAATCACGGCAAAATCTTTGGCTTCACCGGCTTTAATGTACTCGACTTTTGTGAGTAAGACGCCTGCATTGGCAGCAATCGCACGGCCAGGTTCGAGATAGATCTCATACGGGGCATCACCCAGGCGCTGGTTAATTGCAGCGGCATATTCAGCAGGTTCCGGAGGCTGTTCTTCATTGTATCGCACACCCAGGCCGCCACCCAGATCGAGATGTTCGATGCGAATGTCTTCGGCCTCCAGGCGTTTAACAAGTGCCAGTACCCGGTCCAGGGCATCAAGAAATGGCGTCAACTCAGTAAGTTGTGAGCCGATGTGACAATCGATGCCTGAGATATGGATATTGTCCATTTCTGCAGCACGACGGTAGATGCGTACGGCCTCGTCAATTTCTACACCGAACTTGTTTTCTTTTAGCCCGGTAGAGATATAGGGGTGAGTTTTTGCATCAACATCTGGATTTACACGTAATGCAATCGGTGCAATTTTGCCTTCTTCGCCGGCAACCCGGTTAAGGCGCTCCAGTTCGGCCTCGGACTCAATATTGAAGCAGCGAATACCTAGTTCAAGCGCACGCTGCATTTCGTGAGACTGTTTGCCAACACCAGAAAAAAGCACCTTTGCAGGATCACCGCCTGCGGCTATCACACGCTCAAGTTCTCCGAGTGAAACAATATCGAAACCAGAGCCTAGGCGGGCCAGCACGTTCAGTACACCAATATTGGAATTGGCCTTAACCGCAAAACAGATTAAATGCTTACGATCTCCAAAGGCATTATCAAAGGCGTGCCAATGGCGCTCTAAAGTGGCACGTGAGTAAACGTAGCAAGGCGTGCCATATTCTTCGGCAATTTCCTGCAGGGCGACATTTTCGGCGTGTAGTTCGCCGTTGCGGTAGGCAAAGTGGTCCATAGTGTTTTTTTGGCTTCTTTAATTATGTCTGTTTAACGGCCAGAGTATTGGCCGCTTAGCTGTGTTTTGTCAGGCATACTCAGTGGTCCTTTTTGGCCACAGCCAACCAAGGCAAGGCAGGCACCGATGATGAGTAGGGGGAGTATCAGGCGCATGCCAAAAATCTCTTTTTTCAATGAATATCCGCGCAGTATAAACTGCTACGAGTTTTTACCCCAGTGAATAGCCCAAGATGACAGTGCAGTTTGAAAATCCTATTGTTTTAGAGCCAGCGACTGAGGCCAAGGCCTGTGTTATCTGGTTGCATGGCCTAGGCGCCGATGGGGATGATTTTGTACCCATAGTGCCGCAGCTGGAACTGCCGGTCAGTCTGGGCGTGCGTTTTGTTTTTCCGCACGCGAGGGTGCAGCCGGTAACCATTAATGGGGGTTATCAAATGCGTTCCTGGTATGACATTACTGAGAATGATTTGCAGCGCCAGCCTGATCTGAGTGGAATTGCTGAGTCGGTAGAATATTTACAGCAGTTGATGAGTGAGCAACAGCGCAGTGGCATATCACTGGATAAAATGGTGCTGGCAGGCTTTTCACAGGGCGGAGTGGTTGCGCTAGATTGTGCTTTGCGCCTAAAAGACAAGCCCGCTGGAGTGATGGCTTTATCGACTTATCTGGCTGAAGCCATGGGAGATGCTACGGGCTTAGAGGTTTTTCAAGGCCACGGATTGCAGGACGACATTGTGCCCAAGCAGGCAGGGTTAGCTGCAGCAAATTATTTACGATCGGTAGGGGCCAGAGTTGATTGGCGTGAATACGCTATGGCTCACAGTGTGCATCCGCAAGAGATTTCGGATATTGCGCTGTGGTTAGAAGAGAGATTGAAATAGATAAAACAGAATGCGCCGAGCTCATTCTCGACGCGTTCTGCCATTTTTCCACCAAGCCTAGCGGGAAAATTTGTCAGTAGCAGTTTTCTTAACTGTCACTTACCTGCCAGCTGCCGTCTTCCTGGCGGCAGGCGGTGCCATAGATAGTCTCTTTTTTACCGCCTATCCAGGCCTCTGTCCTATATTCACGGCAAGGCTGGGTATTCCTTGAATAAGTTTTCGTTGGGGTCACGGTATAATCATTGCCCGAATCTGGGTTGTGCCAGCTCGTGGGGTGATTTAGCGGCGCTGTTTCGAGTGCTTGAT
>Ga0316204_10009000_pt1 | contig 13554 bp, 8 predicted proteins | sample 6monrhotite_MG_2_FD_205661 | JGI IMG/M metagenome (GOLD analysis project Ga0316204, IMG submission 205661) | Microbial mat bacterial communities from mineral coupon in-situ incubated in ocean water Damariscotta River, Maine, United States -... | ecosystem: Environmental > Aquatic > Marine >... | reverse complement strand
GTCGGTGGACGCGCAGCTCGCGAGGAAGACCCCCCCTCCGAGGCACAGGAGCAGCGTGCGCACCCTCACAAGCCAGCTCCGATGCTGAGCGTCACCTGGTGACGAGTGTAGTCGTTGTTCGGGAAAGGGCTCCCGACTCGCTGCCAGTCGTAGGCCCCGACCACCGTCAGCCAGGGCTTTATGAAGTAGGTCGCGCGGAGCCCGGTCTTGAAGCGATTGATGTGCGCCGTCGTAAACCCGACCTGGCTCAAGTCGGAGCGGTCGTACTGGACGAAGGCCGTGAGCGCGACCTTGTCGCTGAACAGCTTCTGGGTGATCTCGGCCTGCCAGCTGTCGTTGATCAGGAAGTTCGAGCGGAAGCTCTGCTCGAGGGTCCGAGCGTAGGCCAGCTTGAGGGAGGTCCTCACGAAGGGCTTCCAGCCCAAGGAAGCCTCGGCGGTGGCGCCCGTGAACTCGCGTCGGTCACGGGAAGGGTTCCGAACCACATCGACGTCTTGGAAGGTCGCGCCGACCTTGAGGCTCGCGCTGAGCTTAGGCGTGAAGGCGCCGTCCACACCCGCCCGGACCTGGTGGGCCATGTAGTCGTTGAGGAGCCCCGCGCGACCGTCGTCGTATTCGACCACGAACCAGTTGTACTCCACGAGGGCGCGGAGCTTGGGCAGGATCCGCCCATAGACCTGAAGATCAGCTCGATAGGACCAGTTGTCGATGCCGCTCAGCGAGCGCCGCAGGTAGTCGCTGCGCTTGGCCGCGCCGCCCAGCCGTACCCCGAATCGCCCGAAGCGGACCTCGGTCCAGCCCCGGAGGGCATAGGTGTCGAGGCGAATCACGCCCCGCAGCTGGACGGATTGCGGGTAGTTGTAGCGCCGGTAGTTTGCGTCTATGTGTCCCTCGACGTCGACGCCATAGAGGTCGAGGCGCATTCGCGCCCGGTGCTCGAGGGTGTCGAAGCGTCCTGTCTGCCAGTATTCCTGGACGATGGTGCTGTAGCCGAGCTCGAGCCGGTGGTCGCCGAGCTCGGTGTCTAGGCGAGCACCTGCCTCTCCCCGGACGTAGGGCTCCCGGCGGATCTTGACGCCCGGCGCGTCGTGGTCGCCGCGGAGAGCGTTGTCGGTGTAGCCGACCCCGAGCGAGCCGTAGGCGTGGGGGGTGGTGACCCCGAGCACCTTGAGCTTGAGCTGCGGCTTGAGGGTGTGGGGACCGGTCGTGAGGAGGCTCGGCTCGCGGCGACGGTCCTCGAGGAGCCCGAGGTTCTCGAAGTCGTCGAAGCTGCTCTGCTGCGCCTGAGCTGAAGCCCAGGGCAGGAACACCGCGCAGAGCGCCACGGCCAGCGAGGGAGCCCACTTGGGGCCCGAACAGGCAGAGCGTGAGGTCAGGGGCCGCTCGGGCTGTCGGGGAGGGGGACGTCAAGGAGATCGAGGATTCGCTCGCTGTCGATCGAGAGCGCGTCCGAGTCGATACCAAAGCCGAGGCCTTGGCGCTCGAGGCCGGCGGGATCCACGCGGTCGGAGTCTAGGATCACGAACTCCCCCTCATTGGTCGCCAAGACTGTGAGCGGCGTCTCCGGTCGAATCCCGAGGCTGGGGGCGCCAGGCATCGAGAGGAACAACGTCCCCTGAGCGTCGCTGACGCGGGCGTCGACGGCTGGGGCCTCGGGTTGGATCCAGAGCTGGCGGCCGTCCGCCAGACGGAGTTCGACGTTCGAGTTTCGCTGACCAAGGCTGGTCTCGGCTCCCTTGAGGGTCTCTAGGTGATCGTCCTCGCGGGTCACGAAGGCCTGAGCCCCGAACTGCCCCGCAGCCCGAAGCGTGGCTTCGATCCCTTGCAGGAACTCGATGGTGGCCTTGGCGCCCTCGACGACGACGGTCGGATTCTCGACCAAGATCGTATGGGGCAGCTCTGCGAGGAGCAGGCGCTCGCCTGAGCGGAACTCGAGGGCGGGGAGCTCGCGGACCCGATTCAGGGCCACGACGAGGCCCTCCTTCAGCTTCACGTCCTTCAGCCCCTCCCAGCGGAGGGCTGGGGGATCCTCGACGACCACCTCGACGTCGAGCCCTGCGCCGCGAAAGCGCAGCTCGCGCTCGGCAGGGAGAGAGACCCCGCCCAGGGGCTTGAGGCGGCTTGGCGGCCGAACCGCGACCACGTCGCCTTGGTCGAGAGCCACGCGGTATCCCGGGTCGCCGAGCTCTTCGACTGGGCCAGACTGGATCTGTCCTCGGCCGCGCAGGAGCTGGACCTGGAAGCTGGGCAGGGTCGCCTCCCCGCTGGAGGCGGGGAGAGGGGCTGCAGGCTGGGGCGTAGTGTCTCGTGGCGACGACTCGGGGAGTCCGCCCGGGGTGGGCGGCCCCTTCTCGGAGACACCCCTGCCTCCCTCGTCTACCGGAGCCTTCCCGTCTTCGGGGTTGGCTTCGGGGCCGGCTTCCTCGGGCTCGGCTCCCTCGGGCTGGCTGGAGTCCCCCTCCCTCGCCGCGACGCGGCGATCTCCCTCGCGTAGGGCGTCCACGGCTTCGTCACGACTGACCGAGGAGCGCGCGCGCTCCTCGAGGGCCTCGAGCTCGGCGGGCGGATCCGCTGGGGTGGGCACCTGACTCAAGAGGGCGCGGCTCTGAGCTTCGAGGGAGAGCGCAGCGTAGCCGAGCGGGATTCGGGGTCGCCCGGCCACCGCCGTGACCTCGAGCGGCGCGCTCGCCCCCTCGCCAACGCGCTTGAGCAGCGCCACGGTCTGAGAGAGGCCCGCGCGGCCCCCTGGGGTCGCGACCGCGACGGGCGCGCCGAGGGCCTCCACCAAGGCCTCTCCCCTCACGAGCTGAACTTGATCCCCGTCGACCTCGAGCCAAGTCGAGGACTTGAGGCTGAGGCGGGCGCCGTCCTGACGGACCAGGGCGGCCTCGCCTCCCGCGGGCGTGCGGAGGGCGTCGCCGGGTCCAAGAGAGAGCAGGCTCCGATCGGCGGCCAAGACCGGACGAAATGTCCCCTGAAGACCTCTTCGCAGGAGGATCTCACCACTGCTGGCGAGGTGCCGCCAAAGGCTCGTCTCTGAGACGACCTCGGTCCCGAGCTCGCGCTCCTTGCCGGGATCGAGGGACTCCTTCTTGCCCTTGACCATTAGGTGGATTACCTGGTCGTTTGCGGAGTCGGCTTGGACCGTCCAGCGGCCCTTGCCGAGGTCGCTGAGCGCTACGGACTGGCCACCGTGGAGAACGAAGGAGAACTCCGGCCAGGCGATCCGGGTCCGTCCGCGCTGCTGGTCGAGCTTGATCACGCGCCCCGCCCGCTGAACGACGACGTAGCTCGACTCGCTCAAGCGGAGGTCGAGGGGGCGCGCGGTCAGGATTTGGAGGGGCGTCAAGCGGGATTCGAGGCTCAGCTCGCCGGCGCCGAGACCGATCTGTTCGGTGGGCCCAGGGAAGCTGACTTCGCTCTCGACGCCGATCCAGAACTGGGCGCCCGAGGGGAAGAGTCCGTGGACGACGCCGTTCTCGCCGGTCCGGAGTCCGCCGCCCGCGGCGACGAACTCGGCGCCCCCCTCCTGCTGGCGGAGGCTGGTCTCGCCGGGGCGAGCCGCGTCCTCGTCGAACTCGAGGGGCCCCTCGGGCTTGGTCGGCCCAGGCTGGCTTGGCGCAGGCTGGCCAGGCTCGAGATCGGCGCCGGGGGTGGTCGCGACAGCGCTCCCGGCGCTCAACCACACACTGCCGGTGACGTCGGTCACCGCGACCGCGGGAGCCTGATTGCCGATGGCCGCGAAGGTCCCGAGGGGAGGTTGCTCGTGTCGCTTGCCTGCTTCGTCGACGATCGCGCGCAGCTCTGCTCGACGGAGGAAGGTCGGACCCTCGCCGTCAATCGCGACGAAGAGCAGCTCTGAGAACTCGACCAGGACCTTGCCCTGACGCTCGCCGCGCTCGCTGTCTTGGAACACGAAGGTCTCGCCGCGGGCGTTAGCGGAGAGGAGCGCTAGAGCCAGGCCTGCGCAAATGGGGACCGCGGCCCAGCGCCCGCGGCTCACTTCTTGCCTCCCGCGCTCCTTTTGGCGGAGCGATTGCGCGCGTAGCGCATTCGGAGGCCGTCGCGCCGACTGACCCGCATTTGCTGTTGCGGCTCGAGGTAGACCGCTTGGCCAAACACGTAGGTCAGCACGTAGTGGTCGGGCCGAAGCGACATGTCGAACTCGACGCCGGCCTCGACCTCGACCGAGCGCTCGCCTTCAGCGACTTGGATCGCGAGGGCCCCGTTGGCGCGGACCAAGGTCGTAAACGAGCTCCCGCCCGGGTGGTGGAGGACGAAGCGTCCGTCTGGAGTCGCGACCTTGGCGACGCCAGCCAAGCGCTCGAGGTGGATCACGCTCTTGGGCTCGAGCTGAAGCTCTCCTCGCGGGCCCTCGAGGGCGATCATGTGCGCCTTGTCCACGTCGCGGCGCCAGGCTCGCTTGACCTTCAGGGGTCCCCAGTTGCGGAGGACGACCGTGGCGCCGTTCGCCAGGAGCTGGCGGTGTCCGGTCAGGGATCGCTGGCGGGCGGGGACGCGGACCACGGGACCCGTCGGGGTCGGGGCGGGCTGGGTCGGGGCGGGCTGGGTCGGCGCGGGCTGAGTCGGCGCAGGCTGAGTCCCTTGGGCGAGCTTCCCCGGAGGCAGCTCGGCGCGCCGGGGACTCTGCCCGGGGAGGTAGGTCAGGACCTCCTGTCCACGGCGGACGAATCGATAGGTCCCAGGGCCCAGGACGATCTCGCGACCGTCGTGGAGGAGCTGGAGGACTCGGCTCTCGTTCGGGCCGGGGCGAACCTTGGCCCGAACGCCGAGGAGCTCGATTCGGGTCTGGCTCTCGCCGGGGCGGAGGGTGACCTGCTCCATGCCTCCGGCGTGGGAGAAGCGGAGCGCCTCGCCCGCGCGCAGGCGCACTTCGAGGCCACCCAAGACGAGGGGGATCGTGCTCCCGGTGGCTGGGGCACGCAGCTCCAAGCCGTTCGTGCCGCGCTGGATCAGGAGTTCGCTGGGCGCGAGGAGCTCGGCTCGGACGCGTTCGCCGATCCGAGCGCCCGCCGTTCCCCGGGTCACGCCGAGGCGGGTTGCGCCGCCGGACTGGCGCACGACGGCGCTGCCCGAGAGGAGCCCGACCTCGCCTTCAGGGAAGGCCATGCTGGTCTCCCGCTCGCTCTGCACGAGGACCTGCCCCGCCAAGAGCCTGAAGGGGACGCCGCCCGAGACGACCTCGCCCCGGCTCTCCTTGGCGAGCTCGACCCGAGCCGCGCCGAACATCAGCGAGAGGGTCCCTGCCGCCGTGTCGAGGCGGTCTCCTGAGCGAAGCTCCAGGCCCTCGCCTTCTGCAGGCTCGATTCGGCGTGCGGGAAGGGCCCGACGCGAAAGCGCGAAGGCCGAAGAGGCGCCGACGACGGTCCCGATCGCCTCGTTCTTGGCGACCACCGGGGGCAAGGGCTCAGGCGTCGCTTCGGGACGAGGTTTGGACTGGGGCTGCGCGGGGCGCTCGGGCTCGCGGCGCGCGACGACGGGCGCCAGCAGGATCACCCGCTCGCCGCGCCGGATCGTGACCTGACGCTTGCTGAGCTCGAGGCGAAGGCCCCAGGCGTTGGTGTTGCTCGCTGACACGCTGGCTGGAGCCTCGCGCGACTCGGCCGTCACGGTCGCGGTGTGATTCCGAGGGAGGTCGAGGAGATAGCCCTGGGTCCCGCGAACCTGAGCTCGGCCCTTGAGGCACTGGAGTCGAGTCTGGGACTGGAGGAGGGTCGCCTCGAGGGTCCCTCGCACGACCTCGACGCGCCCGCCCGGGAAGCTCGCCAAGACGCGTCCCTCGAGGTGCATGACCTGGAGCTGGCCTGCCAAGAGGGCTGGCACTCCACCCGCGAAGCGAACGACGGCGTCGCCCCAGGCGCGACCTTCGCCACCAGTCGGGAGGTAGAACCCGACCTTGCCGAAGGGCCCGGTCCGAAGCTCGTCGCCCTCACGAAGGATCGCGGCCGGGCCGTGGAGGGAGACCTCGAGCTCTTGTCCCTGACGACGCGCGCGGACAGCCCCACGGACGACCTTGATCAGGGCGGTCGGATCGAGGGCTTGCTCTGGGAGGGTCTTGGGCTGGCCTTGGACGCGGTAGGCGCTGATCTCGGAGCGGGCCAGGAATCGGGCTCCTCCGCGCTCGGCCTCGACCAAGACGCGCGAAGGCCCGGACGCCAGGAGACGCCCTTGGAGGACTTCCCCCGAGGCGAGCTCCAGCTCGTCGGCGTTCACGCAGCAAGCAGCCACGACTAGAAGCGCCAGCGCGCTCCCCCAAGATCTAGTTACTGTTCCCAACACCTGACCCCATCTTGGTTTATCGAACGAAGTGTCGCAAGGTGCAAAGGAGGCCCAAGGTGACTCGAGGGTGCTTTAGGAGGTCGAGATCGACCTCCCAGCCCCTAAAGCCGGGGCCCCCGCTAGGGACTCCGCTCGGAAACGATCCTAAGTTCAACAACGACAAGCCTTCCGCTCTCTTCCATCGGTATTCGCGCGGCGTGGGCCCCGCAGATCACTCGGATCGAGAAATTTCTTGGAGAGGCCGCGCCCGGGCCCTCGAGGGGAGGGACCCACGCGCGTCGACCGCAGAGAGGGAGACCCGAGCCAAGGCAAGGACCCCAAGTTGTGAACAAGACAACGCGGCGCAGACACATGAAGGGGCGAGGCTGAAACGCAGCGAGCGGACGCGCTTCAACGCGGCTGGGCGCTTCGCCTCTCGGGGTTCAACGCCGCGCTTTGAGCGCTCAGATTTCCCGTTAGGATCCGCGCCTAACTCACAACCACGCGAGGTTTATCGTGGAGAAGACGCTCATTCTGCTCAAGCCCGACGCCGTCAAGCGTCGTCTCATCGGCCGCGTGCTCGGCCGCTTCGAGGACAAGGGCCTCCGCATCGCCGGCATGAAGCTGATGAAGATCAGCCAAGAGCTCGCCGGTCAGCACTACGCCGACCACAAGGGCAAGCCTTTCTACGACGGCCTGGTCAGCTTCATGACCAGCGACCCTGTCGTGGCTCTGGTCCTCGAAGGCCCGAGCGCGATCTCGGTCTGCCGCCAGATGATGGGCGCGACCTTCGGCTTCAAGGCCGACGCCGGCACGATCCGTGGCGACTTCGGAATCAGCAACCAGTTCAACCTGGTTCACGGCAGCGACGGCCCCGAGGCCGCCGAGCGCGAGATCGGGCTCTTCTTCCCCAACGGCGAGGGTGTCCTGGACTGGGCCACCGCCGACTCCGCCCTCCACGCTTGCGACTGAGACGACTGGGGGATGCTGCGCTCCCCCAGACCCCCTAAGCTCTTGGCCCGGGGCCCTAACGCTGCTTTCGTGGGACGACGAGACGGGGTTGGCTGATCCAGGGGCGAAAGCAGCTGGGGGCCCCTCTTGGCATGGATCCCATGTGACTGGGGGGGCCGGGTCCCATGTGACTGGGGGCTGCGCTCACGGGGCCGGATCCCATGTGACGGCTGCGCTCCCGCCGCCTAACCCTGCTTTCGTGGGACGACGAGACGGGGTTGGGTGATCCAGGGGCGAAAGCAGCTGGGGGCCCCTCTTGGCATGGATCCCATGTGACTGGGGGGCCCGGGTCCCATCTGACTGGGGGCTGCGCTCACGGGGCCGGATCCCATGTGACGGCTGCGCTCCCGCCGCCTAACCCTGCTTTCGTTTGACGACGGGACGGGGTTGGGTGATCCAGGGGCGAAGGCAGCTCTTGGCGACTTGCCGCTCGCGAAAGACGCGTTGGAGCCTGCCTCCAACGCGTCTACGCATGTACCCTGGCCTTCCTCGATTTGGCCCTCTCCCTTAGAAGAGGGCGCGAGGTTTCACATTGGGGGTGACCGTTCGGTGACCCCGACTCTCTTCAATCGGGCCCATGCCTGTCCTGACCCCACCCGGAGCCACCGTGAGCGCGAGCGCGACTGACCTCGAGCGCTGGATCGCCGAGGCCGGGCCTGCCCTGACCGGCGGCTACGTCCACCGGATCTGGCGAGCCGGCGAGCGCGACGGCGCCGACGAGACCTGGGTCGTGTTCGTCCGGCATCACGAGAACGGGGACCCCTCCGAGCGCCCGGTCCGGCGAGTGGCCCTCGAGCTGAGCCTGGCGGGAGAGGTCTCGCGACTCGTGGCCTTGCCGCCCGAGGGCGTGCAAGCCGACGAGAAGAAGCTCAAGAAGGCCTGGGCTCGCGACTCGCTCCCCTTTCTAAGCCTGCTCCGACGCGAGCTGGGCGGCGCGCGCGTGGTCGGGATCGAGCAACTCGAGGGCGACCGCGTGGCCTGCCTGCGCGTCGAGCATGACCCTCCCGCACCCAACGCCGAGGAGATCCCCCGCGAGGGTCACGAAAAGCTCGCGCTCTGGGTCGAGCTGATCGGGCGCCAGGGGAACATTATTCTGTCCCACGAGGACGACCCGAGCGCGACCGCCCCCCTGGTCTTGGACTCGCTCAACTCAGGTCGTCGCGGGCGACCCTTCGAGCGGGGTCTCCCCTACCGGAGCCCTCCGCCCCGCGAGCAGCATGAGAAACCTCCTGCGACCCTCGCCACGGACATCGAGCCGGACCCAGAGACCCTAGCCCTCGGTCAGGCCGTGTCCAAGGAGCTCAAGCGGCTCGCCCTCGAGCTCCAGGCTGACTCGCGCCTGGGGGTCATTAGCCGAGGGTTGAAGAAGGCCCGCAAGCGTCTGCTCGGGATCCAGGTCAAGCTTCAGAAGCAGGTCGAGGAGGTCGCCGACGCCGACCGCTACGAGGCCGAGGGCGACCTGATCAAGGCCAACCTGGGCCAGCTCAAGCGCGGGGCCAAGAGTGTGACCCTGACCGACTACACCAGCGGAGAAGCTCGCGAGGTGACGATCAGCCTCGACTCCTCCAAGGATCCCCTCGAGAACATGAAGGCCCGCTACAAGCGCGCCAAGAAGCTCAGGCGCGGCGAGGGGAACCTCCTGATGCGCCAGGGCGAGACCGACGCTCAGCTCGAGACCCTCGAGGCCCTCCTGAGCGAGCTCGAGGCCCTCGAGCCCGAAGACGAGGCCGGCCTGGACGCCTTGGAGGCCAAGGCCCGCAAAGAGGGCGTGCTCCCCAAGGACAAGAAGGCGCCCAAGCGCAAACAGCAGGTCAATCAGGGGCCGCGGCGCTATCGGACCCGCGAGGGTCACCTGGTCATGGTCGGGCGCAGCGACGCTGAGAACGACCGGCTCACGATGCGAACCGCCCGCGGGAACGACCTCTTCTTCCACGTCGCCGGCTGCCCCGGCTCCCACGTGATCTTGCGCGTCGACCCCAAGCGCCCGCCCAACCACGAGTCCTTGGTGGACGCTGGGACCCTCGCTGTCTACTACAGCAAGGCCCGTCAGCGAGGGAAGGTGGACGTCCACTACACCCCGCGGAAGTGGGTCAAGAAGCCCCGCGGCGCCAAGCCCGGCCTGGTTCAGATCTCGAACTTCAAGACGGTCCGCGCGGGTGGAGAGCCCGAGCGGACCAAGCGCATGTTGGATTCCCTCGAACAAGGAGACGAATCATGACCCGAGCACTCAAAGCAACCGCACTGGTGTTCCTCGGGCTCTCGCTCCTGGGCTGCGGCTCGAGTGAGCCGAACCCGGACGAGGTGACCGAGGTCACGGTTCACCTCCAGCCGCCTCCCAACGCAGTCGTCGACGTCCGCGACTTCGAATACGAGTGGGAGGACCTCGAGCGGGACGACAAGGGGATCATCAGCGCCTACGAGAAGGCGCTCTGGGTCACCGAGCGACACAATGAGGGGCTCCGCTTGATCAACCTCGAGCCGATCCCGGCCCGAATGCAGGCCAAGACGATCTTTCAAGAGATCCTCATCCACGACCCCTCGATCAGTAAAAGCCGCTTCGTGCTGGCCCGAATCCTGTTCCTGGAGGCGGCCTACTGGTTCAGGGCCGTCGATCACTGGGGCTACTACATGACCTGGCTGATCGAGAAGCGCTTCAGCCCTGACGAGCCTGATCGGACCCTGAGCGACGCCGAGCTCGACGAAGCCCTGGCCAAGGTCCGCCCCAAGATCAAGGAGGGCAACCGCTTCGTGAAGGAGGCTGGCGAGGCCGCGCTCCGTCACTTCACTCGCTATCGCGGGCAACGGCCCGATGACGATCAGATCGTGGACTACGTCTGGAAGCTGAACCTCTACCTTCAGAACTACCGCCAGGCGCTCCAGTGGCTGGAGTATCTCCTCGCCGCCTGGGACCAGCGCGAGATCAGCTCTGAGGACCCGGCTCGGAGGGAATACGAAGCGATCCGCGCGGACCTCGAGCGCTACCTAGCAGAGGTCGAGATCGAGGGCTCCAAGGGCTCCCACGACCCCCTGCCGTGGCGCGCGAAGGAGCGGAAGGTGATGGAAGGCACTCTGACCGGCGAGGGCACCCCGAGCCGTGTATCCTCTCCGAATCGATAGCCCGACTAAACCTCCCCTCGACCTCCTGCGTCGTTTCTGCGGAGTGTTCCTACCCATGCAGCGTCTGACTTCTTCGCCCCTCCACATGGCTCTGATCTGCCTCTTCCTTGGCGGCATGGTTGGCTGCGCAGGCCCAGCCGGTGGTCAAAAGATCTATCAGCAGGGCATGGACGAGGCCAACGCCGGAAACCTGGAGGCGGCCGTAGGGACGCTCCAGAAGGGCGTCAACAGCTTCCCTGGCAACATGGACATGCGCCTCGGCTTGGCTCGACTCCAGTTCGAGCGAGGCATGATCCACCACGAGCGGGAGTTGAGCCTGCGGCGGACTGGCGCGGCGCTCCTGGAGACGGACCGCCGCGCAGAGGGCACGGCGGCTAACCGCGCAGCCACGCAGGCTCACCAACAGGCGGTTCCCCTCTTCACGAGCTGCGAAGAACAGATCGACGAGGTCGTCTCCTCGAGCGACGATCCCAAGCAGATCGCCTGGGCCTCCTCCCTCGGAATGCGGGTCTGCCTCTTCTTTGAGCGCTACGCCGACGCCTATGAGCACATTTCGCGGGCGATCCACGAAGGCAAGCCTGCCGGCAAGCTCCTGACGAAGTGGCGGAACTTCCAAGCCTCCATCAAGGAGAAGGTCGCCGGTCACACTGACGACGACGACTGGTAGCAGCAGGTAGCAGCAGGAGGCTCCTCGGCCCTGGCGGTCAAAAGACCCCCTAGGTTCCGCGCCGGAAGGTCCCCTTGGGGGTGTGTTGGGTCTGAGCTAATCTCTCTCCAACCCCAACTGCCGCACTGCGTTATCCCCTTCCTTCATGAAATCCGCATTGTTTTGGTCCGAATTGATCGGTATCCTCTGGCCGCTTGGTGTCGATCGACTTACGACGCCAACTAGGAGTCCAAGTTGAGGTCCGCACTCGCGCCACGTCGGCTCAAGAGCCTCTATACCCAAGTGTCTCGCCAGGGCGCCAAGTTCGCTCGGCTAGCGCTGGGCGTTCGCGCCCGCGCGCCTCGTGAGGTCCAGCTCGAGATCACCAATCGCTGCAACCTCGACTGCGACATGTGTCCCCGTCTGGTCCTGCTCAAGGTCCCAGAAGTGGACATGCAACGAGAGACCCTCGAAGCGGTGCTCGATCGCTTCGAAGAGGCCCCGGCGCACTCGATCACGCTCACGGGCTGGGGCGAGCCCCTGATGCACCACGACTTCTTCGGGTTCGTGGACCGGATCCACGAGCGCTTCCCCGAGACCGAGATCGGGTTCACGACCAACGCTCACCTCCTGACCAAGCGCATGGTCAAGCAGATCCTCGAGCGCCCCATTGGCCGGATCAACGTCTCCCTCGAGGAGCTCCCCTGGGACGAGGCCCCCGCTCACCTCCCGCCTGCCCGGGCCGACGACGAGGATCACCAGATCAATCACATGAAGGGCGACATCAACCACGTCGCCCGCGACGGGCACCCGACCCCGCCCAAGGTCGTGGATCACCTCCGCTACCTGCTCAACGAGCGCAACGCTCAGGCCGCGCGCGGCGAGCCGGCTCCTGAGATCCGGCTTCAGGTCGTGCTCTTCCCCAACAGCGCCGAGACCACGGCTCGCCTGGTGGACTTCGGCGCCGAGCTCGGTTTCCAGGCCGTGAACTTGGTCCGCCTCGACGTCCGCGGACGTCCCGACTTGACCCGTCCGAGCTACGAGGAGGAGCGCGAGTTGATCGCCTTGGCCCGTGAGCGCTCGGAGGCCGGAGGGATCCCCCTTGGCTCGGTCAACGACCACGGCCACATCCTGCGGATGGCCAGCCACGACGACGAGTTCTGCATGCGCCTCGACAGCTACGTCTACATAGACGTCGAGGGCAACGTGGCGCCTTGCTGCCTCCTGCGCGGCCACCGCCTGGGCAACCTGGTCGAGGAGAGCCTCGACTCCGTCTGGAACTCGCCCGAATTCAAACGCTTTTACGGGCCTGGCCCGCACCCCGCCTGCGACGGGTGCGACGCCTTCATGCACCGCTACACCGACCAAAGCGATATTACAGAGAGGAAGCTCGCTTCCTCGATTGGAGAGCCCTCGTGACTCGTGTCGTCTTCCTCGAGCCGCCCGCCGTAACCGAGCGCACGCCAGAGCGCTTCGCTGGCTGCACCTTTGAGGTCTATCACTTCCCCGACCTCGGGAACCTCTATCCGCTCACGATGCTCCACAACGAGGGCGTCGACGTCGACTACCTCGACGCGGGCCTCCTCCACGACGACGAGGCCAGCTTCATGGCCCGCGCCTTGGCGACCAACGCGGACTACTTCGTGTTGCACGCGGTGGTCCTCGCCAAGCCGACGGACTTCTACTGGCTCAAGAAGCTCCGCGCCGCTCGTCCCGACGTGACCTTCCTCCTGCACGGCCCCGAGGTGACTCGGGTCCCGCTCGAATACATCGGTCGCGACGAGAAGATCATCGCCTTCCGGGGCGAGGTCGAGCGGACCCTGATCGACTTCGTGATGGGTCGCGACGAGAACCGCTACGGTCAGGCCCGCCTGGTCGACGGCGAGCTCAAGGTCTACGAGCCCGATCCCCGCGGCTATATCGCCTTCGACGATCTCCCGATCCCGGCCCGCGATCACCCGGCTCTGCTCCCCTACAAGGAGCGCTACTTCAACCCGAAGTACAAGGGTCGCCCCCACGCCGTGATGTTGGCCTCCCGTGGCTGCTCCTTCCGCTGCTCGTTCTGCGTCCCGAACGCGATCAGCTTCCAGCGCGAAATGGAGCACCAGATGCGCAACGACGGGCGCAAGCCCCCGGTCAAGAAGGCCTCGGCCAAGCGCGTCTACGAGGAGATGAAGTGGCTCAAGGACAACGGCTTCAAGTCGGTCCACATAGCTGACGACCAGTTCCTCTGGGCCAAGAAGCGGAGCCTCGAGATCTGCCGTCTGATCGAGCCCCTCGAGATGGAGTGGGGCATGCTCAGTCGCGCCGACTTCCTGACCGACGAAGCCGTCGTCGAGGCCCTCGCCAAGGCGGGCTGCGTCTCCATCGACATTGGCGTCGAGAGCCTTCAGCAACACGTCCTGGACGCGATCAACAAGGACCTCGACGTCGAGGACGTCTACACGGCTATCGACCTCTGCAACAAGCACGGGATCCGGCCCAAGCTGAACATCATGTTA
>Ga0316204_10008999_pt1 | contig 13559 bp, 12 predicted proteins | sample 6monrhotite_MG_2_FD_205661 | JGI IMG/M metagenome (GOLD analysis project Ga0316204, IMG submission 205661) | Microbial mat bacterial communities from mineral coupon in-situ incubated in ocean water Damariscotta River, Maine, United States -... | ecosystem: Environmental > Aquatic > Marine >... | reverse complement strand
GCCGTCCAGACTGGCTAGGACCAGCTCCAATATTTTACGATGTAACATCTCATTGATTTTAGTTACAGGATGGCCCGCGTCCAGAAAAAGAAATCTGCCGTGAGCGCTTACCTTAAAGAGAACAACATCAATCGCGAACGATTTTTTTATTTAAAATCAACAAGCTAAAAAAAATCCAGCTCAAGCAAAATCCCAAAAAGTGACCTAGTGAGCCATAAAGAGAGGAACTGTCGATTTTTCCAGGACACAGCGTGTTACACCGCCCAGGATGAGTTGGCGCATTCGGCTGTGCGTATAGGCTCCCATGACAATAAGATCGGCTCCTATCGCTTCAACTTCTTTCAACAGTTCGTCGCCAACGGGCGTGCCTGACCCGGTGAGCGTCCGGACCGAACACTCAATTCCATGATACGCCATGTATTCGGCCACCCCAGCGCTTGACTGGTTCGCCGTCTGCAAATTTTCGATGGTAAAGATTGAAACCTCATCGGCGTTTCTCAAAATTGGTAAGGCACTCGAAACAGCGCGCGCCGACTGCGAACTGCCGTTCCACGAAACCACAATCTTGCTGCCCATTTTCTGGGTTCCTGCAGGCGGCACAACAAGGGCCGGACGCCCGGTATCAAAAAGGGCCGCATTGAGCATTAGGGTGTGACCCACCTCAGATTCGGCATTGGGTCGCGCTACGAAAATCAAATCCGCCAGCCGACCATATTGTGCCAACACTTCGTCTTCGCGACCACTGGCTTCCGTCCAGGATACGGAAAACCCTTCAGCCAATGGGCTATCGGTAACGGGTGCGGAAAATTCCGCCTGACAGGCATCGTAGGTGGCGCGTGCCAGTTGGGCACGTTTGTTGCATTCATCTTCGGCGATACGCGTCATATCGTCAATCATACCAACCGACATGCCTTCACCCAACAGCGGTATGGTTTCCCGGGGGTCAGACCTCACGTGGAGCACTTGCAAATGGGCGCCAATATCCCGTGCCAGATGGAATGCGGAATTCAACAATACGCGGGATTCTTCCGTGCTGCCCACACTTACCAATGCTGTTCGAATTGTCATCTTACACTCCTTATCCATGTATCATGAAGACCAACTGGGTTTATTGACGATAGCACAGTGGGTTCAAATTTTGAAGGATCATAGGGGGTATCCGAGGCCTTGATGCGATTAAACGCCGGAAAATTTACGGCCCAGATACAAGGTGGCTTCTTTAGGTCCTGAACTGTCAATTTTGTTCCAGTTAATGTCACCAAGATCATAGGACAATTGCCGCTTAAGTACTTCCTCAGTAACGTCGGAGACATTATTTCTGCGCGCAGCAACACGCTGACTCCTGATTTCCGGTGGCGCATCCACCCACAGACCAACGAAAGGAACGCCAATCTTTCGCGCAACCTGCTCGACCTGGATACGCTGTTCGTCCATCGCAAAAACACCATCGGCAATGGCGGAATGCCCCTGTTCGAGAACCCGTCGAATTTCGTCGTAAAAAAGTTGATAGGTTTTTACGGTCTTATCTTCTGCATAACCATGGGATTGAAGTCTCTCCGATAGCGCAGTTCCCATCATCCGCTTGCGAACAACATCTGTCCGTACGACGCGGGCCCCGGCCGGGCATTCGAAATGCGGGGCGAGCATACGCGCCATCCTTGACTTCCCACCCCCAGACAAGCCGCCAACAGCAATCAGTTTCGGCGGCTGTTGCCCCGCTGCCACACCCGAGTTCAACCACACGCCAAGTGAGGTCAGGGTATATGGGTCATTAATAACGCCACCGGTCACGTCGAAATAGCGGTTAAACAAAATATTCGCCTGTGATTGCATGCTCAGATTTACAAGTTCGCGGAGCAGACTGGTCAACTGATCCACCAAATCCATCGAATTCTGAGCAACCGGCAATCCTGGTTCACGACGCAACTGAACTTCACCATTAACCACAAACAAATCGCGAAGACCCAACCTGCCCTGCACCGCCCGAATGCAACCACTCATGGCTCGTTCTCGATATACCTCTGTGCATAAGGGCGTGTCGGCAAAATCCCCGATCAATTTGGGATCAATGGCTGGGGCCGCCATATGAAAAGCAGCAATTTTATCGGCAGCGTCTTCGACGACAAACCGTTCAAGCTGGTCCTCATCAGCTAACTGTTTCAGCGTGATTTCCGCCATCAACTGAACGTCGCCTGCCTTTCGTCAACACCTTGCGGGTCCTCATGGACCATCACTTCGGCGTTCGGAAAAGCACTACCTACCTCCAACTCAACCCGGTCAGCAATCACATGTGCGTCTTTCAGCTTCATCTCACCGTCCAGTTCCAGATGTAGCTGGATGAAAGCCTGTGTCCCTGATGAGCGTGTTCTCAGATCATGCATTCCCAGAACACCTGGTTGGGCGAGCACTATCTTGCGTATTTTATCTCGGTCTTCATCTGGCAGCTCTCGGTCCATCAAAATCTGATACGCATCGTGGCCAATCTGCCACGCCGTATAGATAATGTAGGCTACGATGGCGATGGCAAAAAGCGGGTCCGCCAATGGCCAGTTCATTTGACTGACCAGATACAGGGAAAGAATCACACTGGCGTTGATCAGAAGATCCGTCTGGTAATGCAACGAATCTGCACTAATCGCGACCGATCCGGATTGTTTGACAACATATCGTTGGAAGATCACGAGTATCAGCGTCAGCACGATGGATATGACCATTACCACATAGCCGACCTCCGTACCCGTGATCATCTTTGGGTTCGCCAGACGCTCCACCGCTTCGAACAGGAGAAATACCGCGGACCCCGTGATAAATGCTGATTGCGCTAACCCCGCCAGTGGTTCCGCTTTTCCGTGCCCGAACCGATGCTCGCGGTCGGCAGGCTGCAGTGCGTGTCTTACAGCAAGCAGATTGATAAGGCTGGCTGCGGCATCGAGCAAGGAATCGATTAAGGTCGAGAGCAAACTGACCGAATCCGTAACCGTCCATGCATACAGCTTACTGACGATCAGGATGGAGGCGACCGACACAGATGCGTATGTCGCCCATCGCATCAACCGGTGCGCGTCGGCCTGCGGATGTGGAACAGGTTCTGTCACGGATAAATCTTTTCCTGGCGCCATTGATCTTCTTCGAAGATGTAAATCGTACGATCATGCAATCGGAATTTTTGCTCCTGCCAAAATTCAACGCGCCTGGGTTTCAAGCGAAATCCAGACCAAAAATCAGGGCGGGGAATATCGCCGATATTGAATTTAGCCGTGAATTTAGCGATTCGGGTCTCAAATTCAAATCGATCCTGCATGGGTTGCGATTGTTTGGACGCCCATGCCCCAATACGGCTGGCTCGTGGTCGCGAAGCGAAGTAGGCGTCTGCCTCATCATCCGCAATATTTGCAATATTGCCTTCAATCCGGATTTGCTTGTTCAGCGACTTCCAATGAAAACATAGTGCAGCATGTGGATTGTCAGCAAGTTCCTGACCTTTTCGGCTTTTCAGATTTGTATAAAAATCAAATCCCTTTTCACTCACGCCTTTTAATAGAACGATCCGCACCGACGGATAGCCGTCCTTTGTTGCAGTCGCAAGAGACATGGCCTCCGCATATTCGGGCTCGGTATTTTGCGCCTCGCTGAGCCAGTTGTTGAACTGGCGTAAAATTTCGTCACTTTTGATGATGGGCATCACTGCACACTAATCCGATTCCCTTAAAACTCCCGTAATCCTCACATAACGTGAGTATGGGTTTGTTCGTCACTGCTCTGCTCATTAGTTGGCAGGAGCGGTCCCATTTTACAAGTATGTATGACGACGAAAGTAACAGAATCTAAACGGGTCGGCGTTAAAATAACGGTATCTGTTCGTCACCAGCTCACTGCAATTAACCGTTGATTGATAAGGAATTAAGTTATGTTTCTCACCTGCAGATGTAAACCGGTTGCTGTCGCGCTGATACTTGTAGGAATACTCAGCGCCTGCGAATCCGCACCCAAACAAACTGTTGGCACGCTGCTTGGTGCTGGCGTTGGTGCGCTCGTCGGTTCGCAAATGGGAGGAGGAAAAGGAAAACTTGCCGCCGTTGTGGTTGGCACATTGGGAGGCGCTTACCTGGGCAGCGAAGTCGGTAAGTCACTTGATGCGGCGGACCGTGTACATATGGAGCGCAACGCCCAACAAACGCTGGAGACCACAAAGGGTGGTACGACAACAGCCTGGAAGAATCCAGATACCGGTAATTCGGGCACCTTCACACCAACCCGCACCTACGCAGCCACAAACGGCGAAAACTGCCGTGAATTTGAATCCACAATTTACGTCGAAGGGCGTGAGGAAACCGCAACAGGTACGGCTTGCCGCCAACCTGGCGGTACCTGGAAAATTACAAACTAGAAATGTTGCGCAATAGGTTCCGGTTTATCCTCGTCTGACCTCGTAAATGCATTGGCAGAAAATTGCATAGGCGCATAACAACCATACGACTTAAACAGCAAATGAAGTTGGTATGAAGCAAAGAGCTGTGCCATAAATACGTATGTTCATGAGCGTGATATGTGTTGACCAGACCGGATACTATGAACGATCCCTATGAAATTCTAGGCGTGGATGCGGACGCCTCACTGGCAGAGATAAAAAAGGCCTATCGCAAACTTGCGAGAGAACGCCATCCGGACCTTGACAAGGACAATCCCTGGGCCGAAGACGAGTTTAGAACGATTAGCGGTGCCTACGATATTCTATCGAACGCAAAGACCCGCAAACAATATGATCTTGGGGAAATAGATGGGCTAGGAGCCAAAACTTCGGGCGGATTTCGCAATCCCAATTACAAAGCCTATCGAACCAGCGATTTTAAAACGTCAGATAAGAAAAAAGGTTCTGATCGGAGCAATATTAAGATAAACGGCGCAAACGTCGAGTACTCGCTATCTTTAAGTTTTCTGGACGCGGCTAAGGGTGGGGTCAAACACATCAGCACAACCAACGGAAAACGGCTCAAAGTGACTGTTCCGCCGGGGGTCGATGACGGGTTAGCACTAAGGCTCAAGGGGCAAGGTATGCCGGGGTTTGGAAGCGGCAGAGCGGGTGACGCGTTGGTCGAAATATCGGTTAAGCCGGATCCAATGTTTAGGCGAGTCGAAACCGATATATTACTAGACCTCCCGGTCACGCTGCCAGATGCCGTCCTGGGTGCGAAAGTCGAAGTTCCGACAATCGATGGTAAGGTCACTGTGACAATCCCTCCTGCGTCGAATACCGGTTCAATTCTGCGCCTGAAGGGAAAAGGGTTACCGTTGAAAACGAAATCGGAAGGTCAGGACGCGCGAGGTGATCAATACGTTACATTGCAAATTGTGCTGCCAAAGAAGCAGGACCCGGAATTTACGGAATTTGTCCGCACCTGGTCAGAAAAACATGCCTATACGCTAAATCCAATTCGCACGGATATGGAGTAGCCTGCCCAACCATCCTGCCGTGATTTCTTTGCGACAATGCGCCCTGCTGTCGCTTTCCCTCATTAACCAGCCGGCCAAAAATCGAACTGGCAAGCCCTAACTCATTGATTTTACCGCAAAGCCACGTTCGCGAATGAACCTATTCGCTCCGGTTTTGCTCTAGAAATAAACCACGTACATCACAGTCCTTAAACGCGTAGCACTTCTGCATTGCTTGGATCAACCTCCGGACAGAGTTTGGGAGGCCGGGAGCCAACTGATACTCGGCTTATGATGAGGAGAGTGCCTTTGCCGCATGTAACAAAACTTGCGTGCCTGAGGCAATGTCATCCCAATCCGTGTGTTCTTCAGGGGAATGACTGATACCACCTCGGCTTGGAATAAAGATCATGCCTGCCCGCGAATGAGCAGCCATTACCTGGGTGTCATGCCCCGCGCCACTTGGCATGGAAAGTGAACTGATACCCAGATGATCAGCTGCGCGAAGGAACACGTCCATAACCTGTGGGTCACACGGTTGTGGCCCAAGCCAGCTAAGTTCGTCGATCTTCGATACTGCACCGTGTTTTTCAGAAATCTTCGAAATTTTATTCTGGCAGGCCGTTGCCAAGTTTTTCATAACACGTTCATCCATATCTTTACCGACGATGGAGAATGTTGTCACCCCCGGAACCGTATGTGCAAACCCTGGTTCAACAGAAACTTTTCCGATTGTTATGCGGCTGTTTACACTACCAAATTCCTCAATGATCTCAGGGATGCAATGTGCAAATTCGGCGGTCGCCGCAAAAGAATCGTGCCTCATATCCATGGGGGTGGTGCCAGCATGATTAGCTTGACCGGTCACGCAAACCGTCCAGTGAAAGACCCCTGATATGCCCTCAACGATACCAATTGTGATGTTTTTTGTTTCCAATACCGGGCCTTGTTCAATATGCAGTTCCAAAAATGCATGAATGGATTCTGGCGGGCGTCGCAAGGCAATAATCTTGTCCGGTTCAAACCCTCGGGCTTTCAAACAGTCAACAAGCAAGGCACCATCATCATCTTTTGCAGAATATAGCCAGTCGCGCTCTACCGCACCGGTGAGGGCTTGCGAGCCCAACATGCCGCCAAAGCGCCCTTCTTCCTCACTGGTCGCGACAATCTCGATAGGGCGGGCTGGCGAGAACCCTTGATCCATCATGGAACGCACCACTTCAAGCCCAGCGAGCACCCCAAGAGTCCCATCCAGAATTCCACCATTTGGAACACTGTCCAAGTGCGAGCCAATTAACAGGGCAGGCCGCTCTCCCACCTCCCAACGTCCAATAACATTTCCTGCGGCATCAATATGAGTGCGCAAGCCGCAGGACGTCATTTGTGTGGCCAGCCATTCTCTCGCATCAATATCTGCAACTGAAAACCCAGGACGGCAAACCCCGCCTTTTTCAGAATCCCAACCAATTTTCGCAACAGTCTCAATATCATTGCGAAGTCGGCTGATTTTTATATCGGCTGCCTGAGGCTTTTTTTGCTTGGGCAAAGAATCCATTTTAACCTATTTATCATGTTTAAATTTTCTGATTTTTAATATATCATGATTATTTTGTAGATAAAGATAATTAATCATGATAAATAAAAAACTGACCCAACAATCTCGGAAGCCAAAATATAGATTTTGGGTAATGTTTAGAACTACAATACCTACAAAGGAGAGGTTTCAATGAAACGCCTATTAAACTGGGCGAAGCGACTGTCTGTAGCGGCAATTATTGTGTCTGCTTGCGCTTTGCCATTTAGCCAGGTCCTGGCTCAAACACCGCCCAATGTACTTGTGGTTGGCCAGATTGCGGAGCCCAAGTCTCTCGACCCACAGGCTGTCACCGCCGTCAACGATTTCAGGATTCTAATGAATGTTTATGACGGGCTTGTTCGTTATAAAGATGGTGCCCTTGAAGTTGAACCATCACTAGCGACGTCCTGGACCATCAGTGAAGGAGGCACGGTCTATACCTTCAAGTTGCGTGATGGCGTCTCGTTTCATGACGGGACCCCTTTTAACGCTGATGCGGTAAAATTCAACTTCGACAGAATGCTTGATGAAAAACACCCCTATCATAATACGGGCCCGTTCCCGTTATCCTTCTTCTTTAGTGCTGTAGATAAAGTCACCACCATCGATGACAGTACGGTTCAGTTTAAACTGAAAAACCCTTATGCACCGTTTTTGTCAAACCTTGCCTATCCCACCGGATTGATCGTCTCTCCGGCAGGCGTTAAAAAACACGGCAAGGATTTTGGCCGCAACCCAGTGGGGACGGGTGCCTTTAAGTTCGCCGAATGGGAAAGTAATGCCAAGATTGTTGTGACGCGTAATGACAACTACTGGGATGGTGCCGCTAAGCTCGAAGCCGTTGTCTTTCGCCCGATTACCGATGGCAATACCCGCGTCGCCGAAATGTTGTCCGGTGGTATCGATATGATGGTTGAGGTGCCGCCTGACAGCGTTGCCAAATTTGACGGACAGCCTGGGTATCAGTTGTTCGAGCAGGCTGGCCCCCATGTGTGGTTCTTGATTTTAAATATCAAAGAAGGTCCGTTTGCGGATAAACGTGTCCGACAGGCCGCCAATTATGCGATCAATAAAAAGGCGCTTGTTGAAAACGTTCTGCAGGGAACTGCTGCGATCGCTGCGGGTCCAACACCTCCCGCATTTTCATGGGCTTATAATGATGCTCTGCAGCCCTATCCTTATGATCCGGAAAAGGCAAAATCATTGATTAAGGCCGCTGGTGCCGATGGCGCGGAGTTAACCTTCTATGTAACAGAAGGCGGTTCCGGAATGCTTGACCCGGTCCCCATGGGTGCCGCAATCCAGGCGGATCTTGCCAAAATCGGGCTCAAGGTCAAAATTGAAACCTATGAGTGGAACACCTTCCTTGGCAAAGTTAATCCGGGACTGGAAGGCAAGGCTGACATGGCAGAAATGGCGTGGATGACAAATGACCCGGACACGCTACCCTACCTTGCGCTACGTACGGGCGCTTGGCCTGATAAAGGCGGCTTCAATTCTGGTTATTATTCCAATCCAGAGGTTGATGACCTTTTAGAAGCAGCACGTAGCTCAACGGATCAGTCTGAGCGAGCAACTCTGTATAAGAAAATGCAGACAATCGTTCAGGAAGATGCGCCTTGGGTGTTCGTTGCGAACTGGAAACAGAATGCTGTCACCAGTTCCGCTGTAAAGAACTTTGCCTTGCAGCCATCGTTCTTCCTGACGCTACATAAGACAACCAAGTAGTTTCACGATCAAGGCTGGCAATTTCCAATTGCCAGCCTCTTTTTTTATTCGCAAGAGACTAGGAAATGGCCAACTATATATTCAAGCGCCTGATAGCGATGTTTCCCGTAATGCTCGGGTTAACTGTCATTGTGTTCACGATCATGGCCATGATCCCAGGCGACCCGGCCTTAGCGATTCTGGGCAGTTATGCGACCCCCGAGAATGTCGAAAAACTCAACCGGGACCTCGGGCTCGACAAACCACTGGTCGAACAATACCTAATTTGGCTCGGCAATCTGTTAACGGGTGACCTTGGACGTTCTTATAACCTCAATCGCCCGGTTCTTGATGAAGTTCTTGAGCGCTTCAGCGCCACTTTAATTTTAGCGGGTGCGTCCCTTTTACTGTGTTCAATACTCGGGTTGCTGGCCGGTGTGATTTCTGCTGTCCACCAGTTTGGGTGGGCCGATCGGGCCATCACCTTTTTGGTATTGATCGGTATTTCCATGCCATCATTCTGGCTTGGCCTTCTTCTTATTCTGGTCTTCGCCGTCAATTTGAAATGGCTTCCCGCAAGCGGTATGTATGCCATATACGGTGGTGGTGATCTTGCCGACCTGTTCTCCCATCTCCTCTTGCCTGCCTTTACTTTGGCGGTCGTTGCAACAGGTGTAATCGCCCGGTTAACGCGCGCCAGTATGCTGGAAGTATTGCGTCAGGATTATATACGAACTGCCCGCGCAAAGGGTGTGGCGGAGCGGAGCGTTATTTACAAACATGCATTTAAAGCAGCGTTGGTGACCGTGATCCCGGTAATCGGTATTCAAGCTGGCCTTGTACTTGGTGGAGCGGTTTATATCGAAACCGTATTTCAATGGCCGGGAATTGGCCGAATGCTGGTCAAGGCAATATCAACGCGCGATATCTTGCTTGTTCAAGGAGGCGTGTTGGTGGTCGCCGCCAGTTACGTGCTTTTCAATTTACTGGCAGACGTCGTGCAACACCTTCTCGACCCGAGGCTAAAATCGTGAGTACACGTCCCGGAAATTTGTCCTTATTTCTCAACAATAAATTGGCTGCGGTTGGATTGGGAGCACTGGCAACGGTTCTGGTTCTCGCTCTCCTAACGCCGGTTTTCCCCCTTATGGACCCGGATGCAACCGCACTGGTAAATCGCCTGAAACTACCGCTCGAAGATGGACATATTCTCGGCACGGATCACCTCGGGCGGGACCTGTTGTCGCGGTTACTTTGGGGAACACGGGTTAGCATATTGGTTGGGCTATCGGCCACCCTGATTGCTGCGCTGTTTGGTTCTGCCATCGGGTTGGTGGCTGGCTATGTTGGCGGGCGAACAGATCATCTTTTGATGCGTGGCATCGATATGCTGATGGCCTTTCCCTATATTTTGTTGGCGCTTGCGATTGTTGCTGTGCTTGGGCCGGGGCTGCTGAACGCTCTTTATGCAATTGCTCTGGTAAATATACCTTTTTTCGCACGTAACATTCGCGGCATAACCCTAAGCCTCAGTCGTAGAGATTTCGTCGATGCCGCGCGCTTGTCCGGGAAAAGTCACACCCAGATTTTGTTAACTGAGGTTTTACCCAACGTTCTTCCGATTATCGTTATTACGATGTCGACGACTGTTGGCTGGATGATCCTTGAAACAGCAGGCCTGAGTTTTCTTGGACTTGGTGCCCAACCGCCTCAGGCAGATTTGGGGTCCATGCTGGGCGAAGGCAGGAAGCTGCTGTTCACCTCTCCACACGTTTCCATTATTCCAGGCATTATGATCTTCATATTGGTAATGAGCATCAATCTAGTTGGCGATGGAGTCCGGGATGTATTGGACCCTCGACTGAAATCTGGCGTATTGAGCAGACCTGCTGCGAAAACCAAAGTGGCTCCAAGAACGACCGAAAGCACCCCTTTGGAATTGCCATCAAATATCGTTTTGGATGTCAGAGATCTATCGACCGAATTTCGCCTGGGAAATGAAGTTTATAAATCTGTTGGAGGGGTGAGTTTTCAACTTATTAAAAAAGAGTGTCTTGGGCTGGTCGGAGAATCCGGGTCTGGTAAATCAGTTACAGCATTGTCACTTTTGGGGTTGGCCCCGACGCCACCTGGCATAATTACGGCTGGTCAGGTCCTTTATGATGGAAGTGACCTTCTGGATGCCGATTTGGAAGAACTTCGCCACCTTCGCGGCAACCGAATATCATATATTTTTCAGGACCCTCTGAGCACTCTACATCCGCTGTTCACAGTCGGTGACCAAATCGCTGAAACCATTCGTTCTCATTATGCGATTCCATTTCAACAAGCCTGGAGTCGATCTGTAGAATTGCTCGATATGGTCCGAATTCCAAATGCCGAGGGCCGGGCAAATGCCTATCCGCACGAACTTTCTGGAGGGATGCGCCAACGGGTTGGTATCGCCATGGCGTTGGCCAATGACGCCAGCATCATAATTGCCGATGAACCAACTACAGCACTGGACGTTACGGTGCAGGCAGAAGTACTGAAACTTCTCGACCAACTGCGCGTTGAGAAACAGGCTTCGCTCTTATTCATCACCCACGACTTTGGGGTCGTCTCCGAATTATGTGACCGTGTCGCCGTGATGTACGCCGGACGCATTATTGAGATGGGTACGACATCTCAAATTTTGGACAACCCTCAGCACCCCTACACGCGTAAATTGATTGCATGTGTACCCGTGCTGGGGCAACCGAACCGCAGGCTTGATACAATTGAAGGACTTCCGCCTCCCGTCAATCGGTTGCCAGACGGGTGTGCATTTGCTCCCAGATGCGACCAAGCGATTGAAGCCTGCCTGTCTGGGGGCCTCGTTCTTGACGATATCGGTGATGGACATGTTGTCGAGTGCATCCGGGCAAGGGAGGTTACGGCATGACAACGCCATTACTAAAAGTAACAGACCTTGTTCGAACATTTGGCGGTGAGAAGGCCTGGTTGGGGTTTGGCAAGAACAAACCCGCCGTTCATGCTGTGCGCACCGTAAGTTTTGATTTGACCAGTGGCGAAACGCTTGGAATCGTTGGTGAATCAGGATGTGGTAAATCCACGTTGGCACGGATGCTTTCAGGCCTTGATAAACCTTCATCAGGATCGATTGAGTTGGAAGGGAACGATGTCACGGCATTATCGCGGCGTGATATCCGATCTCTAGCCCGGTCAATTCAGTATGTGTTTCAGGACCCGGTAGGCTCGCTTAATCCACGAAAGACCATTCGGCAGATTCTGGAAACGCCTCTTATCCATTTGTTGGGGTTTGCAAAAGAAAAACGTGCCGAGGCGGTTTCTGATCTCATGCAAGATGTAAATTTGCATCCTGATTTTCTTGACCGTTATCCTCATGAATTTTCGGGCGGGCAAGCCCAGCGCATCGGAATTGCGCGCGCACTGGCAGCGCGGGCTCGTATTTTAATACTGGATGAACCCGTATCTGCGCTCGATGTATCTGTCCAGTCGCAAGTCCTCAATCTGTTGGCGGACCTGAAATCCCGGAACGGGTTGTCCTATGTATTCATTAGCCATGACCTCTCGGTTGTCGAAGGCGTGAGTGACAGGGTTGCGGTCATGTATTTTGGCAGTATTGTCGAATTGGGGGCTGCCAGAAATATTTTTAAATCACCGCGCCACCCTTATACACGTCTATTGCTTGATAGTGCCCCTGTTCCAGGGAAAAGAACGTTGAACAACCCAGGTGTGCCTGCAGAATTGCCGGACCCGTTGTCGCCGCCACTTGGCTGCGCTTTCAAGCCAAGATGCCATTATGCAAATTCGCAATGCGATGTCGCGCCGCCGCTCCTCGACGTCGCAGATGCAGACGAGCATCACGTTGCATGCCATTTCCCGTTGACTTCGAGGGCAACATCAGGCGATGAATAAGGATGAATGATGTCACTGAAGTTGTGCCGCGTGCAAGCAAGCGTCCAGATGAAATCTGCGATGAGATTAAGAACTGGATCGTCAAGCGTGCCCTGAAACCGGGTGACCGCCTTCCTCAGGAACGTGAACTCATGGACCTGTTTAAAGCGTCAAAAAGCACTGTGAGGGAAGCCATGCGCGTCCTTCAAACTCAGGGGCTTATCAGCACAAGAACGGGGCCTGGTGGAGGCGCATTTGTTGCCGCGCTGGATAGCACACGGGCAATGGAACTTCTCAGCAACCACTTTTTTTTCAATCAACCAACACTAAGCGATATCTATGCGTTGCGAAAAATCCTTGAGCCAGAAATGGTGGCGGGGTTAGCGGGAAAGCTGACGGATAAAAATTTTGAACGTCTTCATGCAACAATCAGCCTGTATGACCATACACCCGAAAACCTTGGCGAAGAATATGCGCAGCGCCTGGCTGAACTAAAGTTTCATAGTGTTTTAGCTGAAGTTTCTGAAAACCCTATTCTTGGGTTTATATGCAGATTTTTACAGAACCTTCTGAGAAATCTGGCAATCTGTCGGCGTATTTATGACAAACCGAATCCTGAGTTGCGCGAAAAAGGTCTGCACTATCAAGTGCAATTATTGAAGGCCCTAAAATCGGGTGATTCTGATCTTTCGAGAGAAATCATGTACAAACATATGTGTGCCGCCCAAGAATATATGGAAGCTTGCGAAACAGAAATGACCACAGGGTTCTTAAAACTCAATGACCCGGGGGCGATGTAAAGCGGTACGAATGTAAGTGTTCAGATCATTATCGCACGGCCCATAGATCTAGAGCAAAACCGGAGCGAATAGGTCCATTCGCGAACGTGGCTTTGCGGTAAAATCGATGAGTTAGGGCAGTTCAGGCGATTCAAAAATCGCCGGAA
>Ga0316204_10008998_pt1 | contig 13559 bp, 11 predicted proteins | sample 6monrhotite_MG_2_FD_205661 | JGI IMG/M metagenome (GOLD analysis project Ga0316204, IMG submission 205661) | Microbial mat bacterial communities from mineral coupon in-situ incubated in ocean water Damariscotta River, Maine, United States -... | ecosystem: Environmental > Aquatic > Marine >... | reverse complement strand
TCCATTGAATTGCCTCTATTATTTTAAGTTGCACATATAATAATCCAAGGATATAATAAATAAAATCAATGATAAATTATATAAATCATAAATTACACTTATGAATATTACACTAAGACAAATGAATATCTTTGTAGAAGTTGCCAAACATTTAAGCATTACAAAAGCGGCTAATTCATTATTTTTAACCCAGCCAGCAGTCTCCATGCAGATTAAGCAATTAGAAAGTCAAGTTGGTATAGCCTTATTAAATCATGTAGGAAAAAAAATATCACTCACCCAAGCTGGTGAAGAGTTTATCAAATACTGTATCCGCATAAAAAATGAATTGTTTGAAGCTAAAGAATTAATGCAAGAGTTTAAAGGTGTAAAGCGTGGAACATTAAATATTTCTGTTGCCAGCACCTTGAGCCATTTTACAGTGCAAACCATTAAGCTTTTTTTAAAAGAACATCCAAATATTAAAATAAAATTGGAAGTCACAAATAGAGACTCTTTATTGGAAAAGTTAAAAAACTCATCAACAGATATAGTATTAATGGGCAAACCACCGTTAGATCAAGATCTAGAATTCAGCACCATTAAGGAAAACCCATTAATTGTGGTTGCTCACCCAGAACATGATTTAGCACATGAAAAAACAATTAGTATAAAGGATTTAAGTTTGCAGACTTTTGTTATAAGGGAAAGAGGCTCAGGAACAAGACTTGCTTTCAAAACATTATTAGATGCTAACAATTTAACTTTAACTGACACAATGACCATCAATAATAATGAATCTATTAAATTATGCGTTGAAGCAGGATTAGGATTAGGCGTTGTTTCTATTCATACTATTAAAGAAAACTTAAAAAATGGAAGCTTAATACAGTTAAATGTAGAACAATTTCCGATCATAAAAAGATGGTACATAGTCAATCGCAAATCCTATCATTTAGCAGCAATTGCAAGAGTTTTTCGTAATTTTGTTATCGAACAAATTTCATTTAAGGCACAATAATTTAAACTACAGCACCTTCTTATGCTAGAATGCTTCACGAAAATTTCACACAATATTTTGAGAGCAAACTTTACAATGAAAACATACCTTAATTTTATTTTAATTTCTTTAGGATTAATACTTGCTTCTTTATTAATTCAATACACGAACATTACACCTATACAATTATTAATAATAGCCGTATCTATTATACTAATAGCCCTTATATTATCTTTTATATCTCACCAATCCAACACATCAACGTCATCTAGACCAAAACCTTTGAAGTCAAAGACAGTAAAAGCTACCAAACGAAATAGTAAAGTACTTAAAGGTAAAGTTAAATGGTTCAATAAAACTAAAGGATTTGGTTTTATTACTCAAGAGAATGGTGAAGAAATATTTGTACACCAAACATCAATCGCCTTTAAACCAAGTATTCTTAAAGAGGGTCAAGCGATTACTTTTAATATTATTATCGATGAAAAAGGACCTCAAGCAGAAAATGTTAAAAGAGCATAAAAAAATAGTAGACTGAATTTTGAGGTATCATTGTTCTCTCAAAACTTACTTTAAAACATGTTGCTACATCACATATATCTGCAGGGAGTTTGATTCTCCTAGCGAAGAAATAAAATATAGAAATCAGAAGTTGAGCTACATCTAAAAATGCCTTATCGCAGGAAACTTAATATTTTATGTTAAATAAAAATACCTAATTTTATTTAACATAAAATAATTTCCAAGAGCCAGCAGCAATTATCTAATGAATATTATTTATTAGATTTAAACGATACTACATAAGTACAGATCATTGATAATATCACATAAATACTAAAATAATACACACCAATTTGTAGGTTTGCGTCTGTTTGTCCATTGGCTTTCATTGAGAAGTAAGTCACTACAATAGCAACAACAAAAACATCAAGCATTGACCATTTACCAATTGTAGATAGAAAACCTATGCGCTTAGAAGAAAGATGTAAATTTTCTTGAAAACTCATGGTTAAAAGTAGCAATGTTTTGATTATTGGCGTGATTACAGTAAACAATAAAATAATGGTAGCAATTCCATATTGTTGACTGTCAAACATTTTCATCAAAGTGGATATAATACTCTTGGACTCATATTGAAAAATAGTATTTCCTAATAATGGAATATCTTGATAAGCCGTGATTTCTAATATTGGAGCATACCAGCCGGTTACTAAAGCGATAATTGATAATGAAATCAGTCCCATTAAAAGAAATCTTTTGCGGGCTATTACATAGAGCACCAAAGACAATAATACAATTCCTATAAATGCCTTGGTAAACCGAAATGCATTCTTATTGAACACCTCGTTTTTTGCTTTTAACTCTTTAATTTCATTGACGCTTTCCGTATATCCTCCATACCAACTAAAAGTAATCTTTTCTAAAATTTTCTTACCCGTAGTCTTTAAATTGTCTTCCATATGTAAAGACTCAGTAATCTTATTTGATGTATACGAATATCCAATGGCATTACCCCAAGACTCATACACAATAACAGTAGCAATTAATATTAGGATAGCAATATAGCTGAAGTTTAGTATTTTATTTTTCATATAAATTTAATCTATTTTTTCTGGGTCTCGATGAGATCAATAATTGGGTTATCCCAACTTCCTGTCACTCTATATATAATTTTTCCAACATCTTTCAAGCCTTTTCGAAACATTCCTTGTACCAAAAACCCAGTTGCAGCACCGACAGCTCCACCTGCAATTGCACCGATAGTAGGTAATACCCTACCAACCCTTGGTGTTACAACAACCATTTGATCGTAATCTTGTTTAGCCAGTCCTGTTTTACCAGTTATTAATATTTCAGCACTTGATGAATCGATTTTAAATGACTCAGTATTGGCTTCGCCATTAACAAGTGTAAAATCGCCTATCATTGACTTAAAACGTAAACCTTTTCCAAAAACATCTCGAAAATCAAGAATCAGCCTTCTTGGCAAATTAGTTAAACTAAACAACCCTAACACCCTTCCCATACCAGGTTTTGCATCTAAGACTTCTCCTGGTCCAATTTCTATTCGCATCTTGCCACTAATATCCTTAATTTCAAATTGACTTGGAAAATCTGGCCACTGAGCTTGCATATCAATTATGATATCTGCTTGGTCAATTGGCGCTTGAAACCCTAAAGTATTTAAAAACTCAGCAATATTTTTTGATGTCATAATAATATTAAATTGAGACAATCCAGTTTCACCCACATCTTTTAACCACACACCATTAATAGTTAAACTCATTAAATCAGATTGTGTATTAAATTTCTCAACTCTAATACCAGAATTAATTGATCTGACCTCAATACTTGATTCACCTAATGGTATGCCATCATATATAAAATCACCAATCCACACATGTAAAGCTGGATAATTACTTTTAACTGTTGATGGCTGCTCAACGACATTTTCCTTATCAATGGCTTTCCAATGTAATTTATCTAATTGAACTATAATACCCTTTTTATCTATATCATTGGGTAATATTATTTTACCAACAATATCATTTGCATTGATATTGAAATTGATTCCTTCATCATTAGGTTCAATCTCAACCTGAACATTTTCAAGTTTTCTGCCCATGAAGATAACAGTATTTATTTGTAATTCCATATGTTTAAAAGGAATGCTTCTTGAGCTAGAGTCATTATTTTGATTTGATAATAAAGTTATCCATTTGTCGACATCCACAACATCAATTTGCCCGCCAAAATCTTTATCTAAAATTTGATTTTGATTACCAAAAAGTATTGAATTCAATTGAAGTTCACCCGTTGATTTGTTCCAATTAAAATTAGTCATCACAGAATCATCAAAATTTAAATTCCATCCACTATTATTACATGGAAGAATACACGCTATCGAAAAAGGTGTTAATTGAAAAGTTTGTTTAGTGAAAGGCTCTGGCATTACTAACTCAACACCTTTCAAATCTGATTCCGCTTTAAATAAAATTTCATTATTCTGTTTATTCGAAATAGAAAAAAACCAGGGAGATTCACCTTTTGCAGGCAATGTAAAACCAAGAACTGATTCAAATTGTGTGACATTATAGCTTCCTTTTAATTGCACATCAATTTGCGCTATTTGATTAGGCTCATTGATGATTTCACCATTTATTAAAACATCTTGATCTAAAAACTTTGCCTGTAATTTTTCAAGGTTCAAAGAAGCTCCTTTAAAATCAAGCTCTCCATTTAGCTCTCCTAATTGAAACTGACCCAATTGAAAGTCAGTATCGTTATATGCAATAATTCCAGTTGGGATCACTTTTACATTTGGATTTTTAAGCGGAATTTTCAAATTCAAATCAATACTTTGATCACCAGTAAAACTGATGTCCTCGTTAAGCACATTCAATCCTTTTTTCATGGGAGATTTTTTTAATATATCGATTAAAAAGTTGTCTTTTCCATGCGCTTTAGCTTCTACAGTAATATTGGCTTCTTTCAAATCTGCAATCTCTGCAGTGACATTATCAATGAATGCATTAATAACTTTACCTTTTTTAGAATCCACCGTTAAACGGTTATTTATTGTTTCCACAATAGCGTGAAAGCCCTCAACATTAGGCCAGTCTTTATGATAATTAACCTGAGCATCTGCTAAAATTGACTGAGTTAAAAATAAACCCTGATTTTGAAGAAAAGGACGTTGATGAGTCCACCCATGATAAATAATAATGCCTTTTTCAACCACTCCTGAAACCAGTGCTTCATCCAAATAATTTAAAACATTAGGTTTCCACACTGTTTTTGGCCAATATTTATACAGCTGATTCACCTGAGCCTGATAGACACCAAAAGCCAAATCTAACCATAAATTTTCATCATATACAGCTCTTGCAGCTCCATCTAAAATGAAGTCATTGCAATCACACCATAAAGATTGAATTTTTATATCCAAATCGTCATCATGCATCGAGGTTTGTGCGGTTAACAGTAATTTATCCCAATTAACTTGCCCACGAATAAATTTTGGAATATTTGCAGAGCCTGAATCTGAATCAATCATTAAACGAATTTGATCGCTATACATATTAATTGAACCTGATAAGTTTGTTATCATTGTTACATCTGATTTCAAATCAATTTGATGAAATTTAATTTCAGCTTCTACAATTCTACGCAAATCAACATCATACTTAATAACCACATCTGAAAGTCTTCCATTAAGGTTCATATCATTAAATGCATCGCTAGATATATTAACCACTTGTGTGATGGCTTTTAACAGAGGAATATTTAATTCATTAGCCTTGATCATAATAAATGAATCTTTTCGCGATAAATCAATGTGAATTTCATCTTGAGAAATGGATTCACTTTGAACATCAAATAAATTAAGTTTGGCCTGCCAATTATGCTTATTTCCTTTATAAACCAACTCAGCCTTTCCTGTAATATCAAAGTCTGAAGTATTAATATTAAAAAATTTATCCTTTAATTCAACTTGAGCAATGAGCTCTGAAATATTTCCTTTCTCAGTAGAAAACCAAACCTGCGCATCAATAAGCACTTTAGGCAAATAGACCTTATTAATTAACTTTTTTACTTTACTCAATGCAAGGTCTTCAATATCCATATACCAACGGGCTTGTTGCATAAAATTGAAATTTTTATCTGTTACCGCTTTGACTTCTATAGTACTAGCTATATCATTTGCATCCAGAACCATTGCAAACGCTCTTTTATCATTGCTTTGCTGAACCATTATTTTTGAATTAATCTGATTGCTTTCATTCCTGATCGAATCATGTAAATTTAAAGTGAGATTACTTATAGAAAGCGATCCAGAGCCCAGTAACTTATCAATTTTATCTGAGAAGCTCTCTTTATTTTCTATGGGTTGTGATACAACAATTTTTCCAGATGTCTTTCTTTCAAAATCAACTTCAATATCATTTATTCCTAATGCAATACCCGTGGCACCTTTTGGTATGAGGTATTTAATGATATTGATATTTAAAGTGGCTTGCTGAACAATCACTTCATCATCGTCTTTAACCACCAAGCCTTGTATAATGAAATGCGGGCCAAACCCTTTCCATTTACCTGAAATGCCTTCTATTTCTACATTTTTCCCTAGCTGATTACTTAAAAACTTAACGATATAAGGCTTATAAAGTTCCTCATTCGGTAATATGATAGAAACTAATCCAACAACAATACCACAAAAAACAATTAATATAGCTAGCAATCCACGAACGTGAATCCAAAGTCTAAATAAAAGGGAATGTTTGGCAGTCTTTGTCATTTAAAAATGTCTACATTAACACAACATCAAATTGTTCTTGAGGGTAAGAACTTTCTGGCTGTAAACTAATTCGCTTGCCTAATTCTTCTTCTAATTCTGTTAACGAATCTGATTGCTCATCATAAATATAATCAACCAAAGCATTTGAAGCTATTACCATAATTTGGCCTGTTTGAAATTGCCTAACTGTCCGAATAATTTCCCTGAACAGCTCGTAACAGACTGACTCAACTGTCTTCACCAAACCAAGCCCTTTACAGTTATCACACTGCTCAGATAACATTTGTTGTAAATTTTCAGTGGTTCTTTTTCTTGTAATCTCGACCAAACCTAATTGTGTTATACCATGAACATATGATCTTGTTGTGTCTTGATTTAAATAATTTTCTAATGTATTTAATACATGTTGTTTATGCTCTTCTTCTTCCATATCAATAAAATCTGCAATTATGATTCCACCAATGTTTCTTAATCGCAACTGCCTTGCTATCATTTGAGCCGCTTCAAGGTTAGTTCTAAAAACAGTTTCCTCTTGATTTTTATATCCCACAAATTTACCCGTGTTTACATCAATAGTAGTCATGGCTTCATTTTGGTCAATTACTAAATTCCCACCTAACTTAAGCGGAACAAATTTATTTAAACCCCTGTTAATTTCATCATCGATATTATGAAAATCAAATATGGGTCTAATTCCTTTATAATACGTTAACTCTCCAGACCATTCTGGTACAAAGTCTTTAATAAATTTTTGAAGCTTGATATAAACAGCAAAAGAATCTGTACGAATTATGCGCACATCTGCGGAAATAAAGTCTCGTATAGATTTGGTTGGTAAATCAAACTCATGATAAACTAATTGATTAAAGTCACCCTGTTTAATTCTATTATCTACTTTGGCCCATAACTTTTGTAAAAACTTATAATCCCTAACTAGGTCTTCTTTTGAACAACCTTCTGCATTTGTTCTGGCAATTAATCCATGAATAATTTCAGATTGTAATTGCCCTAGTATACTTTCCAAACGATGTCTTTCTTCTTCATCAATGATACGAATTGATAGGGTATTAACACTGGGCTCATTGGGTAATAACACCAAATATCGACTAGGAATACTAATTTTACAGGTTACTCTAGCACCTTTAGAACCAATTGCATCCTTATAAACTTGTACAACTATTTTCTGCCCTTCATGAAGAATATTAGATATCGATGAGTGATTAAGTGTGTCAGTTTTTTGTTCAAATTTCGGTTGACTAGTCATCCCTTCTAATCTGATTACTTTATTTTGTGAACATACGTCTGAAACATGCATAAATGCTGAACGTTGCATACCTATATCTATAAATGCTGCTTGGAGACCCGGCATTATTTTTTCAACTCGACCAATATAAATATTCCCCACAATAGAACTCTTTCTATTTCTTTCTAATAAAACTTCTTGCAACATGCCATTTTCAACAAATGCCACCCTGGTTTCATTCGGTGTTGAATTGATTAATATTTCTTCACTCATTCAAATTCTCCTAACAATTTAGAAGTTTCATATATAGGTAAGCCCATAATACCAGAATAACTCCCAGATATATGTTTTATCCACTGAGATGCATATCCTTGAATACCATAACTACCTGCTTTATCCATTGGTTCTAGTGTATCAATATAAGCTTTGACCTCATTTTCTTCCAACCGATCAAAAACGACATGACTAATAGACTCTACAACTTCATGTTTCTCCTTATAAACAATGGCAACTGAGGTATGAACTTGATGAGTTTGACCAGATAGTTTCATTAACATTTGATAGGCTTTTTCTTTTGATTGAGGCTTGCCTAAAATTTCTTGTCTAATTACAACAATAGTATCAGAACCTAAAACTGGCAACATTTTTTTAGAATTATCCCAACCAACAAGAGCTTTTTCGAGTGCCAGCCTACGGCAGTATAAAGAAGGATCTTCATTGACATGAATACTCTCATCAAGATGAACTGGCATACAAATAGATTCAACTCCCATTTGTTTTAATAAATCTCTGCGCCTCGGTGACTGAGATGCCAAAATAATTTGTTGATGTTTCATTAATTATTCTCGGTGATAGGGGTGATTTGCTATAACACTATATGCACGGTATATTTGTTCAATTATTATGACTCGCACCAATGGATGAGGGAATGTGAGCAAACTTAATGACCATTTCTGATATGATTTTTGCCTGACTTCTTCAGATACGCCATCTGCACCGCCAATAACAATAGCAATATCAAATCTATCCATTTGCCAAGATGTAATTGATTTAGCCAAATATTTAGTTGAGATTGCTTTCCCAAATTCATCCAGCAATATGAGCTTTTCCTGAGGTTTGAGTGCAGAAATAATACATTCCCCCTCTTCTTGTTTTGCTTTGTGAGTATTGGTGGTTTTTGAACGATGAATAGGTGCTATTTCAACCAGTTCAATCATTTGACTTTTACTTAAACGATTATTATAGTCGTTAAAAGTTTGTTGAACCCATTGGGGCATTTTTTGACCAACTGCCAACAAACGTATTTTCATAATTATAGACCTCTAAATAGAGATTTTAATGAAATAAATTTTAAATATAAAATTGTTTGATTTAAAATTATTTCTTTAAAAGTGAAAATGGTTTTACAGTATATTTGGTTTATTACGTTTGAGATTTTATGATTAACTGACTTAAAACCCTCGATCATTTATGAGAATCGCCATCTTCTGACATATCCCACAAACCTTCTATATTGTAATGTTCCCTAGCTGCTGGCGACATAATATGTAAAACCACATCTGCAAAATCAACTACTACCCATTCAGATTCTCCAAGTCCTTCAGTGCCAACCTTATCAAATCCTTTTTCTTGAGCCGTTTTAAAGGCTGTTTCAGCAATGGTTTGAATGTGTCTATTTGATGTACCAGAAACCACAATCATATAATCTGTTACTTGTGTTAGGTGAGAAACTTTTATAACAGTCACATCATTACCCTTAGCATCTTCTATAGCGGCAACAATAATGTCTTTCAACACCCTTGACTCATTAGTCGATTGATCGTCTATCTCATTCTTTTTTGATTCTTGCAAAACTTTCTCTAATAATTAAATTGATAAGCATTTTAACACTTTAGTATTCAGTGTTTTCATTTTGTAGATAAATTAATGATTAATAATCTGATATTTAATAATAATTCAGTAAAAACCGAACTAAAACATTGATAAAGGTTTTAATTTTTGACACACATTATAATTAGCCCCAGTGCTAAATTAATTTTCAAATTTCTATTTAAACAAATATCTAATCCCACCCTTCAAATCTAAGGTGTCTTACAGAAGATCCTTCATTTTTAATTTCATGAAGTGCATCAATACCAATTTTAATATGGTCATCAACATAATTAGCAGAAACACTATTGTCGCTTTTCTCAGTTTTCACACCTTCAGGAATCATGGGTTGGTCTGTCACTAATAATAACGCACCAACTGGTACCTCATTTGCAAAACCTGTTGAAAAAATAGTAGCCGTTTCCATATCAATGGCCATTGCACGACATTTTCTCAAGTATGCTTTGAAATCCTCATCATGCTCCCAAACTCGGCGATTGGTTGTAAAAACTGTTCCTGTCCAATAGTCCTTATCGTAATTAGCAATTGTTGAAGATACAGCTCTTTGAAGCTTAAACGAAGGCAATGCAGGTACTTCAGCAGGCATATAATCGTTTGAAGTTCCTTCTCCTCTGATTCCTGCAATTGGCAATATCAAATCACCTATATTGTTTTTCTTTTTTAAACCACCGCATTTACCTAAGAACAAAACGGCTTTGGGCTTTATCGCACTCAATAAATCCATGACTGTGGCCGCATTAGCTGAACCCATGCCAAAGTTTATGATAGTGACTCCATTATGAGTAGCGCTACTCATTGGACGTTTTTTACCTTTAACTTTTGCGCCTGTTTGTTCTGCAAAACGGTAGACATAATCTGAAAAATTAGTCAGAAGTATATAGGATCCAAAATCTTCTAATTCAACACCTGTATATCGTGGCAACCAATTTGAGACAATTTCTTTTTTTGTTATCATTATTTTTCCTATTTGAAACTGAGTTGCAATCTTAACGGTTTTAATTAGATTTATCAAACCCGTAAAAATTTTGTTTTATGTTTATAATAATTTTTTGGCAGAATATTCAATTGATAGATAATCACAGACCTCAATAGGTTTGTAAAAATAATACCCTTGAAAATATTTACATGAATTATCCCTAAGAAAATTTAGTTGCTGTTTAGTTTCAACACCTTCAGCAACCACATCAACACCTAGTTCTTTAGACATTCTTAGTATTGTAGTAACAATTGTTTTACTACTTATATCATTCGGCAAATTTTTCACAAATGATTTATCAATTTTAATTTTATCAATAGGAAAATTCATCAAATAATTAAACGAAGAGTATCCTGTTCCAAAGTCATCGATTGAAATTCTCAAACCTAATAACTTCAATTTTTTAAAAAGGCTGACCGGACTATCTGACTCTTCCATTAACACCGACTCTGTGACTTCAATTTCTAAGTATCCTGATGGTACTTGATACTTCTTAATCAGATTTAAAAGTTTTGTATAAAAATTTCTATCCTTCATCTGAATAACAGAGACATTGACAGCAATAAAAAAATCTTTCATTCCCAAATCAATCCATTCTCTTATTTGTCCACATGCTTGGCTTAAAACCCAATCACCAATGCTAACCATTAAATTCTTTTGTTCTGCAATTCCGATAAAGTCTACAGGGAAGATAACTCCTTTTTCAGGGTGATCCCATCTAATCAATGCTTCAGATCCTGCTATTCTATTATCACTGCCATGAATTATTGGTTGATAAACTAAAAAGAATTGTTGTTCATTGATGGCCTTAATCAAATCATTTTCAAGATTATGTTTATTGATAACAAAATCTTCAAGCTTGGGTTCGAAAAATTTTATGCGATTTTTACCTTGTGATTTTGCTGCATTGATTGCTGTATCAGCTCTTCGTAGCAATGTTTCTTGAGAATCACCATCTCTGGGATAGATAACCACACCTATACTGGCAGTTAAATTAAACTCCTTATCTTCTATCTGGTAGGGTTCAGATAATAGTTTTAATATATTTTTTGCTATTCTATTAGTTTCAATTATGACTTGAGATTCTTGTTGATGTATATCTGGCAATTCAACAACAAACTCATCTCCTCCATATCTAGCAATAGTATCGCCAGCTCTGACTAATTTTTTTAATCGATTAGCTACCTGCTTTATCATAAAATCCCCAATTTTATGGCCCTGAGAATCGTTGATGTATTTAAAATCATCTAGGCCAATAAACAAAATTGAACCAATATGACTATGCCTGTATGCCAGTGCTAATGATTGATCAATTCTATCTTTTAGTAAAATTCTATTTGGTAAACGTGTGAGCGAATCATGTTGATCCATAAATTTTATTTTCTCTTGAAATTTTTTCACATCAGTTATATCAACTGCAACTGTTACTGTAGAATCTCGAAATTCAGAACTTCCAATAAATGGAACTTTTGATAGATATAAGGTGTGTTGTTTTCCATCAAAGTCATTGGCATTAATTTCCTTATTTATTGGTCCTTGTTGATTGATGCTAAAATTATTTTTTTTAAGCAGTTTCTCAAACCTTTTAAATTTCTGGCTTAATTGCACAATATTCGATTTTTCAAAATCTTTAACAGCCATACCAAAATATTTACTCGCTGTTTCATTTGCCAACATAATATTTCCTTCTGCATCCGCAACATATATCAGATGAGGGACTAAATTTATTATTTGATTAAGTTGTTGCTCTCTTTTTGAAAGCTCCAAAACGCGTCTATTAACTTGCCTTTTAAACAAAAATGCAAGAAATAAAGCCACCAGAGAAAAAAGTAATAACCCCGCAATCATATACATAATCTTGACTGGTAAACGGTTATCTATTTTGGGGTTTAACCATTTTATTCTAGTCTTATAATAGAATGATTTTGGATTGTTTTTCCACTTGACAATGTACTTATCAAAGGTATTCAATAGATATGAACTAGTGTTTTTAGGCGCTGCCACATAAACTTTAAATGGATTAAACACAATGGCACTATTCATTAATTTATATTGATTAATGAATATTCCACCCACAAGATTATTTGAAACTCCCGCATCAATTTCGCCATTAGCAACTTTTATAAACAGTTCTTCATAACTATCAAAGTTGACAATATTACAATTAATTTCAAATTGCGTGCATTGAGATACAAACCGTTCTCCATTGACGCCATCTTTTAAAATACCAATATACTTACCATTTAAATCAAAAATACTTTCTATTTTAGAATCATTTGGTAAAAAAACTTGACCCCAAACTGTAATAAAACTTGATTGAGAATAATTCATAAACTCTGAGCGTTTTTGTGTAAAGCCCACTGATGTAATCATGTCTATTTCATGGTTTTTCAACTGTAAAATAAGTTGACTCCAGTCATCATGAACCCAATCTATTTTAAAGTTTTCTATAACAGATATTTCATTCATCAAATCCACAACCAAACCTTCTGGTTCATTTAGTTCATTAATAGATGAAAGAGGCGGACTAGCAAAGATACCTATGCGATAGGTTGATTTTTTAGGATCTTGATTACTCAAGGCATCCCCCCCAGTTAGCCAACATAGGCCAATGAGTAATGAGAATACCATCAATTGAGTGTTTTTCATACTCTATTATTATGAGGCTTTAGAGATATGTATGCAACAATTTTAAGGTATAAAATCTTATAGAATACTATTTTGAAGCCTTGATAGTTTCCTCACTATCCACGCTAGAATACTTATAGGCGATTTCGTAAATTTATATGAACAATATTTTATTGGTTTGATGAGCCTAATAGTTTTGCTAATTTCACAACTTTACTATGTAATTCTTGCGCGTTATCTGCAACAACTGTTGAATGTCCTACTTTACGACCTGGACGGTTTTGTTTCCCATAAATATGCCAATATACATCTTTTTCTTTACTGGTTAAACCAACCAGAGGAATTTCTCCAATCCAATTAATCATTGCCGAATAACCTTTACTCATTTCAGTAGAACCCAAAGGCAATCCCAAACCTGCTCTTAAATGGTTTTCAAACTGGGAAGTCACAGCTCCTTCTATACTCCAATGACCGGAATTATGGACTCTAGGAGCCATTTCATTTATGAACAAACCTTCATCTGTTTCAAACATTTCAATGGTTA
>Ga0316204_10008997_pt1 | contig 13560 bp, 11 predicted proteins | sample 6monrhotite_MG_2_FD_205661 | JGI IMG/M metagenome (GOLD analysis project Ga0316204, IMG submission 205661) | Microbial mat bacterial communities from mineral coupon in-situ incubated in ocean water Damariscotta River, Maine, United States -... | ecosystem: Environmental > Aquatic > Marine >... | reverse complement strand
GACCAACTTTTCGTAACTTTATTCTCTGGAAGTTAAACCAGAGAATATATTTATCACGATTAGCTTAGTTTACCGTGACATTGTTTATATTTTTTGCCTGAACCACAAGGGCATGGTTCATTACGACCTACTTTACGCTCTTCTCTAACAAAGGGTGTATGGTCTTCTTCAGACTCAGCAGCTCCCATTGCAGATGCATCTGCATGCTGGTATTCGATTTCACCACTTTGTCGGCGGCGCTGTTCTTCTAGTGCGGCAATTTCTTCATCACTACGAATTTGCACGCGACTTAAAATTGTTATGACTTCATGTTTTATTCTATCTAACATTTCGGTGAACATCTCAAATGATTCACGTTTATATTCTTGCTTAGGATTCTTTTGTGCATAACCACGTAAATGAATACCTTGGCGTAACTGATCCATCATCGCAAGATGCTCTTTCCATTGAGTATCCAAGACTTGTAACATAACAGCTTTCTCAACATGACGAACAGTTTCAGAACCCGCTTCTTTTTCTTTAGCTTTATATTCAGCGACAATTTCTGACATGATTTTTTCGCGTAAAGTATCTTCATGTAAGTTCTTATCCTTATCAAGCCATCCACGAATATCAAATGCTAAACCAAACTCACCTTCAATTGCATCTTCAAGACCGGGTACGTCCCACTGTTCTTCAATGCTTTGTGGTGCGACATAACCATTAATAAGATTATTTACTACGTCATTACGGATAATTTCTATGCTGTCAGAAATATCTTCTAATTCCATTAATTCATTGCGCTGAGTATAGATAACTTTACGTTGATCATTAGCAACATCATCATATTCTAATAACTGCTTACGCATATCAAAGTTATGGCCTTCAACTTTGCGTTGTGCATTTTCAATGGCTTTGCTTACCCATGGATGCTCAATCGCTTCACCCTCTTGCATACCTAAACGTTGCATCAGTCCAGATACGCGTTCTGAAGCAAATATACGCATTAAGTTATCTTCTAACGATAAATAAAAACGTGAAGAACCTGGATCGCCTTGGCGCCCGGCACGGCCGCGTAATTGATTATCGACGCGGCGTGATTCATTGCGCTCAGTACCCACTATATGTAAACCACCTGCATCAACAACTTTATTATGTCGTTCTTGCCAGGCTTCTTTTCGTTTAGCGATAGTCGCTTCATCAGGATTTTTTAGTGTTGCTATTTCCGCATCAAAGTTTCCACCAAGAACAATATCCGTTCCTCGGCCAGCCATATTTGTTGCGATAGTGATAGCATCCGGTTGTCCAGCTTGGGCAATAATCTCTGCTTCACGCTCATGTTGTTTAGCATTTAATACTTCGTGTTTGATTTTTGCCTTTTTTAACATCCCAGAAAGATATTCAGAGACCTCAATCGACGAAGTCCCCACTAAAACGGGTTGGCTTCGCTTGCGACAATCCATAATATCCTTAATGATAGCGTCAAATTTTTCAGTCATGGTTAAAAATACTAAATCGACACGATCATCACGAACCATTCCACGATGAGTGGGTATGACAACAACTTCTAAATTATAAATTTGCTGAAATTCATAGGCTTCAGTATCAGCCGTACCGGTCATGCCTGATAGTTTTTCATATAAACGAAAATAATTCTGGAAGGTTATCGACGCCAATGTTTGGTTTTCTTGCTGAATCGGAACACCTTCTTTTGCTTCAACCGCTTGATGCAAACCATCTGACCAACGACGTCCAGACATGGTGCGTCCAGTGAACTCATCAACGATGACGACTTCATTATCAGCTACAATATAGTCAACATCTTTCTGGAACAACACATGCGCTTTCAATCCAGCATTAACATGGTGTAATAAATTAATATTATTAACATCATAAAGACTTGCATCTTCAGCAAGTAACCCTACTTCACTAAGCAATTCTTCTACGTGTTGGTGCCCTTCTTCTGTTAAGAAAATCTGCTTATTCTTCTCTTCAACGCTATAGTCGCCAGGCCCATCTTCCTCTTCTTGCTTAACTAGTTTAGGCACTAACTCATTAACTTTATAATAATGCTCAGAGCTGTCTTCTGCTGGACCAGAGATGATTAATGGTGTGCGTGCTTCATCAATTAAAATTGAATCAACCTCATCAATAATCGCAAAGTGTTGACCTCGCTGGAACTGCTCTTCACTACTAAAGGCCATATTATCTCGTAAGTAATCAAAGCCAAATTCATTGTTTGTGCCGTAAGTAATATCCGCACTATAGGCTTGTTTCTTTTCCTCGAATGGCATCTCAGAGACAATGACGCCTACACTCAAACCTAGGAACTTAAACAGCTTGCCCATCCATTCAGAGTCACGTGTCGCTAAGTAGTCATTCACCGTGACAATATGTACACCCTTACCCGATAACGCATTGAGATATGCAGGTAAAGTCGACATCAAGGTCTTACCTTCACCTGTTCTCATTTCAGAGATTTTGCCGTCATGGAGAACCATGCCGCCTATCATTTGCACATCGTAATGTCGCATGCCTAAAACACGCTGACTCGCCTCACGCACTGTAGCAAAAGCTTCAGGTAATATTTGCGCCAGTGTTTCGCCTTGCTCTAAACGCTGACGAAATGCTTCTGTCTTCGCTTGAAGCTGCTCATCAGGTAATGACTGTAACTCTGGCTCCAGGTCATTAATTTGTGCAATAGTTTTACGCATGGTTTTAACCAAACGTTCGTTACGACTACCAAAAATCTTCGTAAAAAGTTTTCTAACCATAATCATTATTATCTTTATGTAAGTGCTTACTGACAGCGTATTTTAAAATTAATGCGAATTTGTTAAACGGCGTATTCTACAGGCCAACGCAGGATTTGTCGTGCTTTCGAGTGATCGCTAGGGCATTGTTTTGATATTTGCATTATTTCTTTGAATAAGCTGAATCGCACCATCACTCGATATGTTCAAAGGTGTATTTGGGAAGTCACTTTCGGTTAATGCCTTTATCATTTTAGCCGCCATATGTCGCTTATCCAACTTAGTACCTTCTGGGCGAAACTGACGGGCAGAAAAAATCTGCCCATCAATAAATTCACCGTCTGCTTTTAATGATACAGCAAGAATGGGGGCTAAGCCGTTCTCGTTGGTGATTCGAATACCTTGATAAGTCGTAAAATTTCCCAGGCTATAGGCAATTAGACGGTTCTTATATAACTCAATAGCACGTGGCACATGCGGTCCATGGCCGATAATAAAATCAGCTCCGGCATCAACCATTGCATGGCTAAAAGCGACCACATCGCCTCTATCTTCGCCATAGAACATTTCTGTTGCAAAAGGAACATGCTTAACATCTTTGCCTTCGGCACCAGCATGAATAGAAACGAGAACAAGATCACTAAGCTGAGCTTCAGCAGCTACCTGTTTTTGTGCCAGAGGAGTATCTAGCAAGTCGTGTGAACCACCAAAGGGGGCAAACGCAATTAAAGAAATGGATACACCTTTGACACTCCAACGAGCAACATCGCCCACTCGACCTGAATGTAATAATCCAACAGCATCAAGAGCGAGCATCGTTGCGCTTCGCCCTTCTTCGCCGAAATCTCGTGCATGGTTATTAGCAAGGCTTAACACATCAAAACCAGCACTTTTCAAATACTGAGCATAATGAGGTGGAGAACGAAAAACATAGCACGAAAGAGCGCTTTTACATTTTTTAGCCGCGATTCCTCCTTCCATCAAAACGCCTTCAAGGTTACCAAAAGTAACGTCAGCGTCTGTTAAAATGGGCGTGACGTGCTTAAGTAAGTGTTTTCCATCATTTGGCGCTAGTCGATCATCAGGAAAGTTCGTTCCCAACATAATATCGCCCACCGAAACCACGCGTATATCAGGCTTCTTCGGTAATGTTTTAACTATATTAGGGCTATGTTTTATCGGTTTAGAGCATGCGCCAAGGGCTAGGCTAAGCAACAAAATAGAAATATAAGAGATGAATTTCACAAGATAGAAAACCAACCCAATACATATAAATGTATTGGGTTCGCTATAGAATTAACGAGAGGCGTGTATGTATTTTTTAGGGTTAACTGCGCGCCCATTGTAAAGCACTTCAAAATGAACATGGGGACCAGTTGAACGGCCACTAGTACCCATTTTAGCTACGACATGACCTTTTTTAACAGTCTCGCCAACTTTAACTAAAAGTTCACTACCGTGACCATAGCGTGTTGAATAACCATTGCCATGGTTAATTTCCACTAAATTGCCGTAGCCTGAACGCTTACCAGAATACGTTACAACACCAGCCGCCACTGTGACAACATCTGATCCCATTTTACCAGCAAAATCAACACCAGAATGATGTACACGACGTCCGTTAAAAGGATCTGTCCGCATTCCAAAGTACGAAGATAACCAACCACGTGTGATTGGACGCCCAGCAGGCATGACTTCCGCTTGTAAATTGCGGTTCATCATCATGGTTTCTAAAACACTTAGTTGTTGGTTACGATCATCAAGCTGTTCAGATAAATCTTTTAGTGACTTCATAAAGTCAGGTACTTGCATTGCAGATGAGTTTTCGTAGGCTGAAACAGGACCGCCTTGAGCGGGGGATTGATTAAAATCAAATTCACCAGTATCCAATTTTGCCATTGTAGTTAATCGGGAGCCTAAAGCATCTAAACGAATAACATGCGCTTGTAGCTTACCTAAACGAAGCGCTAAGGCGTTCATATTCTCGTCGGCATTTTTTGTTACTTCGTCAATTTTAAGACGTTGCGTATCCATCTCAGATTGCATAGCTACCATCAAATCATCAGGATTTGCTTGCATGTACTGGATACCTAGTTTGTAACCTGTAAATAAAAAAGTGGCAGGTAATGCGATAAATACAGCCATTAATACTGTGGCCATTTTCTTCTTATTTAAGGTAACTAAACCTGAAGATCCCTTTTTTCGCTTGAGCAGGATAATATTCATGTTACTACTGCGCGCCTCAATATTTTTATTTTAATGTATAATGTTTATCGGAAATCGTCCGCAAACCATTAATATATAGTATGAATTCTCCTAAGCCATTGTACAAGTACTTAAAAAGAAAAAAAGATGGTGTTGCCGACTTGGTCACAAAGGCCCAGTTCATGGGAAAATTGAACCAGGAGTTCTTAGCAAATGTGCCTGCGCCAATAAACCTACACGTTCAATTAGCCTATATTAATGGTTCTAAATTGCATGTACTTGCTGACTCACCTGCATGGGCAGCAAAATTTCGCTTTATGAGCGGACATCTGATCCCCACATTAAAGAAAAATATCCAATACTTTCAATATCTTAAAGAGATTACAGTTACAACTCGACCAATTAACAAGACGACTCCGAAAAAGAATCTCGGCTCTCCACTTCACTTGAGTTCAACAGCAAAAAGCTGCTTAGAAGACATGGCAAGAGGTTTGGAAGAGAGCGAACTTAAAAAAGCCCTTAAAAAATTAGCTGGTAGACATAAAAACAAGCTATAGCCATATATAAAATGTGGCTAATAACAGTCTGATTTCATTAAATTTATTTTAAAATTCTATTTAGCTAGCGTGTACAGGCTGAGCAAACGAAATAGGTGCAGTCGTTGCATCTTCAAATGTCACTTCTTCCCAAGCGTCTTCTTGTGCGAGTAGCGCTCGAAGCAACTCATTATTTAAAGCATGTCCTGATTTATGGCCACTAAACGCGCCAATTAAGCTATGGCCTAACAAATATAAGTCGCCAATAGAATCTAGAATTTTGTGTTTCACAAACTCATCAACGTAACGTAAGCCGTCTTCGTTTAGTACACGGTAGTCATCAACAACAACTGCATTGTCTAAACTGCCACCAAGTGCAAGATTATTGGCTCGGAGTTGCTCAATTTGATTCATAAAACCAAATGTACGAGCGCGACTAACTTCTCTGACAAACGAAGTCGTTGAAAAATCAACTTCAGCTATTTGAGAGCCTTCTTTAAAAGCGGGATGATCAAAATCAATAGTAAAAGCAACTTTAAAGCCGTTAAATGGTTCGAAATGTACCCATTTGTCGCCATCTTTAACTTTTACAGGTTTTTTAATTCTGATAAAACGTTTTGCAGCATTTTGTTCTTCAATGCCAGCAGATTGAATAAGGAAAACAAAAGGGCCTGCACTTCCATCCATAATCGGTACTTCAGCAGCATTTAAATCAACATAAGCGTTATCAATACCTAAACCTGCCATGGCAGACAAAAGATGCTCGACTGTTGAAATACGCACACCATCTTTAATGAGTGTTGTTGACAGGGTGGTATCACCAACATTCTCAGGTGTAGCAGGAATCTCTACAGGTTCATCTAAATCAACACGTCTAAAAATAATGCCTGTATTGGGTGCCGCAGGTCGGAGTGTTAAGTAAACTTTCTCACCCGTATGCAGACCTACACCGGTAGCCCGAATGACGTTTTTTAGAGTGCGCTGTCTAATCACATTTAATACCTTTAATCAAAATAAACCATTATCTACGAATATGCATAAATCAGACCAATTATCCAACCTACCATTCCATATAAGTACAAGCATAACGGGAAACCACGCATTATAACGATATTTCCCAGCATTTCTAGGCTATTACTAACAACTTATGTTAAATATAGCGTCTTTTAGCAAAATAACTTAATAGATTGCTGGCAAAATATTGCCTATTAACTAACCAATCTGATCATAATCAGGGGTGTAATGCACCAAATTGGACGTAATTAAGCCCATTATTAGTCTGCTTGGCGACGCAAAAATGCTGGAATATCTAAATAATCCATCCCACTTTCTGTCTCTGCAAAACGATCTCCTGCAACTTTATTGCGAATCACTGCTGGTTTATCTAGCTGCGCATAATCGACTTCACCTTCTGGTGTTTTGTCGACAACAAGCTTAACTGGATTTTCACCTGCTCGAGCTTGTTCACGCCCTAAACCCGTTGCAACAACAGTGACTCTTAATTCACCTGTCATTTCAGGATCGATTACAGTACCAACAACCACTGTGGCATTATCAGAAGCAAATTCTTTTACTGTATTACCTACTTCTTCAAATTCACCAATCGACATATCCATGCCCGCAGTGACATTAACGAGTACACCACGTGCACCTGATAAATTAACGTCTTCAAGTAATGGACTTGCGATTGCCGCTTCAGCTGCTTCGCGAGCTCGATTTTCACCAGAAGCTAAACCTGACCCCATCATCGCCATACCCATTTCTGACATCACTGTTTTTACATCTGCAAAATCAACATTGATTAAGCCTGGACGAGTGATTAATTCTGCTATACCTTGGACTGCGCCCAATAGTACATCGTTAGCTGCTTTAAATGCGTCGAGCAAGCTCACATTTTTACCTAAAACACTCAGTAATTTTTCATTTGGGATGGTGATCAAAGAATCAACATAACTTTTAAGCTCTTCAATTCCATCACCCGCGATATCCATGCGTTTTTTGCCTTCAAACGAAAAAGGGCGAGTTACTACTGCAACGGTTAAAATTCCCATCTCTTTTGCTACTTGAGCAACAATCGGTGCACCACCCGTTCCTGTGCCACCACCCATTCCGGCAGTAATAAAGATCATATCTGCACCGGTTAATAATTCTTGAATGCGTTCACGATCTTCTAATGCTGCTTCTCGTCCAATTTCTGGATTAGCTCCTGCACCTAAACCTTTAGTAATGTTATTACCAATTTGAATGGTGGTTTTCGCTGAGCTGTTTTTTAATGCTTGCGCATCAGTGTTAGCGCAAACAAAATCTACACCTTCTAGACTTTCTTGCACCATATGTTCAACTGCATTACCGCCACCGCCACCAACGCCGATAACTTTAATCACTGCACTTTGACTTTGTGTATCCATAAATTCAAATTTCATTTTTTCACCCCTTACTCTGTTTCCAGAGATTTTTTTAAAAATTACCTTGAAACCAGTTTTTCATTCGATTCCAAACTGATTTAAAGCCATTACCCATACGTGCTTCAGACTCACGCATCGCTCGGTTCTGATATCCAAACAACAATAAACCCACCCCCGTGGAATGAATTGGATTTCGAACCACATCTACCAATCCCGATACGTATTGAGGCGCACCCAAACGTACTGGCATATGGAAAATTTCTTCTGCTAACTCAACGGCGCCTTCCATTTTGGAACTACCGCCGGTTAATACAATGCCTGCCGCACATAGGTCTTCAAAACCACTTCGGCGTAACTCAGCTTGTATTAACGTAAACAATTCTTCATAGCGAGGTTCGACCACCTCAGCTAAAGTTTGTCGTGCTAAACGACGATCAGGACGTTCACCAACACTCGGAACTTCTATCGTTTCATCTGCGCTTGCTAATTGTGTCAATGCGCAAGCATATTTAATTTTAATTTCTTCGGCATATTGAGTTGGTGTACGTAATGCAACTGCAATGTCATTCGTAACTTGATCACCCGCTATAGGAATAACAGCGGTATGACGAATAGCCCCTTCAGTGAATACAGCGATATCTGTTGTACCTCCACCAATATCCACTAAGCAAACACCTAATTCTTTTTCATCATCCGTTAAAACTGAATGACTAGATGCCAATTGTTCAAGAATAATGTCATCAACTTCTAAGCCGCAACGACGCACACACTTAATAATATTTTGTGCAGCACTAACAGCACCAGTGACCATATGTACTTTGGCTTCTAATCTAACGCCAGACATACCAACAGGTTCTCGAATACTTTCTTGTTCATCTATAATGAATTCTTGCGGCAAGATATGAAGAATTTTTTGGTCCGCAGGAATAGCAACTGCACGTGCAGCGTCTATAACCCGCTCAACATCAGTTGATGTCACTTCTTTATCTCTTATTGCAACAATACCGTGTGAATTTAGGCTTCTTACGTGACTACCTGCTATACCTGCGTAAACAGAATGAATTTGACAGCCAGACATTAATTCAGCTTCTTCAACGGCTCGTTGAATAGATTGCACCGTAGATTCAATATTAACAACAACACCTTTTTTCAAACCACGTGAAGGATGTGAACCTAACCCAATAATTTCAACTTCATCATCTGGTGTAATTTCTGCAACAATCGCAACCACTTTAGAAGTACCGATATCTAAACCAACGATAAGATTTTTTTCCATTTTCTTAGACATTATTCATGCCTCCTTGCATATCGTTAGGCTGCTTAATATTCTTTTTCCAACTTATCGCCATTCCATTGGTGTAACGTAAATCAATTACATCAATATCATTAATTCGACTTATTAAAGTTTTAGGATAAATACTCATTAATCTTTCTAATCTCTGCATGGTTTCCCCGCGCCCTAAAACAATTTTTAAATCATTATCTAAACGCAGCTGAATAGCTTGACGGTCATCAACTTTTAAATAGATTATCGTTCTTCCTATTTTTTTCAACACTTCACTCATTTCAAAATATTTTACTAACATAAATTTATTCAAACTTTCTTTGCCTTCGAATACGGGTAAAGATAGATTAGTAATTTTATTTAAAGGTTTAAAAGATTCACCTTTTGCGTTAATTAAACCAAATTGGTTTACCGCAACTGGCTTCTGTTCTTCAACAGAGACACTCAATGTATCAGGCCAAACTCGTCGAACTGACGCACTGCTAACCCATGGTAAGGCTTCAACAACCTCTCTCACTTTTTCGACATCAACGTTAAAATAACCACCAGAAACAACCCCATCGATTGCTCTATGTAACATTGACTCATTTATATTCACAAATGCACCATGAATCCGTACCTTGTTGACAGGCAAAGTTGTCGGGTGATTTAAATGATTTTGAGTTATCAGTAACACAGCACAACCAATAATTAATGGCAAAGCCCAATTTACCCATTTAAATGAAACAGATGAGATTTCACTTTTTTTAAGATAAGCCGCTTGTTTAGATTTAACTGACATATTTTTATGCCTCGTCTAATGTTTGAGCTAAGATATTCATGACCAAGTCATCAAATGACTGGCCATACTCTTTCGCTGCCATTGGTACTAAGCTATGACTTGTCATACCTGGAACCGTATTTATCTCAATAATAAATGGCTTTCCATTTTCATCAGTCATAACGTCAACACGCCCCCAACCTTTCGCGCCAACAGCGTCAAAGGCTGCCAAAGCAAGTCGTTGTAATTGAGCTTCTTGCTCCTCATCTAATCCACATGGGCAATGATATAAAGTGTCATCATCAACATACTTAGCTTTGTAATCATAAAAATCACGTTTAGTTTCAAGACGAATAACAGGTAACGCTGTCCTACCAAGTATCGCAACGGTATACTCTTTTCCGTGCACCCATTGCTCAGCCAATACATTATCGCCATAGCCAATAGCAAGCTCATAAGCTTTAGTCAGTTGACTATTCTCATCCACTTTACTCATTCCGATACTAGAACCCTCAAGTGAAGGTTTAACCATTAGCGGAAACCCTAACATTGCTGCGACATAGTCCAAGTCTGTATCCTTATCTAACTTCATATAACTTGGCGTGGGTAAGCCGGCGCCTTGCAATAATTCTTTACAGCGTAATTTATCCATTGCTAAAGCTGAAGCCAATACACCACTACCTGTATAGGGTAAATCCAATATTTCTAAAACACTCTGTATAACGCCATCCTCACCACCTTGACCGTGGAGGACAATGAACACACGATCAAAATCACCTTTTTTTAATTCATCAAAAATAGTTTTACGTTGAATGTCTATTTTATGTGCATCAATATTTTTATTACGTAGCGCCTTTAATACAGCCGCCCCGCTATTCAGAGATACATCACGCTCAGCAGACCATCCACCCATTAACACAGCAACTTTACCGAATGTTTCTGCCTGAATATTTGGCATCGAACTATTCACCATTTTCTCCGATACTTTGTACTTCACGAGTTAAATCAACATTATATTGTTGATACACAGTTGCATGTACATGCTCTATTAATGCTTCAATATCTGCCGCTGTTGCTGTTCCTGTATTAATTATGAAATTGGCATGCTTTTCTGAAACACAGGCGCCACCAATGCAATAATTTTTTAAACCACATTTTTCAATAAGCCGGGCAGCATAATCATTATCAGGATTTTTGAATACCGAACCTGCATTTGGTTGTTGTGTCGGTTGAGTAGCACTACGTCGCGTCAAATATTTTTTTATTTTTTGTAAACTTTCGTTTTTGTCACCAACAGATAATTTAATAATTGCTGACACAAACCATTCTTTTAACTGTTCTTTAGATTCAGTGTGACGATAAGAGACTAAAAACTCTTCAGGTTGTCGTGTATGAACTTCACCAAAGATATCGATCGTTTTAACGCTTTCTACAATATCCCATGTTTCTCCACCTACAGCACCCGCGTTCATTTTAAGCGCGCCGCCAACCGTTCCAGGGATACCTGATAAAAACTCAGCTCCAGTTAAACCACATTTTGCAGAAAATTTCGCTAACTTTGGACTTGCAACGCCAGCTTCAACATAAATATGATTTTCATCGAGTTGTTTAATTTCTGAAAATGCACCACTAGTACAAATAACTGTCCCTTTTATGCCTTCGTCATTAATCAAAATGTTACTACCTAAGCCGAGCCAAAAAACAGATTCACCTTCCTTCAAACTCTTCAAAAATAATGACAAATCTTGCAGATCTAACGGACGATAAAAACAGTCGGCATTACCACCGACACGCCAAGAAGTATGACGTGACATAGACTCACCTTTTAACAAGCTGCCTTTAATTGTCATCGTTTCTTTTATCATCGCCAGTGCCATATCAACCTGAAACCAATTCGTTCTTTAAGTTATTTGCAGCTGCACCAATACTTCCCGCACCCAAAGTAAGTAAAATATCATCATCTTTTAAAACACTTTTTAGTGTTGTTGATAAATCATCTATTTGCTCAACAAAAACAGGCTCAACTTGACCACGAGCTCGAATCGCTCTTGATAAGCTTCTACCATCAGCTCCAGCTATAACAGACTCTCCAGCTGAATAAACCTCTAACAAGACCAACGCATCTACAGATGATAAAACTGCTGTAAAGTCTTCAAATAAATCACGTGTTCGTGTGTACCGATGCGGTTGAAATGCAACCACTAAACGCTTGTTAGGCCAACCACTGCGTATTGCTTGTATAGTTGCTTCAACTTCACGTGGATGATGTCCATAATCATCAACATGTAACACTTTCGCTGATGCGATTTGATATTCACCATTAATTTGAAAACGTCGGCCAATACCTTGAAAATCATGTAATGCTTGTTTAATAGCTTCAGCCTCTACACCAATTTCGTTGGCTACTGCGATAGCAGCTAAGGCATTAAGCACATTATGTTCGCCCGGCATGTTTAAGGTGACGTTAATCCAGTTTTCTTCACCCATTTTTGAAACTGTAAAAAACGTTTTAGATCCTTCTTGTTTTAAATTCGTTGCACGTATATCTGCATCTTCACTAAATCCATAAGTAATGATTGGACGATTAATTTTTGGAATAACATTTCTAATTTCTTCATCATCGATACATAGAATCGCTAAACCATAAAATGGTAAGTGATGTAAAAACTCTATAAATGTTTGACGTAGATTTTCAAAATCACCACCATATGTTTCCATATGATCAGCATCAATATTCGTCACTACCGCCATCATTGGTTGCAAATGCATAAATGATGCGTCACTCTCATCTGCTTCTGCCACCAGATAATGGCTTTCACCTAAACGAGCGTTTGTACCGGCGCTATTGAGACGCCCACCGATAACAAAAGTTGGATCAAACTGGCCTTCAGCTAATACACTCGCTACTAAGCTTGTTGTTGTTGTTTTTCCATGTGTCCCAGCAACAGCAATGCCATATCGAAAACGCATTAACTCGGCCAACATTTCAGCTCGAGGTACGACAGGTATACGTTGCTCATGAGCAGCGATGACTTCTGGGTTATCTTCTTTAACCGCAGTTGAAACAACCACAACATCACAACTTCTTAAGTTTTCAGCTGCATGGCCAAATGAAATATCTGCACCTAATTGTGTTAAACGTTTTGTCACCGCGTTTTCATGTAAATCAGAACCACAAATATCGTAACCTAAGTTCAACATTACCTCAGCAATACCACCCATACCCACGCCACCAATACCCACAAAGTGAATGCAGCGAATACGGCCCATGCTTGGTTCATCTCTTAATTGTGCTAAATCAAGTTTTTTAACCACGTGTAGCTCCTAAACATATTTGTGCTACATCTTTTGTCGCATTCGGTTTAGACATTGATCGTGCTGCATTAGCCATAACAATTAATTTTTCTCTCCCTGACTCTAAAAGCTCTAATAATGTATCTTTTAGAATCGGTATTAGATGTTCTTGCTGAATCACAATTGCCGCACCAACAGAAGTTAAATATTTAGAATTTGCTGTTTGATGGTCATCTACCGCATATGGATAAGGAATAAGTATCGCTCCCATACCAGCATTTGCTAACTCAGAAATGGTTAGTGCACCGGCACGACATATTACTAAATCAGCCCATGCATATGC